>Ga0163217_1109363_pt1 | contig 11323 bp, 4 predicted proteins | sample SynspAceP_FD_185933 | JGI IMG/M metagenome (GOLD analysis project Ga0163217, IMG submission 185933) | Saline lake microbial communities from Ace Lake in Antarctica - Synechococcus sp. Ace-P (PacBio error correction) | ecosystem: Environmental > Aquatic > Non-marine Saline and Alkaline > Saline ... | reverse complement strand
GGTATTTGGCAATTAGGAGGCATCAGTTAATCGCCGATAAGACATTGGGTCCGAGTTAGTACCGATCTATCAAATTATTTGGTAATTCCAAGGTCCGTGCAAATAGATCCCAATTCCAGGTTTAGATTTCAGCGGCTTCGAGTCTCTCTAGTGACCAATTAGAGAGACAAATCAAAAAGATTAAATTAAGGATTCTTTATTTGAACTTATTAAATATTACGACATGGTTATCCTAAATTTATCCTTTATTTAAATTTTAAAGTAATCTTTTTGTCCCAATTGAAATCTTCCGATACTTTTCAATGCTTATTTGTAGAAAATTCTGGGATGTAATGTATTTAGGACAAAATTAATTCTTCTTATAATAAATTGCTGAAGGTACTTTTAGTACAGGAACTTACTCCTTTTCAAAAACCATTCCCCTTTACCAATTTCTGTGTGATATGTCTGTTCTCCAACAAATGCCAATCAGCAGTAAACTTCGTTTGTATCAGCAGTAAGGATAAAAAGTCCTTTCGGTCCGGGACGTTATAATTTACCATTTTGTATTTAATTCCTTCCATTAACGCAATTTATGTGCGACTAGTTCAAGTGCGGGGCCAAATGAACGACTGGGAGATGCATAAAACAACATACTGCTTTTCCATATTTCCATTCTGTTTGTTCCGTCAGATGCCTCTAGTTTTGGGGCGATTTTTCCCTTGTGATCCTTTATAAAGTTATTTATACGTTATCGCACATATTCAATGGCCCACAAGACGGTCATTCTATCATCCGTATTCCACTAATTGGTATTGAGGAATTTCAATTAGGCTTCCTATTATCCAAGAAATACATTCTTACTATCTGAACCCAATGCCTAAGTTTTCTTGCTGACCCAAAATTACTTTCGGAACCATGTTTTAAGAAGTGTGAAATAAGCAATCAATACATGTCCTGTGGTGCTAACCTTGGTCTTGGAAATATCTTTAGTATTAGCTGACAAAACGTTTTGGAGCTAGGTTTAACATTGAGGAAAAAGAATCTTGTTCGCTGGTATTTGCTTTTGGCCCTTAAAACTCTGACATTGGCCAGAAGTGAATTTGTTCTTTTCCAAATAATTTCATCGACCCAAGAAGGCTCAAGCTCTAATGGTATTATTATTAAATTATGTTTTTTTCAGTAAGCACCATAATAGTAATTTTACGCTTTTATCTACGTAATTTACTAATAATTATGAATTTAACAAATTTTGCATGTGATTAGTTTTTCCAAAGCTTCCTGCGGAAGTTGAAAACTTTCGCCTCGATTCCTCCCCGACGCGACAACTTCGTCCATTAAGCTTTATCGGTTTCATTCTTTCCCAAGTACGGTTTTCAACCTCCTCGGCCACTGGAAAGCACAAGGGGAAATACTCCTTGGACCTTTTCTTCCCCCTACCACAAAAAAAGTTGGATTTTCCATGATTTCCTTAATTTTTCAACCACCATTATTGGACCAGATAAAATTTGCGCTCTGGTACCCATTTTGAACTCAATGATTCCATATGGATTTATAGGCGTTAAATTAATTGCGTTATATAGTCTTTTATAATTCAATATCGATCAACTATATTTTATTTCCTGGAAAGAGAAGCAAGTTTGTATTTCTAAGTAACTTAGGAATTGTCTACTTCTGACGGAAGTTGTTTTTTTTGCCTTTAAATTCTCAAAGAAATGGAACAAAGGGAAAAGAGGCCGTAAACGATTGGGAAAAGTTAAGCGGTACCATAACGATAATGCTAGCGTTCAAACGTACGGAATATGCATAAAATTGAGGCTGATCTGTTGCATCTTATAATTTGGATATTTCCGAAAGGGGCGTAATTAGGCCCCTTCCTAAGAAGGTTTGGTTATTGGGACAGGGAATCGGAGAAAAGGAAGGGCTTGCCGAACACCTCGGACCTTTGCCCATTCATATCAATAGGTAGGAGTAATATTCAAATTCAATTGGTAAAACTGGTTGCACTTCAAAGAATCTGAGAAGGCTCCGAACAGTAGTTTGGTAGGAACGCAGATACGAATAGGACCAATGAATTGTTAGGACTCACTTTTCGAAATCACAATAGAAGAACAAATGGGATGATCGGACGCATTGGATATGGCGAAAGCTGTCAGGGAATGCTAACTATTGTGTTCGGCAAGGAAGGATGGCACATACTCGGCTACGGGAAAACATGTACTCACAGGACATATCACAAAATTTCTTCGGGAGCGTATACTCCATTCCAGGGGACAGCGCCCAAAAAATTGGGCCCCCCCAAAAAACCCAAAAGGAAAAACCCGCTTATTTTGGGGGGGGGGGGGGGGGGGCCCCCATTTTTTTTAAATTTTTTTTAACCCCCCTTTTTTTTTTTTTGGGAAACCTTTCCACTAGGGAACACTAGATGGACAAAACCTTCCAAGGCAATCTCAAGGGAATACATGGAGCAAAGGTTATGGCGAACAAGCCCTATGTAATGGTAAGGCCACAACCGGATACGGGCCACGGCATGTGCATATAAATTACGACCAATGTTGGACGATGATGGAAAAGTCCTCGGAATCTTTCAACAGCTACCGAAGGAATTGTGGCCACCCAAACGATACCTTTAAAAAAAAGTTGGCCTATCGCCATCGCCACGCACAAAACAGCAGAGGGAACTGCCATTATACAGATTACCGAACTACAGTTTGCTATGGACCCTGCCCAAGGGACGAAGTTCTATTTGCAGGACGTTACTGAACAGCATCCCCAAAAATAACATGCCGTCGGAGTTTCGATGAACTGGCAAAAACCTTCAAAAGCCCATCACATTCGAAATAAAGCAAACTCAAACGACAGAAGGATAGGGGTGGCCTATGGGCTGAACAATCAAAAAGGCTACCAGACCCGGTTCATCATGGCTCACCGTACCCGAGCTTGAGCGGCCCCGGAAACTGGCAAAAGGTCATTCGAGGCCAATTCAAAGTCGGAAACTTGCTTCCATTTACCGCAAGCGTTTTGCTGGAAACAAATAGAAACTACCTATGGTTATTCAAAACAATTCAACCTTAAGGAATTGCAGAAGTTGCTCGGGAATATCAGGGACATCGACATAAAGCTGGACAGAAAAGGGGATTGCCCATCATGGGATATACATCTATGACAGATCAGGATATGTTATTCACCGAAAGGGAGCTGGGCCAAAGATGCGAATGGACGAAACGGATGGATATTTTGGGAATGGCGATGAAGAAACCGAAATCAATACCCGACAGCAGGCAGTTTCGGAATAGAGATCCAAAAAACTGATAAGGGAGGCATTCCCAACATCTCAATCTTTTAAATCCCTAAACGGAAACGACTGCTATCGGAAAGTATTCATGACCAAAAAGCTTATCGGATATCCTTCCATATATAGCAACCTCAAAAACCACATCTTCTGAACGCTATCTATCAGGTAATTCAAAAAGAATTGTTTGGGAGAAAACACTTAAAAGTAAAGTTCCCAACGGTCAGGATGATTGTTCCAATTGGAGACAAGAAGGAAAATAGAGAAACTTGGAAGGGAAGTTCAACTTATGCGGGCAAGGTATTGGAAAAAGGGCATTTTCGATTGTCGGGATTGGAAAAAGGGAAGCGTCCGGCTTTGTTCCAGGCTTTGGGGGCAAAGTATCACGACAACACAGTTGTCCTTGGCCAATTCGAACAGAACTACGGTCCCAGGTTTCCGTTGGGAAATTGCCTTTCCCCAGGCCATGGAGGCAATATGTATCCAGCGGATTTTGTACGTCAAAATCATTTGGTATTTGGAAAATGTTGACGGCACAGAATTCAGATAACAGCACCGGGGCGACGGCATCCGCCTTTATTCCTGCCATGATTTTCCAAAAGGCTTTATGAAAAAATGGACCCTGTTTACCAAAAGCAATATTTGAAGATGTTGCCTTGAGTTCCTATGTGGAAATACGCCGAACGGATGCAATACCCCATATGAAAAAATCGCCAAAGGATACATTGTATTTTTTTCAATGCCAAAGGCGTTCTATTTACTAGAACGGAAAATGGGTCGAAGTCAGATCCATCTATACGGGACAAAGGAACAAGTTGCCACGCTGTCTAAAAAGACAGGCCTTTTTATTTGAATTCCATTCTCGATGTAATTAAAATATTAGAGGAACAACATACGTCACGGACGGACTTGTTAAAGACGGCAGGAGCGATCTGCAAAAACTTTTGCGGGCGGGCCATTTAATGGAAAGGGAAAGGTACGACAAGGTCTCCTTTATGTTAAACGGAGGAAAAAGTTTACCCGAACCTACATCAAGAGATGGTGCCTTGCACCATATGGACAATGGGCCTTCGTTAAAAGTTTGACGAAGCGATCAAAGCGCAATCCAGTATCCAACAAAACCGATTGCTCAGAAAAGGTGTTTATGCTATTTAGTCATTATTGGGCCAATCGCGGAAAGGACGAGAAGAGAAGTCTATAACGGGATTCAAGGATGAATATGACTGATTTATTCAAATTACAAGGTAGGGACTTTCGTTGTAGAATACAATCGGAAGTTGATTTTTGTTGTTGGATTTAGCACTCTATCAGGTCCCCTTTTGTGGACAGGGAGTTAAAAAGAAGCCAAAACCTTGCTAACGGAACCGTATGATATAGTGTTTCACTTTAATTAAAATAGAAATTCTAATCGAGAAATTTAGCCGAAGCAGCTTAATGACAATTAGAATTGAAGGGAACAAAAGGCAAAGGGAAATTACGCATTTGTTGTACCTATGTTGTACAAGTACTTTTTTTTAACGAAAAAAGCGAGGTAAAAACCTTCGCCTATCTCCCTTGTACTCGAGGCGGGACTTTGAACCCGCACGGACTAATGTCCATTGGATTTTAAGGTCCAACGTTGTCTACCATTTCCACCACTCGAGCCTAGCTGCTCTGGCAGTAGCATTTTTTACAAATGGAAGCGAAAAAACGGGATTTCGAACCCGCGACCTCCACCTTGGCAAGGTGGGCTCTACCAACTGAGTATTTTCGCAATTTAAAATGAAACGTGCATCCTTTTCAGGATGCGGGAGCAAAATTTAAGTATATTCTATAAAAAAGCAAAGAACTTTTTCGGCTTTAAAAAAGAATCAAAATATTTATAATATTTGCCAAGGTTGAATTATATTTGAAAGGAAATGAGCGATACGGCCCTTTGGTACAACTCCTAGCGCATTTCTTTTTGAGTGAGCAACCGGCTTAATTTCGTTAGTTTCATCAAGGCTTTCAAACAGGGGGTTAAGGTGTTGATATCCAAGGTTGTAATTCCTCTTTTATCTGTTCCAATAATGGATCGTCCAAATTAAAAAAAGCTAAGCTGCATTTTCATTTTGTTAACAATGTAATTTATCGGTGAGTCTTCGCTGGAATGTGGATTTTTCCAGCTTCTTAGAATGTTGTTTTGGGGCTTTATGGTGACTTGCTTTGTTGGCATTGCCGGCCATTTTTGGCCACGTGTATCCCCAAACAACTATGCTACTGCCCCCAGGGGTTCAATTTTCTTAAAAAGAGGACATTTGTCTTTTAATTCTTTTCAGATACATTTGAAATTTTTAATGCGGACTTAAGGTAGAGGTCATTTCAATTTAGTCGTGTAATTGCGTCGCAAATAAGGTCTTTGCCCGCGCCGGGTGCTCATGAAGGTTATTCCGAAATGGCCCAGGCAATAGAGATACCATCATAGGTACTAGTTTGCCACGGTCCTATTTTCTCCAATAGCGGACCAAACGCGTTCGGAGAGCATTGTTAACGAATGGAGGCGGTTTCGATTCATCTCACCATAAAAAGTAGTTCTCCCATTGGAAAATATTGTCACTGGGCACCTACACGTGTTAAAAATATTCTTATCCACATAAAACCAATTTTGCGAATCGGCCGGTACAAAAAACTGCCCATTCTGAGCCAAACAAAACAATTAGCGCCGTTTGCCTTAAAATGGCCGATTTTACCACTCATGTTGGGACCGGTAATTCATGATTATATTTGTATGCTCGTCCCTATTTAAGTTTACATCGTTGGCAAATATTAGGCCTCCCCAAGGGGCAATTGGCTTTTTCAATTACCGGATGGCCTGCCATCCAATAATGGATAGTTCGCTCGTGGAATCATCCATGCCGGAGAAACATAATTGTTTCCTTGGCTAATTGGGTTACAAGCACAAAGACAATCCAAGTTGGGCTATTGAAAGCATTATTTGTACTGGGGCAATATATTCCTGCATCCCAAACTACAATTGGGAGAACAAAATGTTGCTTCCAAAACTTTAGAATTCGGCTCTCCGCACTAATATTTTAGCTTCATATTCTTTAAGCTTCTTCGGTAATATAACGTTCGCATTTACAAGGTCTCGCTTCCGATCCCAATCTTTCGGGGACCTTGTCCTTATGGGTGTGCGCACATTCAATATATAACGAAAACATTGTGGAGGCTTATTTGTCAGTAGCTAATGCCAGTGCGGTTCAGTTTCCCCTTTAGCATTTTATCCAGATAGTCTTGCCAGAAAAAAAAGCAAGACCTCTGAGCTCGTCCCAATTCGGCTTGAAACCCCCTTTGCAATAGTACTGCCTTTTTAGCATGTTTGACAGGAGCCTTTCCTCGCATGATCATTTCTTTGATCTTGCTCTTAACCATAATCACAGGTATGTTAACTGCATCCCCAATTAGGTTCTAGGCTCTCGTTTTTACTTCTGGGTTGGTGATTTGTTTATGGGTACATGGCCTCCAAGAGAATTTTTAAAGCTGAACCCACTTCCTTGGGATTTTATTTTTCCCGTGGCCACTTTGGAAATTAATCGCTTCCAAAATCCCCGATCAACTAATGCTACTTTGCAATTTATGGTGGGGCAACTTCATTATCGGTAAGATGGGTAATGACCTTGATGTCTTCTTTCGGATTTTTCGCATATTTTTCAAAGGAAGTGCCAACCACTTTTTCAAGCATCTTTCCGCCCATAGGCGAAATGGTTTTTATCTATGGACCATCTATAACGTAACCGCATTTAGGTTGTTGGAATGGTATAGTCCAGGTTTCTATGGAAACCGATCCATCCCAAATATATTCCTCTTCCGCCAAATACGTTGAAGGGTATTTGATATGCTGTAATTGGTCTGTGCTGGGTATCGGAAAGGTAATGTAATACCACCCCTGCCCGCTTACTATTCATGGGATAAATGGTCTACGCCGAACCTTTTAAGGCTTTTAGTTTTTAAAAATGAATTAAGGTAAGTGTCCCAGGGGCATATCATCCTGAAAGATCCACATCTTCCGTTAAAAAGGTATTGGAAGTATCTTGCCAAATATTCAAGGGAATTTCTTTTTATTGGGCTTTGGATAACCAAATACCTCGTTGGTGAGAATTCTGAAGTAATTTGACTATCTGTTCTTCATTGCCTTCCGACGTTAAAAATTCCCCTGTAGAATATATCTACAAAGGATTATACCCCAATCGCCTTTTCGTCCAAAATGCGACAGGCACATTAAAAAAAAATTGTGCGTCTTGGCCGCGATAGCAATATCACTCGTTACATGGCCACGCCTGGGGTCACCAGATTCGGTAACACCTCTTTAACAATGGGTTCTTGGTGAGTTTGGCGGGTCCTCCAGCTGATCGCAAAAATGGCCCAAAACACGTTGCCCCTTTTACCAATTGGGCAAATAAGTATTTTAAGGAAATGGTGTGGGAAAGCCGGCCAGTTTCTGTTCTGTCTCCTCGTTGTTACGGTGGGTAAGGATAATGCCCAGTATTTTTGACAGCCTTTCACGGCATCTTCTCCAAAAGTTCTCGCTAAAACATCCCCAACGCGGAACCAATAATAAGGCATCAGGGATATTTCACCTTAATGGATTGTACGCTTCATTAAAGGGGTTACCTGTTTTTGTTTTTCCTGGGAGTCGGCCAAAGCGATTTTATTTAACTTATTTTTGCATTCCTTCTGAAACAACGAATGTAAGGTTTATCTACTGGAATGTACACTATTGTTGATATTTTGGGGAAACTTTATGTTGGTTTAGAGAGGTGTTCGACTAAAGATATCGGTATTGTAAAGTGAATATTTAAATTTAATTTGGAATGGTAAACTGGAGAATAGCGAATTGGACCGACTTAATGTGGATGAGTTTAAACAGGTGGAAAAAGACTCCAATTTGCATTTGTGTTGGATAATGTAAGAAGTTCCCACAACTTAACAACTCATCTGGAGATCCGTATTTCTAGGACGGCAGATTGCCTTTTGATCGAGAAAATCTACACTGCTGTTGGCATTACTGCAAACCCGCCTCATAAGAGATTCATAAAGACGGCCCCTTGGGGGCAACAGAGGTTAGTTGTTGCCTCGGGAATATCTGTTGAAAAACGCTTTGGATTGTTGGAGGATTAAAGCAAGGACGAGATATACAGCGCTTTTCTGTGGAAACAGGCGGAAGTATGCGGTATGTTGAACGAATTTTAAAGCGGAATAAAAACGAAAAAATTACTCGCCTTGATTTTTGGCAATGAGGTAAAAAGGGTTTCCCAAAGATGTGGTTCTCCAAAATAGTGATGGCGTTCTTGGAAAATTCCGCAATTACGGTATCCAAACATTTCTAATTGACATTTCGGTAAGTGTGGGGTATTCGTGGTAATGGATCTCTGGGCCAAATTGAAGGCTTTAAAATTCAATAAAAAGAAATGCCTATATAAAACCAAAACCCAACCTAATGGTTGGGTCGCAATATAAGTTGAGTTAGTTAGTTCAAACCAAAAGCGTCTTTCCATCGTAATTTTTAATGATTAATTACAAACTCAAAACTCTTTCTTGGAGCGCAAGTAAATTAAATTGATTTGTTCTGTGAAGTAATAGTGAAAATTATCTATAAATGATAGTTCACGCCAAATTTTTGGATTTGGTCCAATATACCTCATTAATCGGTCATTGTTTCTCGGACAAAAATCTAGTTCACTAACATCTAAAATTAGATTGTTCTGTTCTGGGAAACTTTTTGAAAAAGTCGAAATACCCTCGGTTTATCTTCTCTAAAAATATTCAGAGCAAAATATTCTGTTTCGTAATCTCTTCCCCTTGGCTGTATATTTGAAAAGTAAACGTTTCCGTGTTTTGGTAAGGTAGATGTAAACATTTTCGCGTTTTCTTAATCCTCTTTGTTGCATTAGAGTTAAGAGCTTCCGGTAAAGTTTAAACTCCTCCCTCTTGCAAGGTTGATCTTTGGCAAAAAATAAGGGATTTGTTAACTGTCGTATCGATCTTTTCACTCACCATAAAGTTCTGAACAGGTCATATGGTGAGTTGTCGTCCATAATTGCTTTGAATAGCGGTCCGCCAGAAAGGACCATTTCCAAAGGAAAGGCAAAATCTACTCTGGTCTTCGTAAAAATGGGCAAAAATGGGTTTGTTCCGCAAAATCTTTCCAGCCACCAAAATTAGCGTTGCAAATTTCCCTGTTCCTATTCTTTATGGCCCAATGTGGTTTTGCCAAGCACCAATATTTCCTTCAATGGGCTATATAATTGGCAATGGTGAGGAAAAGTTTGTGATCTGGAGGGTATAAGGAGTTCGGTTTCGGGTGAATGCGTCCTCTCTTGTAAAGGTCAGATCTGTTTAATGATAGAGGTGATAGATTACTGTGGGGCTTATTATCCCGCCAGTGGGCTGAGGTACCAAAACCTTCTTCAATTGCAGGGTTGGGTTGTGGATTATGGTCAGGGCCTCGGGTTTTTTAATTATTTCCCTACATTTAATATAAAATATCGATATCTACGGTCCTGGAAGCGTTAAACCAGTTCCTTTGATTTGCGCCTTCCCTACCCAACCTAGTTTCGATTTTCAATAAGTTTTCCAATAAAAACCAATGGCGTTAGGGAGGTTTCTACAGCAATGCAGCCATTTGTAAAAATCTTCACCCTTCAAAAACCCATGCTGGGGTTTGGTAGAATCACGTGTGGATATCTTAACAACTCTTTCCAATAGTGGCTTGGATCAAAAACACACCTCTGTAGGTGGTATTTAGTTTGTCCCCTAAATTACTTCCAAGTGAAAGATATTGTTGTTACATCTTGTCATTAATCAGCGGGCAAAGTAAACAAAAGAAATTTACTTCATTAAAGGGAAAAAAACAAAAACACGGGTAAATTTTATTAGGGACTTATTCAAGTTACTAATTCTAATGGCTCGTTTAGGGATATAATTCATATTTATAATTGCATAAATTCCACTTTGGCTATCTTTTGTTGGTATTAGTAATACTTATATCGAATTGAACTTTTTAAGAAATTTATTAGCGGCAATTATTGGTTGGCCTCATTGCCTTTTGGGAATTATGTTTGTTAATGTTCCGGTTTTGGCAGCCCTTATAGAAGGGTGAAATACAGTGGTAGTCAGAATAATTCCGTAATTGGAAATACAAATTGCAAACCCCGATCAACGATTATTTAGGGATGGACGAAAGCAATCGCTTTTTGCGGGGCTTTTTAATGTAAATCAAGGATTGACGATATTTTGCTGCCCATTCGTGTTTCGCAGGACGATAACCAAGATAAAAGGGATAAGCCTAAATAATAATGTTGATTATGGCTGGTTTATCACAAAACTAAGCAATTCGTGTGCGCTGTTGGACTTCCGAAAAGTAGTGGGAAATTCATATACGCCCTTTGGGATTTTTACACCCAGGAAAGATTTATTAATTAGCCAGTGTTGCTAAGGAAGGTATATTCTTAATCCTGTGGGTGGATTGGATTTTAAAGGGATTTCTACTGGAAGTATGTATTTTTTAAAGATCTCAAGAAAAGACCGGAATTAAAATGGAGATAATTCGTCATGGGAAATACAAAAGTGCCGTTGAACCTTTTTTTTGGCTAACGAAATGAGTTGATGCCAATAGAACACAGATCAAGGGAGTTACTGGGTGCCTTATGGAATATTCAATGCTTACTTGGATATTTCTGATAGTACGATCACAGTGAAAGTTTAACACCCTAATAGCGGATACCTTAGGCACCAGGAAACCAAAACTATTGCAGTTTTGTCTGGATTGATTGATGATGTTGGTGTTCTTGATGATTAAGAATCAAAAATTAAGAAGGCAGTGGAGACGAGGATGAATAAAGATATTAACTATGTTGGCCATATCGGACTACATTAGGACAGCCAACAGGATAAAAATTAAAAGCGGTGGAAGATTAAAGATAGTCTGTGATTTATGCTCAGGTTATGAAATATGGTACGGTAGGGCGGCTCGGATGTTAATTGGTCAAGGAATATATAATTTGATGCGCTCAAAAAGCTGGAAGATGATGAAGT
>Ga0163217_1064841_pt1 | contig 11323 bp, 13 predicted proteins | sample SynspAceP_FD_185933 | JGI IMG/M metagenome (GOLD analysis project Ga0163217, IMG submission 185933) | Saline lake microbial communities from Ace Lake in Antarctica - Synechococcus sp. Ace-P (PacBio error correction) | ecosystem: Environmental > Aquatic > Non-marine Saline and Alkaline > Saline ... | reverse complement strand
GAAGAGATGGAAGAGAAGAGAGGGAAAGGCCGCGGGGAGGACAGAACCATGGCCGAAGTGAAGCAATTGGCCGCTCCAACTCGCGCACCGAGGGCGATCATCGCGACAGCCCCCCGAACAACATCCCTGACCCAGGGGAGCGGCATTGCAACTGTCCTGATGGGACGCCGAGCGGCTGGTCCAGCTCCTGAGGGACCGGCTCTTTGGCATCCCGCCGGCCCCAGCTCAGACAGTGACCCAGCAACAGGGGCAGCAGCAGAAGCAAGGCCGTTGACGTACTGGGCAGGGCACGGCCCGGGAAGCACGCCCGTCAGCAACCGTGCGATCCCTTTGCCCCAGGTCACCACTCGAAAGCCAAACTGATTCACGGCTGAAGTCCGAAGCCTGAGCAAGGTCTGCTGCATGGGCAGAACGCTGATCGTTTCACCCAGGGCGAGCGAACGGCAGCCAGCAGAACCCACAACGGGGGGAACGCCAGGAATCCCGAGGCTGGCAGCAACAACAGCAGTACGGCTACCAGCTTGAGGCAGATGCCCGACGCCGCCGTGGCAACACGCAACAGGGGGCCGCACACTGCTGAGAGCGGCAACATCGCCGTTATCAACGCGATGGGGGTCAGGCACTCGCAGCCAAGCGGTGGAGGCATAGCTCAGAACGTCTCTGCGACAGGCACTTGGCCCAGAGCAGGGACGAAATGCAGGTGACATCGCGTTAAAGTGAAAACGCGCTTGAGCTTGGACGTTGACTTCTTCTTCGCCATAGCGAAAAGTAAACGTCAAGATCATCCTGTACTGCAATCTGGAATTTTCTCTTCATTTGTATGGTTTTATTATAAAGATCGATAACCTTTCCACAAAGCCACTCTCCCTGAATGCCTTGGGTTGCATCTGCTCACAAGTTGCTTGATGAAGGCTTCTTCAAACTTTATTTGATCAAGCCGCTTGGAGTGAGCTTGCAAAGAAGCGACCAATCCTTGATGCCACCACAGAATAGATTGCTGATTTTAATCAAGATTCATTTGGACCTATGCAAGCGGTTAGCGTGATCTTAACTCATTACTGAGCTCGTCATTTGCCGAGAGCGTTTAGCCTGTAGCGAACGCCAGATCGGCCGGCTCAGTCAAGCATTCTTGAGCGAATAAACCATAAAGGACTGCCTTCTTTTGAGGTGTATTGATAAAAAATACCTTTACGGATATTTGTCACTGTTGCGCAAAAATTATCTGGTATTGAGCAACGGACCCAGGCCTGCATGGATGCGGCAATGCCAATTTCAGTTGGCAGTTTTGCAAATTAGCAAGAAGTAACAAGAGCAGGCTCTGACTTCCAGTTCTGGACAAACAACTCCTTCACAAGAGCTGATGCTGGTCAGCTCAAGCTTCGCCAACTCCAAGCTTGATGGCTTTCTCCACAGCAGCTGGCAGGTTGCCGCGACACAGAGGGCAGAGCTTCATCGCCGACTGATGAAGGGCGATGCGCCTCGTCATCGCGCGGGCCAACTCCTCGCGCGGGCGCTCCAGGATCAAGCGTCAGCGGAGTTGGCCCATCACATGTCAAGATTCCAGTTCAGAACTGGTGATCACCGTTGAACGTTCCCCTCAACCCGTTGCAAGGAATGGCCGCTCCTGGGCACTTGGCACCAGATAAAGTGCTGGCAGAAGCAAACACGAAAGCAGGTTAGAGCCGGAACCCTGGTGTGCTGAGGCGTCTGGCGGTTGTTGTGCTGCCAGTCTCCCGGAGTCAGCGTTGGAATTCCCACCAGAAGTTCATCGTGGCAGGGTCGGCAGCCAACGGGCTGCTGCACAGCCGGAACTCAACGTGCGTTTGCTCATTGGCAGTATGGACATAGGGATAGGGGGCAGACGGAAGCTGATCGGCGGCGGCACGTTGGGCGCTGGCGGTCTAGGCGGCGAACAGCATCCATGCACTGAAGCAGGGCCGAGCCGATCAGAGGGCCGCGAAACCGCGCGCAGCTGCGGTCATTGAGCCGGGGGGCCAGCCACTGGCCCAGCCCGGCGCCGATCGCCCGCCAGCGACAGGGGCAGCACCAGCGGCAGGCTGGCGCCGGCCAGTGGCCCAGGGCTTCAGAGGGCCACCAGGCTGTTGGTGCATGATCAGCAGCAGGTGCGTCGCCACTGGCCAGCGCATTCGGCAAACCGCGCCAGCAGCACAGGGCGGCAACATAGCGCGGAAAGCTCCACCCAACGCCGGCAATGCCGGTAGCAGACCCACCACACCCTGGCGGCAGGCGGGCTGGGCGGACGCAGCGTCCCGCTGGTTGAGTGGGTTGCGATCATTTCCATCTGCGCCGGGCCACGCCGGTAGTGAGCAGGCCAGGAGCGACCAGGGCGCCACACGCGAAGATCCCAGCTGCAACCGTTCGGAGGATCAAGGCCGGCCTTGGACGAGGCTGCCGCCGATCAGCTTCCCGCAATGCCGGCGCACACCAGGCGGGCCGGAGGGGGCAACCTGGCGGCGGCGCAGGTAAGGGCGTGTTGGCCAGTCGCCACCAATCACAAACACAGGGAAAGGGGAATGGTCCGTTGGCCGGCAGCCGGCACGCTGATCAAGCGGGGGTTAACAACAAGAATCGAACCACGCCCGAGCACCGCCAGCAGGAGGCCGATCGGCTCGCCGGAGGATCAAAGCAGGGCGGTGGAGTGATCTCCCTCACCGGTTCCAGGGCATGCAGCAAAGGGCGGGCATTGCCGGCAGAGCGCTGACCCGCAAAAACAAGGCAGCCCCCCGAAGCCAGCAGCAGGATCATTCCCGGTGCCACGGTGTGGGATCACCACGGAGCACAGCCCCCGGCGCGATCGTGCACCTGGCGCACTTCAGAGCAGGGAGCCCGCTGCGGTTTGTGGATCGGCAGCCCCGCCTGTGCCAGGCGGTCGATGCCGCGCTGAGACTCGGTGAGGGCGATTCAGGGTGTCCCCGCCGCAACAGCTCGGCCAGTCCCTCGCGCTGCAATGTTTATGGTTTGCCGCTCTGGCAAACCAACCCAATGGTCCCTCGGAGGGAGGGTTCGGCCCAGCGGTGAGAGGGGAATGTTGCGGGGCGGATCGATCGCTGCTGAATTCAACGGCTCGCGCACACGTCGACGACCGCTGATGGTCGCTCTGAGCTGGTCGGCCGCTTGGCGTGGGGTTGGGAGGGTCCTGGTCGTGTGGCTCAAGCAGTTGTGGTCGAAGGCTGTGGGGATGAAGGCGTTCGGCGAAGTTGAGGGGGTGCCATTGGCCTGCCAAAGCACGCAGCCGCCGCGAGGTTGGCCACCATGGGGACCGTCCTGCCTTGAGAGGAGCTGGGCCCCAAGAGCGAGCAGACTGCGGAGTGGCAGAGCCACGCGGGTTGATCCTTGGGGATCTCAGCGGTCCGTGCTCCCAGTTTCGGGCAAGGGGATCAGCAGGCTGCCGAGCGATGCGGACCATGGACCATCGAATTCCTCGGCGAGCGCACATCCACAACCACCGCCTCGCGATGGCTGGCGAGCCAGCCGGCGGCAGCTCGGGGCAGGGCCGGCCTAACTTGCGCTTGACTGCGCCCGGAGGCACCTCCGGCCGTTGAATCCCTTCGCGGGGTTTGCCGGACGCAGATTGCGAGGCAGGGGGCGATTGGCATTGCGTGGGGTGGGGCAATTTTCATCGTCTCCATTAGACGGACGAAATCGCGTTCGTTGGCCCTTCGCCACCGAGGCGGGCGTGACGGCCTTCTTCTCCTCAGCCACCGAAGGTGACGCCTGGCCGGTGTAGATCGTTGGCCTGGATAAAGCAGGCGGACTCCGCAACGAGAGGAGTTGCATCGTGTGATCGAGCAAGGTAGAGGTAATGCGCGTCGCCCTTTGGAAGTCGCAGCAGGCGCCAGCCCCGCACCAGCAGGCGTCGCCACAGAAGGGCCAGGGCTGTGGTCAGTCAGAGTACAAAGCTGAGACAGCCATTGGTGCTTGCCGGTGTGGCGGCACCTTACCAGCCCGCTCTCGAAGGCCACCCGATCACCGTGTGCAGGGGCAGGCTCACGTGTCCGCCCCGCGCTGGCGGCCAACCGATGGCGCTATGCGGTTGGCGGGCGTGCATCAGCAGTGCCCGTCCACGTGGTCGCGTCGGGCCATGAGGTTCGAAGGCAGCGCAGCAGCTCGATTGCCCAGTTTCGCGGCATCAAGGAGAGGATCGCCGGTCGTTGCTTGCCTCGAAAACCGAATTCGATCAGCAGGCCTGGGGCTGCTGGACACGGCGAGTAGGTAGGTGAGGTGCCGGTGCGGGTCAGAGCTGCGAAGAGGCAGGGCGACCACCGGGCTGCAGGCGGCCGGGACAGGGCGGCGAGCGGCTGCGAGCGCGAGCAACGGCATCGGAGAGCAACGGGCACTCCTATGAGGCATAACGCTTAAGAGCTTAGAAGCGTTTTTTTTTATAAAGCGCAGTGGGAGTTAGGGCGCCAGGGTTGGAGTGTTTGCATAATGCTTTGGAGCCGCTAAAGACCATTTCATGGCCGCCGCCGATTCAATGCCCAGCCCCGAGCGCCTCGAGGAACTCAGCCGGTTTCTTTCGGCTCCTGAGTGAACCGGCCGCCTTGCAGTTGCTCTGCCAGCTCAAGCCACGGCAAGGCCAGGGATGTGACCTCCCTGATCGAACCACGGGCTTTCAGCCGTCGCACATCAGCCTCAGTCGGCCAACTACAGCGTGCCGGCCTGATCCGTTGCGAAAACGTGATGCACGCGCCTGATTTACACCGGTGAGCGACCCGTTGGTGGAGGACTCTGGCACCTGGTTTCAGGGGCCGCCTGAGGCAGCGCTTGGAGAAGCACTTCGGCAGCTGAGGCGGTCTGTCAACTCCGGCCTTGATCACGGCTGCTTGATGCGCCAGCCCAGGCAGCGCACCAGCGGAGCCAACGGCTTGCTGACACGACTTTCGAGCCAAGCGACCCTTAGTACCCGATTCCAGTACACCAAGGGAACACCCGTGTTTCCACAGCACATGCTCGCGCTCCTTGGTTGGTCCGAGGAAGGAGCTGGATCCGGCTGGAGCTGGTTAGTCAAATTCCGCCATCACCACCGCGGCCAAACCCGGTGATACGGAGCAGGCCGTTATTAGCACGTTCGTAACTGGGCCGGTAGGGGGCGGCATCGAGCTGGCGCCAGAGGTTGGCCACCAACACCGGCGCCTGGCCACGGTGGCGGCCAGCTCTTGGAAGGTGGGCAGAGAGCTCAACATCACCGAGGGCGAACACATCGGCAAGGCGCTTGTGCTGGCAAGTGAAGCCCTGTTTACACGTCCACCCAGCACCGGTCCTAATGATGGGCAGGGGGACTGGGGGCCATCACATCAGGGGCCGAATCATCGGCGGGCCACCCATTGCAAGAGTCCAAGTGAGATCGCCTCGGCTGGGGCGGCTACTTCTGAGCTGACCTCGAAGTCCGCACAGGCTGTTCCTCGGCGCGCACTCGATCAGTTGGTTGGAGCAGACGAGGGTCTCGATCCCGGCGGGCGCCACGGACGCCCGCTCAACGTGAGCGTTGTAGGCTTCACCGGATAGAGATGGGCCAGCCGTGCAGAAGATTCACCCGGGCTTTCACGCCACACGTGGTTGGCTGGACGATGTCATCGGCCCGATACATCACCTCTCTGGGAAGCACCGCCGCATTTGTCGGGGTGCAGCGTGGCTGAAACAGCCGTCCACCTTGAAGCTGCGATCGCTCCAGGGGTGGTTCGCGATTGTGGGCGCAGTGTAGTAGTTGCTGATGATTGCCGTAGCTTGCCGAGTTTGCCTCCGGCAGCCCTTTGATCTGACTCCATTGAGCTTGGAGACCCATGGCACCACAGACGTCGCTAGCGTTGAGGCTTCGCCGGCAGGCACGTGATCACCCGGCGGGCCTGGGGTCAAAAACATCTGCGGCGGCTGCCTGAATCCAGACAGCCCCAGCCGGGATCACGCTGGCCTCGGAACGGGGGTTGCTCGAGCGCCACAGACCAGCTCCAGCCGGATCCAGCCGGACTGGTACTCGTGGACGGCTGCGGCTCCAAGGATGGGCCGATCCGGCACGGGCCGAGCCCGCAGCAACTGGGGCCCGCGACGATGAGCCCGCCGGAGCGCCACCGACACAATCAAAAACTGGAAAAGTGCCTTGCGCTGGAAGCAGATTCAGGCCCATCTCTCCATCCGAAGCTTCGCCCTTTAGCTCTAACCCGCTGGCGCGCCGACTGCCGCCATTGGCACATCTGTTGATGCGTTTGTAGCATAAGCGGGTAAGAGCCAGCCTGGCGCAGACGGCGAAGCACCACAGCAGTCCGATGCTTGCACTAGAATTGCTAGGCTTTATGCGTTTTAGAAGCCCATGAATTGCCTTGACCGGGCGTGAGCTTCGGTCCGTGGCAATGGTTGCTGGCGTCCTGCCGCTGCTGATGGCGTTGTTGCTGGACGTCGCCAGCCCTTGAACGGCGGATACCTGGTCGCTTCAAGCGAATCAGGCGGCCATCGCTCAGCGCCAGGTCTTGAGCAGCCTTTTCCCGGAAGTACCTCTGGCCACTGCGCTCCGCTTCAAAAACGCCCTGATGCCAAACCACTGGATCCGCGGACGATTGGGTTTGAGCGATTCGCTGGGTCAGAGTGGAACCTGCCCAATCGCAGCGAAGAAATTCGTGCCAGCGTGTCAGTGGTTCCCGCCGGACTCGGGCCCAGTCGATCTCGATGCCTTGATGCCACGGCAGTGACAGCCCTGCCCTCCACGTCGCCGTTCCCATGCGGCCAAGGTGTTCTTGCTTTCAACCTCAGGCCCGGAGCAGGTGCTTGGGAACTCGCGATGGACGTTCAGCGGCACCGCAGCGGACCTGACTTGAGCCCCCGGCGATGGAAGGGCCCCGAGCTCAGGGGGCCTTCCAGCCAACTGGGCTGATCAAACTCGATGGACTTGATTCCGCTCATGCCAATTTGTTCGCTGATGGGGATCCAGCTTGTTCTGGGCTTCCAGCCAACGAAAACCAGGCGGGAAAAACCCTTGACACGATCAAAGCCTGCAGCTGAAGGGCATCACGGCCATGCGCTCGATACCCGCGTTGAGCATAACAACGGACGGTCTTGAATCGTGCGGAAACGGCATCAAGATGCCGTTCCAGGTCGCTGAGGGAAGATTGATCGCTCCAGGGATGAGACCAACCTCATACTCGCTGGGATTACGAACATCGATAAGGCATAGAATTGCCAGCTTCGATCAGCTTTCATGGGCTGGGACCGAGCCGATCGCATGAAATTTCGCGGGCAGCGGATCAAGGTCGTGACAAACAAGCTGTTTCTATTGGGGTTGATTCACTGAAGTTTGTTGGCACTGTGTTGCAGCCGCCGTGTATAGCAGCCATGGCGGATTGGATGGGTTTACCAATGCAAGCAGAATAAAGCCATCCAACGGCAACGCCAAAAGCGCTGAGGTTTGATCGAAGCCCAGATTTTCTGGTGCGGGACAGTGTTCAAGCGCCAGCAAACTTTTGACATATGCGAAGCCAGTAAAAGCCTGCCAAGCGATTCCCAGCAGCACCCGCCCACCCCCGTCAGCAACGGAGTAGACAACGTATAAGGGCGAAAGGGCACGGACTTGAGCGGAGGTCGTGGACCCGCAAAGCGGCTCCACCCCGATTCTGGTGTAGATTCCATTCAATCCATCGCTGAATCGGCAGCGATCCTGGAGATCCCCTCCTGCAGTGTGCGCATCGTCGTTACTGGCTTTGGCGGGCAAAGGCAGATGAACTTCCCTGGCGCCGGAATCCCAAGGCACGACGCAGGCCCAGGTGGGTGCGGGTGCGTTGATGCCGTAGCGTGGATGCATTCGCGGCCGCACCTTGATGGCTGTTGAGCCAGGCCACGCCGTGATTGGCTACCCAGCTCGTCGCGGGGACATCACTCCCCGCCGCCGGCGCCGAACGGGGCGGAATGCAACAGACCGGCCGTGAGTTCAAAATCAGGTGGTGGTGCGCGGACCACCGAACATCCAGCACAGTGTCCATAACCTGAACAAATTTGAACTGATATGAGCAGACCCTGCCCTACCTCACAGAACGACCCGGGGCCCGGGCTTCCGCTCTTTCTGAGCGCGGATCCAGGGCGCTGGAACCAGCGCTACAGAAGCAAGGGGTGATTAGGCTGGGAACTGGGCCAGCGAGACTCCGCCGTTGGAGAAATTTCTGCGTTTGCCATCCCGAGTCACCTGCGCACAAACGGGAAAAGTTGTGGTCCTGGCTGCCGAAACGCGGGCATGAGGCAGCCCTGCTGGTGAACTCGGTTTTTCGGCCGGTTGGGCGACTGCGACTCAGCAGTGTGGGCCCTTCAGGAGGCGCGCAGGATTCATGCCCCCGATCGCTTCCGAGTTGCGTGGCTCCAGCCGAATCTGTGGTGATGCGTCTGCGCTCAGCCGCTGCCGGGTCTGACAAGGGAAGCTGGATGGCAGTGGTCGACGCACAACTTGGTTTCTGTGCCATCGACTCCAGGGTCTTGCGCACAAGACCTACCGAAGGCACGATCCAAAGAACTGCTCAAGCCAGGCGCTGGCTGCTCGCGCTTTGCTGTTCTGCCAGAGGCCGCGAAGGCGCCCGCCTTTGGCAGTGACCCGCAGGAGCTTGGCTGCCAATGGCGCACAGGGCTGGTTTGTCTCAGGACATCTGGGAAGCCGGCCCAGGGATCCGTGGGCCCAGCGCCGTGAGAGTGGCTGGGTCTTTTGGCGAAAACGAGTGGGTTGCTGACCTGATTTGACGCAGAGCGCTTGCCCGGGGAACCATCCCGGCAGAGCCGTATGCCCCGTAACAGGCCCAGCGAATAAGGCATCCGACTTTCAGATTAATACAACGATATTCAGGATTAAAGACATAGAATGGGACTCCATGTGAAGCCATCCCGCAGCACCCGCTCTTCTTGCCCGGCCGTTTCTGCGGGCCCGTATGTGATGACTTCACTGACTGACCAGCCGAATCCAGCACTGACGATTGCTCTGAACGACGAGTATCCAACGCCGGGCCCACACTATTCCAGTATGGAGGACTTTGCGGCCGGTACGCCCTTTTCAGGCACATCCGCGGATTTCGGAGCAGCAGCGCCATATCAGGCCTATGCAGCATCTTTTTCACCGCCTACAACTCACCGTTTCCTACCAATCCCTGGTGGACGTGCGGATAACCTGAGCCATTACGCAGCGCGGGAGCCTGTGAAGCCGGTGTGCAGGGCAGAATCGACAACGTTGAATCTCTTACCACCGGATTCATGAGGGCTACCAACGGCCACGGAAATTGCTACGGGTGTTTGGAACGCCTGCGGTCGGACCTTCCCAGAACCCGCCACCTGGCTGCCTATTCAGCGTGCTGCAGCCCGGTTTCACTTCAACAAGCAAATCCTGTGGACTGACCCAATTGAACAATGCATTGCCCCAGGCGGTGGGCGGCGGTCGGGGTTTCCGAAGGCGAGGCCACTGCGGGAAGGCCAGCGGCATGGTCGAATGCCGCTGATACTGAGCAATAAAGGGCGGAAACCATCACGCACAAGTTCTCTGTGCTTCAGCCGACTATGCAATTGGGGTCTCCAAGAGGATTGAGCTGGCTGCGCATGATCCGTTAAAGTCTTCAGGTCATACGGCTATATTCATCGATCATTCGAGGTCGCACATAGGGCTAAAAGCTGGACTCGCTGGAGTTTCAGGTAATCGGCCCTGTGGGTTTGGCTGAAATTCCACATAGCGGTGCTAGAGCATAACGGCTTCCCCAACCACCTCAGGTTGGATGACAACAATACGTTGACCTTTGAAACTAGGTACTCCGTCCGATCTGCACCGCAGGCATACACTGCCGCCGCCTGTTGAATACCAACTCAAAATCCCTTACTTGCTGAGCTAGCTGCCGTCCGTTTTCATAGGCTATGAGCCTCGGTAAACTGTAATGATCTCATCGATCAATCAATTTCTCAAGACATAGGACATGAAGCCACCACCAAAGGCCTGCAGGATCGTGTCTGTCTGCAGGTTGCCCAACTTAGTATGGCGCTATGGGCACGGTTCAAACAGCAACAATCTTGAGAGGGAGGTTCTGCTGCTTGAGGTATGGTGTGTTGCGTGAGGCGACCGCCTGTTCCAACGCCAACGACGAAACCTGCTCGGTGTCGCGGCTCGGTGTGGCCTCCCAGATTGTCCAGGACCGGTGTTTCATAGTGAATTTTAGGTTGGCGGATTGACTGATTGATGCGGCGGAAAGCGATTCGTAACGCGTTTCCAGCGATAGTTGCGATGGGGCAATCGCCAGCATGTGTGTGTGTGATCGGTATACCTCAGACCGATAGAGGCACGTAAGGATCTGTGCCGCTCTCTGCTCGTATGATTTTCAGGCATCGTCAGGATGTCAGCGATAGCCCTGCGCCAGACCATGGTCAAGGTGTGTGTGTTCGGCGTGGGTTTCCAGTAGGTTGCTTCAAACAATGGTGGAGATCTGTGGTTGGTCACCATTGTGTGTGTGGTGTAATCGATGCGTGTGTGCGCTTGTCAATTCGATCTTGTGTGACGATTTGGGCAGGATTGAGACGCTTTCAAGCTCTTATACGATATCTGCGGTGCCACAGCCAGCTCCGGCGGCAGGCCGTTGAAGCTGCACCAGAGGCGTTGGTCCGATCACTTCAGGCACACTGGGATAGATCTTCATGGTGTTTTCTGATGGTCGTTCAAACATTGAGCCAGAAGCCACGAACTGTTAGTAACATCAAGAGAAGGTTGGGGCAGTTGGCTCAGTAGCGTCACTTTTTGTGAGTTCTTCAACGCGGATAGAGTGAACACCAGAGCTCTCCCGTCGTCGCCCTGTATTGAAGACGGCACATCAGCGGGTCCAGGTTTGTGTTTGAGAATGGGTAACCAGTGGGTGGAATCCAGGCTGGGGCAAAAAGGCGCATCTTCCCCGCTTCTGGTCATCCTGTGGGGTACGTGTTGTTGTTGGGGCACATAGTGAGCGCGAATTAAGAGCCAGGTGAAAGGAAGTAAGCGTAAAATACCGTGAGATAGGAGGTGGTCGGGATTCAAATCGGCGCGGCGATCGCATGCGCCGGATTGTAGGTCAGCAAAGCGGACTGGTGTGCGGAAGGAGCAGTGTTGTGTTTGTCGGGCGCTGGCTCCAAATGCTGGCATCACCGGTCTTTTTTTACAGCAGTGTGTATCCAACATGCAGGAGGAGGATCTTTCGCTGTGGATGCAGATTCAGTACACCGCCAAAGCACAAACAGGGGGAGGGGCCCCGACTTCAGGCCCAGAATCCCTGGTGTTTTCTCCCAGCGATCTGTGGTGGGGAATAAAAAGGCGGCAGGGATTTTTTCTCCTTCCCAT
>Ga0163217_1010218_pt1 | contig 11325 bp, 6 predicted proteins | sample SynspAceP_FD_185933 | JGI IMG/M metagenome (GOLD analysis project Ga0163217, IMG submission 185933) | Saline lake microbial communities from Ace Lake in Antarctica - Synechococcus sp. Ace-P (PacBio error correction) | ecosystem: Environmental > Aquatic > Non-marine Saline and Alkaline > Saline ... | reverse complement strand
TTCTATCTCCCTCTTGGGCAACCTTGCTCAAATAATTCTACATTTTTTCGCATCACATAACGCCACACCGCTTGATCATTGAGTGTAATCCCCATAATTTTGAGGTTTAATTATACTGCTTCCAAATGTTGGGAAGCTTATCCAATATGTAGTTGCTTTCGTAGACATACATTGCGTTTTATCCTTTAAAGAACGAAATGCCCCGTGCCGCCCAAGGGTGATGATAATTTGGTATTGTGGACTTATTACTCGCCATATGTGAGTGGGATAGATCTTTAATAGGCCATTTAAGGGTGTAATAGCTTTAGGCCTGAGTAACTTTTTTAAAAAAAAATCCCCTCCCAAATGGGGAAGGGAATCTTAGGGCATCTAATCCAATGTATTACGCTAAAGGGCCACTTGATTAGCTCATGGCCAATAGGTGTTGAATAGGAGCATTTTTAGTTTACAGCCGTGCCAGGAGGAATAAGCCTCCAAAATTCAGAGAAACAAACTCTTTTATCCTCGCTTCTTTCTTCTTCCATATTTCTAATGTTGTTCAAGGTGCCAATGCCCCTTCCTTGCCAAACCAATTCCTTGTTCTTGGCGTCGGATTGAAATCTATATACAAGGAGCCTTCGGTCCTTTGTACTAACATTGTTTCCGCCATGATAAGGAGATCCCCAGTAAAATGGAGACCAACCCCAGCCATAGTAGGCCAGCTCCCAATAATTATTGTAGACATTCCACCTGTTGTTTTTCTTTGGTAAAATATGCTCAATAAAATATCAGGTCTTCAGATTTCACAAAACCTCTGGAAGCTATCTCGTCATCTATGCGTGTAATATTCTCTTTTTATTCCAAATCCGATATTGTGCCGTTGTCTATGCCTGTCTTATAAAAGGCGTAGGTTTTAAACGAATTAAAGTTTGCTTCTTTATCATAAATCGATAGTACACGTTACCGAAGTGGCAGGAACTTCGCTAAAAAGCAACACCAAGATCGAACGACTAAAAATTTAAGTGTTTTCGTAGCTGTTTTATTTGAATTAGTACTGACGATATCCACTGTAAATAATCTCAATACATCAGCCCGAACACCTTAGTTAGGGCGATTGTATTCGTTTTTTGGTTTGTAGCCGTAAGGACAATGTCTGCAGCCACCTTTCACACCAATACCCCCTTTTAAGTTCGATATTGTTTGGAAATACTTGGTATCCTCCTCTGAGAGGTAAAAATCTCCTTCCTCCAATGGTATAAATTTCTTCATTGATGTTTAAATTCTATGGATTTAAGCCAATTAATTTGAGGACGGGAAGTCAGGTGCACTTATTTTAAACAGAGTTTAGCTTACTTTTTACATTTACCCTTATTTTGTTCGTTAGTAAGCCGATTATGGATTTTTTTTTTAATTAGCCTCTTATCTTTGTAAGCACGTTTATTTATCTAGTAAATGATATTAGATATTTAACATTTATTTTACAAGAAACTACGTTGGATTGTCTCTTTGGCCTTTCATTCATTTAAGACTCATCTTGAAAAAGACGTGACACTGGCTTATCACAAAGAATACACTGAGAACAAACAGGAATTATTGATAATTCCTTTCTATTTTTGTATTTATTAGAAGGACTGTTGCTTTTTTCATTGTATTTTGATGCCTTATAAGGCCTACCAAAATATTAGTTGTGAACGGGAAGCCTATGATAATGAGACCCAAGTTTATATTATCTACAAGAGAGAAGGCCGTTCACTTTATTTAAATATCTTTGGAGGGAAAAGCCTTCAACTGCAGGAATTAATCAAAGAGTTAAATCTTTCTGATTTAAAGGGATAAACAATTTCGACTAGTAGTAAAAAGGAAAACCTAATACACCCTTAACATCTCTGAAATAAGTACAGAAACTAAGTTACATATTATGCGAAACCAGGCAGAGGTGCTATTTAATACCATTCTTACCTTTGCGGGTTTTCCAAATCATATTGCCGCTACTTGCCTTTGCTGTCGAAAAATTTTATGGAATTAAGGACCATTGGGGTCATAAGAGGGGAAGAGTTAAGTCAGAATGGATGCAGAAACCCACCCTGCCAAGGCACCACGAGCATGTAGAATTTTAAATTTATTACAAGATCTGAATTATAGGAAAAGGCAGATAGCGCTTTTTTGGATGTCTTATTTGGAAAAAAGATTATGGTCCGTATTACATGATTTCCTGAGGGAGGTACAAATTCGTTGGCCGTTAAAGGTTGTGAAGAAATTCTGACCCCGGGAGATAAGGACTTTTAATGTCATATGCTCCAGTGTGGAACTGTGGAACCTTAGCTGGAATTATCAATTCATCCCTAAGATCAACATTATAATGCTTTCCTCCTTAAAAGGTGATTTTCTAAAAAAAGGATATTCGTAAATTTTTACCGCCAAAGAGAACTGGGAAATCAATACCCCAATTATTCATTTTGGGGGAATTATGCCAAGGTTCTGAAAGCGCTATAACGTTTTATTAATTATCTTAAAGAAACCACTAATATACCCACGGACCCATTTATACGGGAAGTTATTATTTTGTATTCTTAGACCTAGTTTAAGAATGATTATCTTTAAACCGGGAACATAAATTTTAGCAATACAACAAGCGGTGGCTTGCAAGGCCAATATCGCGCGATGATGTAGTGTGTGAAAAAAAGAAATCTTCCATTATAAAAGTATGATTAAAAAGAATAGGCGATAACCAGCTGTTTTTGGGTTTGTTCCTAGTAGCTGTGGTGTTAAAAAGGAAAACTACCTAATGCTAAGAAGCCTAATGTTAGGACTAATACGCTTCAAACTACGCCCGATTCCAAATTATTGAACCAGTCCAAGAATGAAGAGCCTATGCACTTGCCAGAAGATAACGGGTAATTTTGTAAAATTTACAGTGAATTCACGGGAGAATATATAGAGACATTTGCTGAAAATTGCCCAATTTGGAAATGAAGGCTTTGGCATACCTGCCAGTATAAACCCTAGCTCAAGGTATCTTAGAAAGTGGTGCAGGCCGAGGTGTCCTAGGAGCCAAGACCAATAATTTCTTTTGGTATAAAATGTATTCCGATGTGGATGGAGATTATGATTTTCCCATGACGATGATGCTAAAGGGAATGTTTTAGGAAATAAATCATCCTATGTATTCTTTTTAGGGAACCACAGTATATTTTGTCCTCTCGGGCCACGATATGCTTTTTTATTTCGATTGTGGAAGCATGATGATTTTTAAAGGTTGGGCCTATGGTTAAAGGAAAAAGCCGCGGATGCAACGGATCGGGACAGTATCCACATAAATTGACTCTGCGCTTTATTAGAACGATATGAATGGATTAAATTGACAGGAAAGGTGGTGGCTCGGGGGCATTGTAAAAAAAGAGCCAAAGCAATTACGATTACAAAATTCATGTTAGTTGCAAAGGGGGCGATACCCTTATATTCTATTTCTAAAAGTATTTTTGTTTCCATCCCGGAATTGATGAAGTTGAATAATATGAAACAGTAACTTGCAGAGGGCCAAAAACTAACGGTAAAATCCGAAAAAAAATTATAGATAATTTTATGATGTTATAGAAGAAGCAGTGCTTATTTGCTGAAGCACAGCGTAATTCCTGGGGGGTTAATTCTCCCGTAAGGCGTTTTAAGGCCGTGGTGGTAATCCCTTATATTGTAAAGGAGGCCAAAGGGGGCCTATTTGTCGATAGAGGATGGCAAACCGATCTAATAAGATTATATAGCATCTTGGGGTCCTTAATTTTAGGGCATGGCCTATCATCCCGTAATAAATGCAGTTTATTGAAAAGGCAAAAAAGGGGTACCTCGTTTGGAATGCCAACAGAAATAGAACTCAGCTGGCTTAAAAAAGTTTGGCGCGTTTCTATGGTTCCCTAATATGATAAGATACGATTCGTTAATAGCGGAACCGAAGCCTTATGAGTGCCGGTCGTTTAGCTAGGGGATTTTTCGGAAAGGATAAAATAATAAAAGTTTCGCGGGATGCTACCACGGTCATTCCGATTCATTTTTAATTCAAGCGGTAGTGGAGCTGTTACTTTATTGGCGTCCCCATAGCCCAGGAGTTTACCCAGCGGAAACGGCTAAGGATACCTGTTTGGCAACATATAAAAATCTGCGAAAGTGTTTAAGGCATTGGCCGAGCAACAAAACGAGAAATTTGCAGCTATTATTATTGAGGCCTATTTGCGGGAATATGGTTGTATCTTATACCTGAAGAAAGTTTTATTTAAGGGACTTCGCTGAACTTTGCTGACCAAGAGGATATATTATTGGGATTTTGATTGAGTGATGGACCGGATTCAGATTGGCAAAAGGGTGGTGCCCAGAAGTTATGGAATAAAAGCGGATTTTATAGTAACCTTTGGGAGGTAATTGCGAGGGGATTGCCTGTTGGTGCCTTTTGCAGAAGAGATGAAAATTATGGGGTATGTGGCTCCTGATGGGCCAGTTTACCAAGCAGAACGCTGATGTGGAAATCCCTTTGGCCATGACGCTGTTTGGCAATGTTGACCCCGAATTAAACAATAATCCAGAAATTTTCAGAAGTTTGGGCCGATAGACCAAAATACTTAGGAGTAAGGGCGTGGCAAAAGTATTGACCGATAACAATATTCCTTTTCAATTGAATAGGTTTCGTTCCATGATTTCCATTCATTTTACGGCTGAGCCGTAATAGTTTTTGGAAACTTCTGCCTTAAGGGTAACAATGACATCTTCAAAAAATATTTCCACGGGATGCTTTAACAAGTATATACCTCCCGCCAGTGCATTGAGAGCCTACTTTTTGAACATGCCACTGAGCTTATCAGGATTGGATGAGACCATATGCAGCACTTCTTCCAACATTGCTAAGATCTGCAATTGATAAAATAGAGAAGCTAAATAGACATCATTTTGTCCATTTTAGCCTTCCAAATAATAGGGGAGTTTTTATTTGCCGTCAGCTCTTTCTTTATGGCGTTGCATTCCTTTGCCTCTTTATGGCCTTCTCTGTTCATTTCATTTTTCTCCCATTTTTCATTACTGATCATATTCGTTATTTTTTTCATTCTTTTCCTTTTGAGCGATGTTGACGATCCACATGTCGTTTTCATAGTATAACGCTTCTTCGAAGTCAATTTTTTAGCCTCACCGCTTTCCTTTTAGCTTTTCATTTCTTTCATTTTCTCTGCACGGTCCGTGCATTATCCAAGTTTTTAAACGCGAATTTGCTTTTGTGGGCATCTGTAAGGTCCTAGGGCCATGGTCATCTGGCTTGGTTTGTAGGGTGGCCATTTTGTTCCGGGTCATGTCTTTCTATCGTCTCTAGGACCTCTCCTCTCGCTCTGGTTTTATGTGCCTGCGGTTATACCTTGCATTAATACAACTAATACAACTAATTTTTTCATATGATTTTTAATTTGTATACTGTTTTGTATATAGACATACAAGGGTTAGATTGGTTAAGAGTACAATAGATTAGCGCAATTTTAAACAGTATGGGCAAAACCCTAGGAGAATAATTTTGGCCCGTAGCGTTTGGATATTTTAAAAATTTTTAATGAAATAGTGACCGCTGGGTTCAAACAATAAAAAAGGCATTAAAACCAGTTTATGCCCTTTTTAAAAACAAATTTATTGATAATGTTATGGGATTATTCAAAGAAATCATTTCCTGAGTTTCGGCCAAGGCGTCAATATTGCCTTGGAGTTTCTATTGAGATTTAATTCTTCTTTCAGAAGTTAGTATCGCTGATAATTGTTATAAACTAACGGCGGGAATTAAAAAAAACATATAAAATATAAAAGACTTTTTATTTTGTAAGGACATAAATTTGGGGATTTTTATTATGCTCCTAAGATAAATATCTATGAAACCTCGACTTAGCGAATTGTTGTGACAACGCACCTAAAATTGTTGTAAAAAGCCAGATAGATTGTGGTAGAAATTTTGAAAATAAAAGTGGATATCGTTTTATTCCAGGATTTGTTCCAGTTTTGCTTACTTTAGATCTATATCCAGATTATGGGATTGTAGTGAATGGACTTCTGCAGATTCACGATTGTTTTTATTGGCGAATTCGGGGCTTCCAAGGCGTAGTAATAAAACCGGCCGATGCCGACAAAAACAGCCCACCTAGAATACAATAGCTTTTTATTTATAAGACATAGATGGGGGGGGTTGTTAACATGGTCTCAATGTTAGGAATAATATTAAATGGGGAAAAAGATTTAATGTTAAAATTTACATTATATCGATAAAACGCATCCATTCAACGGATAAATCTGTGATTTGGAATAAAACAGGGCTGCTTTAATACAGTAGCCCTGTAAACAATGTTAATTGGTTGTTCGCCATGCCGATTTTTAGGTAAACTCAGTAATATAATCAGATTAATTATTGGGGTCCAATATTAAATTTATTCTTTCTACAGCATCCTGCAAATGATATGTTGCTCATAGGGGAATCTGTAGTTCTTAGAAATTGCGTTTCTTTAAATCTCTTCTAAGGATAGTAATTCCGCTCTTGCAATGATCTTATATCGGACTGACCGGTGTTAATTGGGGTTGACTTCTGAGGTACCCACTAGAATTTTCTTTTGTGTTAACACTTTCAGCGGTCATCAAGTAGGCCAAATCTTTCAATATGCGCTTTTTGTAGATTTCTTCTATTAGGTGTCTATTGTATTCCCATTATTGTTTCGGACCATAGACCCTTTCTGAGGTCGACAGGGCATTTCTAATATGGAGTATGCATCCTTGCCATGCAGTTTCCGTGCTCGATTAATCAGCTAGTTTGCCAACTTAAAAATATTGTCCAATCCTAACCTGTAGTTCCCCTAATGCGTTCATAGAGCCAAGGAATATTCGATTTTATTAAAAAATGCTGTACGATTAACCATTCTGGTTTTGGGAATAACTGTTCCTGTACAAACAGTAAACAATTTTTTTGATTTCCTTCTCTACAGGAGTATAAACGGCCCCTCCTGATCATAGGTCTATAGACTTCATTAGACCCCGCCATGTTATTGCTAACATGCCCCATGATATCGTTGATTGGAAAATTACTGGCCGTTACAAAAAGTGCTTAAATCATCGTATTCCTTACCTTTTTCTGCCGTCCCATTTCTATAAAGCTTTGGGTTATTACGTTCTAAAATTTTCAATTACCGTAAGTACTGCTTTGATAGCATTGTTCCCCTAAATCTTCGGTCTGGGAACTTGGGTCAAACACATCTCCTACTTGCTGATGACCCAAATCGGTATAAGCGGATCTCCTGAAATGTTCTAAAATCCAACTATCCAAAGTTCTTCTCCTCTCTTATCGGATTTGTTCCAATAGGGACGCGGAACCCCAAACTAAGGCAATTGTCATATATCCCAATATTCTGGCATTAGGGCACACCATCGTTTCCCCTGGTTGGGCAATGTAGGTTAAATCTACTAATCCATAATGGATGGATGCCGTACCATATTTTTTTGTAAAGGAAAGCGGAGCGGAGGGAATCTACGGATACAGCCACACTTGCTTGCCCATATTGTGGGGGCAAACCTAGGGTATGTCAAACTTCATGGGAAGATACAAACTAATAGGCGGCCCCATCACCTCTTCCTTAAAAGCCCACTCCCTTGATCTGGATTGATTGCGGCCGTTGCTAACAAAAAACCAGTTTCTTAAATTAGGTCATTACATTATGGTACAGTGATATCGATTCCAATATTTCGCGGGATTCTAGGTCACTTAACATGAGTCCGTTATTGGGAATAGTGATGCCAAATAACGAACCAACGAGTAACGTAATCCTCAGGTGACCATTCCGGTCCTCCTCGCGACGGGGGGTTTCTTTCGCTAAAATTGCAGTTTTTTAAAGGCCGCAGCTCAGAAAAAGCAATCTGCACAATCCTCTATCCTTGTTTTTATGAAGGGAACCCAACTTTTGGGTAGCCCTATTACATAATAAACTATAGGCTTTTTGGCTCAACAAGCTTTCTCCATTTTTTTAAATTTTTCAAAATCCTCATCCTTCACCTCTAGTCGGCCAACGATCAAGGAAGCGCCACAGTCTTTACTTTCCTGCATCCAAGCCATAATCTACTGCCCACGGGCAAACCAACCCACACGCTTGTCATAGTATCGGCGTTGCATAGGTTCTTCTGGAGCAATATCATTGGAATTGTTATTTTCAATATGAAATAGACCCCAAACTTTCATGGATGCGGGCGTTGCAGCTACATAGGTTTGACATGTCTTTGCCTCAATATTTAATGGGTAACTTTTGGAGGGTGTTTAGAACTCCTGGATTTTCATCCAGACGGGAAACCTTAATCCTTGCGATAACTATTCCGGCCATTCCCTAAGCATTTACATCCTTTCAAAAAGATCGTTTGACTTGTATAAAAACCGTGGCGGGTTTCAGGGCTATCCTTTTTAAAAGGCCTTGATGTCAATGTATATAAGAACGCGGTTCAAAAAAATTTTGAATTAACCACGGCTTCAACTTCGGGTAGTGAATTCTGCAGCAACAATGTCGTAGCTAACCACCCCTTACAAAAAACTTTTTGGATAACTTATTCCCACCTTAAGACCTTGGTGTTTATTTTTTCCTCCTCCAAATCCAATACGGTGCAGTTTTGAAATTTCGGCTCGACCATTAAGCATTTCCTTATTGAACAAAGAGGTCTGTATTCGTAATAATGATTCTCATCTACCACATCGGACATCAAAAAGGCCCTTGTCCGTTATTGTCGTTTGGTGATTACTTTTTTCATAGGATTCAATTTTTTCCTTTTGAGTTTTCTTTAGAGAGTTCTGCCCTCTTCGGATTTGTTGTGCTTTCTTCGTAAAAGATTTGGGCCTCGGCCTAGTTGGAAGCAGCCTATTAGTAAAAATACAAATAACCGCTTTCGCGAATAAAATTTTTAAACATTTATTACCTCCACACATATTGATGAATTCTGGATTTTTTTTCAAAGAACTTTAAAAAATATTTAACTATGGAAGTGGATTGGGATATTTGCCCAATTGTAATATAAGTAACGAAATCTCTGTATTTGTTAGTCTTTAAGGGGTTGATTTTTTTGATTTTTTAGGACCGTTAGACCTAAATTTTTAAATATCTGTAACACTTTACTTTTAAGAAGTCTAATTAATAGAGAATACTTTTTATAGATTATTTGAATCAGGCCAAGTGTAAAGCTTTGTGAGAGCAAAGGCCCTTACTTTGTAGGTCCTTGTCCCTGAATGTTTTGAAATTATTGAACTTTTAGAATTAGAAGAGTAGGGCGATTACGAATTGCGAACAGCAGAATTACAGTACTACGGAGATGAGGTTGACGAAATTATTTCCTACCCTGGCCATTGATACACCTTTATTATTAGCCACTTGCAAAAATACGATGGCATTAGGTGGTTGTGGCCATAGCGTAACATTAAAGGCGCAGCTACTGGCAATGGTAACCGGAATCAATTAAGTAAGTATAGCGGAAACATATCAAGCCTATAGCGATACCCGCCACCACTGGAGCACAGAAACAGCAACCAAGGCCACATTGCCTCATCATATTTCTGTCATGAATAGCATTATGTAATTGCAGGGCTACAGTAAAAAATATACTGATATTACTAGTGAAATGATATTTGCCACCAAACATCTACTATGCCGCTGGTAGACATACCTTTCTGCCAAGGCCCAGTCCGCCGCCAAAAATATTAGGATTCCCCAGGCCAATTTTTCGGTATCGTTCCAGCCAATTATAAAGTCACCTTTTTTAAGGTTTAAAGGGAATTCGCGAAACAGGGCAATCGCAGCTACCCATCTAATGATGGTATCGATTAACCAAAACTTGGAAATATCCCGTGATTAGGGTTCTTGAATCCATAGAAAAAAACAGTAATACGAAGATTACGAGTACCATTTTCTCTTTTCCGCGCTGTAGGCCCAATTTTTTTAATTCTTCCTGATAATCGTTTTGGAGCCTGATAAATTTCAATTGTTCTATTGGGAAATAACCATTTTACAAGGACTAGATAGCTTAATGGTTACCATGACAATTGAAAATGGTAATCAATAACCATCCATTTAAGAATGAGATTCAATATTATATTCGTTTTCAGACAAACCAATTAGATAGGAATGGGTGGGTTACCTATAAAGTAGCTAATCCCGCCAGCATTGGCCAGAGAAAGCAATCCCTTAACATAACGTTTAGTGCAAAATTGCGATCATCTTTGTAAAACCATCGGCATCATTGACCAATAATCCAATAACGACATGGGCAATCGGGAGCATTAACAACCGTGTAGCCGTATTGCTGATCCACATGCTCAAGGCCCCTTGGCAATCATAAATCCCAAAAATCACTTTGTTCGGGCCGTTGTTCCTGTAATTTTTATGAATGTTGAGGGCAATACGTTTTATGTAAATTCACTTTTTCCAAAGCAAGAGCCATTGACAAAGCCACCAAAAAACAGAAAGATGATTGGACTTCCATTAAATTGGCACCCACTCGTTGATCGCATAATCTTTAAGTAAGGGGAATAGAATTAGAGGGCCAATCAGTGCAGCCAGCTTGAGCAGCTTGGACACGGCGCTCCGTCAATCCACCCCATACCCACCATCCAAACCGCCACGGCTATTACGGCATCACCTTTTTCGGATACTAGGATAGTGTTATGTATATAGAATAATAAAGAATAATAGAGACCTTATATTAGTCCCAATTTTTGGCTTAATTCGCATTTCGGGAGTTTATGGTTTTCTTAAACTAGGCTATTCCCTCACTTATAAAAAGTCAAAATTAAAAGGGTCGTTAATGGGTTTTTGCCGCTATTGATCTCCAGATTAATTAAAAATGGACTCCAAGATATAAAATTTAAGTCTTTATCCACTGCGACCATATAAAACATTTTCACACGGATAGTCTCCTAAATTGATCGATCGTATCCGTGGTTCGGTATCCGGCAACAAAGAACAGTTGATTTGTTTATTTCCAATAAAATCCGGCATAAAATTTCCATTGTACTTCAGTCTTTCCAATCCTGTCTCGTTGGCAGTCATTTATTTCCGCAAAATAGCCATCCTTCTGTTGATAAATTACAAAGGAATCCCCCAAAAGAAATCATTGGCCTGGATTCATTATCGATAATTACAAATAATGGGGGCTTATGAGCCTTCCATCCGGCATGAAAAACGGCTAAAGTTCCCCATTGCCATAATCATTGGAACAATTGTATTATGTGATATGCCCCATTTTAAAATGGTTAGCTTCAGTGTATGTGTTGGTCCCAACCACAGTCGCCCTCTCACCACTGTTTGTACGGCCTAAAAT
>Ga0163217_1084404_pt1 | contig 11326 bp, 8 predicted proteins | sample SynspAceP_FD_185933 | JGI IMG/M metagenome (GOLD analysis project Ga0163217, IMG submission 185933) | Saline lake microbial communities from Ace Lake in Antarctica - Synechococcus sp. Ace-P (PacBio error correction) | ecosystem: Environmental > Aquatic > Non-marine Saline and Alkaline > Saline ... | reverse complement strand
GATTTTTAAAGAGTAGCGGAACTAGGCCTACTAGGCTCCCGGATGATGAAAACTAAAAATTTAATGGAAAGCACTTGCGACCTCAACAATAATAAGGGTCATCCAAAACAAGAAGCGGATTGTTTGACCCATGAAAAAGCTTCTACAAAGTTCAATTGAATTTCCTCCTTTCTAATCGTTACTAGCTAACGGCGTTCAATTATACGCCATTCAAGTTAAGTTAATGGTAAAGTGATGATCAAGATACAGATACCGATTAAGAGTAGTACGTACAAAGGTATTTAAAATTTCACTAGCAATTCAATCAACCTGGTATACATTAAATCTATACCAGGCGGGACCATAGCTAGACAGATAATTTTGACAAGATTGATAAATTGGTTGCCAAGAGGTGGAATAAAACAATTGTTAATCGCTTGAGCAAATACAATTATACCTCATATGTTTGAGTATACGTTAAATCCAGTCGATAAAGGCCGGCTTCCATTTGCCCTTTTGAACGCTCAAGAACCAGCTCGGATTGTTTCAGCTATAAAACAGATGTATTAAAATGGTTAGTTCCGATGGTTCCAGCTGTAAATCCAGTCAATTTGGAACAATATAAGGGACAACAACTTAAAAAGACATACCAATAATAAGCAAAGGGAATATTCGAAAAACTCAAACATAGGCACTAGCCAAGCTCTAATGGTTTTATTTGTTGAAATTTGGAGATCGCTAATAAAGTGCCGATAATTAAGGCTGATAATTAGCGCAATAACACTTAATATAATGTGAATTAAAAACCTTCCAACAAAAATCGAAAATTATCATTAAAAAATTTGAATCAGAGGGACACCTCAACTTTATTTAAGTGAAATAAAAACCAACTGTTTAATCTTAATTCAGGAAATCTATTTAGCGTAAGATTTTATCGTAGACGCCATTTTTCTTTAATTGGTGCAAGGGCAGCATTGACTGCTTGGACAAAGTTATACTTGCCCTTGTTTTGGTTCGCATATTACCAATAGGTTCATCGGTAAAATTATTCACCGGCTAAACGGGTATCCAGGATTTTTACGGCCATGAGTTCCTAATAGATAGCATTATCAGTAGTCCATGCATTCTCCTTGTCCAGATTTGCAAGCAGTAGAAGGCATTCAGAAGTAATTTTCTAATTCAGTACGGTTGCATCAGGCCGCATTCTCTGATATTCGCTGCAGAAAGTTGAGCCTTTAAACGGATAAAGAACAGGTGTCTCACTGTTTAATCTGAAAAACACTTTGAAAATGGTGCTGTCTTTGGAACCCAATAAAGCTTTCCAGCAGCAAAGTAAAACATGCTGAGAATCAACTTTGCTTTTTACGTTCTTCCACTAAATCTCATTGTGGCGATAATCGCAATTTCAATATTGCCGTTTTTTAATAAGAATTCTGGTTTAGAAGTGGACCTCAACAAAAAATTTGCATTTTTAGCATCACCAGTTTGATTTCTTTTGTTTTTTAAGCTTTTGCGATATCAATATTTCAAAACCTTCCGATTTCAGCAGTTTCAATGTTATAAAGTCCAAATAAAACTTGTATCTAACTTTTACTCCCCAAGTAATCTTTGGTTGTCTTCTAGTCGCTCGGTAACATCTAGTGCAGCCAGGTTTTTTTTTGAACCCACAGGCGGCGACAGAAAGTGGAAAGATTAAAAAAGAGTAAAGGGCAATGGTTTTTAACGTTTGTCCTTCATTAAACCATCCTCCTTTATGTTAATGATTAATAATTCTTACTTAAAAAATTGTTTTAGCCCTTGGTTTCTTGCGGATTTTTTATTAAAAAAAAGCAAGAAGCTTCACGATCTTCTAAAACTTTGACCATCAGCCATAAAAACAAACACGACCGCTACTTCACGAGCCCAAATCCCATTTCGTGAGTAACACAAGTCATCTCATTCCTTCGTTTTAGCTATTTTTTTCATGACATCCACACATCTTCAATCGTTTCAGGGTCCAAAGGCACTAGTTGGCTCATTCGAAAGCAGACATTTGGGTCCATGCCACCCTCTGGCAATCGCAATCGGTTGTTGTTGGACCGCCGGAAAGTTGAGAAGGATAAGAATCTTTCTTGTCTAACATATTTACCTTAGCTAATTAAACGTTTTCAGCTTTTTCTTTTCTTCTTCTTTGGGATTGTTTCAATACTTTTGAGTGCTAGCATTAATATTTTCTAAAAGACCCAGGGTCTTATGGGGATATAAGTTAAAGTGTTGAAAACCATTTTTCCCGACCATTTTTTCGGATTTTATGTATTGTTTTTTTATCATGGATATTGTATCGTTAAATAGTCAAATCGCCTTCTGTAATTTCTTCTAGTCCTTAATCAACGGCAACATGGTACTTTTACCAGAAACCTGGGAAGGGCCCGATTACAACCCACAACTTCTCCTGTTTGAAAAGTTAATAATATTTTTTAATGCATGGATCACCGTAATATTTTTCAAACATTTTAATTCAATCATGTATACTCACTCCTTAATCATTTTTTTGAAAGTAGCTAAAGGGAGGAAGGCTATGAAAGTTTTAGGCCATTCCATTAGCTCCTATTTCATTGATAAAACAGTTTATTTTTTTGGAGTGACTAATCTAAAAAAATAGTGTTAAATAAATACCATCAAGCAGGGCTGAATTAGCTTTGATTAAATCTGGAGTATAGGATTGACCGACTTATAAAAAAAAATCATGATTAGCCTATTGTAAACAAGATAAATAATTGAAAAAACGCTATATTGTTCCTTTCTGTTGGTTTTGGTTAACTCATGAGACCTTAAGATTAGCATTAAAACTAGTTGAATTGTAAATAAAAATAAACGAATAGTTTAATTTAACTGATTTATTAATTTGACTAAAAAAGTATTTTTTCTTTTTTTGTATAAAAAAGATTGATAATACGAAAAATTCGATTTTTTTCTAAAAATTCAAAGCGAAAAATCTTATGAATATGGTATACTGGAGATGTATCTAAATTTAGGATAGAGAAGTAAAATAAAGCTATGGAGGGCTATTCATATTTTATCATACCAAATGATTATCATTCTCATTTTGAAAAAATTGCCAAGAATTTCTGTTTATCTTCAAGCTGAAAAAAAAAAAACAAAAAAAAATCCGTTTAAATGAAATCGTTGTTTTTGTTTGGATATTGAGATTGCATGTGATCGAGTCCATCCCCTAACTGAGGCGACAAAATGGGCAGTGGCGAATGTGAGAGTATTAAACGAGCTCATTACACGCCTGTGACGATTTGGAAAATAATGAAGAAATTGCAGTTCGAAAGAGGAACTCAAATCACTTATACGAATGAAGCAAATTTTCAAAGTGGTTTATCAAAATGTTTTGGATAAAACAACGGGTGGCCTATCCGGGAACTGGGCACAACCTCGATATTTTACAGACAGGAAGAAACAGGACACAAAATTGGACTATTTTGGTTTAACGGCTTCTTTCCTACAAAGCTATGAGCCAATTGCTGGAAAGTTAGAAAAAGAAAGCAGACATGTGATTCCTGAATATGAGATGCTAACACCTCTAGTAGAACAGTCATTTTAATTGTCTCATTTAGGTATCTCGAAGATCGAGAGATTGCTTGAAAAAATACCCAATGATAAAAATCTATTCTAGGCTCACATTACCCACCATTTATTTACCAGAAGGGGAACAAGTGAAAATACCTTGTAGCGGCAGTGGGAAATTTGCGCAATTTACGTTGGTCATGTAACACTTGATGTAGAAGGTGCTCGATTTGCTTTCAGGCACAAGCAACAGTTATTCAGACAGGTCAACTTCCAGTCATAGATGTATGAAGACGATTAAATTAAAGCTAGAACAACTGGACATTTCAACTTATTAAAACGAACAGAAAATGCATGGTGCCCAACAATTTGTCAGTAAGTTGGCAAGAAAAAAAATTTTGTCTGAATTAGTTCGAGATTGATTAGAATTCCATAAAGATTATGGCTTAAAACAGATCAGCAATAGTAAAACGCATTTATTAGCAAACCTATCAATCAAAGGATTGTGACGAATTGATGGAATTGCATCAAGTTTTGCCACATCCAATTTGAGGTATGCGGTGTACTTTAAGCGGAGAGAAAAATCTGATTTCGTTTGATGTATGAAATGAATTAAAAAATCAATCTTTTCTTACTCGTAATTTCCCAATCAAAAGGGTATGGGTTTAAGGCGAAGTTTTTGCGAGAAAAATTTATTCTATAAACGGATTCAACTTGATAAAAAAACTGGTGAGGTAAACTTGGAGTAAGGCAAAGATTAAGCAGGAAAAAAGATGTATACTTTTGCCACGGGAATCATTTCCTTATACCCTTGTTTTCCGAACAATTGAAAGTAAAGAAAAATGAAGTTTAGTTCCTACTTTATAGAAATGTATTAGTCAGTATTTGCAAAAAACATTTCCGGATTAGCCACTAATCATAGATAATCAATAATAAGAATAACAATTAAAATAGAAAATGCTAGATGAAAAGGATGTCAGAAGACGAAGCAAAGCAAGAGCGAGCGAAACCAAAAGTGGAGGGAACGACTTCGAAAAGGTCAATCTGTTGGAAAAAGGAAATGCGTAAAAACACAAGAACAAGAAAAAACCGCAGGCAAACGACCCAGCTAGAGATCACATAGTAGAAAGGAAAGTTCCTTCTAGAAAACGTATAATTGAAAAAAAAAAGAAAAAACGACGGCATGAGTCAGCGATTGATTTAAAACTTACAAGAAACCACCGAGGTTAACGAAGGAAAACAAACTAGTGCAGTCGTTTAAGAATTGCTACAATGATTACAACGATGGAACCAAGTATTAAATTTTAAAGAATACAAAGAAAGCGTTTTTGATGTGCGAACGGTTGGCTGAAGATACAGTGAAATACTTGATAAAGTCACGACTTACATTGTTTGCCGACTGGGTTTTGAACAATTGCATTAAAAGTTTTTATTGATTAACGCCAATCGAAAAGTCCGCAAAGATTCAAAGAATTAATAATTGGAAGATTACTATATTGAAATATTTATATTCTTGGTTTTCCTTATTTTGTAGTGCATCTTTAGAAGCAAAAAAGAATAAGCCAAAAGGAAAGAATCAGCAGATAAAACAGAAAAAAAGCCGTAAGAAGAAAGAAACCAAAAAAGTAAAAAATTCAACAAACCAAAAACAAAGAAAGAAAAAAACTGTGACGCGAGGCTGAAGTTGAAAAAGATAAAGAACCGAGCAATTGAAAGACTTAAACCAAAGCCAAAAATCAAAGCCAAAGCCAAAACGAAGATTCGTAAAAAAGAAAGTTAGCTCCAACTCCTGTGAGAAAAAAGAAAAAACAAGGAATTTACAACATTAAACCAAAACAACGAGGACTAAAGGAAGCTACATTTTAGTATTCGACGCAAAAACAAGTTGGAAAAAACAGATAAGAATAACAATAGGAGTGGAAAAATTAAGTTTATGGATTACAAAGAAGCGTATTTAATTGATTTAGATGGAACAATGTACAATGGTACAGAACCTATCTTAGCAAGCACCGCGTTTTATTCAAACGATTACAAATAAACAATGCCATTTTGTTTGTTACTAACAATACGACAAAAAACGCAAAAAAGAAGTGAACTTGATAAATCTACGTATTAACTTTACATTAATTAACAGAGAGCATTATTATACTGGCCTCATTGCAACAGCTAAGTACATGAAAAAAAAGTTAAATAAAGGAATAAACCTATTTCGTAAATTGGTGAAACCGGACTAAAAGATGCGCGTTGGCTAAATCAGGATTTATTGAAGATTAAAAAAAATCCCTGATTTGTATGTTGCTTTAGGACTTCGTGCGGTTACGTATTACAGGATTTGAGGTAGGCAAACGTTAAGCTATTCAAAAAAGGCCGGCCCAAATTTATTTGCGGACCAATAAAGACACAAAATATCCTAGTGAAAAAGAAATGGTCGGGAGCGGGTTCATCGTAGCTATGGTTGTTGCAGCTTACTCGAGTAGAGCCTACATTATAGGGCAAACCGAAGTCAATCATTATGGATGAAGCTTTAGAACGATTGACTTAAGAAAGAGGAAGTAGAATGTCGGTGACAATTATGAAACGGATATTTTAGCACGGTATTCAAAATGGAATCGATAACATTATTAGTCTACCACCCGGTTTACGAATCCAGAAGATATGACAAATGAAATGAAAACAGCCAACCACCGATATTCATTCATTAGATGAGTGATAATAAGATGAAAACAAAACCATTCTTTAGAGGATTAACAAGGTTTTTCTTATGTATTTTGACACTAGCCATCCACGATACCATCAAATTTTATCCGTTATATAGCTTATCCCTAACGATTTTAACATTTCCTGAATCACTTGGTATTGAGTAAAGAAACGATAATGATAATTATCGTATTTAAATTGATTACTTAAAATAAACATGGTTACGGAATTAAATATGCCAAATTTCCCAGTTCAGAAAAAGGCCTTTTCATTTCTATGAAGTAAAAAAAATGTGTTTTAATAATTATAGTGTACTATTGTCAACAAATTGGATCTTTTTTTTATTTGCGTATATCAAACGACATTGAATTACTTGGAAATTTTAATTTCGCTTTTCAAATGGAATGCTTATGCCCATTGTTGTTAATTCGTATCGGGTAAATTGATGAGTATTTATTGCTTTCATGAATTATTTTTCAATAATGATTGCCTGCGTTATTTAATCCATTCAAACAGATTCTATTATCTAGCACTGCCAGAGCCTTCTTTATTGCATTGTTTTTATTTAGCGTTTTCTTTGATAGAGGTAACAAATGATAGTGGGTTATTTTACACAAAACGTATGGCATTTAAAAAAAAATGAAGAAAAACCTGTGAACTTTCATCGCTGAGCGTAGAGGGTCACAGGTTTTTTTTTAGATAAGATGACTTTCAATATACACCCAAGGTAAGATTGTGTTTTTTGAGATAGAGTTTTTTACTTCCGTGACTGACAGCGATTATCCATCGAAGTCATTTACTTTTAAAATCAATATATCTGTTTTCTTATTGTCTTCACTACTTAGTTTAGCATTTTTAAAGTTTAAAACACATCCTATAGGTTGCTGTACTATTTTCTTCGTCTGCATTTTTTTTTTTTAGATAGAATTGACGAATCATACTGCCATAAATGAGCGTTCCTTTTTAATGAATTGACCTTCTTCATTCTTTCAACTTTGATTCATATGGCGCTTAGCGTTACCAGAGAGAAACATCTGTCAAGTTTCAATAAGAATGTTTCTTTGGTCAAAAACAGGAATATCGATTTTATTTCTATTCTTATCGTTTCGTGGATTCTGCTTTTAAAGTTGTTTTTGCAAGTGACCGTGGAGAAAACTTATCTAATAAGAGGAATCTCCATCAAATAAAGATGGGAAAAAATCATAAGTGTTGGGAAATCATCTTTTTACGCAAAATTACTTGCCATTTTTTCACTCCTTTTATTATTGTTCTTTAACCCGTTTAGTATACGTCTTTTTTTGAATAGGAAACACAAAACGAAACGTACTATTTTATTACGATTTTTCATAGAGGTTTTTTCAAAAAAAATAAGAAAAACCGTCAATAGGATAAAGAACATCCTAAGCGACTGGTTCCTATTTTCTTGCAAGTGACCGTTGATTTTGCAATCTTTAAAACTGCGTCACCCACATCTTGTTATTGACTGAATCACTGTTGTTGGGTGGCGTGCTAAAGTCGACTGCGGCTGCAGCTCATGGCTCCAATTGATATCATCCATGAAAGTATGGACTTTCCCTTCGTGGCTGTTTTAATGAGCTAGATACCTGTTTTATTTTGTCGATGTAAGCCAAGTTTCTTAAAATCCGATTGATCCGTATACGTTAAACGATAGAAAGGCTAGAATTTCATTCAAATCCCGTATTAGTCCTCATCCTCTGAAATAATGTATTGTAGAGGATCCATATGTTTTTGTTCTGCTAAAATGTCTAATTGAATACCGTAAAATGGTATTTGAAATTCTCGCTTTAATAAAAGCGGCCTTCAACTTAAGTAAACATTCTCTAAGGTCAAAATCTTTAATATAAGGTGTTTGTTAAAAGTAAAAACTAACTCTGCTATATCGGTAATTCCACTTCCACGCTCTTTAATAAACTAAAGACCTTTGATGTAATTTTTCACTTCTTTTGCCATGTGTAAAACCTCCATACTAGAAAGTCCATTATACCTCAAACCCAAATGGAATAGTCGGATAAAGCGACTTTAAAAAAGAGGCTCAATTTTTCATTAAACATGAAAAGTTAAGCGTAAGATAACGATTAAAATAAGGCTTGTGCTGTGCATTAGGTTGGACGCGCTCATCTGGATTAATATAAACTCATAGCATTATTGATAGCAGGTAGGAGCTTCTCCAAAAGCCGTTAAGCCGATAAGTCAATTTCCTTCATAAGTACAGATTATCGCCAGCTGATATATTCCAGATACTGGTTTCCATTTTACTATTCACAACAAATCCGTTGTGGGTAACTTCAAAAGCCCATTTTTTTCATAGGTCCGATAGAAGAAGTAAAGCCAAATTACAAGGAAATCATCCGATTCTAGCGTTTCGTTTTGATCGCACGAGCTTCTTTTAAGATGACATGACTTAAAAAATTGATCTTTTCCCTTGAGAGAATTTTGGGACAAAGGGCTTTTTATTTCTAAACTTGATTTTTCAATACTGGAGGACCCAACTGTGTTCATCCCTAAATTTATTCGGACGATGGAATCAGATAAAACTTTTTTAGCAATAGGCTCTAGAAGCCAGTGCCAATCACTGCAGAATCGCCGACGCGCCACAAATAGCAAAACCGTCGATTTTTTAAACTGTTCATATTGTTGACTTAATAATGAAGTTTCGCCTTCATATTTTTCTGCCTGTTCGATTTCAAGGCGTCGCAGTTGAAAAGCTCCTCCCACTGTAATGATCACTGCTTATTGAATAATGAATCGCGTTTTTAGTGTAGTTCAAAGATACCATCATCATTTTTTGATATTTCACGAAAACTTCTTCTTTCTAAGCAAAATAGTCTGATTCAAAGCGGAGACCATTGTATAGAGAGGTTATCAATAATTTTTGCGCCAACCGATTACCGGCATAGCTGCAAACATCAAAATAAATATCTTTCAGGAAGAGCATAATAAATGGTCCACCAAGCGGGAAGACTTTCGACGATTTTAATGTTGCATTTCGCATTCCACCATAAAAAGCAGGCAAAACATCCAATAGACGCCACCAATAATGTGATGTCAAATACTTCGGTTAGTTGTTTTCAAGGTTATTCCTCCATCTAGTAACAAAGTCTGTAAAGGTGTATCAGTATACACATAAAAGAACATTTGGGTTCCCTAGGGTCTTGGATACGAATAAAAACATGCTTTATTAGAAGAACCTATTTAGGCGTTCCGCTAAAAAGATGTTTTTAAGACAATTTATTAAATTCTCAGAAGTGAAATTAAATCCTATAAACCAAAGTAATCTCAAAATTTTCTAATGCAAAAAAGCCACACCCAATTTGCAGTAAAATATCCAAAGAACCCCCACTTCGATGGTGTTTTATCGCCTAAATATCTTTAAATGAAAAGTCTCTTTTTGAGGTGATTGTGTGCAGATTCATGTGTGATTCTTAAAAACTTGTGCCTGAGATTTTGAAATCAATATTAAGTGTTTAATAAAATACCTTGTCACCACTTTGTCTGCGAACACCCATAGAATCAAACATCACAATCATTCCAAAAGTACTGCAATCGCCTATACAAAAGGAGAATTTACTCCTTCTTGAAGAAGCTAAAGCTGTAATTAAAGCAGAAAAACAGACTCTTGAGTAGAACTAGCATACCTTCCAGTTAAAGTAAGCTAATCCCCAAGTGTTTTCCCTGCAAAAGAAAGGCACGGGGGAATTTTTAAATAAATTGTGGCAAAGATAATCGCTGTTAAAGCAGCGAAGAGGGAAATTGATAAAATTGCCATAATGGACCACCTTTTTAAGTTCAAAAGCTTTCTATTTTCTCTATATACCATTTAAATCAAAGCTGCTTAATAGAAAAAAATCAAAAAAATGACTTTTTTAATCAAAAAGCGATTGATAAAGCGAATAAATCTTGCAAACTTTCAGAAAAATAGTTTACACATTAAAATAAAAATCATTGGTAAAAAAAATTCAAATTTGTTAAGTATAGAAGAAGTAATTAAAAAAGGAGGACACAACATGACTCAATTTTCACCAATTATCAACTGAAGTAGCAGGGACAATGAAAAAAACAGCAAAACCATTAAAAACAAATATGGGCGGGAATCAAATAAAACTTTCCCAGATGAGCACCCTAAAACAGTTTGGAAAAACTTTTAGGTCTAGCAAAAAAAGCTTATTATTGATTGTGTTATCTTCCCACCGTGTTATCCTAAATTTAGATTCTAGTGGCGATTCCAACAGTTTACTGGAATGGGAGAAAGTTCTTTGGGAGGAATTCTTTTGGAAGATGAGTTTTCAAATGAAAGCCTTTAAACCTTGTATATGGCCGCGCTTCAATGGGCAAATGGCTGGACCTGAAACGAAAACGGAAAAGCCAATTTCTTTTGTTGTAACAGCTCCTAAAGTCCAGCTAATATGCTTAGTCATATTAGAAAGAGCCAGGTTTAACCCTGCAGAAGTTGAATCGAAAAAGCTTACAAAGGCAAATGGCGGAAACACCATGTTTAGACTTTAAACATACCTAATTCGGACCAAAGATGTTGAAGTATGATTTTGTGTAAGGAAAGCTATCCAAAAAGTTAAAAAACGTGGTTCCGCAAATAAAACCTGTAAAATGACCGTTGTCATCGGAATCAATCGAATAGCTTATTTCAAATCAAAAGGGAAAAAAAAAAAACTCTTCCGCAAGAAAATATTGCGAGAGTTTTTTTTTTGGTTTTCTTTAAAAAAAGCACTTTGGCGATTCCATAGGGGATTAGACCATTAAGTTCTAACCCAACAAATTCTTTAATTGTAATTTTTATGGGGGAAAATAGGACCCCAATTCTGGGTATTTCTCATCTAAAAAACTCGGTCCAAACCATGAATTTCAGCGAAGTTAGCAACCCAGATTTACCCCAAAAAGGGCCTTTTTATTTACTTTTCCACCTTTAATTCAAAAAAGGAAGTATACGGAAATGGCCGTTTTGAAAAATTAGGAAAAAGTTATTTGGGAAAAAAAAAAAAAAAAAAAAACCCCCCAAGTCAAAAGGGGGCCCGGGGGGGGGGGGGGGGGAAAAATGGTCTGCTTGAAATTTCTCTCTCCTTTT
>Ga0163217_1019373_pt1 | contig 11326 bp, 9 predicted proteins | sample SynspAceP_FD_185933 | JGI IMG/M metagenome (GOLD analysis project Ga0163217, IMG submission 185933) | Saline lake microbial communities from Ace Lake in Antarctica - Synechococcus sp. Ace-P (PacBio error correction) | ecosystem: Environmental > Aquatic > Non-marine Saline and Alkaline > Saline ... | reverse complement strand
TGACCATATTCGTTGATTTAGGCTCCTTCTTATATCGTCTCTCAATATTTTGTAGCTCATGCCAATTTCCAATTCTGGTCTAAGCGCGTGGCCGCAGCACATCTAACCGACATCGCACTATTTGGTACGAAACTACTTCTACCAGTAATAGTGCCTTCATCTCATTGGACAATAAGTCTTTTCATTGCGAGTCACAGCCCAGTTTCAGCCCTAGGGGAACTTGCGACTTCGAATATATATACCAAAATCCAACTCCTCAGCTGCAACCTGACAGTAGCCTTTGTTCTCTTGACACTCAATTCCACCTCTCTCTCCCGATAAAAGATCAGATTAACCCGACCATCTTCCAAACCTGGGAAAGCAAGCATTCACTTTGGAGGAATTACGCATGCTCCAGGCAAGTACACTTCATAATTCAATTCCTGGCAGCGAATAGTGGATCCTGTTTTCGCATGAAACAAGAATTTTAGCAAAGGTGAAAACCGACACTGAGTAGCCTATATTTCGAAGAAAATTTCTTCTAGACGTTTTTGGTTAGTCTGATCCATGGTTCTTATTGTTTTTTTGCAGCACTTTTGACGCTTCAAATTCGCGCATGCGTACCGCCAACGGACCACAAATTCAAACGCAAAGCGTCCCAATTTCGACATCATCAGGGATTGGATTTCTAAGTTAGTTAAACCTACAGCTTTCATTACCAATTCCATTCAGACAATAGCCACATGTGCTGCTTTGTTCTTCACAAATGCTTCTTGAACTGGTATGCAGTTGCCGTTTTCATTTGCGAGCCCCTCCCAAGCTGGACCACCTTTAGAATCACCACCGAGCCAACAGACTTTTGATTGCAGCTAATCACTGGCATTTCCATCTATTAGGACCAGACAAACTTCCCAACATTGAAGCTATTCCACAGCCAAACTTCGGCCCATTGAGATTCAAGTATCTCGGAGCACTATAAGCAAGGAGTTATCGGGTTCGGTGTCAACTACTTTCTCAGACCATTGATATGAAGGGTGTATTTGGGCATGGGAAATTGGTTTGAATTCTAAGAAGGGAATGAGAGGTTATTTAGAAGAAAACAATCAACTTCCAATTTTCAACAAAAAAAACCGGCCTCTTCAGCTCGGTTTTTAATAGTTAAACGCCACAAGTATTAAATCTACCGCGAAGACAGTAATCGCATCACCTTCTTTCGTTCACTTTAGCAACTCCTTTCAAGTCACCCTTTCATCGCCACGTCCACTTCTTTACCGCTTAGTTCGGCTTTCGTTTTTAAGTCTTTGCCAAGGCGACTGATTGATCTGCTTTTCAACATTCGAAATGTTTCCTTCTTCCCGGAAAGATCTACCCTGCTTTATTCTCAGACGCATTTGAGGAAAAATAATACTTCTTGAATGTAGTCTTATTAGTCAACAACATTGTCAATCGATCAATGCCAATTCCCAAACCTGAGGTTGGAGAGCATGCCGTATTCCAAAGCCCAGGAAATCTTCATCATAGCCATCGCCTCATCGTCTCCTCTGGCAGCCAACTTCAATTGTCCTCAAATCGCTCGCGCTGATCGATATGGATCGTTCAACTCGGTATAGCATTCCGCTATTTCCTTTCCATTCACAAAAAGCTCTCGAGCGCTCTTACCAATTCCTGGCGAGGTGCGGTGCTTTTTTCGCCAAAGGCGTCATCTCAATCGGGATAGTCTGTGAGTGTAGGTGGTTGCAATAAAGATTTGCTTCAACTTTGGAACCGAAGATCTCATCAACCAATTGCTTCGGCCCATGGTGTTCATCTACTGCGATTGCAAGTTTCTTACACACCTCACGAGTCCGCGATTCATCCAACCGCTTACATCGTTCCTGCATATTCCTTTGTGAATTCGTACATTGTCAAATCTTCTGTAAGGAACCCGCAAAAAAATTTGATCCCCCCCAATTTAATTTTTTCAACCTTTTAAAAAACAGGGAAAAAATTTTTTTTTGGTGTTCTTTTGGGGGGGCCCGGTTGATTTTTTCCTTTTTTTTCCTGTCACTTGCTCGATCATCCTCCACCATTTCCATCAATCAATGTAGTTCTTTGAGGCTACGTAGATTTCCATCGAAGTGAATTCTGGATTATGCGTCGCGTCCCATGCCTTTCGTTTTCGGACACATTTTCCCAACTCATAGACGCATCAAAAACCACTTACCAATTAGTCTCTTGAGTACATTCATTCGCAATCGTAAGAAAAGCGGCATTATCCAAAGGTAATTGTGTGCGTATCGAACGACGCGCTGCTGCCCGCACATGAACCGCCTGAAAATCGGAGTTTCCACTTCAGCCAGGCCACTGATCGTCGAAGTTAACGTTCGCATCTGCGTTTTTTGATGATTTTGAGCGGAGTGACGAAGGTTGTTTCTCACTTCAGGGATTTACGGTCAAATCCACATTAGCGCTTGACGTATCCATCTCAGGATCTGTAAAAACCGTCATGTATTATTTCCTTCTTCGTCTCCTTTACAATCGGAAGTGGTTGGACAGACTTAGAAAGCACGTCATTTCTGTGACGTGAAGTGAGATTTCACCGGTTTGAGGTGGTTGAAAATATATCCTTTAAGCCCCCTAGAAAATCTCCAATTCAATAGCTTTTTGAAAACAGTATTATAAAGTGTCTTATCTTCTCCAGGACAGATGTCATCGCGACGAATGTAAAACTGAAGTCTTCCCGTAGCATCTGAATCTCTCAAAACGAAGCCGAACCATGATTCTCCGGCTCATTTCAATCGGCCGCGATCTTGATATCCTTATAATCCGTTTGCGCGTTCGTAATTACGGTGATATCTTCCGAAGTCACGTTGATGGGAAACCTTCCGCTGGATAGGAATTGGTTTCTAGCCTCATCAGGTTCTTCCCGATCCTACGTCTTTCTAATTCCTGTTCGCTTAAACTTGCATTTTCTATATTTTAACTTGAGATAAACTAAATCCCCTAATTATCAATTCTATTTATTACTCAAACTGCCTACTGCTTTCTCCTTTTCATTTTCCCGCTTGATCAACTCCAAACTCTCTTACTACTTGACTGCAATACTTTGAGTTCTCTGCAGCTCTTCGAGTCAAATTAAGGCTTACTTTTTCACGCCATAGGGCACTATTTCACCACTCGAAACCAGCATTTGCAAGCTTGAATGAAATATTTATCACTCATACCGTACAGTGGGAAAAGACCACCCGATCGGAATTTGGATCAATGCCATTCCGGTTGACTTCAATTGGTGTCAACAAAGATTGACTACTGTCATTGTGAGACCCTTGAAACCAAAACCGGCCATTTTCAGTGCGTAGTTCAAGGCTAATTCATAATCCCTGTATTGTTGCAGCTTTATTAGGTTGGTGGACTTGGATAACTCTTTCCTCGCCCACGATCACTTTCCTTCTCCATGTAGGCTCCACGAACTGGCTTTGCCCCAAAGACATATCCCCTGTCCTTCGCCACTTCGTTTGCTTTCTTTTAGTCTCTCCAAAGAGCATGTCGATACATCTGGAAATGTATTATTAGACCCACGCCAAGCGCTCTTTATTATATTTTTCCATGCAGTGTAGGCCCAAGTCGTCAATGCATTTTGAAACCAAGACTCTTCAGCAATCCACCAAAATTTTCAACCCAGATTCGTGAGCGCTTTGCAAAGTCGATCACCGAGCTTGAGTTCGCTCAAATGCTACAGCTCATCTGCATTCAACTTCTCACCAGCTTGGATTTTCTCCATAATATGGTAATCTCAAGTCCAGTCACCTTGAACACTCCAAAGGCATGTAATCCGGATCTTGGCAGATTTCCACCAGCGTTGACTAGATCTCTTCAGTGGTCTTTTATAGCTCTCTTCATCTCCTTTTTCCCTCGACAGATAGATCGAGAATACTTTCGATCCCAAAAGATCGAGCTTTTTGCAAGCTTCGATCGCTCTGCGATTGTTTCACCACCACAGAAATGTCCAATACATTGGTTTGCTTCATCAATCCTTTGATGGAAGACCTTAATTTGAAGGAAATTTAGTGAGGGTAATCCGGATTGGATATGAAACTTATTGTTCAACAGCGCAAAACCAGATATACTTTCGGAGTTCAGATCTGTCTTGGGAAGCAAAGGCTACTTCCAGATTTTCCAAAAGAAATATTGGGTTTTACTGGCATTTGGGCGAATAAAGTGTCAAAAGTATCAAAAAAACAGGCTTGCGCTTTAGTTTTGTTGCGAATATTTTGAAAATTTGAATTTTCTCGTGATTTAACCTGGTTTTTAAGCCACTTTCTTTCGTGAAAGCCAAGCGAAAGAACAAAAAATTTTGGTCAGACATTTAATTTCTCTTCTGGATTACTTCCATCATTAAAAAAAAATCCATTTTTTTATTCCGGAATTAAATAAACAAATAATGATATGTGCAAAATTAAAAATCTGTTTGAACTGTTTTTTTTTAATATTTAGCTAAAAATCAACGAATAGCTCAAATAATTATTGAATTGATTACCTTAAGTGGCTGAAAACTTAATTTTTGTTTTTTAAAAAGTACCCTCTTATTTTTGAAGATGTTATTTGCAGCAGCGATCTTATTTACATTCTTTCTATTTTTTATTTCGAAGTCAAATGATCGGAGCTGTGTATTGTCTAGCCAAAAACTAAAGGAGAAAAATATAAACACAAAAGCCCGCGTTCGGAAAGACCCGGGCTTTTTTTATTTAAAAGCTCAGTACTATGAATCAACACAAACCCAAATTAAAGATTGGGGTCTCGATAACGGACTCCATTGATCATTTGCCAGGGCCTTGCTCCGCTGGAGACGCCAGAGCAAATCGAACAGATCTGGTAAAAGAAATGAAGGAAACAGAACATGCCCTCAACTTTTCAGAGGCCGGAAATCTGAAGCCTTAGGAACTAGTCCAGGATTCCTTCGATGTTGGTTGAGATTCTAAAAATGGTATGGAAATCGTCCGTCGATCACTCTCAATATCCCTTATTTACCATTGAAGTAGGGAAATGCTGCTCACGTGGGGAAATGGCCTTGAAACACAAAAATTGATGTTGTCTTTGTGGTTAGGCGCCTCGACACTACTGTGGAATCCCTTTGAGTTCAGGAAATTGCTGAAAAGCGCTTGGAAAGGGATGTGGATATCCCGTGTAATGGTTGAAAAAACCCGATGAATCCGCGATCTCGAACTTGTGGATCGTGTGCCTTGGACGATTCCATGCAGTGGGGATTGATAAACTTGCTGCTGATTCACAGAGGTTTCTCCCGATGCTTATGACAAAGAATTTCCAGAAACAAGCCAAACTGGTCGATGCCAATTCACCTCAACGGATGTGGACTGGAAATGGAGGTCTATCATGATTCCTTCGCATATGTAGGCAAAGAGATGGTCTTACTTGAGGTCGCTCAGCTGTGCGATGAACTTTGGCTTTAGTGGATTGATGATTGAGACCCATCTATGATCCCGACAAAGCTTGGGTCTGATTGGCAAAACAGCAGGGTAACTCCAGCGCTTTGAAAAGAAAAAATGATTCAATGCGAATTGGATTTCAAAAGAACCAATGGAAAGTATGAAGCCCTGATTTGAACGTCTGCACCATGGATTGAGGAAGAGCGGAGAGTCACATGGAACGATCAATAGTGCTAGATATCCTTACAGAAGCGGTTTTGCAATGATCGAATTCAAATTGGTGCCATAAGCGTTGAGCGATCATTGACTGTATTTCAATCTGACCGATTGGAAAGAGATGTGATGGAAAGCAGAACTCAGAAGGGAATCGCTAAGCACCTAAGGCGAAAATCATTGAAGAGTTACTTTTACTGTATTCACGAAGAATCTGTGAAGCGTCAAGAAAAAAAAACTTCGCGAAAGCATAGCCCAATTCAAAAAATAAGTTCATTGTTCTGAGGTCAGATACCTGCAAAAGGTTAGGATGTTTATTTCTCCTTGGCTTCTTTTTAAATTAAATTCGCTCCATCGCAGCATGCCTTTTCTCCAGTGAATCCAATCCTCTTTCAGACCACCCCAGCAAGACCTTCAATCGCTGTTTAGCAGAATTAGGCCTATTCCAAAAATCTTCATTTTGGAGACGTCCAACACGAGTTCTTTGCCTTTCCAGTTCTTTTTCCTGAACGAAGCTGAAATCACTATTCGAAATCAGTCCAGGGTGAGAAAAAACAAACCATCGCCTTACTTGTATGGGAAATTGGGCCGCAATGACCGAGCCCACTTTGATCGAAAAAAGCCATCGTGCTAAACCTGGCGGTGGAAGTTTTTGGGAGATTATGGGAGATTTTGCGCTACTCTACCAAAGGGGAATTCGATTTATCAATATCCCAACCACTTACTTCTCAGGTAGAGATCGAGTGTTGGCTGGCAAATAGGGAGTCATTTTCCGAAGGATGAAAAATCACTTAAGGCTATTTCAATGAACCTGAAGCGATTACTTATCGGCCCCAAAATTCCTAGAACACTCCCAGATTCAAGAAACTTCGATCAGGTTTTGCTTGAAATTATCAAGCATGGTTTGCATTCAGGACAAAGTTATTTCGCCCCAACGTCTTGAACATCAGAATTGGGAGAAGAAACTCCGATTGGAAAAAAAGTTGTCAAGCCACTCTGCTTGAGATCAAAATCTAAAAGTCGTGACAAGAAGACCCGAAAGAGGCTGGCCTGCGAAAAATCCGATTTTGGGGACATCCAATCGGGCATTGCTTTTGAAACTTTATTTTTGGATGGCGAGATCCAAAAGCATCTGCTCCAACGGGGAGGCAAATAGCCGTAGAATTGATCTGTGAAGCTTGTGGCTTTCTTCATCCAAAAAAAATAGGGCTTTCCTCTTGCTGAATTAAAATCAAATAAAGGGTCAGACATTTTTAGCAGTTTATGGGAAAATTGAATCGAGCAAAAAGTAATTACCCCAGTTTGGATCTTTGCATCCAGACAAAAAAAATGAAGGCAATTACGGTGATATGTTTTCTGCTGGATGAGATGAGTGGAGGGTGTACTATAATGTATCCCGTCTCAAGATCAAGAAATTAAGAGATTCAAGCAGCTACTATCAGAATCTTTCCATCGCTTAAACTTAAAATTTTTTGAAAACTGTACCATGGAATCCTTTGCCTTGCGCTAGCAATCCAGCATTTGATACTGTCACTATCCCACTACCTCCTCCAAAAGCGAACTCTAAACGGGTATTGCGTAATCGATGCAGTTGACAAAAGGTGAAAAATCGGATCTCAAAAACCTAGCTGAGGCTCCGGATACGTCAAGACTTATGAATCAGTCTGCTCGAAAGAATCCACCGGATATATGATTGTGTTTGGATGCAGGCACTACCATGCGTTTTTTATGACTGCTTTCACATCTGTAACCCAACAAAAACAAGGTCATGGACTGGAACCCCCAGATATGTGCCAGCGATCCTATTCGGAATCCTCGTAGATGCCCTTTTCGTGAAATCGGCTGCTGAGATCGAACTGAAATTTGGAAGGGGATATCCACCGTTGGCTATTCATGGTTTAAAGAGCAGAACGAATTCACCAGATCAGATTCGTGGAGATGTCTCTAGCAATACATTTCAGCCTATGCTGATGATCGCTCCTCTAACTTCCAAAGGGCTTGAACTCGAACTGGAAGGAAAAGTAGGCAGTCGACCTACATCGAAGATTGCTTGGGAATTGATGGCACAATTCGGTGTTAATACACTGGAGAAAGGGAAATAAAATCACCATTAGCCATATTCAAGATTAACCCCGACATCTTTTGCTGTTTGAAATGACTGGATCGGGCGCAAGTTATTGGTTTCGCCTTTTGCTTGTGCAGATTCGGGCACATTTTTTCTTGGAAGTATTAAAAGAAAATAGGCCTTCAGGCGATTCTAAATCGTTGGAGATCATGGATTTGTTCTAGGCATCAAATTCTACCTTTAAGGATTTGGAGGCTTCGTTTCCTTCAGAAGATAGAAAAGTGCGGGTCTTGAAGGAGTGTGTGTGGCCCATTGTCCTGATTTAGCTCAAAAGTCGCTGTGACCTGCGCGGATCTTGGGTCAAAACCGATTTTTCACAGACTGGAAAGTCTTCGGATCAAAGAGACCGATCGAATCCATGCGGCTCCAGCAAGAATTAGCAAGTTTAATGCTCAGTTAAAAGGATTGAGCCAAATGTTTCCAAGTGATCCCCTCTGGTGACAATGGCCTCACGCAAGTTACAGATTTCACACCTTATGAGGACAGTCGGGATTGCGATTGGCAATTATGCCTTTTGGGCGACCAAACAGAATGCTTTTTGAAGATCCACATTAGTCGACAAATCCTATCCGAGCGTTCGAAAGCACTGCAATCTGTCCGGGGAATCTCAACTGAGAAGCAATTCATTGAGCTCACTTTAAAATAGGCGATTCAGGGTAATCCCTGGCTACATTTCATCATCGATATTAAGCTTATCCGGGTAATTTTGGCAGGAGGTAGCGATTTTGACCTTCAACTACCTTTGAACGCTGTAGCCAAAGCGATAGCTCAAGGACTCGCAGATTTCGCAGTAATGGCTAAAAAATTGAAAATTTCGATTGCAGGAGCGTATTTCTTCCCAATTATGCAAATTAATTGAATCGCTACGAACGAATATTCGTGACACGAGTATTATTTACCGATAGCACATCAATTTATTGGCTTTTGCCAGGCCAAAAAATCGAAGATATTAGCGTTGGGTGGCCTCCCAGCCCGAGGCTTTGCTTCAATGGCCAAAACTTTCTTAGCTAACTATCCTGTATCACTACAAAAAAGATGTGATATCGATACGCTTCCAGTCGCTCAACGAATCGGGGATCAGCAATATATTGGCAGCGGCCATCGGCAGCGTAAAATCGCTGCTGAGATTCTATGGCTTTAGAGATTTGGCAAAAAGACATTCAGACTATTCAAGGATTAATTTACACCCGGCTTTATTCATTCTTCAAAAGAATGAAACTGAAACACCTGAGATTCCAAATTAAAGCTTCATTTAAGATTAAGCATAAGAATCAACCCTGGTGGATTGTCTAAATATTTGACCATTGCTCTATGAAAAAGGGATTGGCATTTGAGTAAAATCCAATCGATTCCAGTGATTGATAACCTTGGGAATAATGCCTTTTTTTATGGATGCGGAATTTCAGATTATCCTCCTTTTAGAAGCGATGGAGCGAAGTCATTTCAACTATTTTGGTTGAAGTTGGAAAATTTTCGGAAAAAATATTGAGTAGGAAAGCAATGAAAGGGATTTGCAGGATCGAATCAACTCGGTTAGAAGAATATTATTTTTCGGCAAAGCTCGAGAAGTAAATCAAATGATCGCAGAAGGAAAAGCCAGTGATCAATCTAGGGAAATCGAAATGTCCAGATTTATCTCCGGATCGATCTGTGATCGAAGCTTTGCGTCTAGCACTGCAGAAACAATCAAAAAAGGCACATGGCTATCAAAACTATCAGGAATTCCTGAATAAGGCATTTGCGCATGGCGGAGTTCTTTGCCACGAAGAATTATTGGTGTAAAACTTCAATTCAGCAAAAGAAAATCCTTCCCACTGATGGGCTCTAAAGAAGGGGATTCATGCACCTAGCATTGACTTTTCTAAACCCAGGGTGATCAGGTTGCTGATCTGAATCCAGGCTACGACTTATGCAGCAAGTAGCCAAACTGCTTGGTGCGGGAACGCCGCTTTTTCTATGGTTTTAGACCTTACCAGAAAAGGGAAGACCTTGATCTGGGAAAACCTTGCGAGGCAAAAGGACCTGAGGCAGGTTAAAATTATTGTGGATCAACTATCCACATAATGCCTACAGGGAGCTCCGGGAAGCATCCAGATGTATGGGAGGAATTGGTCGCTTTTTGCAACCCGAAAATGACATTGTTGCTCCTTCATGGACAACCCCTATTCCCACATCCTGACCCTGACCCAATTCGATTTTAGCTATTTCCTGGGAGCCAAAAGAAATTGCTTGGAATTAAAATTCCGTTGAGTAAAAACATTTTTCAATTATGCCGTGGCGTTGTTGGCATTCTCGCAGGTAGAAAGAATTGGTTGCCGGCCCACTCTTAAAAAGTGAAAAGGCAATATGGCATTCTGGAATGTTTTTAGAATACAAAAAAGGAGTCCATTGCAGCTTTTTGAGCTTAGGGAAAAAAAACTGTATTCGGGACTTGGATGAAATTATCAAACCCGAATGAAAATTAGTCTGGAAGCCGGCGAAAAAAAACTCCGGTCTGACCATATTCTAAAGTTGCTACTGGAATACTCTTTGTGTTTGGTGTTTAGAAAATGCCTACAGGACAAAATCTGCCGAAGCCTTTGGTAGAAGAGCTCTTGTACGAAAAAAATATTCTTATCACGCCCGGAAAAATCTTTGGACCAGCGGGGTTGAGGCTTTATGTCAGAATATCACTTTGCATGGCCTGAGTTCAAGATTCTGGAACAATCAAATTCGAATCAAAACCTTAATTGACTATGAAAAAAAATACACATATATTCGGACTGGGCCTTTCTCTCGGGAGGTTCATTTGGATATAGCCAGCAAGAATTACATAAATGTGTCCTGAGCTCACAGTGGTGACACAGCGCATAGCACACGTGCATACCTGACACTCTCTTCTGAGTACGCAACAAAACATCAAAAAGCGAATACCTGCATTTAAACGCTTCGATGGATTCTCGATGTTACTGTGATCCAAAAGTAAATCCACATACGACTCCCGATACCGATACTTACATAACCATTTTAGCTACTCCCAAAGCAGGATACTTTGGGGGATTTAATGGACTAAAACACTGGATCCAAAATTCGGCCTGGAAAAACATTTGTGTGAATTGACCTTGGATCTTAACGAAAGGGGAACTTCTGATATTATTAGCTAACCAATTCATCCCAAGCGGCAAGGCAGTTCCTAGGCATGTTCACCCAGATCGCCAGGGAACAGAAATACTCGGAGCTTTAAGCCCGCATTTTTGCTATGGACCTTTTGGATAAGAAAGGGTGATTGAATTTCCTTTTGTGAAAACTCGAGAGAAAACCGGACCTTCATTTTGAAAGAAAAGGGCCTAATTTTGAAAACTATTCAGTTTGATGCTTTGAAATCTTCCCAAACTTCGTTTTTAGGGACGCCAGAGGAGCATGAATTCGGGAACCAATTTGGCTTTTTTCTCATTCATTCTTTCCCATTTATTATCTTCCTTTATGTTACGGGAAAAAAAAAAAAAAACCCGATTATTTTTTTTGGCAAAAAAGGGGGAATAGAGAATCTTCCCTTCTCTTTTTTTTTCTTTTTTTTTCGGTGGGGTCCAAGGGCCGAACACACCGC
>Ga0163217_1097401_pt1 | contig 11327 bp, 13 predicted proteins | sample SynspAceP_FD_185933 | JGI IMG/M metagenome (GOLD analysis project Ga0163217, IMG submission 185933) | Saline lake microbial communities from Ace Lake in Antarctica - Synechococcus sp. Ace-P (PacBio error correction) | ecosystem: Environmental > Aquatic > Non-marine Saline and Alkaline > Saline ... | reverse complement strand
CGGCTGAACCACACCTGCTGTTCTGTCGGTTTCAGCTCCATCGCCTGGACCGGTACCTGGTCACGTGGCATCCGAGGCCGAGGCCAGCACGTCGGTTGGGACAACTTCCTCAACGTGCTTCCTCACAGCCGGTTCTGGCTCGTTTCTTCACGGCAACGTGGGGGGTTCTATGCGAAATTCCCGACACTCTCAATCGGTCTTCGGAACTTCCGAAGGTTTGGTACAGGATCCTCACCTTCTGGTGGATTCAGCCAGACCGAGGCGCTTTCTGGCTACGATATCGCCACCACCACCTGGCGATCGGGCTGCCTGTTTGTGATCGCTGGGCCAATGTATCGCACCAACTTCGGGATCGCCATTCGATGGGAGATTCTGGAGGCTCCAACCTCCTCAGGGACCACCGTTCGGTGGCGCGCTTTGGTGCGGTCATAAGGGCCTTTTATGACACGTCAACAATCCTTGACTTCCAGCTCGACTGCCTTGCTTCGCTCGGGGTGATCACAGCTGGTGCTCAGACATGTAATGCGTTGCTGTCCTATGGCGTTCTCGCCAAGGACTACAAAACGGCAGGCAGCGCTTCACCCACCCAGTAATTCGCCCGATCTTCCTGATTGGTCGGTGCTTTCGCTCCACGGGTGCGTCTTCTTCATCCTGATTAGACCCGAGCCCAAGAACAATGTTTGGGCGTCGGTGCTCGAGCACAAAGAAGCGATCATCACACTGGCTGGTATTTCCTGTCCTCGGTTTCCACAACCCTGGGCCTCTACGTCACAACGATTGTGGTCGTGGCTTCGGTTACCGAGAAAGCAGATTCTGGTTGGAGCCGGTCTTCGCTTCGTTCGCTTCAGCTCCAGTGGCAAGTTGCTCTACGGCATGGAGTGTCTTTCCGTGTCGAATGCCGACAGCATTGCCTCCACGGCTGGAAACCTAACTACGGCGCTGTCTGGTGCTGGGCTGGATGAAGCGATCATCGGACCACATGTGTTCTGCAGTCGGCCTGGTACTTTTCTTGTTCACACGCCATCGCCTTGGACTGCAACCACCACCTTGATCCTGGTCAAGGTTGCCTCGAGCCGGGGTTCAGTTGATGGCTGACAGAAGGGACTTCGGCACTGCCTTCCCTGCGACGGACGGCCGTGGCGGCACCTGCGATATCTTCCAGGCCGGGCGCCTTCTACTTCGGTTTTCTGGGACCCTCAATACGTCGGTTGGGTCACTTTCTACTGGCACTGGAGCACTCGCATCTGGCAGGGCACGTGGCCAGTTCACGAATCAAGACTTATTGATGGGCTGGTTCCGCGACACCTTCTGCTCAACAGCTCCAGTGATCAACGGTTACAACCCGTTCGGGACGAACAACTGGCTGTCTGGCTGGATGGTTCCTCTTCGGTCACTGGTTGGGCAAGGATTCATGTTTCCTGATCTCTGGAGGGCTATGGCAGGATTGTCGAGACCATGTTGGGCGCACAGGCGCACACTTCGCCAACATGGTTGGCTGGCGTGACCAGCGGTTGCCTCTGATCGTTCAAGCCCGTGTGGTTGGTCTGAGCGACTTCTCTGTGGTGTTACATCCTCACGTACGGTGCTTTCTGATTCGGCCTACTCGGAGTTCGGCTACGCCTCCACTTCCCACCTAATTCTCGAGGACGACCTAACTTGCCCCCCGGCTACTCTGGGGTTTTTATTTGAAAAGGACTTGCCCGCGCTTGCCTGCCTAACGTCTGTTGCCGTCTTTCTTTGCTGGTGCAGGTCAGGGTTCAGCCTCTTTGTTATGCCAAGTTTTCTCGCGGCCCTGCGGCCTGCTGGCCTTACGAGCCGCGCTTCCCTTTGGGCAGCAACCAGTTATTCAATGATGTGCTGATTTGTTCGCCCTGTCAGAGTCGGTGATTCGCTCTGATCTGAACGACTGTTTTACTGTCCGATTCGCTTGGGGAAGAGGGCCGCCGCTTGGGGCCCATTTCCTGCCTTCAGTTAATTTCATTTCAGATGACCCGGCCCAACAGGGAGTTGCGTGGCACCAGCAGGGCCGGAGAACACAGTGCCGTCTCACCCTGTGCGCGCCCGGCAACCTTGGCGAAACCAGGGGCAGAAACCCGCGTGAGTGAGGGCGTCAGCACAATTCGGGCGAGGCGGTGATGCGGCACTTCGATCGCTTCGCGCAGGGCCATGCGCTTCTGCAAGACGTTGATTGGCAAATTCAACGGATCGGGATCCATTCTTTTGCCGCCAGACTCCCCAGGACCAGAGTTCGACCTGGGCGTAGATGCCAGAAAGAGTCCCGACAGCCAGCCTAGCAACGTCCAGCAAGGCAGCGGAACGGTGATCAAATTGATGGATCGATCGGGAAACTTTCGTAGGGGCGGCCAGCACAGGAAACGGTCGTCCGAGGGCCAGCACAAAGCTGCTGGGTCTTTGCCGGCCTGACGCTCTCTCGGCCAGTCACCATTCGAGGTCGGTTGACCGATGCCCTGCGTCCTGTGACCTGTCAAGGGATGGCGATGGCCTGGCTGTTGCTGACGCCGTTCTTGGCAGGCCTGCACGTGATTGAGCGTTTGACAGCGACTGCGGTGATGGAGGTCGGGCCGGTTGCTGGAACCCCGCGCACTTCCCCAGCGGCAATCAGAGTCACCGCCGCGGCATGCGCACTGTTCAAGGCCAGACGCTTCGGCATGCGCCGGGTCTTCGCCATCAAGCTGGACCACGGCCCGCGCACCCGGTCCCTTCAAAGCTGCGTTCACTGACGACTTCTGCCAAGCTGGCCCGAGGGTGTCGACGACGGTGGTTCGAGATCGAGGTCGAGGGGAGGCCATCGAGCCGATCCGTTCAAGCCGCAGCCAGGGGGCGTCGGCACTGAGCGTGGGCTGACCCGCTCAAAAGGCGTCGGGCGTTGGCCGCTGCGATGAAAGCTCCGCATTCGGCTCGAAAGTCGCTGGATTGAGCGGCGCCGCTGATGTCGAGCAGTTCGAGCTCCAGGCCTCGCTGCTGAATCCCGCACTGGGGAGGGCACTCAAGCAGCACCGTGGCTCGGGATCTGTTCGCCATGGCGCCCCAGCGTTGGGCGATGGTTCGTTGCTGTTTTCTTGGCGTTTGCCCCGCTTGCTCCAGCGGTGTAGGCGCGAGGAAGAAGTGCCTCTGTTTGGGGCGCTGTCGCCGGAGGAGCGGCGGCGTAGAAGTTGCCGACCGCACCAGCTTTCTTCGGCACCACCTGCGGACCTTCTCACAAAACCCCCGGGGGGGGGCTCGTTTTTTTTGCTTTTTTTTGGGGGCCCGGGTGCGTTGGTATTCAACTGGGGCACGGGTGCTGTTTTTGGTGGGCGGCGGCGCACCAGCGCGGTTTCGGTTGAAGCGAGAGACCCGAGCTGTTCAGGCTTGCCCGTGGCCGCAGCGTTAGCAGCGTTGGGGCCGGCAAGCGTCAGCCATCGGGTTCTCCAGCATGCGGGCGTGGCAGCGGAGTGAGGTGAGGGTTGAGGGTGAGAGGATGTGGCGCAATTCGTCGATTCGCCCCGATGGTTGGTTAAAGCCGGCCCGGCATGGGGAATGGCCGCGCAGGACAACCAGCCAAGGAGGTGGCGATACGGCACCCCCCAGTTCTGCTGCTTGCGGCGGCCGATCGGCGATGCCCGGTTCAGCCGGGACCATGTCTTCCTGACGAAATGGAGTCATCACACAGTCGGTGGCGAGGCACATGCCGAACAGGTGAGCGTGTTGATCGAGCATGCCTGTGAGCCGTAGACCGTCGTTGTGCCAATCAGGGCACGGACGCCAGCGCTGACCAGGCCAGTCGGACTTGTTTTGCCAAGCACAGCAGACGAGCGACGAGCGGCACCGCATGCGCCAGCTGTTTCCAGGTTCAGCTGATGCTTTCGGCACCGTTATCCGGCCAACGCCGTCCGTGCAGCTCATGCTGGCGGAGTGGGTCCCGATCTCGGCGGAGGCATTGCGATTGCTGACATCCAGGGCATTGCTCGTCCCGAGGAAGAATCGCCCGCCACGGTGGATCGCCGCCAGATTTGTTGCGGCTTCGAGTTTCGAGTCCAGGGCTACGGCCCCCCTCCTGAGCAACACACCCCGCCGTTGGGGTTTTGGCGACACCAGTCTTCGAGTGCAGGCGCTGCGCAGCGCCCTTCCTTCCAACGGGAAGGTTGGTTTCCTGATGTTTCTGGGCTGGGGCATCGGCCCTGCCCAGGGCCGGCCACAGCACGTTCGCTGCGCGACAGGGCGTCCACCATCGTGATCGTCAGCCCACGTGTTTCGAGAGCCTGGGATCAGCATAGCCGGAAGGCCAGCGGGCTGCTGCGACGACGGCAATTGCCGCCCTGGCACGTTTTGCAGCGTGTCCCCGCAGGTTTTCATCAACCGCCGATTCAAGAGCGGGTTCGAACAGCCTTCGGCGCGCTTGAAATCGCACATAGCAAGATGTCGGGGCTGGCCTGACATTTGTTCCACAGCCGCGCGACCTGGGCGGCAGGGGGGTTGCGGGAGGCTTCGTTTCTTGGGCGTTATCTGATTGGTCGGGGATGCCCCCTCAAAGGCAGGTGATCGAGCTGTGTTGGCCGAGGCTGGTGGAACGGATCGTTCGAGTCGCTCCCAGGCCCGTTCATGGCGTCGGGGGTGGTGCGCCTGTCCACACGGCGCGCGCCCCGGATAGTTCGCCTCGACTTGACCTGATGGCGCGATCGGTTGGCAGGATTTTCCCCTGCAGTCCCTGAAGTTGTAGGAAACCATTCACCACCACAGGCTTCACCACCGGGTGAGCACGGGGCGTTTAGAGACACGAGGTCCGGACACCGACATGGGGGCTGTTGAGCCGCTCGGCTTGTCGTGTTTAAGGGCTTGTTCTAAGGCGTCGGCAAAGGGGTGGAGGAGGCCTGGGTAGGGGTGCGGATGCGATGAAAAGGCCACCTGAGTGAGGCTCAGGCACTGGGCCCGCCTGGATGGCGGGTGTGACTAGTGGGCCGGGCCAGGCGCCGGTGAGCTTCTCAGTGGCGAGGCCATCAGGCTGCAGCCAGGACCAGGCGAACCGGCGGGCGCCGCGCAACGCGAGCCAGAAGCCGGTGGCGTTCGGCCCAACGGCTTGGTGACAGGTCGCGGTGGGTTGTCGATCGTGGGTCGGGGTGACTTGGGTACCAGTGCGCCGTGCGTAATCGACAGGCAGATCGTGAGGATCGAGACAGCCGATGTGGGCCAGCAGGCCAGAGGTGCTGGGTTTCGGTCAGACGCAGGGGACGGTGAGGGCGAACGTTCGTAGAGCAGAAAGCCATGGCCATGCCACTCAAGGCCCGCGACGGTCGGGCGACAGGAGGCGGCTAGGCGGAGGGCATTGACGCCTTGGAGAAATAGCTCTGTTCGGAGTGGGCCGGCATTGCCGACGGGCTCAGGCGGATTGCACCGGTCATGGAAAAGACGGGGAAGGGACGAAGCAGCAGGCCACGCGCGGGATAGGATCCGCAGGGGATCGCTGGCTCAGTCGCGGCTCGATCACGATTGAACAACAGGCCATGGCGATTGGCGGGCAAGGAATTCACGAATGGAACGAGGCATGGACGGAAGCAGCGCGGCGAATTCTCCGTATGGCTCGGCCAATTACAGCAACCGGCAGGTACTGTTCGAGCACTTCCGGGCTCACCTGCAGGGTCGCAGGAGGTTGACATTAAAATACATCCCCCATGGAAGTCTTCAGCTGATGGCGTCTCCGTGGCGTCTGTCCGGCATTTTTCTTGTGCCTGGTTGCTCGGTCGTCCCGGCCTGGGCCGCAGGGGCTTCGCCGGGGAGGGAACAGCCGGGCGTGCTTTGCGAGCGGCCAGTCTGGTCGCAAAGCAAGACAAGACCAAGGACCAGATCAGGACAGGCCTGGCTGGGCAGCGGTCACTGATTTTGGGTTTGGGTCGTTCAGCGTGCGTGAGCGGCAGAGCAACGGCTCACTGCGCGAACTCGCTGTGCTTTCCGGCAGAGGCGCATCGGCGCGCGCCATCAGCCTGCCCTTGCGATCGGGGGATCGCTACCGTGCCCTTTCTGCCGGCTGGGGCCGTCTTGATTCCGAATCACGGGTGGCGGCCTGCCGACGGGGGGGATGGGTCGATTCCGTGGCAAGCGGGGCTCAAGCCGATGCCGCTGCCACTGAGACGGCCGCGCAAGGTGTCCGCACCGGTTAGATCGGCGACCCGGCTTTGTGATAGGTGCGCAATCTGCAGTCGGCAGCAGGGCGCGAAGCAGAAAACAATGGACGCCGGCCAGGATGGGAGAACGGCCACCGACAGCAAACGGGCCGGTTGCGATTCGGGCTCGAAGATCAGCTTTTCGCTCCAATAAACCAGGGTGATCACGCCCACAGCCAGGGAGCCAGACCGCCGAACCAAGACATGCTGGGTCCGGGGTCAGGAATCGCTTCCATGAACCGACCGTCGCAGGTCATCAGCACCCGGAAGGTGCGATCGATTGCCGTTATTGCTGTGGGCCGGCGGCGGGCGTGGTGGTTCACCTTTCACCTCGTGATCGAGTCCCGATGGAGGCCAGGGCGGCAGGAAACGGATTTGCAGTTTCGCATAGGGTTAGGATCGGCACCACTTCGCGGCGGTGGTCCTTGAGCGAACAGCCGTAATCGTGGAGCCGTACGCCGTGGACCGGAAGCGATCAGGCGATTGTTGGCGATCTTGGAAGGGAGCAGCGCTGCAGCGCCGGAATTTTCTAGGCGCTGGTGGCGCAGCCGACTGACTAAGGTCGAGCCCCTGACAAGCGCTCCAGCAGCAGGGGGATGTCGGCAGGGTGTTCTGCAGATCGCCATCCAAGGTTTTGACTCAGCACTCCCCCAGCGCTGGCATCGAACCACTGCCGCCATCGCCGGCTGCTCTGCGGCCGTAGTTGCGGACGAGAGCACACCGCCACCAGTTCCGGATCCGGCTGCGCCGCGTGCTAGGGCGGGCGGCGGTTCCGTCGTGGAGGCCGTCATCCACAGCACAGCTCAAAGCTTCGGCCCATCGGCCGCAGAACGGCAGAAGAAGCTGATCAGTAGCAACGCCACACTGTCCTAGCTCGTTGTACAGGGGGAATGACCCGAAGAGACTCGAGTTGGGCTCGGTTCGCATGGCGTTTGGGCAGACTATGGGGGCCTGCCAACCTACGGGAAGGCGCTGCCTCCAGGCGCTCTGCTCAGGAAGGTTGTTTGCCGTCATGGCAGCCACACCCCGGCCGGCTCCGCGCGTTCGCTGCAGGTGTGGTGGCCCGGATCGCGCTGTGAGGCGGCAAGCTGATCCACCGCCAGCCCGTATGTGGCCATGCTGGCTCCTGAGCTGTGGCAGGATAGCGGGCTTTGCCCAGATACAGCCCCACATGGGTGCAGCGTTGTGGTCGCGAAGAAGATCGATCCAGGCCGGCACGGCTGACAGGCTTGGGGCGGAATCGCACCGCCTGGCAGAAGCGTTTTTCCTGTTGATAGGCATCCCGGGGGAATCAGATTTCCCCGCACTGGCAAAGGCGCTCTGGACCAGGCCGGAAGCAGAGCGTCGTATCGGAGCCCGTGGCTGCCACCCAGAGGTAGTGGCTTGAGGTTTTGTCAGCCGCCTAGGCTGGCGTTAGTGCAGCACAGCGGGAGCGCACGCCTCGATCGGCCTGGATCGGGCAGGCGGCGCCGGGTGGCTGCGGCAGGGCTGCAGCAGGTCTGGCCTGCTTTAGCCAGCAGGGATAGCCGTCTTCGAGCAAGCGCACCTTTGAATCGCGCGCCCTGGCGAGCAGGGCTCAAGCACGTCAGGCAGCGCCGGCGGCGACACTGGGTGGCCAAGCCCGAACCCCCGCTTCCGCTGTAGCCATCAAGTGGCCGCCCCAAGCGGCCAGCAACTAGCCTGCGATAGCGCTCTTTCTGCCGCCGGACGTTGCCCGACTGGCGCGCAGCCCGGGGCCAGAAGCTGGGATTGAGGTGACCTAATCTTCAGCATGTGTTGCGGTCTTTGGCTGATGGCGTTTTACCGCCTTGGAGGGCGATGGGGCCATTCTGCACGAGCGATCGCGAATGGGCAACCAGGGCCGCCCGGAACTCGCGGCCAGTCTCGGTGTGCTGGCTGCGTTACGGACGTTCCTTGAATCGGCAGGGCGGACAGCCTGAAGCGATCCCAGGCCTTCTGGACCGACAGCCCGTCTTCTGCGCTGCTGGCGGGGAGACAGCCGTTTATCCAGCCAGTTGTGCATGGTGAACTGATTTGTTATGGGCCGGGTGGAGGCTGTTGGCAGGCTCGCTTGATATCGAGGCGGCAGCGAAACTGAGGGCGGCGCATGCCGACGATGATCAGGGTTCAGCAATGAGCACATCCCTGCTGGTGACGTGACTGAGCCGGCACCAGCAGTGCCGGGCTCTGCTGAGGCCAAGCTGCACGGCCTGGATCGCCCAGCGTGCAGATGGGGGGGCCCCCTTTTTCCCAAATTTTCCCCCCCCGCCTGGTCGGGCGGCCTGGATTGCCGAGTTGACGGGTTGCCAATCTCTGTCAGAAATGGGTTGATGGCCCCTATGGACGGGAACGCAGTTTATGGACCGGCGATGGAGAACCGCAACCGGCTCATGTTGAGGCCACGCGCGCCTCTGCACGCGATTGTGGCCGGCAGTTTGTCTCACCCCGGCCTGCAGACGGATGCGTCACTGCTCAGGCGATTCGCTTGGTCCAGGTGAACGACGGCCGATCGAAGAACCAGTGGTGGGCTTCCTGGTGAAGGCCTACGGATGAGGGCCGAGCGCTGTGGAGCAAGCCGGCTGGATGAGCCGGCGCCACGACGCCGCCTATGTGGAGATTGATGGCCCCATCCCTTCATCCTGTGGTGTTCAGCGAGGGGTGCTTTTGCCCGCCTACCCGCCACACCTTGCTGCCGGGAGCTGGCCCGCGGCTCGCCCAGGCTGCCGGCGCCCTGACTGAAGTGGGGGCAGAACGCCCAGCACGCCGGTCTTGGGCCGCGGCTGGCGACCAGGGCATCAAAGAAACGGAGAGGGAGAGGGATTCGAACCCTGACAGAAGTTGCCTCCTGTTCCTCTTGCAGGGGCGCTTTCAACACTCCAGCCACCTCTCCAGGGGCGATCCGAGCTTATGCAGCCTCTCGCCGACCTGCCCTCGGCATGAGCTCGGCAGGCGGTGCTTGAAGCCGCAGGGATTTTCCCAGGGAGATGGTGCCGGGCCTCGGCCGTTGCTCCGGTCGATCACTGGCCACCTTCTTGCCGGCAGGGTCACACCGATCTGCAACCAGTTTCATGGCAGGTCGGTGGCATCGATGATCAGCTCGGTCCATAGGTTAGATGCACCGACTGGGCCAGCGATTTCTCGCGAACAACACGTCAGCGTGTTGGAAAGGCGCCGAGGCACCCCATCGCGTAACCAATCGCACCCACGCCAGAGCGACTCGGGCTCGCTGGAGGTCAGGAACGGTGCCGTAGGTCACCCTACCCGGTGGGACTTCGCGGATCAGGGTCACCCTGGCGGCGATACGATCCATCGCCGGCTCCAGTTGCGGGGCGCTGCCACCGAGATGGGGAGCAGCAGGCAAATGGCATACAGGGCCAGCCTCACCCGCCCAGGTCGTTAGTTGGAGAGGATTGGGCTGCGCAGGTTTCTGCCGGGGAGTTGGCCAGGTGGCGGCGGGGTGGACAGCCCTGGCTGGCCATCGCCTGGAGCCGCCGCCCCAAACCGCGCTTTTGCAAGGGACGGTCAGGTGCGTTCTTCGATCATGGGGGCTAGTCGGCATCGGCCAGATGGAATCACCGGCCAATCTCCACTTGCACACGGCATAACGAGCGTGAGCTACCGCCAAACAGCTGGGCCCCGTCTGGCCGTCAAATGCCCAGACGGGTCATGCCCGTATCGAGCTTGGAAGATGCATGACCATGCAAGGCCACTGCCCACTGGCCAGGCTTGGCAGAGCAGCGGCTTGGCGTTGGCTGAACTGATCGTGCGGAATCAGCTGCAGTTGCAGGCAGGCTCCTCAGTTCTCGCGGTTCGTGAGGTCTTAGCCATCAGCCGCAAGGGGGCACCGCATCCCCGCTGGCGCAGTTTTCCCTCCTTCCTGAGGAGGTGGCCACCACCGAGGCTTGTTGGGCCCCCCGGCGTAGGGCGCCTGGGCCAACCGCAGACAGCGGGCACCGTGGCGAGCCCATACGGCCCTTGACAAACGCACATCAGCTCGCAGGGCTTGGGCCGAGGGGCCTTGAGGACGGCGAGGCATTGCGGGCGATGGGGCCAGCCTCGTCTACTACCCCCAGGCCCTTTTGGCGGGGATTTGGAGCAGTCCAACAGGCTTGGGGGAGCAGAGGCCTGGCTCAGCGGGCCATCGAAGTGGAGGTACCCCCAATCGACCGTAGGGGCGGACCGTGTCAGACGTTGATTGACCGTTATGCATGGGCCAGTCGGCCGGAATTGGCCAACCAACTTCATGGGTCGAGCCCGTGAGCCAGGTTCCTCGTTTCTCAAACGCTCCTACGAGCCGCTCAACATCACCAGTTGCGCGCGCCACTTGTGATCGGTTCTCAAAGAGATCAAAGCCGAGGACTGGAGGCGACTGATTCAAGTCACTTCTCCGCAGTGATTTGCTTTGCTGCCACGGTGATTTCCGTCTGCGGGCAATTCAGTGCGGATTCCCCTTCAAAAGCAGACTTCCGCTCACCCGTCGCAACGTCTTTCAGCGCGACAGCATCCTGATAATAATGCGGCTACCAGGGGGATTTCAGCTCTCGATCGACCATGTTGATCCCGCGAGCCGCGGCTGGCATCGATAGTGGGAGAACGTCACCACGCCTGGTTTTTGGCGTTTGCAATGTTTGCGCAGGGCAAGCGCAACGACACGGGAGCGGGCGATGCCCTGGCGAAAGTGCCCCGACGGGCGGTGAGCACTTGTATTTTCTTGAAGCCAGCCCGGGCCACATCCGCTCCGAGCCGAGGGGAATGGGCCAAAATATGTTGATCGGGGCCTGGAATTGCCGCCTCTGATCCAACCCGCTCCACTGGCTTCAGTGCCAGGACTTCTCCATCTGCTGGCGAGCTGGGTTTCGTCGCGATGAGGCGCGATCAGACTCATTTCGGATGTTGCCCCGCAGGAACGGGCTTTCCAGCTGGAAACTTGCGGTGCAGGGACGGTGGGTCCGGTGATTTGCGGTTGGTCTTTTGACGTTGTAAGTGGCGAAATTACTTCTCGCTTTGCGATTGGTCACACCCGCCCCACCTGGGCCGCCGGGGCGGGAAAACCCTTCTCCGCTGCTTTTTTTGGCGATTCGGGCCCAAAAAGGGCTTTTCCCCAGGCTCCAAAAAGGCAAAAAAGGCTTGGGCCGCAGGGGATCTCAACCGCCCGGTTCCTATATCTCTTCT
>Ga0163217_1046476_pt1 | contig 11327 bp, 7 predicted proteins | sample SynspAceP_FD_185933 | JGI IMG/M metagenome (GOLD analysis project Ga0163217, IMG submission 185933) | Saline lake microbial communities from Ace Lake in Antarctica - Synechococcus sp. Ace-P (PacBio error correction) | ecosystem: Environmental > Aquatic > Non-marine Saline and Alkaline > Saline ... | reverse complement strand
CCTTGATTACCTTCAGCATTTCATTGAAAATGGTAGGTTATATTTTACTAACAACCATTTCCTCGCTGATTCCTCTTTTGGAATCTTCATTTTTCAAGGCCCCAAAAGAGAACAATGCAACGCATCAGGCCTACATAGAGCCGGCTTGTCCCACATTATGCGATAAATACTGTTTGACCGCTGTTCCAGTGGTCAACCCTGCACCTCTCGTAAGAAACCCTTTGTAAAACTACTCTCACTTTTTCTCTCCGTAAATATCTGTTCTATAATTTTTCTTTCTCCGCTAACCCATTTGGCACATAAACTTTCGGTTACCCTACTCCATGCAATTTCAGCGCATCTAAGGCCATTTTAATGGCGCAATTAGGTTCTTCTTAAATGTAAACAGTTATTAAACTTGCAATTTTGTTTAAGCTTAAAAAACTCTGGAAAAGTAGTCGCCAATCTCTTCTTTTTCCATATCCACCCAATACCAAACCCTTTATTCCTGGCGTATTCAATGATTCGAGCGCCCATATCTTAAATCGAACATTTCCGCCAAAAGTGGTGCGGTGTGTTTGCCTTGTAAATGTTGCTCTGAAATTCTTCGTTTCTTAAGTTTAATTAGCGTTCTATTAGTTATTTACAAAGGTGGATTTACCAAGCCTGAATGACCAGAAAAAACCATTACTGTTTTGACAAGCATCCAAAAAGCTTTAAGTTTGATCTATATTTTTTACCCGTAGTGGCAGATATTCCAAACGGGTATACCCAAATATTTCGATATAGCAGCCTAAGTATTTTACTTCCCCCCAATTCGCATCAGGAATAGGTATCACCTATATAAATAGCAAAATTAGCGGGTTATATGATAGGCCTCTGAAGTTACTAAAAAACGATCTATAAAAACTGGTGGATGTAGGCGCGCGTTATTAAGTGGGTAACCATCTCAAAAAAGCTTCTCGGTCTAAATTGGCTGCAATGATGGAGTCCTGTTTTGATAAGTTTGACCGATTTTCGGATAATATAATTTTTCGGTCTGCCATTTTAGTGATAATACCTATGTTTTCGTTCGCCAATTGTTTCAATATCAAAGTGTACCGAGTCCCACCAACAGCAACTGGATTGGTACTTTTTATGCCTTGAATTCTTAATTTCCTTTATTCTTGCACTCATAAAAGCACCCGTCTTGTAGCTTTTACTGTGTACCAACTTCAGTTAGAAAAATTTAATACAATTCCTATTCATTCCCTTGTTTGCCAATTAATGAACTACCAAAAATAACGACTTTTATATGGAATAGACTTTTAATTGCTCAACTGATTAAAAACAAAAATGGGGGATTAAAATATATCAATCCCCTATTACTTTGTGGCACGATACTTATGTATTGTCCTTAATTTGGGGTAATTCTTACCTCCTGCAAAGGTTTTTTCTTGTGACCTGTTTAGGGTTTCACCCATACACATCAACATCGCCTCCTGCTTTTATTAGAAATTAGATGCGCTTTCTGTGGCGGTAAACTTCCGCTTCACCAGCAGCCGTAATTTTACGAAGTGGTTTCTGTTCTTAGTTCTTTTCCTTCAAAATACTCCCGTATTTAAAACGACATCTTTTTGATTTTCAGCCATTCCCGGAGCTTCTATTAATTCCGCCGCGTTACGCTCTTGCATCTAAAGAATTTTACTTATTAACCTATTTTTATTTGGGCTCCTTCTTGTGCTTTTAGTTCAATCGTATTTTTGTTCAATAGTTTCGGTTAGGATGTTATTCTAGCACCTTCATTTACCATCATCAATGTTAAGTCTGTATAATACACCCCACAAAAGTATCTTCTCGCTAAAAATTTTATCGAAGTTCCATGCGAAATTTTTAAACCCCGTTTTGTTCACTAAATTAATGTCATTTGACATTTTGACCTTTTAAACCAAAAAACTTCTATTTTCGTCAGATTTAATCAGATTTACTTCAATTAAATCGCAATTACTTTAACACTCTGGTTAAAATTACCTCTATATTTTTATCTAGAGTGTGCGTTGATGCCAAAAACACTACTGATTCACTAAATGATGCTAAAAAGCAGATATAATTTTTCATTATTTTGTGTTGGTTTTTCTTAAGATACGCTTCTATAGTTTTGTTTACAGTTCAGAAAATTAAAAAAACCGTTTTCATAAAAAAACGGTTTTTCTGGTATATTGAAATTACCATTTAGGAGTTTATTACTTTCCCCTGATGATTGATCGATTCTTGTGTGAATAGCTTTTAAAACGATTTTTTAGAGATAAAAACTCTTTCACTTAATCCTTTTAGATTTCTCCTTCCAGTATCAGGCGGCTCCTAAAATCTTGGTTCCCACGTTAGGACTGCAATACAGCAACGTTTTTCTGTTTTTTTAAAGCACCCAATACCGTCTGACACCTTCATTCTTTCGTACCCAATGTTTCAATCAATTGGCTATCAATAAACATCAATCTGCAGCCCTTTAAAATTGCTAAGCTCGTTTATGTATTCAGCTTCTGTATCAGATTCCTTTTAATTTTTAAATCTCGCATAATTTGCCACTAAATTTTGATTGGTTGTTACTTGTTGTGCAGGGGCATCACTCCAAGCATTTTCTGGATCAAATGCGTTTCAATCATTAAGCCATCAAATTGATGATCTAAGGCCGTTTGCACATACATCCAATATCATTTCTCGATTCCCTGTAATATGCGGACGGAGTTCATTAATTAAAGGTAAATCTGGAAATTTTAATTTTGTGGAATTCAATAGCCAATTGCATTTGATGTTTCCTATATTTTGTTTTTTCGTAGGTTTGAAAACCTCTATGAATAGCGCCTAAATTTTTTTAATTCGCAGTATATAGTCTTTCCAATTCACCAGACCATTAGGGCTAAATTCTGGGTTTACAGGATTTTTTTACGAGCACAATTTTATCGGTTCCTGCTAGAGCATCAGCTAATTTCTTGCATAATAAACGGACTCCACAGTTAGAGCGCGCTCCCAATCCATAAACCAAGTCTACGTCATGTTTCTTAGGCCAATTACATGTGCCGCATAGCAACCTCGGGTTACAGGTTTTCATCCTGTTTCGCTTTTACCTTTGTAGCCCATTTTAAACCTAAAGCGCCAACGCCCCTGGTCAACATTTCCAGGGCGAGTCTTGGTTTCCAAATACCAGCGCGGAAATAATTTACATCGGTATCTTTATAATTCGGTTTGCAATTTTTAATACTTGAGCTTCTGTTTCGTGCACTTACATGGACCAGCAATAACTAATTGGCATGATCTAATTTGCATATCATCTAACCCACGTACGCATTTGTTGTTGAATTTCCATTTTCTCCTTGTTCTATTTTTATTAATTGAATTTCCTGTTTAAATCTCTTTTATTCCTGTCGGTACTATTCATTTGCTGGAAAAATACCTTCGTAATTCGTCTTCATGAATCATTTTTTTAAATATTGCCTTACTAGATTCTGAATTATATTTCTTGCTAATGTTCTTTCTATCACATTTTCTTATTCTGCTTAAAATTGGGGTCCACATAGCTGTGGCGAAACTTTTGGGCTAAACGCACCGTACTTTCAAAACCACTGCCCGCATATCAAAAATATGCACGTTCTTTTTTCTTTATTTCGATGACCGTTTTTCCCAAAACATAAAAGAACTAATATGTGATAAATGCGATACATATGCTATATGCTTGTCATTCGCTATAGGATTCATATACGAATACGCATGCCTAATGTTGAAAAAATAGCTAATGCTTGCTCTTCCAGTTTTAAACGCTGTTGTTTTCTACCTCACAAATAATATTTGTTTTACCATTAAAATAAAACCATTAATGGCCTGGCAGTGGACCAGAAAACTCTTGTTCCTGCGATGGGTGACAAGCCTAAATAATTTCTTCTTTTAGGATGCGAGCTACCGCATCACAAATTAAGCTTTGTTGACCCTGCATCCAAAACAACTGCATTGTCTTTACGGACATCCAATACATTTGGAAGTACAGAAAGTGTAACATCTACGCGGTACGACACGATTACGATATCCGCTATCGATAAGTCCTTTTTGCTAGCGCTTTTATCTAGTAGTTGAATCGCAAGTGCTTGCTTCAAATGTTTTTCGTTGGTATCTATTACCGGGTAAATTACCGCTTCTTGGATTCAATGTGTTTTTGATGTTCCTTACCATAGAGCCACCAATTAAATCCAATGCCCTATTACAAATACCGTTCATTTTTTTCTCGTTGTTGGCTTGTTCGTTGCAGTGTCGCGTTGTTGGCAAGCTATTCATTATAAAACCATCAACCACTAACTATTAACTAATTCAAAACCTATCAATGGCCTTCTTTAATTTTCTCCGTCGGTTACGCATAATGAAAATCGATATATCCTTCACCGGTTGGCGCACCGTAATATAGTACCTGGAGTTATAAAAAATGCTTTTTTCATACAATATCTTATCAATAAATACTTTCGGAGATGCTGAACTGTTCTGCGTAATTTTGCATCCAAAAACAAACTCCCTACCGCATTTTATCATAAGTACAATTTCAGTTTTATCCATCCAATTTGAAATAGCATTTGCTGTCTCTTTTTAAATTCGGTGTTAAATTCAATAAACCAATCTTGTTACCCACGTTTTCAAAGACATGCAAATGGCACCTTTGAATTCCATAAACATTCCAGAATTCCATATTGCTTTTTACTTTAGACACAGCGATATGTGCTTCATTTTCCCTAAAAACCATGCCTACCTCTCCAGCCGGCCATATTAAAAGTTTTGCATTAAGGAGTTTAGTTCTAAGGCCACTTCCTTGGCACCTCAACACTTAAGATACTCGCAGGTTCCGCATTAAGCACCAAAAACTATACGGATTGTCTTTACCAAAAAGGAAATTATGGTTACGGGTGGCAAGTCGACTAGTTGATTTCAATTGATGTTTACTAGCCGTTGGGCGCCCGTGGGCATGTGGGGTAACTCAACCACATCAATTTACTTTGAAAATCTTGTTGTCCATGCTTCTAATCTGGGAAACCAACCGTTTTCTTCTGTTAAATCATATAATTTTAGGATTGCGCCGATTAAATTTGGTTTACAGAGCTGTAGGTCGGGTATCCCGAGATTTGGAATTAAAGCTTCATTCACCTGGATATATAAAAAAGGCTAGGCTAGATGTGGCATAATTCCTTCTTTTAACCCATCAGGTAAGCACCTCGTTTTAATGCATTTTAGTCTAACCCCATTAGTTATTGCGCGTAAAAATCAACAATGGCTTCTCTTAAATCTAATAACCCTGATAACATCTGGTATGATGAGCACCCGTTCATCTAGGAACAGGCTTGTTGTATGGCTTCTAAAATGGCCGATGATGGCGCCAAATCAGGCTCCCAATTCCAGCTATTTATAATGGGCTCTTACTTCTGCCATTAGCCACGTACTTCTCTTATTTCTAGAGAAATAGTATTTCTTCGACGGTTTTTAATCTATCTGCTGTAGTTGATCATGCTCTGCATTTTCTATATTCACCTAAAATTTTCTACTCTTCGGTCATGATTTCTAAGTAATGATTTGATTTTTCGAAAATGTGCGTATGATTCAAAAGTGGACCGTCCCACAAAAAATCATATTTCCATGGGCGTTCTATTTGGGTTAAGGATTGTATCTTGCGTTAAATTAATTATTACAATCGCTCATCACATTTTAAAATAAAGCTGCCAAACTTCCCACGCTTGTGATCGGCAACAAAACGTATCGGAAGCTTATTAATTTCTTCCTTAGGAAGTGCTTTATTTTTCTTTTTTAAGGAATTATAAATCGAGTAGCATATTTGTAATCGTTTTGAATTTTCCGATGGCTATTAATTCTAAAATTGTATATTCTGCTGCTGCTTTCGGTGCTATGGCAGGCAACTGTGTCCATTGCTTGTTTTGAATTTGCATCGCAGTTTCGCCGTACCACGGCTTTCTACTATTAATTTTCTGGATAGCATTATTTAAAAAGTCTTTACACTGCAGTAATGCCCATAGGGTGCGAATGTATCTCTTTAACATCTTAAAATCTTCTGCCCTTTCAAAACCATAAATGATGATGGAAGATTCAATAATGTTCTCGATGATATTGCAACTTATTATGATATACTAATTATAATTAGGTAAATAACCCTGTATAGAGTTTTCAATAGCCATGACGGCTTTGTCTGCTCTACCTGATAAGGTTTGGCTAACCAGCTCGTCGATATGATAAACTTCTACCAAATCGATGTCCCTCCAAAAAAAATTCTCGAGGCACTGATGGTGGTTAGACCCCCTAATTCCCTGTATGGCTATTTTTAATTTTTCATTTTTAAAACTTGCATTTAGTTGTATTAAAACCTTCTCAACTCGGCCAAGTGATTTTTTTTGAACATAACACCAAAGAAAAAGCCTCGTGTGATACGAGACTTATAATTGATGGTATATTTTAAATTATACCTTACAACAGTCTCGTAACCTTCTCTTATAAAAGAAGTTAAAAAAGAAACGTTACCAGAAATATTGCTTGTCATAGGATGCTTAACTACAGCTAAAGTACTACTAATATTTAAAACAAATCAAGGTATACCGGTTTCATCTTTTTTTTAAATCTTGTGTTTTTTTACTTATAATTTAAGAATTAAGGAAAAACTACGCGATATTTTATCAAATTAGTTATTCTTGCTCTTCCAAGAATTGCTTTCATAAAAATTATAAAAAAGATAGTCAATAAACGTTCATCTAGCTCGTTTTGTATTTCAGGGTTGGTGCCAATTTATTAGGATCGAAATCACGATTTTTTGCTTCGGGCGATAGACAAAAAATTAGAGTAGCCACAACTGCCGTTACCTATATGACCGTAAAAATCTTCTTCCCCATTTATCTTTATTTCTTTGCCATCCTAAACCATAATAGAGTGGCTTACCATTTACAGTTTAGACCTTAAGAACTTGATTTCAAAACAGCATCATTAAAAACTTTTTTATCTAAAAATTGCTTGTTCCGAAAATGCAACATCTCGCTGTGGCTACATATCCCCCCCAGCCAATTTGAAAATGATTGTCTCTCGCGCGCGCTCGCTCTCGCGAACCTTGGCTATTGTTTAGAATAAAAATTTGCGATAGTGAAGCTTAGTAGCCTCAGTAATAGCATCAACACCTGTATATTCGCCGCAAAAGTTATTTTTTAAACCTTAAGGGGATGTAATATCCTTTCCTTGAAACATAGGTTTCAAGGGCGGATCCCAGTGATTTCTTGAATGCTTAAGAAATAAAACCCAATTTCGTAACTAGGAATTACTGATAGCTAGTTCCAGGCTCAAAAAGCAAATCCTCATCCTTAAAAATTGCAATGCTTTCTTGATGGTTAAAGGTTCGTTTAAACCATATTCTTGTGCCTAAATAGCTTCTAATACCAGCCGTATGGACTGGCTAATTGGCGAATTAGTTTAAAAATTCATTTCCTTTTTTGTGCGTAATAGGGGTACATAGGGTATAAAAATGGATGCGTTCTAAATCAATGCAAACCATCGCGCTACCCATATGCGCTGAATGCCGTGCCGCAATTAGGTTTTGAAAACACTTGCAATTCTAAAATATTGATGTTTGGGATTTTACTAGTGCTTTATTTTTCAATATCGGCAAAACCATAGCCTTTTTTGAAAATAGCTTTTTACCGGTCTCTTACGTACACAAATAGCCTAAACCGTGGAACTTTTTTATCTTTTACTAATTGCGATAGTACATCATCTGCTTTTGCTAATCCTTCAACTCTGTGGTTATCACCAACAATACGGGGAACTGAGAAAAATATCTTCTTAGATATGTACTAGTGGCTTTTTCAAATCTCTTAAAGAGTAATTGGCCTTTGTACAAGGCTGCCAACTTGAATACTTGGTGGCTCATTAAAACTAATCACACTTCTGTTCTACAATCGAGCCACTCAAGGATCTTGTGGATTAAGCAAATATGATTTGATTCCCCGATGGAATAAACTGATGTTTTGAGCCACTAAGGTTCCCTACCTGTAACCGCGGAATCTCCTGCGCGAATCTGATATTGAATTTTGAGTCGTTCCCTTTGATATCAAAAAAGCAATGCCATTTGAATACAATACTTAAATTGACGGTATTACTTCGAGATTAAATTCGCCCCATCAGTAGTTTACTGCTTCGGAAACCCGTAAAAGACTCAGAAAGTAAGCTTAAGGATGGGTAATTAAAAACACCGTCACTTGTAATGGAAAACCTTGAACTACTGCGAATTTCAGCAATGTTGGAGGACGATACATAAACCGTAGGTTTAAGCCGAAATCACGCACAAAATTGCAGCCATTTCCATTTGAATGATTTAATCTATAGTCTATTAACCTCAGCGCTAATTATCATTCTAAGAAATTCCCCTATGTTTCTCTATAACTACACGATTGCGTATTACTTTGCTTTACCACTAGTTTCACACCTTCAAATACAAGTAATTGCCCTAAAGTCTGCCTAAGGGGTAATTTCTTCTTGAATTATTTCACCAGAATTTCTGAAACAATCAGGTGCATTTCGTTAGAGCATCCGAAGAAGTCCTAAGGTTAAGAATCACTATTAAAAACCAATTGCCTTATTCAGCTTATTAGTTGTTAGTTGGTTAGGTTGTTAGTTGTTAGTTGTTAGTTTAAAATAGTATTTCACTTTATAATTCAATACTTCTTTTCTTACTGCTTTGTTCGTAATACTTTGTATTGCTATTTTTGAGTTTACTCTTAAACTAACAAAATTCAGTTTAATATAAGCGATATCCCCACTCCAAGCTCCACAGCTTCGCCTTCGCTCCATGTGATTTTGACTGATAACCCCATATACCTTATCATTGAAAATAGCGCCTTCATTTCCCATTCTATTATTACACTCTCCTTCAAAGTCGAAGGATTAATAACTAATATCCTATTGGTTTATGACAGAAGTTTTTATTTTTAAAACAACTCGTGCCCCACGAAAACACCAACGCGCCTATTATTCTGCATGCCGGACTAATATTTCGCTTCAGGAAAAGCAATAGATTGGGTAGGTGATTAATTCTTTTTAAAAAGTTTTGAAAAATTACACACATCTGTACCTAATTGAATAGCACTTAAGTTCCTTAGACGCTTATCGGCATATCCTTGGAATATATAAAACGGAAATTGAGCTCGAATTAGTATGACATCACTTTTCATTCTTATGCCTGTTCTAAAAGGCGAGATTTAAAACGAATAGGTTCTTGTGATTTTTTCATTGTTCAGTTTTAATAATAGGTCCTGGTTGCCTCGACCGCATCTAAATCGTTAGGTGAAACCCGGCATAAAAGCAAAGGTATTTGTGGATGTATTGGCGCTTTTACATGGCGATTTTGAGTAAGTGAATTATCGAAACTCCTGCCTTAAAACCCAACTCCTTTACGACTGTTCTTTTAGTGAAAAGTTAAACATTAAATAGGTAGGACTTAATAGGTTAGTTGCCCAATGCATTATTTCTAAAATTACTCCTACTTTGTCGATACGGATTCGTGTTGTAAGCAATGCCGTTGACCAAGTCTAAATGCAAAAGTCGATTTAGAAAGTTAAAAGTTATAATGTGCATAGAGTCCCAAAATTGCGCCCTAATCGTCATTATGAATCTGATAGACAAAGAGTAGCCCAATATCAGGATAAATTTGTTAGCGTTGTTTCCCAGTCTTCAAAATCGAGTTTTTCGATTTAAACTCATTATTAACCCGCTGGACTGTGAATTAATAAATGCGAAAAACATCAAGTGTTTATGAAGCATTATTGTGCCATAGAACTTGATTTACATCTACTGTAAATCGGTTTTGTCTTGCGTTTCCTGCTGAGGAACAAGGACTGGTAATCCAGGAAAAAATTAATAATACTTTTAATAAATCATAGCTACGTTAAAACAAGGCGCAAAAAATAAGGAATCACACCATGCTTCAAACCACTTTGGGCCTTTATAAAAAACTTGCTTCGCAATGGCTTAATATTGTTTGATTTTCCCCATCGAATTAATAATTAGCACTGGAAACTTCCAGCGGCTTTTAACTTTTCGATTGTTGAATGCCCACTCAATACCAACCTCACGTACAAGCTGTATTATCTTTACAATTTTCTACTGCTCTACTAAATCTTGGGTTACCGGCGGAACGTCTAAGCTAAAATTGGGTAGTAATTGTAGATTGCCGTTTCACCGCAATAGGTTTAATCCCTGGAATAATTTGGAACATTTGATTTCCCAATTACCTTTTGCAGCGGCTACAAATTCTCAAATTACTTTTGATTGATCAAAGAACATTTGAGTGAATACATATCTGCTCCAGCATCAACACCTTTCTTTTAATCGGTTTTTTAAATCAATTTAAGAGATGGTGCTTTCCATATGTTTTTCTGGGTAACAGCCACCACCGATACAAATATCAGGACGATCATCCCCTTGAACGTCATCATGTAAATTATTTGCCTTTATTCAAATTTTGAATTTGAGTCACTAATTCATGGCATAGCAATTCCCGTCATTCGGTCGGAATTAAATATTTTCTTCTTTTCATGGCCATCCGCCACGCAATGCCATAACATTATCAATACCCAATAATGACGCGATCAACATATACTCTGTTTTCCGCTTTTGTAAGCACCACAAATTACAATTGTGGAATGGTGTCTACATTAAATTTATGCTTAATAGAAGCACAAATACCTACGGTACCAGGGACCGCATCCGTGCTATTTTTATGTATAAGCCTGCTTTGTCTACATAAATATACTCTTCTCTTTGATGTGGTTACATCAATAAAAGGAGGCTTTAAATTCCATTTAAGGATCTATATTATCATACGATTCTTGATACTATTACCTTTTACAGGCGGTACAAATTGTTTCGAATCGAAAAAAGTGTATTTCCGTTAGCGTTTTTGATGTGGTCTGTTACTTTTCATATAGGGCCTCTCCCGCGCCCTCACCAAAAGAGAGGCGAGCTAAAGGATTATTTAAATTTATCTATTTGTTAATTCAAACTTTTTTATTCCCCCTTTTGGGGTTAGAGCGTTTTAGTCATCCGCAATTGTTTTCGCCAACCCACGTGTTGCTTCCTCTAATGGAATTCCCTTTTTGTGCGAAATCGGGCACTTGGTCTTCTTTGATTTTCTAATCCGAACTTAGCGTGCTTCTGGATTTGCAAAAATAATACCCAGAAACCGATGATTTGCCGGGCCACATGGCCAAACTTTCGGTAAGCTTTACTCCGATTTTTTTCACTATCTAATACTTTCCCAAATCGTTCAACTTTCTCAGACAAATGATCTCTGG
>Ga0163217_1041238_pt1 | contig 11327 bp, 5 predicted proteins | sample SynspAceP_FD_185933 | JGI IMG/M metagenome (GOLD analysis project Ga0163217, IMG submission 185933) | Saline lake microbial communities from Ace Lake in Antarctica - Synechococcus sp. Ace-P (PacBio error correction) | ecosystem: Environmental > Aquatic > Non-marine Saline and Alkaline > Saline ... | reverse complement strand
CACCCCCCTTACCTGGGGCAAACATGTGAAAAGAACCACCAATGGGTACAGCCGATTTTGGACGGTAATTTTTCACTAGATGTAGCCAATCCAGAAACAACCCTAGTTATTTCCTAACATAGATTGCATTCCAAAGAAATTCCTCTGAATGACAAACTACTATTTCGGTTATTGCGAAGAAAGTGCTCTGTATATATCTCTTCGACGGGGTATGGTACAGCAAGAAAAGTGACCTTTACGTTCCTCCTCAAATCTATGAGACAGCCGGATATATCACGCATCGCAGTAACACTCCTACCATACCGTCTAGGTGCAGTCGTGATACATAACTTCTGCTCTGCGAAGAGCCTAGGGTCCTTTTATCGACAACAGTTACGAATCCGTGGTAATACAGTAAGTATGCCCAATAACCCCAAGCTCTATGTAATAGATAATGTCTCTATATATCGCAACCGGTTTATCTAACGGACATACCTAAGATTACCTCCGAATCCCAATGAATTGCCATCCATGAAATCTTAAAAGATGCTTCCGCGACAGCCATTTCTATGTGCCAGAGGTGCCCAAATGTGTAATTCTGTGTCTACCAAAAAAAAGCCAACTTACTTCAGGGAAACCCGTCTTAATTATGATGTGGATTTCAGTATAGGGAACAAATTACCTAAAAAAGCTTGATCTGTTAAATTCTGAAGAGTTTCTTCGCGTTGAGGAAATTGCATATGCCAATGCGAAAAAAGTTTGACCCATGGATGGGCAGTGAAGATATGCCGACCCTAGATTAAAAAAGAACCACCCTAGACTCTTGATGGAAAGTGGCAACCCACTTATGATTTACCGATTTGCAAGATGAAGCTATTAGGGACCTATACCCAAAATCACAAACTTCATTTACACGGTGTAACCAAAATCCAAATTTTGGACTGTTTATGGTTTTAGGATTGAAGAAGACTGTATAGTAGAATCATGGCTGAAGCGCTATTCATGTAGATTTACTTGGATACGGAGGTTAACGACTGGTTTAAAAAGTCGGAGGGAGCCGAAGCTACAACGACCAAACGAAAAAGCAAGTAGACCAACTTGGAGGTGTTGAGCAACCCACCAGCTTCAACGTGTGATGAGCGCCTACCTAATACCGGTCTTATGCAAAATTTGATGCGTAGAGCAGAGAGGAGTGCGAGAGCGAAGGATTATAGAGTCGCCCGGCCGTAATAGTGGCGCGTTGCGAACGATCGGTAGATATTTCCTATCAAGACCCAGACCGTTTTGCGTAGCTTCTACCTGGCGATATTAAATTCAATAAAGAACCTTACATTACGAACTACTCTTAGGAACTAACCATTATCATTAATCTCAAAGAAACGATTTATTTACGGATAGCTAAGGACCTAAGATATTAAAGCCTTGCGTCTCGCGGATAAATGGTCTAGCAAGCGCTGTCGTGCACCACCTCACTTATATCTCCAATGCAATTCAAAACAATATTGATCCGGATTATAAACAAAGACCTTTTGACACAATAACCTTCCATTAAAACGCCTATGGCAGACTTCCTGGCAACATGTTGAATATCAACCTCAGTTCAACTCCGGCATCTTACACGAGGGTTTTGCCTGACGACTTTATGCCGCTTTACAACTCTGGTGCAGGCGTCTAACCCCCATGACACCCAACCCGTCGAGCCCAAAACTGCTTACGGGCTAAACTCCTATTTTGGACGTGTCAACTAAACTACATGAACAAAATATTTGTTTACCCTTACAGCTAGAGCTGACGGATCTTTAACTAAATTTGACCGGAAAATCAAGTTTGCCTTTTATCCCCAACAGCAGCATCTGCTGACGCTTCCGAAGACGATTTTCCTCACAACGAAAACCATTTCCAATCTATAAAATTTAGGGCTAGTTACAACAAGTTTGTCAAACAGCCAACTCTGAACCCAGAACTTACCAAGATATTGCCGCTTATTCCTATGCGTTCTGTAATTTTAATGGCTCACGCTCCGCTATTTTATGAGCTTGTCTCGCAGTTATGGCCAACCCCCGATTTAAAAATGGGACCCAAAAAACGTGAACGGTAGATGCCGGTGGTGAATTAGGGTATCTCTTTATAATCTTATCGGGTTGAAGCTTGATGTACCGAAAGAACTTCCATATGCTTCCTAATCTTCCGGTTCCCTCTTCAAGTGGTTACCAATGATATTTATAGAACGTTAAGTTGGAAAACAAGGTGTTGAAATTATGAATTACTGTCAAAAATTTTAATAATTAACTATTGGCATGCGAGCAGTACTTCAATATTTCAATTTAATAAGGAATCTAAGTAACTGCCACTTTCAGGATTCCATATTTTCTTGGGTACTAATTGATTCGCGTTGGCAACCGGTAGGACCTCTTCGAATTAGTATTGATGAGGGTTTAACATGGAACACGGATGAGCAGCCCAAGCAGAACATATGATGATAGATCCAGGTGATATCAAATTAAGCCCTGATTCTTAACAATATGGCCATCAATAGGCGGATGACCGTGCCATCATTGGAAAGTATTTGGCCGACGGTTTTGGAACCTTTTCAAATACCTTCAGATATTGCGATTTGAACTATTGGTAGACTTGCAGTTTCAATATGGCAATAGGTAATGGACCGTGCACCTATACCACCTGACATGTAAAGACCGTCAGACAATTAGGCCAAGTAGCTTCGCACAGTTTTATAATGGCGTTGGACCCGATCCCATCAATATTACCCTATTTATCCAACATAAGACCAAATGCTGCTGATATATACCAATAAACACGATTCAGGGAAATTAAAGGTATTGTTCCTTTAAGAGGAAATAACTCTAATGCTATTCCTATGTCTCAACCAATTGGTGGACGTTTACTATCGTTGAAAGTCGTCTTTAGTGTTACCTATACCTCCGATGCAGAACTCCTTTGTTTAGCACGTAAGATATCCGGGTCACGACCCTGAAAGAGTTCGACAAGTGGTGAGCTTAATCGATTCAGATCTCCCTATACGATTACGAGACCAGACGAACCTTAATATGCTTACCCGCGAAAAGGGATCTTTATAAGACCAGTATTAAAATTAAATAACAAAAAAAGATCTGTATTAGAGAACTTTTTGATTAAGAATGCTTATAAGCTCGTCGTAACCGCTAATATTCAAGCATTAACGTGCCAGTTATGTAATGTTTTGTATGAAGAAGATTGAATCCAATTCTTCCACAATACCACACCAATACATTATCCACCCTGCCACGCCAAGTGCCTTAATGGATGCATATGAACCATTAATTTCAATTAACCAACAGTGGGTTTTGCGGATGGTACATGGGATTGATGTTAGAGTTTTCCGACAGCGTGCGAACCACCTCCGTGGTATCCAGTGCCACCGAGATATTACTTGGTTAAAGGATTTAATTAATAATTCGGACAAGAATATGGATAGCAGTTCTGACCGTTATTACCTTATTTAGCATCTCAACGGCCAACACTTAGCAATTGAAAAAACCCTCGTGAGAAGTAACACTATGGACGAAGCTAACAGCAAAAGTTATTTGGCCAAGCAAATTTTTAGGGTCTCTATTATTATTTGGCTTGGTAAGAATGTTCGGAAACATTCCTATCCCATTACAATTCGGTTAGGATTGGGCCCGCAGCAATTATTTCCCTGAACAATCCTCGCACAGAACAAGTCTATGACTTATGTTAGCGATCTTACGGCATGCCGTAAATGCGCTGGCTTTAGCTGATCAGATCTATCTGTGGTGATGCCAGTATCTTTGGCGCAGTTAAAAACCCCTATTGAAGCAGATGTATATTTGACCATGGCAGGACCCGCTTCTCAAAAGACAACAGAGAAATTACGCGCTGCCTCGCCGCCAATCTAAAGAGTGGTATGATTGCTGACCGAATATGCTTCTTTTTGTAACCTATGACTGCCAGTTGGCATGACCTGCCACCAAAAAACACAGGAATACTCTTATTGACCCAACTTCCGCAGTTATCACACTGGAAACTGCAGCCGGGAATTATCCCACCATTATAACTTGGAGAATTTAATCGCCTATTCAGCCCAAAACCGGGTGGTAATCTATTTCAACGAATGATTTTGTAGCTTCCTACGAGGGTGGGCGACCAAAAACGGGCGAAGAAAAGCAATTCTATTTTTAACAGCTATACTTAGATTCCGATTCGCCAAACACCAGTGTCAATCTGGGAGCCCCATAATCTTTTAAACATTTATCTTCGATTACGGATCAGTTTTTATGGTATTTTTCTTGTATATTTAATGACACAAGAAGAAGTGTCCCAATCAAGATATTGAACTGGCCTGTCTCTTCTATCCTATGCCTATGTATTGCTGATGTATGCGAGAAGCAGCAGATCGAACTCCGAAAAGCGGACCCTCAACAGCATCTTATGTGCTAGTCCAATATCTAATTAGGCAAATCTCCGTGCTGAAATAAGGTAGATATTGACAGGTGTCTTTTCACAGGCCCGCCTTTAAGATGCCCAGTACAAGTATAGCGGTAATTCATTTGAGTTGAGGTGGAAAATAACCGAATGGTATGACATGTCTAGATGCTGAGAAAAGCATTTTATAACTCTAGAGACAACACATGAAGAATTTTGTGGGCCATAACTTCTCTTACTACCAAATAAAGCGCTTAAACCGCGAGAGAACTTTTGTTTCCGGAGTACCTAAAATCATCTGAATGCAGAACACCCTAATTCTAGCAACCAAAATACGGTACTAATTTAAGCTTGACTTGAATAACTCAAAAATGGGTTATTCCACACTCACAAGAACTACTTTAAGTACCCTTATATTTCATTTTTCTTGAAAGCCTAAAACAGTTCAAAAATTTATCAAATAATACAAGGACACGGCGCAGGAATTGTTCTCCCCTTTCTGTTCTATATTATAGAGCTGCTATCCCAATCCACATGTACAGTTTAGCCGACCTAGAATGCCCATTATATAAACCGTCTCTATTTAAAAACACCTTAACGCGGTCACAGAAAAACACTATCATCCAACGATCAATTAACTAACTAAAGTTAAAAAATTAGCTAGTAAAACACCGATATATACAGGACAGGAATCCCTGGCCATTACCTCTTTCTCTAATTAATCACATTAAAACACATTTTAGTCCACTATTACCAACACTTTAACCTATTGTATTTAAAAAAAATGCAAAAATTATATTCAGGTTGTCATTAATTGGGTTAGGCACAACAAGAGACAAACGCATTATCTTGCATCAGATTCAATAGCGAAATGATCGCATAAAATATTTAGAGTTAAAATTTAGGGTTCACATAAATTTCCTCTAGGTGAACTGAAAAAGTTGAAGTTGGTTAGTTTGAAAAATCCGGATACCGATTTATGTTCCGGATTATAGACTGTAAAACTAATAAGAATGTGCCCCTGATTCACCTTGCATCTTCTATAGATTGTGGGCAATAGCACCAGCTAAACTTCTGTAGAAAGCTGGTTTGCAATAACATTGTTGAGAAACCAAAAACCAGAACCAAATGCCACCTCGATAAATACTTTTGTTGTCATGAAATCTATTCCTTGGCCTGTCAATCTTTGTCTATTCAACATATTCCTTTGGGGGCATTCCAAGATTCCTTCTAACAAAAAGGGGCCTTAAAAGTACCCCGTGAACATTCGCGCACTAGATGCCATTTCATCTCACATATATATTCTAAAGAGATGCCGTCTGTTATATATTTATCCCAGTGTATTCCAATTCATGATGGCGAACTATGAACATGTTTTTTTTAGGGGAAATGTGATAACGGTTTCAACATAATTGCGGTTTAATTATATTTGATCTACCAATTATTGCTGGGACAATAAGGAAGCTCCTTATTATCCCAAATGCTCCCACCAAATTTTCCAAAGATATATTTTATGTGAAAGATACCTTTAAAAATATTATATTCGGATTTATCTGTAGTTATGCATCTAGCAAAATATCGACTGTTTAAGTTGGGCAGTGTTACAAAGTTTTCCACTGGAGCTATCCCACGATATCTAAGCCAGATAAAGTAATTTCTCCCTTTATCTTCAGGAAATTCCCCCGTACTGTGCAACGGTATTCCGGATAGCACCACAAAAATATCATTCCGTTAAGTTCTCTAATATGTCCCCCAATCTGTAAATATTGTTTCCCCGTTCATACAAAAAAACAAGTTTCTAGAGCACTTTGTATCGATCCTTTTCAAACCAGTTTTTACCTCCTAAATATACATAGTGACCAAAGACAAACCCCTTTTATGCCAAAATCTCGCAGATTAAATACCTCTTTCCTGTTAATAAATCCATTAAAAGAAATGGTACAAAATATAGTAATATTAGTATAAAATTAGAGACTTTAGTTATATCCTTAAATTTAGCATATTGTGATCTGATAAACTTGAAATATTGAAAACAAAAAATAACAAAGTTCAAAAATGACATATATTAAAATAAAAGCTACTTTCCCGAAGCGGAAGTGGACCGCACTTTAGGACCATATACGATGAATTATTACAGGACAAGGTCAAAAACAGCCCCATTTCGGAGCAAAACCTAGCTGGCGTTAGAAGTCGAGGCCCAACAAAAAAATTGAACGTATTACCCAGAAATAAAGTACCAGTAGCCTGGTTCCGAATGCTGAAAACCAGCACTTATTAAAAAAAGCTTCTACAAAGGCCACCAAGACCCTTTAGGGAGGACATGGACTAGATTGAATGATGATCAATAAAGATTCCAAACCACCAATACTACCAACTTTCCATCGCTATCAGGACGCTCGCCTATTGGAATATAAAATATTGCCAGACCAAATAAGATCCGCTAGCTGTTGGATGGCTTTGAGATTGAGGTTGTTCGAAGAAAATGGTTGCATGGTTTATTCCCAAAAACAGAGGGGAAGACCAATTTCTGCCACATAAAACATGCCAGAACGGAGGCGGTCCCTATTTTGCAAGATAACCATACCTTCTATAGAAGGGCGCCAAAGCTATCCCTACTCCTGCGATTGTACCTTTCATGACGGACATACCCTTTCATTTTAGCCAAGCAATTCCACAGCAACACAGCGATTTAGAAGCTATTAATGATCCTTTTAAACTTTTTAGCCACAAAATAGAAAAATGATCGAATTATGAAATGGGAACAGGGGGGTAGATTCTAACCGAGGTAAAGTAAAACAGAAAATTAAAATAATGTTAAGAATATATTCTAAAATTAATATACCCCCCCGCGGAATTCACATTTATCTTTGGTCCGTATTTCCTAAATAAAGTTAAGCAGGCCGAAGCCGTACCGAGGGTGTAAGTTCCGAAGAAATAGACCTTCCTTTTAAATGTGTTAAAAAGAAAGAAATTTGTTCCATTGCTTAGTGGATTGAAATGGATTTGTGTGACCTCTAACTGCCGCGGGAAAACAGGAAGTAAATTTTGAAAAACATCAAGAAAAAGCTTGAAACTCTATTTTCTTATAAATTCTAGTGGAAGTCCGAAAACCCCTCCACTTGAACCTTCGCATTAACGTATGGATTTCTTTACTATACCGCCGAAAATGCCACTTTGATTGAAATGCCCAATAAATAAAGGAACTTCAGTACTGTATTCCCTATGATTCTGCCACACGGAAAACCCGATGCTAATCCCGATTTCCATTTCCGCCCACCCGCTGGTTGCCCTTTGTTAGAAGAATTCCAGTTCTGAAACTCACTAATGCTACTTATCATCATTTGTGTTGTTTGTGCCAGAAATCTTTAAAATGAAAATCAAACCTTAGAGCAGTGCAAAAAGCTTATTTGTTACATTACTTTATCACATCCATGCCAGGGTAGTTCATCCCATAGGCCCTATCAGTATAGACCCTAGTGACGGAACAATCTACCCAATAATGATACTTGATCGTCTAAGGAATGGTGCGGTCTGCATGATGAAAAGCCTTAGATAAAAAGAAGCGCCCATTCATCATCTATCCTCGCACGAATTATGCGTCCACATCCCCCTACCACTCCTTACAAGGGACCAATACTCCAACCATTACCAATGATACGACCAGATCCGGAAATCAATGCAATCCTACTCTAAAGAGATTATAGAAAAACTACACGAAATAAGGTACGATTTCTTAGACTTAAATCAAACACATATTTTTTATGAAGTACATCATTGCAAATTACTTACTCATTCTTAATTATTATTTCCTTAAATCCTATTCATCACAACGGGAAAACTCCAAAGTAAAAGCGCCCGATAGAAGGATGTTCTGTAAGTAGAGCCTTAGTGCCTGGAAAATGCTGTCTCCCGAGAATTATATTATATTCTCGTATAAAGTGATACCTTGGATCCGAACACCGTAAATAGAAAATACAATCTAAAATAGTATAACTTACACACTTCGTCGACCGCATTGACCAGAGGAGGCTATGCATTATTTAAAAAATCCACACAATCCACATTAAGTTGGTCTGAAACAATTATCTCATATTCCAGGATATAATAGTACCCCACATACGACCAAGAGAGACTAACTACCACCCCACTTTAAATTCGCATAAATACTTAAACACTTCCTACCCATGTACACTACCCCTATTGGCTGGGAGACTGGAAAAAGAAATGTGATTGGATGGCCCTTCACGAATGAATATTGGCCCCTAATAAGCTGGCGCAAACACGCAGGCGAATTTTACGTCGAAAGCCTTTAAAAAAACACGGAATTAAAAAGAAGATGAAGCCTTTATTATTTTCTCGATCTCCTGCCCATTCCCTTGGCAATCAGAAGTGGGAATATGGATGTGGACCGGTCCTCCTCCTCTTTCTTTCTTTTGAAAACAAATAAGCGCCCATAAAATGCAGGACCGAATGAGGAATTGGAAATGCATCCCATTGCAGTGCCTTTGCTGGTTTTGTGCCAAAGGATTGCAAAGAATATAATCCAAATGAAGAAATTAAGGAATTAGCGGGTGATTGAACGGAAAAAAAGTACAGATTCTTCACCAAAGTAACTTTAAAAAAATTGGAAACTTATACATCAAGAATGGAGAAAGAATTTCGGGAAGGTGAATTTATTTGGCAGATACTTTAATAAATGGGACGTCCCTTTGTCCAAAATCCAAATGCCAAAGAAAACTGGCCAGCTTGTAAGGCCTCTTGGACCATAGCAAAAGCCAATCCGGATGCCCAGTCTGGGTAACTGCAAAGGATGGACTGTCCTACCTATCATCGCCGATAAGACGCATTTGTTCTGACTCCCGAAAGATTACAGCAATGATGCAGCGGAATTACCGGATGATAAAATTACCGCATCTCGACATGGCCAATGAGATACATGCTCTAATTTTTGTGCGACACAAAATACCCTATTCATGAGGAAGAAAATGTACGATGGCTCTTTTTGGCAAACAATGGATATATTCCTTTATCTCTCTTTAATAGATGTGTGGCAAGTACCTAATTGATACGGGGTATATGATTTCCATTGCGAAAATCTCCAGAGGAAGCCATTAATTCCTTAAGGATAACAAAACCTTGTAGGCTTTGCTTGCTCCCGAGGGGAATAGAAAAACAACGACTATGTATTCTCTATGAAACTTATGGTCCATTGGGCTGAGGCACCAAAGCAATAAAATTTGGATGACTGGAAAAAAACTACGTTGACCGTTACGGAGTATTCCGAGTCTTTAAAAGGAGCTTATGATTTGCTCGGAAATTCTGCATTGAGAACTCTTTACCGGACCACCTCCAGATTTAATATCAATTTAGGCCTGGCAGGCGTACATACACATTCAATGACTCGAAAGAAGCCAACAAACCTTTTTGGAAGCCTCCAATGACTTTGATGATAAGGAATATACAGCTATGATCCCATAAAATTGGGCTCAGGCGATGGACGAAAATCGATTCCATATTAAACTGAAGGCCGAAGTGAAAGCGACAAAATTAAAGTACCAAACCTATCAGAATGCCATTAGACTTAATGTTAAATTGGATAGGAACTGGCTCGCACTCCAATCACAAAATAGTTAAACTGGTGGACATGGCCAGAATTTTGGGATACCCCGAGGAAAAATTATATTACGAAAGCAATGCAAAAGCATTGATACTACCGGGGCGTTGGTTTTAACGAGAATATTCTGCCCTACATGGAGAACGATGATCGGGGAAATTACTACCGCCCAAAGTAGAATTATTGTTGGAACGCCAAAAAACAAATAAGATTTGATTATATGAAATGGAAGAAGGGGATAACTTCAGAATTGGAAAAATAACACGAGTCCATTTGAAGACCCCATTGCGGCAATAAAAGCGGACTAAATAATCCAAAATAATTTTACAAGGAGAATAGAACCCAGATTGGTCTTTTCAATCAATCTCCTATCCGTTCCACTTAAATTGTTGAGCATAAAAAATTACCGTGAGACCTAATCCCTTATTAAGATACTGGGTCAAAATAGATCTTAAAGTTGGCATAAATTTACAGAACTTATAAAATTTGAAAAATTATTTCGTAAACATTCCATTTTTAACAGTCATTTGAGATATGCGTAACCTAGTGTGGTCTATAATCCTCAGAAAAATTTAACGTATAGTTAAGAAATTAACCGTCAATACGTCAAAAACTCAAGCCGATAATTACTAACTAAATAAAAAAAAAAAAAAAAAAAATATTCTATAAAAATATATTTAGAACAAAGAAAGATTCATCTTTTAATGGCTTTAACCTTTGAGCTCTGTTTTAATGGAGTGATGGCAACAAAGTAAAGCAATATCCTCAGTTTACGGATGCAAACGATGAGCTCCCTTAACCTGAGTAAAGCATTGTGTTCAAGAAACTTAACAAAGGTACGCAAACAGATTTCGAGAAATTTTACTATTGAGCTAACCTCTACAGCGACTATACTTGTATTCTCTTATTATAGGAATGAAAACACAGTCGAACTCATTTGAAGTTTCTAATAGCAATAATAGTTTCAAGCAAGAAGATGCCGATTCTAACTGGAGAAGTTGTATGTAACTGGCTTTGTATAAAAAGTATGAGGAAAAGAGCTTCTTGCGATGCCTAGTATTCTGAAATTATAAGGTGATGATATTGTGCGCTCCAATGGCACAATCTAACCTCTTAATAAATTGCCATGCAAGGAAGACTGCAGGGGCAAAATTAGGCACAAACCTCGGAAGGAACATTTTGGACTTTTGTAACCAGTGAGTATATACGGATCAGAGGTAATTCTACTTTCAATTCAGAATACCCAAACCCATCTTCGTGGGTCAACGGAGAATAATCTTGGACAATATAAATT
>Ga0163217_1075955_pt1 | contig 11328 bp, 10 predicted proteins | sample SynspAceP_FD_185933 | JGI IMG/M metagenome (GOLD analysis project Ga0163217, IMG submission 185933) | Saline lake microbial communities from Ace Lake in Antarctica - Synechococcus sp. Ace-P (PacBio error correction) | ecosystem: Environmental > Aquatic > Non-marine Saline and Alkaline > Saline ... | reverse complement strand
AGGGAATGCGCTGTTTTGGTAACAACGACCTTAACATCTGAACTTGTTCTAGCCAGTGCTCCGTGCATAATTCCGCCATCGGACCATGGACGGTAGTTGCCGGAGATAGCCTGGCGCCATCTTCCGGCAAAGGGAAAACGCTACCATCCGGAGGCAATCTTCTCAGGTTTCTGCCACGCGGGCCGATTGGATTGAATTGATTCCAACCGACTGAACTCTTGAGGATCCTCAAGAGGTATCCTCATTGATCGGTTTGTTGCAACAGCTCAGGCCAACCCGACAACCAGAAATCTGAAACCTTGCAAGTTCTAACGCTTGCATCGCGTTAGCATTGCATCCCCCCTTTTTGAGATGCAATAGGACGAATGTCCCGGCATGGCCAGTCTTCTGAACTGAGCTGGATGTTAATGATACGCCACCGCTTCCCTGGCTGATCATTTGCTTGGCAGGCAAATTGGTACCGAATACGGCGCTTTTAAGATTTACTGCCATTATTCTATCGTAGAGCTCCTCAGTTGTTTCAAGGAGCGGGAACTATCGGATTGATGCGGCATTGTTACCATAAATATCTAATCGTTTCCAAAAATCGTTGATCGTGGTTCGCAAAGATTCTCCTTGAGGATCATCCAGTTTCTGCGGACGTTGCCTTGCACCGTCGGCAGGGTACGCCAAAGGGCCGTACTTTTGCCTGACCGATCTGCTCCGGCCGGATCGGAAAAAGTAGAAAAGTAGAAGCGATGACAATTCGTTGCCCCGCACGCGCGAGTTCAAACTTGCAATCGCAGCCCCAATTCCGCTGCTTGCCCCAAGGGTGGCAATCGCGACATTCTTCATTCAAATCCAATGTTATATCCACGCTGTTGAGTAAGGAGGTGTGTTGCCCGTAGACCTTCACAAGAAACTTGCCCTCTGTGCATTGACGAGCCCGTGAAGGCTCTTGCCCCTTTCCGGCCATAGACATCAAATCCGTTGAGCATCTGCTGGATCTGTGCAGATTTTCTGCTAGATGTGTTGCTGGAAAATGACGTTGCGCTTTTATGTTGTTGGATTTGCGAATCACCACGCCTAGGAGGGATGAAACCCTGACTTGTCACTACGTTGATTGATGGTGTCTGATGTGTTTTGAGATTCCCATGGAATTCATGGGTAAGTCATACAACGAGTCATCAAGGAATCAGCACAAAGGATTGTCGGCTGCCCTTTCATTTTGTAGCTGCTGAAATGCGCTATAGCGATATGCCTTTGTTGCCATTGAAAGCCATGGCCACAGAGTGGCGAGATTAGGCTCTGCTGATGTTTGATGAGTTTCTTGTTGAACAAACTCAAGAATTCCGGATTTCGAAAGTTCCCGGCCCATATCCTGAATTCTTGATTTCCACCGAACGGAAGTTCAGCTGAGAGTTTGTCGGCTGGTTGTAGAACATCAATCCGGTTGGTTCTCCGGATTCTGCGATGGGCACAGGCACGTTTCGGATTACTGGTGAAAGACTGAACCCCGCAAGCCTAGGCAGAACTTGGTACTTTGATGGGCTTCAGCGCTTTCAAACCCACATAACCGTAGCCACGGTCGAAGGAGTTCTTGGTCATAGCGTGACTTGATACACCAGTCAGGATGGTGGATAAAGGAATTGCTCCACGCGGCGCCCTCCAACCGAGAATGGACTTGCGCCCTGCTTCGATGTCCTTGGATGATTTCATCGTGGTGCGGCACTTCGGACACAAGGGCCTACATCGTTTGGTCCATTGGGATCCCGAGCTTCAGATTCCAGCCCGACTCAGCCATTGTGAATGCTCGCTACTGGTTACACGACATCGCGTGGAGGCGAACACATGATTTCCTGGTATTTGCCGATCCGCGCTTTAGCAGTTCTACTGCTAAGTCCATCGCATTCCAGCCCAATAAACGCTCATTGCCTCCCAATTCCAGAACGGAAGGGCTTTAGATTCTTTCCAGCCATGCGAAGCAACGAACTGCCGGCATTTTCGCTGCCTGTTAATGAACACACCACGTACGGCTTTGTGTGCGTTAACGTTGCCATGGAAATTCGTGGGATCAGCAGATTTGTAAAACCCCCTCTGCACCAGCCGTCAATCCATGCCACACATGCAGAGTTGGCAATCCGCTTGTCGCACTGAGGCACTGATTACTGGCATGGGCGGCCACAATGTTGGTACTTGCCAGCCCCTCAATGTTTGGGGGCGTCACCGAATTACGAGACAATCTTCGACTAAACGAGAAGTCACTGCATCCGACATACCACCCACATAAGCACTCGCTGCTCATCCTCGCGCCCCAAATAGCTCGTTAGAACATATAAGCATCTAGAGATATCTGACCCTCAAGTATTCCACGTCTCTCTCTCCGCCTATCTTCAGCGTTATGGCATAAATAACTCTGACAATCGTCGGCGCTGAGCTCGTTTTCACATCGAGACTCTTCTGAATTCGCTTTCGGGTCCCTTCAATCCTCTCAACGACACTCCGTAATACACATCAAAGCTCTTCCGAGCTCTTACAGTTCGCTTTTGCCTGTGCCTCTCATTAGTTGACTCTAGCCAAATGCGCTGGACAGCATGACAATCGCTGCTTGCGCATCCCTTCAAGAGTAGACTCGTGTGCCTCCATGACAGAATCAGACTACGAAGTCAATCCATACCACGAGCATATCGCTCTCTCGCTCACAAAGCGTCCAGGGGCCTGCCGTCATTTCGTTAGTGATCTACAGCTCACTGACTTCAGTTGTTGCCCAGCGTCGCAGATCTATAATTTAAATAACTTTTCACGGTCTGAGCTTTGCTTAGGAGAATCTGGATAGTGGCTCGATTCATATCATTGACCACCACCTACAAACAAGCACGAATCGAATCGTTGCGTAACGGATCGCATGCTTTTCGGCAGCGTCACGTATTTTTGGACATTTCAGCGTTCGTACGCACTCATGTATACGCTAAGCGCATGGTCGTCTCATCCCTTTGACCGTTCGCTCGTAGCGAGCTTCATCTCCTCTCACCGCGCTATGTCTATTGTTCATCCAGAACAGAGCCTGGGCACCTGGATCTTCGTTAATGTTTCTTGATTTTCAGTCTTTGAGTATAATCTAGGAGCATTGGTGCAAACTGGACATGCCCAATTGCTCAGTAGTTTCGTCTTGTAGTTTCGGATCACATCTGTTTCGACGGAATTTGGCAATACAAGACTTGAACATGACATTGACTGTGGACACGACTTTGAAACTTGGCGTTCTTGTTGCTGCGCACTGTACAGAAAGCCAGAAATTATTGCTCCTCGCAATTGCTTTACCCAGTTAACGCGTTGCTACAGACCTTCCTAACTTCAGTCTGCTGGAAGCCGATACGCACTGCGAGCCAGGCGCCGCTCTAAATCCTGTCCAGATAGGCACTGCTATAACATCGCAGCGATGTTCGGATTCTGTCGCCTCCGATCGAGGACGGTAGTCCACCTGCATGACGTTTCTCAGATTTCCATGCCACCCTTCCCATTCAAGAGAATGTTTGGCCGCTCACTCTCGTGATACTAGGTCTGCAGTGAGTGGCATGTTGTCAGTTATTGACCTAGCGTAATAACACCGTAGATCCAGTGTGTGTGTTACAAGTAGACAGCGCCCTCAGCGCCAGGGATTAAGGCACTGTAGCGATGTATGGAGCGTAAAATTTTCATAACTCCATATTGACCTGCGCTAGAAAGTAGTTGGCGATTCTGATTACCAGGATCAGATTCAATTGTCGCATTTGTGAATCTGTTGCTGAGAATCACCAGTCTTTGGCGGCAATCTAGACGTCTATTGAGTCGACCCAGCGTGAAATTATGCACGTCTACAAACGCTCAACCTCTCTCGCGTTCGCGAGGATGCTACTTCCGGAGATAAGTCAGTGGCAAGTAAATGATTAGCACCCTTAAGGGCCAGGTCGTGGCACTGTGTCGGGTACCACGATGGAAGGCAACCTGGAAGTTCGTAGTGGCAATTTGCAACTAACTAACTAAGACTGTAGGATTAGAACTTTGCCAATGTCAATCGCGCGCGTAATTTTTGTCTTCCTTTCGATATTGGGCCGTTTGATTTCAAACGCCCAGTGATGCTCGAACTGTTATGTGTGTTACGAAAGAGGAATGAGTAGTAGTCCCAACACCGAGCTAGACGTCTCCAGTATTATATCATAGTATAACTAGAGTGCTGCTAGAGAGAGATATATTATATACCGTGAATTATGCTGTTTTTTACCACAGTGAGATGTAACGCCACCTGGTATATATACGTGCTTGATGTGCACATCAATACGCTCTAACGCGAATCGTCATGGATTAAATGTTACCCAGCTGAGAACGAGAAGCATGTTCTCTGTCCGAGTAACCGACGTCCTAGATATATATATATAGAAAGCTAGCCAACGCCTCTCCGCACACCACCATCATAGTGAATCGAAGTGCCACACACTCTACCAATATTCATCCGCGCAGCGGCCTCCTCGCGCTCTCGGCTGCCGACCTATCGCACATGCGTCTGCACCCTCATGACCCACTTCTCATATCATAGGTGTCCTGCATCCTGGCCACCAGCTCACTCATCAATTGGCATACTATACCAACCACGCGGCCGGAAAGGAGCGCTCAGCGCACAGCAGCGAAAGGTTGATCTCAGCATACAATCACCATGATGCCAAGCTCGGGTCACCTGGCCCTGCCGGCTTTGTGATCGTCATGGGGATCCGCGCCATTGGCACCAAAACGGTGTTCGCTTCAAGTTCAGTGAATAGATACTACTAAGGCGTCATCGTTTGGCCAAGGCTTGGGTGCAAGGTTGGTGGTAATTCGCCATCGCCATAGCGTAGGAACGTTGGCTGCGCTCGGTGAGACTCCAAGTTATGGCAGTGAGGCGTGATGTTCACCCTCGCGCACTTCTGCGAGCTTTTCGTTACGGATTGGCGATAGTGGAGTTTGGATGGGGCGGCGAGCGTTCGTCATCAACAGACCTTTGTGGGGATACCGTCTGGGAAGTAGGCCAGCAGACCGCCGCAGCCCAGGGTTTCATTCGTCTGGGTTGGGGAGCAACGATGAACCGTTTGACCCCAAAGCCAGTGCTGCCTTTTGCGGGAGCAATGGCATGGACGCCTCTGGCTCTTCGAGTAAATTGAGGCTCTTGGGTAGCAGTGGAGTGCATTGATCTTGGTTTCTTGGGGATTTGACATCTGCATCGATCTGACCGAATCGGTTTAACCGCGCCCTGATGAGGGCGCTCCGTATTGTGAGTTTGCCTCAGTAGGCACAGATTCGCGAAGGGAATGCAGGGTGGCTTCCAATCTTCTGCCCTGTCCTGGCAGAGGCTTTGTTTCTGGGCGTCAATTGGATTTAACGAGACGGTGGAATGCAGCCAGGATTCCCAGCGCATAAAAGCCCTAATCTGGCCAGACGTGCCTCGCGTCTGCAAGCAGATTTCCAACCAGTACTGAGTTTCCGGCATGGCGGGTTTGTTGAATCCCAGCACGTCAATGCGTCGGCTAAGCCGCCCTTAGTGCCCTAGCCGAACCATAGCGTGCTGAATGTCTTGGAGACCCTGACTTGCGCCGCTATGACGGAAAGCGATCACCGTGAACAATGATCGGCTCGAAATAGAGGGCACGTCTTCGCTACTCCGCTGAGTGGCATGACCGCCGCCTGTACGTTAGGCCCACATCCGCCCGCCAAGTGACAGCGAAACTTGCGCCGAATGCTGGGTGATGCCTGAAATGGATCATGCGCTTCTGTTGCGCTCGCGGCCACTCGGAGCGGCAATTCTTCATTGCCGTCGGTAGGGCAATATCGAGAATAGAAACTTGCGTACACCTGCTTGCAGTATCGGGCTGTTTCTTCTCGATGGAGAGTAATGCGGGCCGCAACGCCGAACACCGCTCTGGCAATCTCTTCCTCGGTCTGGGCTATCCAATGCGGTTTGCTGGCCGATTGGAATCCTCAAGCGCGGTCCTCGGAAATTACGCCACGCTGTAACACAACCAGCACGGGGCACTAACATCCATCGCAGTAGAGAGAGTATCAATCCGGTCTGGGGCGCCCAACTTTTCAGCACCCCAAACACCACAACGCCAGATCACGATAATCGACAAAAACAGACGATCAAGCCTCTCGCGCGCTCGCTATAATATGAGCACTCTACTCACAGACTTCATGTAACGAGCACTGCACGCATACTCACGCTCCCCGCGATTGACACTCAGATACGCCTGCGACGTTATAGTCACCACCGAAGTGCTCAGAAAGATCCTCATCACATGAATGCAACATGCACATGTCAACTCTCATCATGCGAAAATATCGCCTCACGATATATAGCGCGATTGTGAAGATTGCGAGACTCTCGCTCACGCGCGAAGAGCGTGTTGGAATACGCCACACCTAGCTCCTAAGAGATAGGTCAAGACAGAGCCTGAAATAATCAGAAAACTACCCAGCGCAGCTATCGCGCTCAGAATCCTCGCCAAGAACCTACACAATGTTCCACCTATCCGTATCGTACGACACCCAATGAGACGTAGAGATCCACAAGCTGTGTCCTCCAGAGATACACAACCAACAAGCTCGCACTCATCTATAGAGACCAGCAACGTAACCAGCCGCACACAGATCCACAACCCCAACCACACGAAGGTAGTTTCGAGACTACCACGCTACACGACGCTACAAGATACTCCAGATAATATTATAAATCAACTCTGCAACAGCAAGCGCGCCGACAACCACACGTCTCGAGCGACCTCACTACCCATACGCCATACCACACCCCACCACACCTACTTATCACAAGCTTAAGCCCAGTATCTCCGCCCCGACTCACATTCGTTGCTCGCAAATCGAATGCTACTATCATAGACGTCACTTAGAGACCCATAAACACATATCCGATAGCCGAACTAGACTGCACAACCGGGCAGATCATGCTCCGCATGATCTAGCAAGAAGACGCGTGCGCTCGCGAACTGTGCTCTCTCATCATCGATAAGAGAGACCGCAGGCCCACGAATCGCAACTCACTCCCTATCCAGCCAACATCCGCTCACGCGTACAGAGCAGTCCGCTAACTCCGATCACAGAACTCACATACCAACCTCCCTCCCAGCGATAGCTCTCAGCCCCGTTGCGCTCGCACAGACTGGCTGTCGTTTGATCTCCACACGCTGGCTCGTGCTCACCGCCCAAGATACACGCCACCGAAACCATCGGCACCGCAGCGGCTCTCCGTCCGACTGGTTCGTCTGCCATTTGGCTGCAGTGCCTACAACACGCCTACTTCCATTCCATACCAATCAACAATGTCGCTACGCTACACATGCATGCGCGTTCGCGAGAACACACGATCAGTAGCCCCACGCAACGGCGGGCGCGCAAGGTGCTGTCCATTGGGCGCCCAAGCCTATAGCCGCGCCAGGGTGAATCCACACTAAGAGCACTGGTAATGCTCGCGACCTATGACGCTGATACACCCGGCAACATCATCGAGACACCTAAGACTCCATCACGTGGTCTATATACCGTAGACTCGCGCACACACGATATCGACTGCCTGCAACATTCTAGCGGCCAACTGTCGTGCCGCAGCAACCCCGCTGTCGCGCCGCCTCACGCGACGTACCTACACTAGCAACCGCAACTCCAGCACCATGCGCACTCGCAGGCTGACTGACACTCATGCCCTCTCACAAACCGTGCAGACCCGAAGCGCCGCAACCAACATAATCATATATCATATGACGCGACATATTGCCCTCTACGATAGACACATAATTCACTGAGAGAACGAGCTCACTGTGCCACCTCGTAACGGCGCCACAACTCTCTCCACTCCAGTCACTCGCCACTCGACGCTGCTCGCTGGACACTACTATCCTGCACTCGCGCAGTACAAGAGCACTATAGCTCCCATACCCGCCCTAATCCAGAACACAGACACACACAACCTGCAAGAGATAGAGAATATAGATATATAGCACGAGCCCGCGCGGCCGATCAACCTCCACAAACAGCCCTGACATTAACCGTCTCGAGACACCCAGTAGATCGATGAGCGCAACAGTACAGATATAGGACTCAGAGCAGCGACTCGCACGTCACAGATAGATTATAGGACTACTGACAGCGAAACATCTGAGAAAAAGAAGATTGTGGAGTTTCCGGCGGCCCAGACCGCCCAGATCCCGCTCCTGCAACACTAACTCGACGTGACGCGCGCTCTCTGCAAAGAATAGCGCGACCACTATTCGACCCACGCTCATCGTCAGCTCTTGTATAACATAGATAGATATAGATATACTACGTCTTACCGACTTCGCCGCTAAGACCAGATCGTGCCCACCGCATGGTCATACTGCGCTCGGCTCGCGCTCGCTCGCGCGCTCTGCTCCCAGCCATCAGCTCTTCTCGTCGCCATATGGACCGCCGAGTAGCGCCCGCCACTCACGCGTTCGAGCGCCGCAAACAACCCACCATGTCAGGCGTGCGAAACGGCCTCTGTAAAGGCCCAAATGCCTTTGGTGCATTTGCTGATTTTCTCGGCCCTGTGGAAGGTTTTGAAGGCGTCATCGCCAACATTTTCGCAAACGTTGCTCGTGACAAGCACGCTCTCGAGGAGGCGTTGCCTCACCGACCTGTGGCACCTTCCGGCCCGTCAACCCTGTTGATTCATTCGCTTCATTAGATTGACAGGCCCCCCGTCTTGATTACCCGACTTCCCATTCTGCGGAGTTATTCCAGGGAGTATCCAGCAGCATTTGGATCGTTTCTCGTGGAGCGGTCTACGATCTCATCTAAGCTGTACTGCGAAGCCAGTTCTCCAAATCCCAGAATTAATCCATCAGCGCGACTTCAAGCGCCATGATGAGCTGGTCTTGGCGACCTCCTTGTGCCCTGTTTTATCTTGAGCGCAATGCATCCAACTTTTGCGGCATGCGCAAACAATCGAGGTATGATGCGGGTTTGACTCAGAAAAGATGCGCGGCCACTGCAAGGATATTGGAAGCAAGGATCCAGGAACAGCTCGCAAGGATTATTGATAATGAACAGGAGTGAATTAGCAGGCAAAGCCCAAGCAAGCTGAAGCTGCGGCGAGCACAATACTGATTCAGGTGGCTTTTGCGATACGCAAATCCTTTGCTAAAGCGTATTTTCGGCGGTGCTTGTTTCTTGTCGTGGCCTTTTTCACCCAGGCTTGTGAATGCCGAACATTGGCCGAGGAACAAGCCATGGCAGGTTCGCGTTTCCAGCTCGCTTCAGTTGACCAGTTTCAAAACCTCAGCTCTCATTGCGATAGTGAGATAGGAGTTTGCTGATGGCTCTTCATTGGGCCTGTCTCTTGTCGTCGTCCCACTTGCATCGTACCTGAGTAGCGCTGCACCACTTTTTCATTGAGTCCCCCCCTATTTGTACTCTGTATGATGATAACACTAGTGAATGCAACCAAACAGCGCTTCCTGCTGCCAAGGAGCCATTCGCTTTCAGTGATGAGGCCTGCTTATCCAGGCTTATGCTGACTTTTGCTTCCCTCTTCGAAAACAGGCAGACTCTGCGACTGCCACGGCAGGCTGGCTTTGGTGGAAGTGGACGATGCCGATGATGGCTGAAGACCTCTGGCTTCAGATCACCAGTAATGCCCTGATTGGTGCGAAGAGAATACAACGTTGGACGATGGTGCTGGAGCGTGCGATTCCACCAAAGGTGTTGCTGATTGCCTGGACGTGGCCTGCAGCCTTCAGTCCGGGGGCTTAGAGGCCAAGGGCTCCATGCCGACACAGGAAATCCTCAGGCGTTTCCGCCCATTGCTCAAGCAGCCACTTTAATTCGCTGTACACCCGAAAGAGCGCCGGACGGCTTCTTTCATGTCGCGATCCATTGAAGATTCAAAAACTCTCTCCCCAAGCGCCCCGGGGTTGGTTGATCACGGCAGTCGGAGGGTCCGTTGATTGGATTGCATCGGTGAAGGATGGGCAGCATGGGGCGGCCTTTGATGCCTCAACTGCATCAAGGACAACTTTTTCTCTAGCCCCTGATCGAAGTATATTAGCTGACCGTCCCGAGCTTCTTGGGGCCATGCAGGTCCAGGTTCTGATATCAACTGCTGATCCCTGATTGAGCTGACCGAAAGCCCTGCTTTCTGCCGCCTCCAACGTAAAGCAAGGAAGCTTCATGCCAGCTTATCAACGGCAGAACATGGGACGAGGCTTACAAGCATTTAATTCAAAACTGGGACTCAAGGAAGTTCAAAAGGTATTTGGTGATTGTTAGCCCTTTGCATGGCCTATGCGTTTACTCATTACATCCATCTTGCTTTTGGATGTTGACCATTTACAAAGGAGACAATCATGGGATTTAGTGTGAAGGGTTGAAGCTACGGCCAAAGGACCGTGAAGGCAAGGCAACGAGGAAAACCTTCGGTAAGGGTAAAAACCGGATAGAGAAGAAGATGAGCTGCTGGGCAAAGCCAAGCAACCCGCGCCATGTTCAACATGCTGTTGAAAGGACATGAAAAGACGACGCACATTGCACGTCAACTGATTAGTTGTTCTGTTTGTTTCTGGCTTTCAAATGCGAGTCTGCATACACTTTTCGGCAGTGTATGCAGATTTATTTTGTTCTTTTATACCTAGTTTCTTCGGCAAACCCAGGAAACTGACACGAAAGCTCCCTTGCCAGCTGAAATTTCCCCCAGCCCTTCGTCGGTTAGTGTGACGCTATCTGAAATATGTTCGGTGTAGTCATGAAAAACGCTTGTTGGGCTTGGCCACCTCCATCACATTTTGCCGGGCCCAATCATCCACCGCTGCTCAGCAGGCCACCGCCATGGCCGCGGGGGTTGTCCTTGTCGCCTGAGCGCGTCCAGGGGGGGGGCCCCCCCCCGAAATGGGGTTTTGGGGGGGGGGGGGGGGTGGGGGGGTTCAAAGTAGTCGGGACCTAGGTCAACCGTTAGGCGTAGTTGCTGCGTACAAGGGCAAGGAACTTGTCGATGAGCCCAGCGGTGGGCTATCGAGGCCAATAGTCGTATTCGCCGCCGTCGCCTGCCCTTGTCTTTTGTTAGTGTGGCCGTAATAGTCGGGGCGTAGAAAATGGCAAGGGGTAGCCCGATTCCTTGGACGCAGGGCAGGATCAGGGCGTAGGGGCCAGGGGCTTGAAACCATTGGCTCCCAACAAAAACGGGATTCCGAGTTGATTTTGAAGGGCGGGGGCTTGGAAGATCATGGTTTGTTCCACCAAGGCGGTTTTACCGGGGGCAGGGCTTGGCTTTTGGATTTTTTTTCCTTTAATTCTTCTTCCTTTTTCTTTTTTTTTTTT
>Ga0163217_1036503_pt1 | contig 11328 bp, 11 predicted proteins | sample SynspAceP_FD_185933 | JGI IMG/M metagenome (GOLD analysis project Ga0163217, IMG submission 185933) | Saline lake microbial communities from Ace Lake in Antarctica - Synechococcus sp. Ace-P (PacBio error correction) | ecosystem: Environmental > Aquatic > Non-marine Saline and Alkaline > Saline ... | reverse complement strand
CAGACCCAGGCACCTGCTGGCCTTCGGCGCCATGCGCTTCTCCGAAAACGCAGAAACGCTCCAGACATCAGCGTATGGGATTTTCTGGATTCATGCGAATCGATTGCAGGTTCAGCGTGTCAGGAATGCCAAGCTCCTCAACGGGCTCCGGGCAAGCCTCCAGGGCGAGACTCTCAGCCTCGCTTGCGCCCGGACTCCCACAACCTGCCTTGATGAAGGCAGTATCAGCGTTTGGGATCAAATGAGCCATCCGCCAGGAGGATGCGGCGGCCATCACATGGATAGCGACGCACGGGTATCAGAGTCATTGCTGGGCATCTTAACCCCGGTAGTACAGATTATTGCTCCAGTTTTCGCCCGCACCACTATGCTCTTCAGAAGCCCAGCCCATCAAATCAAGCTGCACTGTGTGGAAACAAAGGGGCGTCCGGACAGCTTCTCCAGGTGACCGGGCTTATGTAAGTAGGGCATTCGACGCTACCAGGTCATTACGCGCTACTGTGGTTCATGGCCGATAGCGCTCATTTGGCAGTATGCATATCAACTTGCCATGCATGAGCAGCAGGATCCTGGTCATGAGAATAATATTTCGGGCGCGTCTCAAGAGCTCTTCGCGGGAATCGCCTGGGCCTGACATTGTAGCTCTGTCTTGCGCTTCGGCGACACGATCGCGCTGCGAGTACGCAATATTGAGTGGCTTCGGCACGCTCACACGATGATGCGTGCGGCCATTGTACGCTGGCTCGATTCAAACAAGTAATCGAGTACGAGCATAAACGCGTAGGCGAGGTGGCTGAAGCACGCGTCTGCAGCTATTTCTGCCGATCAGCGGTGACAGAAGCGCCTCAGCCAGACACGTTGTTCGGTATCGGCAAACACCTGTTCGCGCATGCTGCACGTGATGTTGCCATCGTCCAGCAGAATGTGGCTCCAAAACGATTCAACGATGTGTTGCATGCGGACGCCGGGATTCCCACGACCACGAGACTTGATGTCGCACTCTACTACGTGAATGCCGTGGGCCATGGCAAAGCGTCATCCGCAAGCGCTTTGCCGCTGCCGATACCGCCGGTCAAACTATATCATGCTTAGAATCGGCAAATTAAGGTATGGCCGGTAATTGTGCACCAGATCAATGCAATCCACCGACAATCGCCAGATAAGGACCAGGGCAGGGTGTGTTGACGGCGCGAGTTTTCAGGATGATTATGATCCAAAATTCGCGCCCACAGAGAAGGGACAGCAGGATGGTCAAAGGCAAATCTGCCAAACCACCCCAGCCCCGCAGCATCGCCAACAGCTTGAAATCACCGTATAGCCCATACTTCCTTTGCAGCGGCATAATCAGGACACAAAGTGATCAGCTGGAATGCCGAAGATCCACCCAGAGTGTCAGACTTAGCCGCACCGCGCCCACAGTGCCGGTTGATAGCGGTTGATAAGCGTAAAAACTTTTATGATCAGCCCTAGCAGCAGCAGACGCAGCCTATCGAATCGGTAGCAACTGAGTAATCTGCATTCAATCAGCTTAGCTGATAGCCCAGGATCAGCACCAGCAATCAGTACCGCGCCCAGCTAAGCCAAACTGCCAGTCCACCACCATTGGAAGTGACGGCCGTAAGAGCTCTACCAGAGGATAAGCGCGGACTGATTTGCGCTTTGCAACGGCACCGCGCGGCCGCGTAGCAACAGACTAAGCTCAGAATCGCAATTCGGCCAGCTTGATCCGCATGCATTGTGGGCAGTAGGGAGTGAGTCAGGATCAGGTCTGTATGGTAGACTCTTTCGGCTGCTCAGCGCAGGCTCCAACATTTCCGTGCCTGTCTAAGCAATCGCGTTCCATCATCGGGACGCGATGATAACGACATTCCAAAAGCTTCACACGGGCTAATAGGCCGGCGATCAAAAACAAAAGGCAGCGCGTTGGACTGCCAGGATAGTCGAAATGGCCATGGGTTAGACCGCGGCACCCAGTTGGAAAAATTGGCAAAGGTACTGAGCAATGATAAAACCGCGACATAGTTCCGCAGTACCACCATGCTATCATGGGTCCATCAGCGTAGTCAGATTGTCACAAGCGTTTATCGACTTATCGGCTTTTCGTAATCAGTCCGCGACTTTGTCGAGCATGCATCCAAGTGCTGACTCTCGCCGATACCGGCCATTTGGACCCGGCGAGTGAGGAAAGACGTGTGGTGACGATAGAGGAAATTCAACTGTGAAACCAGCCGATAACATCCTCTTTATCTGCACTGACCGCATTATAAAACACACCACATTACCTGCTGCCCGGCTACTAATCAGTGCATCGACAAAAGGTACGCCCAGCGGCGAATGTTGTGACGAAGGTACGAGCATAACGTGTCTGCGGCTTGTAATTATTCAACCAACGCATGGAGCTTTGAGCAAAAATCGGTCTTCCACTTATCGCGCAATTTTTTTTGATTCAGCGTGGCTTTGCCGTAAGCGTTAACCGGCACCACAAAAGAGTATAAAGGATGATTAAACCACCAGGGATTGCAGCCATTCGGACAAAATTGATAAACCATTGGCTGGTAAACGCAGGTAATTCGGCGCCGAAATTTGAGAACATTTGTTTGACTGGGGCACACTTTGTTACAGCTAGGAATAGCTGTCACAATAATTGCTACACCACAACGCGATCGGGTATGTCATGGCTTTCTTTGATTTTGGCCTTACATTGGCTCGGTTTTCTCTTGTAGGTCGCGATGGAATCGAGCAGGGACTACAATCGACGGGACTTGACTCTCGGATTTGCACAGGTTACAGAACCAGATCATCAAATTATTGAGATAGGTGGTTGCCGCAGTGAGTCCGCTTAACGTATTACGGCTGCGGGACATCGACCTTAATTTTCATTGATCGTTCTTGGAAGTTTGGGTTCTTCCTTGCTCGCAATAATTTCAAAGCCTGATATATAGGCACCCTGAAGCATCAATGGTCGCAAATGCGAGCTAAAAACGCAATATCCAGAGTTTATTTTCTTGCCTTTATTACTGAATAGCGTCGATTTTTTACTGATTTTAGTACTAGGATGCTTGCTTGCGGAGCTGTGCTTAATCAGAGCGCATTGTCGTGCCTGGATTCACGGCAACTTTCGTACCTTTGCTGTCCTTGCTTCCCATTTGAAGGGCGAGGTCTTAGGTTCTTCTTTGCACGTCTTTTTTTATAAGGCGTTTTTCCTTTACAAGTGCTTAGTTTGCGCCTGACTATAATCCTTGGTCACTCGGTTGACTTCCGCCAAGCTGGGTACGCCGTGTTCGACGTTGTTAATGGATGCGGGACTGACGCAAGCCCTGAAACCTTCACTTGGCGAATCTGGAAATTCAATGGAATTTTGCGTCCTCATGATATTCGCTGCATCGCTGGAGTGGAGCGTACTATTTCATAAATCCCAAGAGTCCTTATATCCATCTTTACATTTTCGCAACCACCGGGCCCATATCATTGTGATGCCTGCGGGATCTTTTCCTCGCTGAAGCCTTCTCACGCATAATCCTTGGGAACATCCATAGCTGCTTTGATGTGCTTGCAAAGCTTCCGTAGCCTGCCGCTGGGCATAATTCAGATTTACCGAGGTTGCTATGATTGAACGATGGCACGCCTGTTGCGCAATCGAGTCAAAGTTTCCGCGCCTGTGGTGTGCAGTGGTAGAGACACCATGTGTGCCCAGTCTGTGCAAGCATTGATGTGCGATTTCTGCTTTCGCAAGTCGCGGCATCTCACAACCATTGATGATTATCGGGTCTGATGCAGAACGCCGGAGGGCTTTTGGCGAAATACCAACCCTGTTTGTTATTCGTTAACCCTGTTTACTGCTTCAAGGTTGATTTCACAGGATCTTCAGCGGTTGAATTATTGGCGGCTTTCAACGGTATTGAGAATTTCAGGCCGGTAGAGAGAAACCGTCTTACGAGATGTCGGGCCAGTTACCAAATCATTCTTGAGGCTGTAAGGCGTACAGATAACATTCTGATTCTGGTCTTCTCGAGCCAGCGCCATCAATGCCATCTTCGCGTGTCAGAAATCGAGAATCCGCAGCACCACCTTTTCACCCAGAGGTGCAGGGTGTTTACGCGGGAAATAATGCCCTTGTTTTTGGATAATCTTCATTTTATAATTCTGCCATCTGCGGCTTACCGCCGCTCAGCCATTCATAAGACGATTACTTCAAACGGGCGGCCAACTCCACACCCAAGTCTGCACCGGGTTCTGGCTATTTCATGCAGAATGCCGTCAGTGTACGAAAGCGGTAACACGTGATTTGTTCGTAAGGCTCAAAAATGCAAGTCAGAAGAGCCCAATGCGGACAGCATCTAATAGAATTTTATTAACGAATCGCACGATGGGAGCATCGTCAGGCATCAGTACCCCGCCTATTCCTGCTTGTCTCGTCCTGACCCGTTTTGGCAACGTCCACTTTATCGTTCAAGTCGGCCGTTCGTCATTGTCCCCCAGCCCGCCAGTTAGGCTGTCGAGGAACTATCTATAGAGAAGGTGTATTTGTCGTTTCAACATATAGACCGCATCTGGTCATCAAACCGGTGCTGAACTGAACGTACTCAGCGCCTGCTGATTGGTAGGGTCGGATAGCCCGAGAAAGAGACGGAGCGCGTATTAAATAGCGCAGCACAGAATTGCTGGCGAATCAATTTCTCGCTGACCAAATCTTGCGGCCCTGCGATTCTTTATCTATTGCGTTTTGAGATCGCAATACGGAATAACCAACTCTTCGGCGCAAGCGATTGCAGGTCCCAGCGCTCTGGAAGTTGTTTTATGCACGAGGTAGTAATGAAGGAGATCTTTCCTGCGTAGGCCTGCTTGCTGCCCTTGCTGGCGACCTGGCGTCACAGTAGTTGGTCGCTCTGAACGATAGCCGCGCTAATCCGGAGAGCGCGGGGGAATTCCATAGCTGAGGTCGGGTTCAAAGCGTATGTGTTTATAAGCTATTTGGTGCTGACTATAGTACACGAGCGCGTGCGGTGTGCACCTGATGGGGATTAAAAACACCCCTGGCGGATGGAGTGACAAAAAATGTTTCATGAGTGACCAATAAAGATTGAATCCATAACGGTTTGATCGAGTTTTGGGCTGAAGAGAGTCGGTAATTCTTCCTCTGTAGCGTGTTGGCAGCTCTGCACTAAATTGATGCAGCCCCACAGGTACTATCACACTAATGGAGTAGCATATGAAAGCTCAAATGCAGAAAGCTATACTTTGATTCGAAACTGATGATGCGTAGATTGCGATTATTGGATATTTTGGCAGGCGATCGTCAGAGGTGCTCTGCCTGAGTCTTATCAGGACTCTACACAGGGCGATGCCAAAGCATCAGAAGGTGCTACTTCCCACTGCGGACTGGTGCTGATATCGCTGTGATACTGCTGAGCTGGTGTCGCACGGCGAGCGCTGCCACTATGACTTCCGCGATTTCTATTGGACGAGTAATACTTCGCTCCTGGATGGGCCCCGTAACAGTGACAAAATGCCGGCGTAATCGCGGTGTATTTATACGATGGAACAAAGCAGTGGTGATTACTATTGAACTTTCACTCCCACTGGTTACTGCATGGACAAATTCATACCTGGACTTGCACTGGGTTTAGTAGCTTCTTTCTTCCCTTCTGGCTGCGCTCCGTAACGCGATATTTCGCAGGTTTGTATCGGACTGATCCAATGATCAAGCTTTAATTGGGCCCGTAAAAATTCCCGCTTCGCGGGATTTTTTTTGTTCGGAAGAAACACTGCTAACCCCGCTCGTTTGTTGAAGAAAGAGAGTGACTTTCGACATGAGGGTAAGCTTGAACAGCCATTGCGTATCAGTGCAGTTGATTTTGCGATTGGCCGGGGTCTAACACCTTCTTATACTTGACTGCAGGGCTAATTTCGCGTTGGTTCCTTTTGGCAGGTAGAATGGGATGCGCTTGCTCTATCGTGCTTTTTTTGCATTTTTGGATCTCGCATTAGCAAACCGCTACTCCCTCACCGCTCCCTCCAGTAGGACTGATCCCCAAATAATCCGGGGAGAAAAATATGGCGAGGCACCTGTCCGATGGGTTCTCCTGGTATCGCGCCATGGTTGGCGCTGGCCTGGTTGGACAGCGAGGGCATCTCAGCACTTCATCTACTATCAATCCGGTTCCAGTGAAGTTACGCGTCGCAACTTGACTAATGAGTTGATGGGCATGGCTCGGATATGAGCGGGTCATCTAACCGAGTACGGACCTTTCGTATCACACCGCTACGGTTTTATACCGGGCGATGCCTGCTTTGCTGCGCGTCTGCAGTCGCTAGGTTTACTCGGTCGTCGTATCCAGGCGCAGTTTTCGATGTTTCGTGCTGCAAGGAAACGGGTCAGAGTAGAATGCACTAAGTTTGAAGCAGCTTTTGCACCGGATACCGTAACGATAGTGACCACGGTCATTCCAGTGTGCGTCCGATCAATACAGCCATTGCTTTGCCTCTTCGTTTCACGCTCGGGGCATCTTGTCGTCCGGGTCGTTCTATCAGGATGATTCCGTGCAATCGCTCCATACAGCGCAAGCCATCAAACCGACCGCTCTATCGCGCCTACATCCCTGCGACTCAGCGCTACTGGTCCCATTGCCCTCAGGGCTTGCACCCTTAAGGAATCGGTTCGAGTTAGAATGGCACTAAGTTAGCAACTTTTGCACTTGATTTTCAGCCCCAAAACGAGGTGCAATGCGACATAATGCATTGAAACAAACCTTAATTTCTACCAGATTCACTTGCGACCTGCGTCCAAGCGCAATCAGCGCCTCATCCTTGCCGAAAGGAGCCGATGCGCCAGGCATTCGATCCCACCAGCTTGCATGAGGTGTTTTTGCGAGTTTCATCCTGACTAAACGCCTTGACACAAGTCACGAAGGCTTATTCAGAGGCGAAGGTTATTCAGCAAATCCCAATACCCTTTGGCGTTTTTCTCTCACAAGTGCTGGATGCGTGATGGAGGCTGCCAGGAAGCTAGTGCGTAAGATCAAGCATTCGTGCCAGACGATCGCTACCTGCCTTCTGCCTCAACGGTCCAGCCTTATTGCAAGCACGCCAGAATTGGGATATTACCGCCTGCAAGGCATTCTTTCGCATACTTCCAGCAAAACTCGATAGGCCGATCCAGCAAGATCCAGCACCCCTTTCGGACGCCGCGTGTTGTCGTTGATGGGTCAGCCTGAGCCATGCCCGATACGTATCTTAAACCGCGCAGTTGAGCCACAATCGCCAGTCAAAAGCCAGGATGCGGATTTCCACAGCGCGGCTTAGCGCCGTTTTGACCTGCAAAACCGGTTCATGCTGAAGTCACCTATAGGCACAAGAAAACAATGAACTACCTAGTTTCGCCCCAAGGGCACTTCACGAAGTGATGTGTTCCTTGGAACAAGCGATATTTCAGCTATTACGACCTTGCAGCTTTCAGCAACGGCGTGTCGATTCGGTATCAACCACTTGCGCCGGCAGCCGGTGATGCCGTAAGGCACCAGTCCTGGGGCCGATGATGTGTTGATCAGTGGCAAAGCCAAGTGGAATAAAAGTGCCAGTTACTCACAAGAGCTTGGCTCTCACTACCGATCAACTGGCACTCAGGCAGATCAGGTCACATTGAGGTAACCCTGCTACAGCGTCAATCTTCTACTTTATCACCACGCTGTTGACGCCACAGCCTATTGCGCAAAGCCCTGGCTCATCTGTATCTGCAGCGTTGGGGATTCGAAGCTGTTCTTCCGTGGACATCAAACACGACTATGGGCATGGACTGCTTCGTTGCAAACACCCGACTAGTCCACGAAGGAAATTTGATTTTCTTCATTGCCTATAACGCGATAGGTGGTGTGAACAATGCGGGCAAATCAGCGATCTCAGCTAGGCGCAAATCAGTTCCAGGCGAGCGTGCAAGCCCTGAGCAATTGAGCCGCGCTGAGTCGCAGATTAGCGCAGAAAAGCGTCGGTTGATGCTGCGCTGCTATGAGGCGAATTGCAGGAATCTCCCTGATAGAACGGACCCGGACGACAAAAAGAGCCCCATGCGTGAACGAGGCCAAGAGCCATATTGCTTATTGACGAGCGCACAGACATGAATGACCTTGGTCCCTCAAATGTTTACCGCTATCGTGCAAGCTGCGTACTTAGTGCCACTTCGGTCAGAGTAACGTTTATCTTAGATCGACTCTCGGTTTTTCCCCAGTCTATCAACTAACCCGGCAGATTCTGCGGGGTTTTTGTTTCGCATCAGCGCCAACGCATATCAGGCTTATGAATGGCGAAATCGGGTCAGATTGGAATTGCCCGTGAGGGCAATTGAGCGGTCAGAGTAAAGTTTATAGAAAGCACTCGATCTCTGGTCTCTCTCGAGGGCAATGTGGGTCAGAGGAGGTCAGAGGAATAACCGGGTCAAGTTAAAGTTAATCCACCCGGTCGATAACCGAGCGAAGGAAACGGGGTCAGAGTAAAATTAAGTCTCATCTGTCCAGTCATGGAGTTAGGTCGAGGAAGAGCTTTCTGCTTTTTCTAGGACTCTGGCCCTAGCTTGCCAGCAACTCGTCCGGCGGGGATCTTGTTGGTTCGTGAGGCTGCTCCCGTTCGCTTTGATTCAAGAGACGAGTTTTTACCCCACCCATGCTTTGCTGGTTTTTTTGCTGCTTCATAACAAAGCTTGGAGTCTTCAGATTTATTTGAAGTTCACAAGGATCCAGCGAAATGGCCAGACTTGTGGAGTTTGCCGTGCTTGCATCACTTACGATCGCGATGATCGTCAGAACCTCTACGAAAAACGCTGATGTGATTGCCTTCTAAAGGCGTGCAGGTAAACTCCAATGGCTTTATACTCCAACAGAAAATCGTGGTACTGTGCGAGTAGGGCAGTGCAGGAGACGGTAATTCAAGAGACAGCAGCGCGAGTCATGATTGCAGGCCTTTTCCATCCGCTGCTGCAATAACTGCTGGCCAGCGGCGCGGCAGGTTTAGCGCTGTGACTGCTGGGGTTTGTATTCGGGGATGGTCATTTCGATAGGCCCGCTTTCCAACGCAGGATTACAGATAGTTGGTTCTGATTGTGGGCAGGTGTTTAGCCGTGCATCCTGGAATCATTGCTGAGTGCATGGGCCCATCATCCAAACATCCAGCAGTAGAACGTATGACTGGGTTTCGGTGACTGAGTCGGTTAACTGGGTCGGTGATTGACTGTGCCTGCCAGTCACCCTGGAATCTCTTGCAATTCAGGCCTTGCCACTATCGCTCTGAACTCGTTTGCCGTTGGGTGATCGTAGGAGCGCTATCTTTCAGGCTTTCCAAGCTCCCCAGAGGTATTGAGTCACGACCATTCTGTATATGTGCGGTTACGTTTGATGGGTGCCAACGGCCACACCAAAAGCGTCAACTGCGGTGTTTTGCTTGTTTCTGGTCTTCGGTGAATGCTGGGTTTGTACCCAGTACAAGAAGATTAAGCATTAAGGAATACCAGTCACGAATCAGAATTCAGAATCTTATTGTCGATTACCAGTCAGGCCTTGGATTTTCGCTGCGTGAGAGCGGCTGCGTGGATGATAATGAAATGCGTACTACCAAGAGCGTTACCCGCATGGAGAACCGGACCATGGCCAACATTGAGCAGCGTTTGCTGGGCGAAGGCATGCAATAAAGGCGACAGATTGTTGCCAGACTGCTCACCGCCGTTTTCCTTGGATGAATCGTGGAGCTTGCGTTGCAGCAGGCCAACTACCGCAGAAGTGGAAGCGTTGGGCGGGAATTCTGATGCACGGACGTGGAGAGGTGTTTGCTGTTATTGATAGAACGCCTATATGGCACGGAATCAATGGGTCAGAGTCATTTAAGTTTCGCTTCCAAGGCCTCTGGTGCCTCTTGCTCAGCACTTAATACCAGAATCGATAATGCGCTCGCAGCCAAGGTTCCTGGGCTTGAGAGCTTAACACGCCTCCAATCGTTAATTGACGAGACGTGCAGATGCGCGAAGCGGCATTCAGGTCAACTGTCTGCTGTTATTTGCAGAATAGCGTGGACGATTCGTTTGAGTCGCTCTGTGGCGTGTCGCTAATATGCATTGCAACGATGTCCATCGAGTGCGTCGAGTTGTGGAGCTTGCCATATTCGGAAGCACGACTTTTTCCATGCGGTCTGCCAGCTTCTCCATCAATCAGTTGGCTACCAGCACATACGATCAAAGACCTCTCCCTGGTAATTGCGGCGCGGTTGGTGCAGTCTGAGACCAGGTTGCGCCCCAAGATCAACGCATAGCTGTACGGCGCGGTCAGATGAGAACAAAATACGTCTGCATGATCAGCGTCATTGGCGAGTGTGGTGATATCGGTGGGCCACTTGAAGTCTGGACTCGGCAGCAACGTGAAAGAACCGTCCAGCTTGCGTTCAACTATCAGTGTGTCCATGCTTTTCTGCGCTCTGCAGTATTTGCGTAAGTAGCGAAAGAAATCTTACAGTTATTAAAAAACGTGGGGCTGAACCAGCATCCGCGTGCAGCGCATCCAGAAACTTTTCAAGGGCGGGATACATGTTGCAGTATCTGGCCCAGCAGCGCTCGCAAGCCTGCGTAAAGGTCTATTAAATCAATCGCTCGTCGCTGCTAGAGCGAGTGCTTCGATAGTTTGTTGCTTTTGTTCATTGATGGCTCCAACGGCACGCCATTTTGCACTGGGCCCCATTCGGCATCGCTGCGGGTCGTTTCGCTGCCCGCTGGGCCAAGAGAGCCCGAAAAGTTAAGCCACTGTTACTGAGGGGATGTCTGCCAGTATCTTTTCGATGGCGTTATATGACATGGCTAGGTACCCTGGATGATATTGGTTGTAAACGAGTGCGTACCACAATAGACCAGGCTGCCCTTGTTGGCCATTACCTTTTAGCCGAGAACTGCACCAGTGGGCATTTTTGCGTTGTCGGCTGGCTAACATTTGCTTAGTTGCGCTTACTACCTCTCCCAGTAGATGGCAAAAAACACTACCTGGGAGGACAATATTGCGCTCGTCATTGGTTCTGCTGGCTATTTTGTTGGTGGGCGTATGGCCTTGGTGGGCCAGCGAGGAAGATTCCAAGCATTCCTAACTTACCCAGTCCCCGGTTTGTCAGTGGGACTTATGCTGCGCAGCTTGGACCCCACTTTTTGGGGGAAATCTGGTTTTGGGGGGGGGGGGAACGGGCCCCCCCCAAGTGGTCAGGCCCCGCGTTTTAAAAAACATTTTTTCTATTTTTTCCTGAAATTTATGGCCCCTTCGGACCCGCGTTGGCTATTACGCCGATACCGATACTGTTGCCACATCTCTCTCT
>Ga0163217_1024334_pt1 | contig 11328 bp, 18 predicted proteins | sample SynspAceP_FD_185933 | JGI IMG/M metagenome (GOLD analysis project Ga0163217, IMG submission 185933) | Saline lake microbial communities from Ace Lake in Antarctica - Synechococcus sp. Ace-P (PacBio error correction) | ecosystem: Environmental > Aquatic > Non-marine Saline and Alkaline > Saline ... | reverse complement strand
GGCCTTGTCATTTAACGATTAGCGCCGACCACGACGACCTCCGTGATGCTCCGTCGCGACGCGGATCGCATCTGCTCGCGTCCCGAATTCCGCGGTTCGCCCGAGATTCGCCGCTTCATCCCGGCGGGCCTCGGTCGAATTGTGCAGCTCCGATGACGGATTCGTGGGTCACGAGGCTTATCTCACGCGATTCGCTTGCCGTCCCCGCACGCATCTCGGGACCTCGCCGAGCGACGCAGTGGCCGCTGGTGGACTAGTCAACGCGGATCAAAAACCTCAGCCGTATTTTTACCCGTTCAAACGTTGCAAACGCAGACAAGAAACTCGCGATCGGCCCACGTGAGGTGATGACCACGCCACAACCCGAATTTGTGTCTCCGCGGGCCGTCCGCCGGTAAGCGTCACGCTAATCCTTCAGAAAACATATCAGCGAACTGCCTGTCGTCCGGGTGATGACGGCCGCCGCCAGCCATGATCACATCCCGATTCGGATCGCCGCCGTATATCAACTTCCGCTTCGACGATCCGTGCTCCCAATGTATTTCCCCGGAAAAACCCCACGCTCTACTCTCATGTTTCGATCGAAAAACGACTTTCGTAGCGGACCCGAAGGGCCGCCGAGATCACTGCATTTTGCATGTCGACGGCTGTGACCAACGATCATCACCTGACAACCACCGGTCTCGCCGCAGTCCAGCAGACGAACATCGTTTCACGCTCGCATGGTACTCGAGTCCAATTTTGGATGCGACGAATTCATTCCGGCATCATCCACCTCGACGAAACACCCATCGTGGCCGAAGCGAGCCAAGGAACTCGGAATCGAACATTTCGCAAGCCGCACCGATAATGTCGCACCCAGCCGAATTGATGAAATCAAGGAGTGCAACCGCAACAGGTTGTTAACATCGGCGACGATTACCCACTCGCGTGGATGCCGAACGTCGGTTTAGCCGCCGCCCCGACCGACCGGCGACCCGACCCTCCCGAATCCGCTCCCCCCCCGCTTGGAAACGCCACTGACCGAGCGTAGGCCAAAAGCCCCCGGTGAGGCGCCGTCCGTGCATAGAATATCGAGCGGTCTGCTACCGTGCGTTCGACCGAATGACACTATACACCTAACCTAAAGATGGACCGCCCATTAATTTTCCTCGCTCCTTGATCCTCGTCCCGTCGACCCTACAGACACAGCGGCAAAGTGGCTCATGCCGCGACGTCGAGCACCACCACGCCTCCCGACCGCTCAACGATCACTATGAATCACTCGCCATCTGACCCGAGACGCTGGCAACGCGGACTTCATCCGTTGAAAAACCAAGGACGGGGATGCTGCTGTTTCCAAACTTGAATCAGAACAAGGACGAAACGTGACGGCCAGGTAAAAAATGCGGCTGTCCATCACGATGCGCTAAAGCATCGGTCGCGGGTTGCGGCGAACGGCGGACGAACCGATGATCCGAACGAATGACGGAAGCCTATCGAATTCAGTTTCATCTCCGATGTGATGAGCGCGGTCGCCCCCACGATCCAACGCGGAAACAACTGCTCGAAATGTCCATATCAAACGCGCTAAACCGAAAACCATCGAACGAGTCGCCGAAACGCCCATACGAGCAAGGCGCATCAGCGTATCAAGTACGGAGTCGACAACAAAATCTCGCCGATCAAACGCATCGACATCCGCACCGCAACGCGGCAATCGACCGACGAAAACTGGACAACCCGAAGCGATCGAATGCGAAAGTCGTCGCGCACGTCAGATCGGTCGCGGATCCTGACGCTCCACTCGCCCACGACCGGGGCGCGAATCGCAATCGAGCCTCGCTCCCTCCGACCGAATGGAGTGATCATCTCGAGTTTGACGCGCCGTTGGGAACAGCGACCGCAAATCACGGAAACCGACCAAACGCGGTTTCCTAGAAACCCCCGTTCCCACCGGCTCGGATTCGAAAACCAAGGCGTCTGCAAATTCACTCGACGGACGGGATCGGATACATCGCACTCGATCAATTGTATGATCGCAACGTCGATGTCCATCAACGGGAACCGACCTAGCGAAAGCATCTCACGCCACGAAACGGGCAACCCCCCAGGAGCGTCCACGCCGCTTTCCTCCGAGAAACGTTCGACCGATTCAATCATGCGATTCCGCTACGGCTAAACACTTCCGATCCACTCAATTCCGATCGCGTGCGTCGACCGCGATCATGGATTTACCGCATCGAGGCCGCGTTCACCGTCATTGTCAGCCTCAGGTTTCAACTCACCGCCGAGCAAGTCTTTCGATCCCTTGGAAAGATGGCTGTCGCCGGCCCCACTCCAACACTGTGACCGAAAAACATCGCGACCAGTACGCCAACTGCACGTGGCGGACATGCGAGCGTTACTTCACGAATCGTTTACGATTCGATCCAAAAAACACCGACAACTCGCGCAGCATCGAGTCACGCCAAGGACGCCTCGGATTACGACCATCGCGATCGGGTTCCGATCGTTCTCATGCGTTACATTGAAAGTCGCCCCGTTGACGTTGTTCCGCGAGACATAAGTGCATCGGGCTGGTGCAGACGGCGACATTCGCGCCGCTCTGCAGGCAACGGATACGTTTCCAAACCCACCGATCGAAGCGTCTCAAACCGGTCGTCCCGCCGCAATCGGCAAACCGACCTCCGGAGCGCTGATCATTGAATGTTCCCCGACATTTTCAAGCCTATCGCAAACGTCGAAATCCGGCTCCGCCCAAATTACACGCCAGCACCCGCAAAATGAACCTGTCTGTCGAACAGTCCCCCGGCGGCCCTCGAACGAAAGTCCCGGTGCGCCCCCAACGCCAGCGATGCGCAATGGGTTCAGCCAAACCCGACCAAAACATCGCCCCGTTCCTAACAAGCGTGCCAAAAACAAACAACCGCCCGCCCCACCAATCCGAGGCTGATCAAGTCACCGCGAAACTGACCACTCGCGCGCGAGTGTCAAGCTACCGACCGAGCGTCGTCGCAATGTCCTGTAGGTCCACCACCGATACACGCGGGAAAAAAAACAAAACAAACGTCCGCGAATTTTCCGATTCGAACGCGGGCAACGATGCAACCGAAAACATGCTTGCGCTGAGACCGGACAAATCTGCGACTACTCATGGCGAGGCGGGCGGGGCACGTGTGGCAAACTCGAAGCCAATCGCAACGCCCGCACGAACTCAACTCGGCGACGGCACTTCATCCCCCGAAATCCCAATCCGCGGACGAGAACTACATTGTATCCCCTCAGCGGCGAATTCGTCGTACCCAGCGCGTTTCCTTGCCCGCTCATGCCACGACCCGAATCGCAGCGCGATGGACGCAAAGTCCCGCGTCATTTCGGCGGCTCGAGACGTTCGACGACTGTCGCCAAACTCTACCCGGCGTGTGCTGCTCGATGCCCGAACGCCCAAGCCACAACGACCGGCTGAAAATGCGCTGCGCTTGAACTCGCCCTCAGCTCAAACCCCCGCAAATCGATCCCCCGCACTTCCAGACAACCCGTAGCTCAGATCCACTCAACCAAACAACCGATGCAACCGTCGAATTCTACGTCGACGATTTCGCCGCCGATGGCAGCGCCGAATAACCAGGACACGAGATTTGCGTATCCGAACTGAATGGATACCAGGCGTGCACCGGAGCGTGAAAAAACAACACCCTCGCCCACCATCGCGAAAATCGGTAAACAACCGCCCCGTCGATTCCACCTCTCGCGCAAATCCTTAGCACCCGGCCCGTGCCGATCGCGGTTGTTCTACACCCGTAGCAAGCGAACCGAAGAATCAAAACAAACCGATCCCAGTCGAAGGCGGCCAAGCCGGTACCGGGATTCAAGACCAAGTACTTACAAGGCATGATCGAGACAACGGACGATCAAAACGAACCGAGACCGGCGATCATCCCGTAGTCTCGGTGTTCACCTCGTTTTCAAGACGGAATGCGAGCCGATTTGCCGGCCGATCGTTAGAAACGTTCCAGCGCGGTGTCGGATCGGACGCAAGATCGTGCCGGATTTCAACAACGCGTTGATGCCCGAGATAAACCTTGCTTCCGAAGACGAGCTGACCAGCTCGATTGCGATCCAAATTCGATTATCGATCTATCCTTCCGTCTCAGCGCCAAATTCACTATTCTCGACTCAAGACCGCGTTCGAAGTCCACCTCAATTCGAAGGCGCCGGCGGCGTCGTCTCCGCAGCCCTCGATGGCGATTATCCCGCAGCCACCCGGTCGCGCGCCTATCCATATTCAAAAACCTCGTCACGATCGAAGGCGTCCGCCGCGCCGCCACGTTATCAGCATACAGTCCGACCCGCAAACTTTGACCTCGCCATCAATCAGCATGACCAACTCCGGCTCAAAACCGTTCGGAAATACTGCTCATCCTTAAAATTAGGAAAGGTAGCATCACCAACCTACGTCCCCCCCGACCTTGCGTAAAGACGCTAAGCATGTAAGCATTCTTCTGAGCTGTTTTGGGCTACCGACGGTTTCGATGCTGCGAAACCGTGCTAAAGCGTCAAAACGCTCATTCCATCGCGTGATCCCAAACGTAAAAATTGTGGTTTATCCGACGGAAAGCGTACGCCGACCCAATCAAAGTTTTCCAAGGCATGCTCCAATTCCCAATGATTTGATGAAAAATAATTTCTCGGCAACCGAATCCGCGAGGACCGTCGCACCATGGGGCGCACCGCTTTTGCAGGAAGAAAAAGCTGGCGACCGAATGATCTCCTTTGTCGAGTTGAACCTCTGCAGAGCTCGACGCGTTTGTTCCGCTGCGTTAGTCGAACCAGCATCCATTACTCATGCACCAATCTCGTTGGACACTGCATCATGTCTGAAAACCTCCGGCGCCGACCGCTCCGTTGGATGAACCCGGTTTCCGCCATCACCGTCACCTGATTGCCAATTTTCGTTGTGAAGACCCTACTTCCTGAAGAACAAAATCGATTTCCATTAATTCCAATCCGCTCGAATTACCGTCGCATCCGTTCGATAAGTACAAATTCCATCTCGAAAGTCAAAGTGCGGTTTTTGCTCTGTGTAAGATCACTTGCAAATGCCATCTTTCAGCCAGAAGCATAAGCTTGCTCAGCTCGTCTAGGTGCTTCCTTACTAAGAAAAAACTGCAACTTTCGTCAGGAGTATCAGGTACCGTTTTCGAAATCCTGCCAATGCTTCAATTCCATCCAGGCTAGCGCGAAACGGCATTATTTAGGCACCAAGCGTTAACAGCACTTGCAACTGTTGAATCGCGTGCTTGACGCATGCTCCTTGATAAACTCGCACGGCACGAGCGACAACGACAAACACAGGACAACCCAAAGCAATGCCAACGCCACGCTTAAAAGCAAAAAAATGCACGCGTTTTTCATGGACTCCCACCGCTTGGAAGTTGATAGATGAATGGCATGATGTCAATTGTACTTCTTCAAACTCTTGAAACGTTCTTTTCTTGATCCAAGGTGCTGCTCGAATCTGTGTCCGTCGAAGGATAGGAAGACGCAAGTGTTGCAATTTGACGAACGAGAGCATCATCAAAACAGTTGGGACATTAACCAGTGTTCAGACTCTTGTTTCGTTGCTTCGGTTAAATGGCTTGGTTTCGGGGCGTCCGCTTGACTTCGTAGCGTCGATCGAGGGTCCAGTCGACGGCGATCGATTCCACCCAATTCGCTTACCGAACGACTGCCACCCGGATCGACCAGCGCAGCGCATCGATTCCTTGTCGCAAGCCTCGGTGACACGGCGATCCAGTTGCCAACGCGCCCAACCAACCACGGGGACAATCCCTGGCAAAGTTCGTTCCGGAGCTTCAACCCAACGGTACAGAGACCCCCACCGCCAATCCTCTGCACCGCTCGACCAACTCTGCTCCTGCGCATTGCTTTCGACGTTACCGAAGACGTGGAATGCCATCTATCCTAGACTGAAAAAACTTCTTGAATCGCCTTGGTAAACATTTGCCCTCGCTCGCTTGCGAATGGCGATATACCATTGGTCAGGGTGACCCAAAACGCACAGAAATTACTCCATTCTCCTGTCTTCGTCCGTTGCGTATCTATCTATATCTCATATATCGCATCTCAACTAATACGAAAGAATGCGCATGGATACGGACCAAAGCCCTTTCAAGAATATCTCAAACGCTCGTAGTCGCCTTGTGGACAAATGAACGACTCCATTCCCAAACGGTTCACGCATGTTACATCGCATCTTCTCGTCGGCCGCGTTTGGGCGACACCACAGAGTTGAGGCCACCCCCCAACCTCGCCTTTAAGAGTCCTGACCCTTTTTCTTCATCGCCGCCACAAGAACCCCGCGAACAAACAAACGCTGAATGCATAGAAACACCTAATCCTGAGCAGAATCAACGAATTCTAACGAGCTGCCGTCGTATGAAGGTCTCCTCGGGGGAATACGTTTACCCGAAACATCCTCGTCGATGCGCATTTGCGGTGAAACGGAACTGGCAGCTCTTTTGCTGCGCCTGGAAGGCCGACACTCGAATCGATCGCGAGTACCGCCAAAGACGGGAGCGTCGACCAAGCGGCGACCGCAAAATGTCCTAATCGTACAAGTGGGATAGGCTTCCAAATGCGTCCATAATAGAAAACGAACGTCCCTTGGGTAAAAATTGTTAAAGACAAGTGGAAACCAGTCTTACTTGACCGCTCACGCATACGTTGAGCTGGATTGATGAACATCGGACCAACTTGTTGCCCACAATCTTATCGGACTCATCCAGCTTGCTCGGCTCTTGCTAAGCTGAGCGTGCCGACGCGACGTGGACGATCTTCACTAAGTAGTGGGACTCCTTCACCGTTCTTTGGATTGTCATACCAGCCGCTGGGTCGAAGACTTCGGTGACCCGAACTCTTCGCTTGATCGCCTCATCTACCGACACGATTGATGGCGCTCTTGGTCACCCTTTTGACGCAAGGTAAAACACCGTGCAGTGTAGACGCCACGGTCCAACCACATCGACCGTCCCAATAATGGAACATCAAACTCGCAGAGTCCAAGTGTGAAGAAACGAATTATTGGTGGCTTCGCACTCCGCAAGATCGTTCCAGTGTCCGCGCATCGCGTCTGGCAAGACGATCTTTGGCGGCGAAGCCAACTTAACGGACCCGTGGCGCTATTCGCAACTCGCCCGAATTTCCTGCACCCTGCCTTCCTCGCAATCTTCGCCAAACCCCTGGCCCTCCTCGGGGTGCTGGTGCAAACTCGATTTTTGCTCGATCGGAAATGTCGTACAGCTTTACCGTATCGTCCAAGCGAAACCGTTTGCGACGGCACCGATGCTCATACGCCCGCCAAACTAAAATACTCTCGGTCGCGTCCAGCACTCCGATCCCCCAGCAGCAGGCTCAAAGCTTCGTCCTCAAAGTCGTTTTTTCAACGTCCGCGTCACGCCAAACCAAGCTGGAAAAATCTCGCAAAACAAGTCGATGGCGCCCTTACCTCTCGATCCTTTGATCCGGCTTTGAATTGTGCGTTGGGCCCAGTCGATAAAGAACTGTGATCGCACGCCACCTCATCCGTCGACCCCTCTTGCCTCTCATGCCTGCGTTCCACCGGTTACGAATGGTCCGTTTGTCGCAAAAGAGATCCATCGGTGTCTGCCACTTTCATTTCTCCGTTTGCAGCACACCGCCCCCACGTGCCAATCGATGTTCTCCACCTCGCCAAGCAGCACGCGTCATCAGCGGAATCTTCACGCTCGGGAATTCACATGCTTCATCGCCACATCCTTCCCCGCGAAACTTACGTAGAATCTTCTTCCACCATCATCGCGAACATGCGATGTTACCGCCAAAAGTAGCAAAAAGAAACGGGCGATCCTGATTGAACTTATGAAGTCGATCGCATGTTCGTTGAAATCATCGACACAATCCGTCCACGCACCTCTCACCGTTTGATCCAGTGCGGACTGAAGTAGTGCCCCCATACCCGACTGAATGCCGTAGTACTCGTCGAAAACCCGCGATCGTTCCGTCAGCCGTGGTGAGTTCCGTGTGGCCATTCCCGAAGCTCCTTCGCGTAGCCAGCCTCTTTCATACATCCGCAATTCTCACTCATCGCATTCATCGTCCTCGCCGCGACGACTCGCTGACGCCAAGTCGCGGATGGTAAAATCCTTCAAAACTCCGCACCCGTGGGCACAAACAGCGAACTAAAATGTTCAAGGTCGCGCCGTCGCGGGGCCAAAAACGAATCGATTTGGCGGCGTCACAAAGTGAGTTGCCGTTAACGCTTAAGTCAACCCCAACCTTGATCGCTCTGCTCAAAACCACACACGACGTTGCGAAGCAGCCGACTTGGCGGAACGCGATTGAGTTGCAAGAATTGCAATCCAAAAGCCAGCAATGAGAAAAAAAACGAACGCTATGATAAAACCTGAAGCAAATGAATTTCTTCCTAAGTGTACCAAGGTTGCTGTGCTGGATAGAAGAACCCGCAATGATTGTCTTTCAGAAACGATGATTTCGTATTGCGGGCGAAGAATCGGACGTTCGGGGGGCATTAAGGCCCGTCTGCAAAGCAACCCAGAGCCATGTTCTGTAAACCAACCGAGAAAAGGGGTCAAATTAAGAAAAGAAATCAGGACTCTTTGCGGACGAGGTAGCGGGGGTGCAAACTCTCTAACGTCCCGCCGAAACCCGCGCCGACGCAGAAGAATGCATACTACCATGCCTGAACCGGGCAAATGGACGAACGGTCATTTTCTAACAAAGGAAGACGACTACGAAAGCCGTTGAGAAGTATCTTGCCCGAAGGCTTGTCCGCTATCAGCCGCATTCTTTCGTAATCATGAGCCGAATCATGGTACTTCGTGCGTCCAACGTGACCGAAGATGGAGAATGAGCAATTTCTGCGTTCGTCACCCTGACGCAAACCGAGCGACACGCCACTAATCAACATCGCGAAAAAGTTCGGCCAGAACCTTCACGTAGGCGAGTCTCTCTGAGACTCGTAAAATTCCAGCGTCCCAGAGCCACGCTCTACGTGTTCCACCGAATTTATTGTACATTGCTACCGCACGCGGCGAGGCACCATTACCAAGGCGATTCAAGAGTTCCCAGTCGCAGGATACGGCCATTTCCACGTTTTCTGCCGGTACGTCGACCAATGCACAGCGAGCCCAGGGTGCGAGCGGCGAGATTGGCGTGGGGTCGACTGGACCTCGAATGCGACGCTACGAGCACCGGGACGCCCGAAAAAGGAAGCCCATTTTCAACCGACCAACGATACAAAAAAGTCCCTGCACTTTCTTTGTTGTCTCTTTTCTTCGTCAGTGCCGCGACACGATCACCGACCGCAGCGCCTCAAACAAACGTGGCATTTGGGAGGACACGCTTGTCTCTGGGGTGGCGCATTTGGCGGTACGTTACTGCAACAAACTCACCACAAAGTCAACGCTGTCGAAAAATCCAGTGCACGTGCATATCGCAGCATCCATTCTGAAAACAGTTGGGCATCGGACAGCGAGCGATAACCTGATTCGTATCAGCGGAACGATATTTCCGCCTAACGATTGTTGACGACAAGTCCGTCAACGAATTCATTGCTGAAACGAATTCCCAGTCTAGTCTGTCTCAACTCGCAGCATCTCTAGTTCCTTGACGAATCAGTCGAGCGTCTTTGCACATAATTGGTGCCCAGCCAAGTCTCTAAAACCCCTACCGTTTGGCGGCCGTTGGCAGATAACCATAGCGCCCGTTCGCCAAGCCGATCACCATGGTTTCGGGAAACACTCGTTCCTTCACTCGAGTTCCGATTTCGACGATCGTTCAAAATGGATCGCACAAACGGCGATGGTCAACCGATTCCGAATCGCTGAAGTTTCACCTGACAGTTCCCCTCGCGGGCGGCGGCCTTGATCGGTCCGTCAGCCGTAATCAGTCCCAGCCGTGCAGGCTTCTTAAATGGCTTCGTCCTCGCTCATTGAGGACGATTCGCACGCGCCCGACCGGTTGTCAGCTGTGGACGCGTACAGAACAATTCGCGTCGCGCATCCGAGCGAAGACATTCGATCGTAGGTTTTGATCGTTTTCGTTTGCCACATCGGTTGTCCGGCGGCCTGTGATGCCACGATTCAATTTTGCTCCGAACGCGTCGCGGTGCCCGATACGCGAATTGAAATTTATGATGTCCCCCCGAAGCTTCCGTTTTGCGAACATCATTTCGCAACGAATCATTCCCGCGCGAAGTCGCGTCGCATCAAAACGCGAAAATTCCGCCAATAGTAGTCCGCGTAGATGTCCGTTGAATCGCGCCGGACGTAGTGCAATGCCATAGTTGGCAAACAGGCGTATGCTTTCGGCTTGCGTCGCGAACCGAGATTCCACAGTGATGTTCAGGATCAGTCGGCCCCGCCGGTCGATCCAAAACGTTCCGGGCTACTCGACGGTCATCTGAACCTGTCCAGCTCGCCGAAACGGATGATCGGCATCTTGCCTGTCCGCAAGAAAAACCAGCGCGTGAATACTTCATCGGCAAAAAGCGATGCACCGCCCGATCGAGCGTGAAGTGCGCCAGCCGCGGGTCGACCGATGGACTTCGCGATTCCTTGGACCAACTTCGCTTCGATAAGCCCGCCGCCGGTTCCGTCGTTCGCGATTTCGAAGTGGCCCGCTGCGGGTGGGTGCTCACACAGCATGGGTTGGGACCGGGACCACCTCGATTGATCGCGCGAGGCCGTTTTTGCTCCTCGAATTAACCTCCGGATCGACCCCCAAAATTATCACCACCCACCATCGGCAACGTGGTCATTCGAATCACCTCAGCAACCATGGCACGAGAAGTGAAAGATCGTGAAAAACACGGTCCCCATGTTGGCTTCGGGAAGAAACCGCCGGCATGTTAATCCGAAATTTGCGTCGGGGGACTGATGTCGACCCCCGCCGCCGCGCCCACAGGCGAAGACGACGGGTGCTAAAAACGGTTTCATCCGCAATGACCGGACGTTGAAGAGAGAAAAAAGCCCGCAAAAAGCAAAGTTCCAAGTAGAATAACCGCCGCCATGTGGTTCGTGCCGAAAAAAAAAAGGGAGGTTACGGAGTTTTCATTTGGAGGCCTTGAATAATCGATTTTGAAGCCTTGATCAGGGGTGCTCGGAATCGAAAATGAGCCCAGAACCATTCAAAAAAAGGTCACCACCCCACCCGGAAACTTTCGGGAAAAAAACCCCGCTTTTCCACACTTGGAACGTTTTCAAAAAAACCAAAAGCGAGTCCCCGCCTGATCGAATCCCCATATACCATCCACCGCACCAAACCGTTCTCCCCATCAGCCTCCCG
>Ga0163217_1108279_pt1 | contig 11329 bp, 8 predicted proteins | sample SynspAceP_FD_185933 | JGI IMG/M metagenome (GOLD analysis project Ga0163217, IMG submission 185933) | Saline lake microbial communities from Ace Lake in Antarctica - Synechococcus sp. Ace-P (PacBio error correction) | ecosystem: Environmental > Aquatic > Non-marine Saline and Alkaline > Saline ... | reverse complement strand
CGAGCATCAAATCAACGTTTTTTATTATTGGTGCAAGTTGAAATCGATAGAACGCGTTTAATGACACGTGGTCAGAATTGCAGACTTTAAAAACGGGAGTGACATTGGAGGTGATTAGATATTGTATGGTGTTTATCAGTCTGTTGAATGGCTAGTGTGGTATGTTGCCGCATGCTTATCTAGCAGCCAGCTGAAACCTTAACAGAAACAGAAACCAATTATTTTAAGACAAAAAAAATTCCACAGCTTTTAAACATGTGCGCTGGAGGCTAAAGAGGTTAGCGTTGCAGTAGAAGCGGTAGATGGTGAGGCTTGCATTGCCTAAATTAGTCGATGAAATGCCTCAAACGCATATTGATGAAAGCGATGCTGTTTTAGATGCACAGGCCTGCTAAAAAAATTATTGTAGGTGCACAAGGCTATGAATTAGCCGCAGAAATCGTGGAATGAAAAGCTACTTTTAATGTGGATTCAAGTAGGCCTAGCGATGCAAGCCCTGATATTTTACAAACCGCAGAATTTGGTAAGTTAAGATCAAGTTAGAGCTAATGTATGCATTTATCTCCGCAAAAGCGGTGCAGAAATGACTGGAGGTCAAGAAACACAACGCCCATGGCCAAGTGAGTGAGCTAACAGATGGTGACTCAGCTGCCAGCGTCAATGAATCGCATCAATATGTAGCTGTATTGTAGAAGCAATACTGCAACTAAGTTAACGGCACATGAAATGGAATATATTACGTATATTCGAGAAAATCCCTATGCGTTAGCAACAGGTCAAAGATGGCTTTGAAACCTTAAGCGAATGCCGAGGCAGCATTTGTTAATGTCTAAGTTGATGATTGCTTAGTGTGTTTAAAAGATAGTGGTTATAGCCACTTTTTTAAACCCCTAAGCTGTGGCTTATTTATTTTTGCGCCAGAAACGATCATTTAATGGTTTTACACTAACGCCATGCACAATATAAGAAAGTGCGACGACGATTATGTGATTTGGCGTTTAGCTACTAGTGCAAGTTTTCTGATAAGCCATGTTGGATGGCATACATTAAATAATATAGAGAGCCGATTCCTTCTTACACAAAACCAAGCAGACATGCCGCTAATGCGCCAATTTGGAGTGGTGCCGAGTAATCCAATGGAATACCTAACGGGGACGCGCAATCGGAATAAGAATAGGCAACACTGATGGCTTGCCAACTCCAAGATTGAGAAAACAAGGTGCCGCCAATCAGCAAGATTAATAACACTTCTGATAGCCGCCTAAATGCTCTTTGAAGGAGTAATTGAGGCCTTCACTAATCGTTGGTTCAACGGTATCCAGCATCCGTTGCTCAGCAATGCGTCATTAGTCGTTGCCTGAGTCGCTTTTTTGCTAATTTGTGATTCCGTGACGCAATGGCAACGGCTGCAAACAATATACCGCTAAAAAAGCCCCAAGTGTGCGGCCATGATTGCTGAATGCCATAAACAATACCAATTAAACCGTAGGCCAAGAAAAGTCATCTAATGATCATGTTTGTATGGAATCTGGCGTAGTTTCCAAACCGACATGTGCGGAGTCCAATGCCGCCCGCTACGCCCAATGCCAACACCAGCGATTGTCGCCCAAAGTACATCCAATGTGGGAGTAGCCAATTTAGCCAAAGTCGCCTACTGATGTAAGCCAAAGCAATGCTAAACCCTAGCATACAAATGGAAAACCGCACTACCGTCAATTCATGCCCGCTTCCTAGTGGAGGCGTGAAGCGAAGTGAGTCCACGATCGCCAATGATGACGCGTTTGAATATCGGTGGCTAATACTGGGTCTGTGCGCTAAGATAGCACCAAGTAGCACGCAAAGCGCCATGGGTAACCCAAGAAAATATTAACAAAGGTTAGGACATCATCACGTAACCGCCCATGGATGAAGTTGCTAATAAAATAGGTCGTTGCCCGGGAAAGTTTAAAGGTGTTGCATTTTTAACGCCTGCAGAAAACAAGAATTACACGACCACTTCGGTTAAATTTTCTAATAAGGCGGATGTTTTAATGCGGATTAAATGATCAATTTAAAACGGTTGGTTTCCAACCAATATGCAACCGCTTAAATAAATTAATGGATGAGGTATCGGCGAACGTTTAAGGTAAGGATGCGTGAGACCATTTAACGCAGGACCCACCAACTGTAATATAAACCACTGTGGGATTTGTTCAATTAAAAAGCTAATAAAAATAGGGACTTAAAGAATAGCGAGAGAATAGCATTAGAACAATTAAGCGCTTTAATTATTCTTGGTCTCTAAGTAAATAAGTTGGTTTGGAATTAAATTAATTCACTTTTATTTTGCCATAGGCTATATGATGATCTTTCGATTCTTTTAGGAGAGCATGATGGCCAAAGGTCCAGCCAAAGTAAAAGAAGTAAAAAGCCAAAGCAACCGAAAAGCCTGATGGCTCTATTTAAGCAGAGTAATAAGCGGTGATTGAGTAATGAAATTTGATTTTTTGTATAAAAAATGGTTGTGACGAAGCTAAACTGCTTGATGGCGTGATCGCGGCTTATGCGAAAATATTTGGCGCATTTTTAATCATCATCAAAATGCCAACGCGGCTACCCTGACTTGCAACAAGAATTAAAATGTAAAAGCCATGACTAAAGCAGAGTTTTTTAAAGGTCTGGAGCCGGTAAAAAGAGCAAAAAGTTATGTTGTTCTTAAGTTATTATGTTAGTTGTTTGCTCAGTTATTGAATTAATGCGCCTGAGCTTTAAGTCATTGTTATTGATAGTCACTTATGTGTATTCACCTTCTCAAACAAACATCTAAAGTCCTTTTTGGCAGGGGTTTGCAGTCTATTTTTTCCCATGGCATTGCCCGCTTTGCCTATTCGCCGCATGTGCCAGGATGATGCCAGCAAGCGCATTTATCGGCGATGAAGTGGTGGATGGTTGGCTGCTATTAATTACGCGGATATAACCGGGCGGTATTATATCGCCTTCATGGGTCAGGGATGCAGTGATTAAAGATAGACTGTATCGCGGGGAATGGTTCGGTTTGCTGTTGCTTGAGATACCGCAAGATGGCGTGGACGGACAGGATTTTTACGGTTTGGGCATTTCGCGCTATATCGCTGGCTTAACCAGTGCGGCGGATTAATGTTAGGAAGTGGCTTAGTGTGAATTGGTTAGGTTGGCGGCTAACCATAGGCGTGAATTAGGCATTCATTTTCTGGTATCGGATTTTGGTATTGCGTTACCGTTGCTGCGGCTATTTTTATGGCGCAAGGCGTTGGCTTGGATACACAATTGGTGGCTTGTTGGCGGGTTTAGGTTGCTTGTATTTATTACCTGCTTGTTGTGGTTCCCTGCAGGCGCCGAAATCACGATGAAGCATTATTAAACGAACATCTTCCATGCAGCATGCACCACCCAATACCAAATTTATGCGTTTATTTTACTGATTAATGCCTATTTTTGCGCGGGCTTTGGATTATTTGTGGTAACTGCTTACTTTTATGTGGCGATTGTTAATGCGATTCCTGGCATTGGCCGATAAAGGCCGGCTTTGGGGTATTTCTAGTCATTGGTTTTAGTGGGGCTGCGCCTTCCTCTTTATTGTGGGGACTTAATCGGCGCGCAAAAGTGGGTGATGTGAATGCATTAATCATGGCGCGTGCGATAGAGGTGATTGGCAGTTATTACGCCTACGTTTGGATGGGGGTTTAGCGGGCGCCATGAATCAGCCGCTGTTTGTATGGCGCAACCGGCAATTGCGATTGTGAGCCTACGCTTACCATGCTGGCCGCATTATCCTGCAAACCTTGCCAAAATTTGATGGGAAGATGACCATTGCCTATGGCATGCGCAAATGGTTGCGCCTTTGCTATCACAGTGTTGGTTTGCAGGGTCGCGATAGAGCTATGAGCGTTGGCTTTAATTGTGGCAGCAGGTTTATCATGGCTAATCGGACGGTGTTATTTTTATTTAATGCGTAAAGCGCGTTATCGTTAACGTTTTTAGCCAGCGGTTGTCAGAGTGATTCTGTCAATGATTTAACCATTAGGGATTAAATGAAAGATTACTGTTCGCTATTTTCAGTTTATTGATGTGCCCAGTTTTATTGGCGCCGCACCTAGCTTTGCAGAAACCTTAGCTTGAAGTCATTCGAATTTGGGTGATTACGACTCAGTTGCCAAATGTCATAATTGGCCTGGTTTTCTGGCGTGATGGTTGGTCAGTAAGGAACTATGTTGCGGACCAATTGCCATTTGTTGCTAATTCATTAGGCGCAAATGTGGCTAAATTCGAGAGCTTATTCAAGCCGAAGCGATTAAAGCGGATTGAGCATTGATTTATGTTTACTGAGTTTGGATGACGTACCTTGTAAGCCAGTCGAGATGCGCGATAGGTAAAACCTTGCCAATATGAAGAGCCAGTCTTTAGCTTAGGTTTTCCTTGTTGGTCAGAATGTGCCCACAGTCTTCTTATGGCAATATTAAGGCGAACTATCCATTTGATGATATTTTGACTTATTCGCTCCAATGCTTGCTTTTGCATGGGTTCGAGTGGTGCGCGCATTGTTTTGATGAAGCAGGTTTAATTTAATGGGGGAATCACGGACGTTCAAAACCCGGGCACAAAGGAATATTTCTATCACATTCTGTTGAGTGGATTAAGCGATTAATTGCAAGCGCCCAGAAAACACAAAGGTTTAGCTACCAATGAAATTCCATTTTGGCAGTATACCTTTAGAGAAAAGGCCTGCATTATGCAGGTTTAGTTTCATTCCGTCATCAAATGAGGAGTGGGATGCGTTAAAAACCAATCGCGCAAAAATGCGACAATATGAACACAATCGCCTGATGCATGGGATTACTTAGGCGTGGCAGAAGAAGGTAAAGGGTCAATTAGCTGAAGCAAACGCATTTAGCAAAGCCGTTTCGTTAAACGCACGTGAGTTAGACGGCCATTGAATGCTTTGGCGGCGCGTGGCATTTGCTGCCAAAAAACAGACAGTCAATCACTTGCTGCTTGGAAGCGCCTGTAGAGTGCTTGATGAAGATGATGCGTAAATTCATTGGCCCGCAACAACTAAGCAATTGGACCAAAGGTAAGTAGTCTTCATTATTGCGATTTATTTGATAGCGTTTTTTACCCTGTTATTTTTAATAGGAACAGCAATGGCAACTGAAGAACCAAAATACCATGTGATTAAAAAAATCAGCACCTTTTGAACTGCGCGCTTATGCGCCTAAATTATCGCCGAAACGGCTGTATCTGAGCGGACTTAGATGCAGCTTTCTAGTGCAGGATTTAAAGTGATGCTGATTATATTTTTGGGGTAATAATACCGCGCCTTGCTGGCGGGGTAACCAAAAAAAAATCCAGTATGACTGCACCATGACGATGGAATCAGTACCTAATCAGTCAAAAAAAAAGATTTAGCATGACCGCGGCCAGTAAAGCATGCACAAGCGGTGGCCAGGTGCTAATTCAACCAGTGGCGTATGCAAACTTATGTTATTTGCCGAGTGAATACACGATAGGATACTTTGCCAAACCAAATAACCCAGCAGGTTTACTCTGCGCGAAATACCTAAAAGCCGATATGCAGTGTATCGTTTTTCTTGTTTGACTTATGAAGAGGAAAGTCGCTCAAAAAACGAAGGAACTCTGGCGTGGATTGAAAAGTAACAATATTACACAAAAGGCAAAGCTGAGGTGGCACGCTTACAAACCCGCCTGGACACTGCCCTTTTTGCGCGCGTAACGAAAATATGATTGCTTATTAATATTTTTGTTTTTTTATGGATGTTTAATCATTTATTAGTGTTAATTATTTTATTCTCAGTTTTAACAATTCAATGATGACGCCTATTACTGATATTCACCTTGTTTCAACTGCTGATTCGTGATGCAGTGGCACCAGTATTTTTATTTAACGGGTTTGTTGGCTCAATTCTGCTGTATTTGGTCGGGCGGCTTAGGCCGTGCGATAGACCGTTGCTAGATTGATTAACGACTGGGGGCGGCGGATTAAACGTCAAACAACACCAAAACTATGAGTTGCTGATTACTGTTAGCCGGATTAAAAATGGTTGCGTCGAGCGATTGGTTGCGACGTTGGGTGCCTATCCATTGGTGTGTATTTCGATTGCCAGTTTATTTTTAATCTGTTGAGTCTGGTTTTAGTATGCCACACATGGTATTGCTGAGTTTTATCTCATCAATGGGTGCCATTATTGTGGCATTTGCTGTGTTTTACGCGAAAATATTACTGACGCATAAAGAGGTGATTGTCTCTAGTCATCTAGAATTAGTTGATGTGACCAGTGAATGATTCGCTCAATCAAATAATTACAGGACTCTCGCTTTAAAGCTCATCAATCAACACTTTATTGTTTCTGAGTTAATCAACTAGGCATCAATAGGTGGACACCACCATGTTTCATAACACTGCTTCACTAGAGATAAAGCTTTCTCATTTTCAAACCCACGATGACAGTCGCAACCATAACTATTGGCATACATAAAACAAAAAATCAGGGTTATAAATTGTAAGGCCAAAATCGTCATAGACCCATGGCGTTTGTTTCCAGCGGATTCATTTACGGAATTGAGTTGTCATTTAAAGATAAGCACTACTAAGTTGAGCTTCAAGCGACCGCTGTTTCCATTTCTGGCTGTTCATCACTAAAAACCGCCATTCTCCGATATCAGCCATTACTCGTCTGTCTGGATATAAGCGCGCCGCTCCATAGGCGACGGCAACGCAGCACCCATGGTGGCTACGCATTATCAAGATGCACGTATTGGCCAACTTTGAGCAAAATAAATTGCGCGCAAAACCAACTTTATAGGGGACGCCATTAATCCAATGCAATATGCCGTCAGCAGGCATCACTTTTTAATATCGGCGACAAACGCTGCGTTCATCGGGAAAGCTCGACTCTTTTCGCCCGCCTTCATTTCACATTGTTGCATGACATGGCTACGCAACTTTCATGAAGTAAGAAAAAATCAGGGGTTTCCGTATGGCCTACACCGATAGCAATACGCTGAATGGGAAGTGCCGTCAATCAGCGACCACTTCTAATTGCGGTGAAATAACTTATCTACCTTGGGCTGATTTAAAGTTGACTGAATTAAACTTTAGGCGCCACCTTCTCTCATAAAGAACGGCGGTTTGGTCGACGACATCTGAACCGACATTAATAATGAAGATCGGCACGATCAATTGCGCAATGGATATAGTCGCCAGTCGGAAAACGGCAGTGCCTTAGGTATTGTTGTTGGCGGACCCCAAATACAGCCTTTACCCATTTGGGTAGTGGCAAATGGGATGCCTCATGTTTGGTCCGACAAATTGTGACAAGCTTGCCAAATGCGCGCCACGGGGTTTTTTTGGCCCCCCACCGGCACCAATCATTTTAATACCTCTCTCTCCGCCTCTTTTAAATCATAGCGGCTGCAGCATCAAAGAATTTTCTCGATCAGCATGTGGTAGCGGGATCGGACTAATATTAAAATAACATTGTGTCGTTTTTATGATTGACCGTTTCTGCGGCGACATCTTCTGGCAACTCTAATTAAAGCTGCACCAGACGCTCTTCCGTGGCTAATTTCTAAATGCTTCACGCACCATAGGACGGAATCATGTCGACATGGTCACGATTTGTTGGGGCGTTTATTTAGTAATGGGCTTCATTTCATGCTCACCCACACCACAATTTGGAATAGCCTTGTTTGCTAGTTTAATGGGTTTTTTGCCCAGTAATCCTTACTAGTGGAAATGCACCTAATTGTGCATAAGCGCCCGCCCGTTACAAGATTCGTCGCGCCAGGCCCAAGGTGGCAAGACACCACACCAGGTTTTCCCCGTCAGCCTTGCCATAAGGTGCTGCCATAAAAGCAGCACTTTGTTCATGTCGCGTCAAATCAGTTTGATGAACTGGATTTACGCATGGCCTAAAAAGTTAGGTTCTTTCACCTGGTTAACGCCATTAAATGCGTTCAACACCTTCATTTTCTAGCGCTTAATAATAAATCAGAAGCATTCATTGTAGTTATCGAAGGATGTTAGTTGATTGAGTCATGATTTCTATCCATTTTAGTTTGTTATTTTGCTGAAACGATAATTTACAGATTAGTTCTGCAGATTCAGATGTCTTTTACTGTTTTTTACCTTAAGGTTCCTATTCGACATTGATTCTGGATGAAGTTCTATTCATTTACTGACAGACCTTACCAGTTTGCTTGCACAAGGCGCGCATGTTTACGCTTGAGCTGGCGTGGTGCAGAAAACGCCACCATGCATGTTGCTAGCACGCCAAATGTTCTTTTTGCATTGTTTTTTGCATATTGGCGATGACACGCACCGGCTTTATCTTTTTCTGGGGGGGAAATCTAAAAAAAATTCCCATTATTTAAAACCTGTAATTTTTTTTATTGCTGGGTGGTAATTGCCCCGTGCTTGGAGCACTGGTATTTTTGTGCAATTGTAATGATTGAATACAGCCGATGTGCGAACATAAATCCACGTGCTGAATTAACAAAAATCAAGCTCCTAACACAAAACGCCCAAGTCGCTTCTGCTGGTGTAATTGAGCTTGCTCACTGGCGCAGATTTTAATGCCGTATCAGCGTAAGTCATCAACAATTATCAAATAACCCAAAGGTAAGCTTTTCTTTGATTAGGCGATCCCATATTTATCAATAAGCTCATGGGCGCCGCGCCAGTGCCGCCCGTCAGAGCTATTCAATAGTGATAAAATCTTGGCGCACATTTCAACGCCGCGTTTGATTAATCGCTTCAAATAACATCAAAAAATCCTGTTCGCGCCCAACAACCGTTTTAAAGCCAACGTGTTTGCCAGTTGGCTGCGAACATAGGCAATGACGCTAATAAATCATGCACGCTATTTGATACGGTGTGTGGCGATTTGGTGCTAATGGCATTCTTGTCGACCTCCAAGCCGCGAATCGCCTGCAATTTCTGCATTCAAACTTTGCCCAGGCCTAGAATGCCGCCTTTTTCCCGGTTTTTAGCGGCCTTGGCTGAGTTTGATTTCAAAAACATTCTTAAACTTGATGTATGTGGCGACCGACTTCTTTGAGTTTTTGTCGTCAAAGCCACCTTCTTTTTTCGCACAACCAAAATTTGCTGTGGCCAATTTTGGAAAACGAGATCGGCAGCCGCCTTCTAAATGATAAGGTGACAGACCGCCTTCCACCCGTATTCATCCAAAATACCCGCCCATTTTGCGCCTTTGGATAGCGCACGGATGGCGGGAATTAGAAAAGTGCACCATAACCAGCCGGAGATATTGAATAAAGATGCCAGTCGAATTAGGGGGCTGCTGGCAGTATGGGCAATGGTTAAACCAGGCTGAGGTTTTGCTACGTATCTTCAGCTAGGCTAGGAAAAGGACAGTTCACAAAAAAACACAGTACCCCAGGGTCGGTTAAGGACGCAGTGAGAGCCCAAGGCCTGTTGCTATCACCATTTTTTGCTGTAGATAAACCCCATGAGCGTTCGGCGCGATAAAGGCATTTTCTTCTCGATCTTGGGCAAAAGAATATTGTCTAAAAAAAAAACTCACCATTGTGCTCAAAAAATATAGCGGAAACGCGCTAAAACAGGGTAGTTACGTCTTAAGGTACTTTTGGTTTTGGAATCGGGTCGAAGCAAGTACAACACGATAAATTGTGGAAAAAAGTGAGTCCATAAGAAAATGAATAGATAGACCAATATTGCAATGGCATTAATACAAATTGATGATAGATAGTCCCATCAAGAAAACTTCCCAGCTTCATGATTGATTGTATGCTATTCAGTCGTGAGGTAAAACCGTAACTTTACCAAAACATAGGATTGGATTATGGTATTTGTGGCTACTAAACAATTCTAACGCTAAAACTCTCCGCGCTGTATTGACGACGTTCATCGGCATCTTAAAAACACTAAACGGCTCATTAACGATGCATGATATGTTGAATAGAAGTCAAAATATAGCTGAAGTTCATCATCTGATCCGCGTAAAGAATTTCTGTCATTACATCGCCCTTTCTTCTATATTTTTAATTTTTTGATTAATTAACTTGAGTAGTTCATGAAAAGAAAGCAGGCTATCTGAAGAAAAAGTCTAAGACTTTTGTTACGTAATCATCGTGATAATGGTTAATGCAAGGTTTAATTGAGCGCGTTAATATTGAGCTGTTTAATTAAGTGCTTCTGTAATTGGTCGAGCGCCTTTAAGCAATCACCGTCTTGGCGCACCAATTATTCATGCGCATAAACCGGCTTACCGCATCACCAAATAAAGTTACCAGCGGCTTAAGCCTTAAGGCCAGCTTTTTCAATAAAAAAACTGCTTCAGTGCTTGGTCATTCAAGCCAAGTGCACGGGCGTCATAACCAAAGCGATAGTGCCTTCTGGCGCAATGAGTTTTGATTTGCTGGCAATTGGTCGCTTAAATAGTCAGAGGACAAAATTTCGTGTTAGCAGTTAAGTAAGTTTAAGTAATTGCTTCTAGCCAACGCTTTCACCATCGCGATAAGCGGCCTCAAAAGCAATAGGCTAAAACGCGATTGGCGGCGCTGACATTAGCAGCGTGTCAAACCGCTTGCATTGATGGTTTTGCGATGGGCTAGGCAAGTGGAATAATCAGCGCCGATTTAAATTCAACCCCTTGCAATCATTAAACGGTTTTGCTTGGCGCAACAGCCGTGATGATGTTATGCTATCGTTGGCTAAAGTTTGCAATGGTTTGATGCTTAGCTTACTGGATAAATAAAATCAGCGTGAATTTCGTCCCGAAAAATCATCAAATCATTGCTGTTTTGCGATGGCTAGGAAATACGCTGTAATTCTTCAGTTTTCCCAAACCTCTGCCAACGGGGGATTATGCGGTGAACATAAGGAACAACATGCGTGCATTAAGCGGCGCACTTGTTCAAGATGGTTCAAAGTCAGATGTCGTGTAACGATTTGTTCTTCGCAAATAAAGCAAAAGGGTTTTCAACAAGCGTTTCGACCCCGTGTTTTCAAACTGCAGGAAAAAGGAAAGGAAAAATACACAGGGGGCGGCTTTGCACCAAATTTAATCGGCCTCGCCTGGCCTTAGCAAAGGCTAACGATTGCCTGCATTTTGCAAAGCTGGGGCACGACCACCTTGGACATAAAAAGCCCCACAAATCATCACCCGTTTAATTTGGCCCCCAAACCATGCCGGCCTTTTGATTGCCCAAATCAATTCAAGTGGCATCGAAAAAAACAGGCCTTTCTTGGCTCAAAAAAGCGGGGTATAGGCCCAAACAATTCGAAAATCTTCTGTTCTTGTTTCTTTGT
>Ga0163217_1093355_pt1 | contig 11329 bp, 6 predicted proteins | sample SynspAceP_FD_185933 | JGI IMG/M metagenome (GOLD analysis project Ga0163217, IMG submission 185933) | Saline lake microbial communities from Ace Lake in Antarctica - Synechococcus sp. Ace-P (PacBio error correction) | ecosystem: Environmental > Aquatic > Non-marine Saline and Alkaline > Saline ... | reverse complement strand
CTCGCTGGGCTTCACGATGGTTGAACGTTGGAACATTGACATTTGTACTGGGGACTTCCAATTGGGATATCTGTCTAGATGCTAACCTGAAAAATTCATGAAACCTTTTAAAATCAAAAAATCATCAATCATTGGCTGGATATCAGACCCAAACACAGAATCATGATTGGCCAGTTTGGAAGGCCGATGTTCCCCACATTACATCTTAGTCGTATCAAATTTCAACATAATCGGTAAATTAAACTTCACAAAACATGAAAAAAAATTAGGAATACTTTTCGGGCATGGAGGATAACGTTTCCTCAAGCATTTATAGAACGAGTTACATCAAACAAAGGAGAAGAAAGGGTATCCCATGGCAGAAGCTGTTTATGATTGATAAGTATCGACGAACTTTCTGATTATGCAGTTCTATACTCGATTATCGTCGAATTTGCTTCCAAATGCAAACGTGTGCCATGTTTTAAATGGGCTTAAATCTTGGCAGCAAAAAAAAAACGCCCGCACCCTGAATTACAGGTACCGCTGTAGTTAATCAACAATCCACTTTTGGTGGAGTGCCCTGATGATAAATTTCTTCAATAATGCTTAGCAGACCAGCTTGGGATCCCAAACTTCCAAAAACGGTGATTTTACCATTCTGCCGCAACACCCAGGATTGCATAACAACATTTCAAATCATTTAGGGAACTAAAGGCTCCCTTTAGATTGGAGTAGGGATTTTTTATTATATTGGTTTTCCAGACTTATATTGAACCATATGCAGGTGGTCTGGTGGATGGAAAGAATGTCTATCGTTTGGAGGATCTAAAGAGGAGTTTTTCCGAATTTTTCATTCCAACTACAGGTCAATTAGTGATGATGGCTATCAAGCAAGAAATCGTTTTTTGAAGAGTATTTCAGAGTTATATTGTTAAGGGGGAAAAAGCTGTTTTTGGAAGATCGATTGCACTTATGAGCCTAGGAACCGCATCACCTTAGGTATGTAGTGGATAGAACTCTTCCGTCTTCCAATAAAACTATGGCAACAATTAAAGAGTATGATATCCGACTTTGTCAGGTTTGGAATACGATTTTAATTACGTAGAATTTGCAGTAAAAAAGATGGTATTCCCTGTATGCCATTGATTTTGGAAGGAAAAATCCAGCGCCAGATCCTGCAGATGTAAAACTCTGGGTCACGGAGAATTTCGATTGTGGTATGTTGGAAGAAGCAGCAAAATGGCCATTCCGCCTACGCAAAGACCCAAAAAACCAGGCAGGAAAAAAACAAAATCTCACATGGGGGCACATTTTATCGGAGAGACTCTGATTGTATCAAAGCAAAAGATTCTAATCTAGATTCTTTAAGAACGGATGGATTCTTGCAATTGCATTTGAAGGAGCTTCCAAATCATTTTACCCTCAGGAGTAGAGGAGGCAGCGAATGAGCTGCGACGCAACACTCACGGCAATTATTGCAAATTTATTTGTCCGGTTTTGGACTCCCGGGCATCGGCTTCTCGGATCCTCATAATATGTCCAAGATGTGGTGTAGCAAGGACCCCGCATCACAACTCGCCTACACCACGAGTGGGCACCGACGAAAGATCTTTTTGCACCATGAGCAAGATGTTCAAGGCCAGGGAATTGCATCAAATCCTGTAGTGGAAGTGGCCGAGCCTATTTCGCCGTACTCGGGCACAAAATATCTGCAGGAAATGTCACCCAGAAGCACGCAAAGGGGTTATTCATTTCTTAGAATAATAAAGATTCAGAAATTTAGCCGCAAATCAGGGTTTGTTGGCTTGGTGCAGCGGGTGAGATGACGCACCCGTTTCCAGATGGCAGATCAGGAAAATCACGTATTGACCCCCGTACCCTAACATTTGTAGATGAGCTGAAAGAGTTGCAAGGTATCAAATTTTGATTTATTGTGTTTGCATGTTCATGTTTTGGAATCGAAAACAGGGAAAATTGCGCATGTTCAATTAATGAATCAGGCATGATTAATTTTCTGCCTCATATTATGCGTTAGCACCACTATAAATCGCCTTGTTTGGGAAGGTTCGACAATACTGGTTTTCAAAGCATTCAGATGCAGGAAGATTTTTGCCAAATTCCCTCGCCCACTGTGCGGACTGGAAGTGCCAGTGGATAGTTCACCCGTCCTGAATATTTGATCAGTGCTCCGAAGAGTCTATAATGACAATTACGATATGCAGACACTTAATCAAAAACTAATTGTATGACTAATTCCAAAGAAATTTCGGTGTGATTCCTCGGATTTCACCCTGGCCCGTGCTTCTTCAGCCACTATTGGAATTCGAATCCTTGTGAATATGCTGAGTGTCCTCACGGCTAGACAGCCTACATGATGACGACCTCTCCTGTTATCCGTGTAAGCGATCATCCAAAGCAGTAGTAGCTTCGAAGCTTTATACTCAATGCTTTTGCATGAGCCAAATCACCAGCTCATTTCAATATCTCTATCGGACTTCGCTGCTCTTGATCAGCGAGATGCACATAAATTCAGCAGCCAGACGCAAGATAATGGTAATACGAAGGGTCAAAGCATCATTGCATCCTCTTTGGTAGAAACCGTTTAGACTCGCGGCCGTGGTGCCAACCCTAGCGTTAATGATCTCGCGGCCTCGAGTCAATGCCCAAAGAATTTAATCCCATGAACTTTCCTTTGACTTTTTATTGAGGATTGTGTCGTGCTATGTCTGCAATGGAATTTGGACAGACCGGACAACTCTGAACGGGAAATTGATTAACGTACATCAATCTTTTCAAAAACGGAACTGGGAGACAGAATCAGCAGCCTTGCAGTCTCTTGAGAAATACTCAAAGATTGACCAAAGTCGTCTCTGATTGTATTCACTTCCAAAATTCAAGAAGGAATCTTACGTTTAAAACATCCATTTTTCATACTGGTAAATCATGTTTAGAAAAGTTGGGGAACAATGAAAAATGAATCTTGCCATATTGGACAATGAACACAAGTAGGAAGAGCCTAATCAGGGGACTTGCGTCTTGTATTCGAAGGATATTGTCGGGGGATTTTGGCCGGGTCAAATAAATTACCACGCTTCGTCTTTTTTGACGTCCTAGGCCGTCAGAAAAGCAGCTAGAATTACCCGAGATTCAAGAGATTTCGACTACATTTACATTTCCTCAGGTCTTGGTCCTGGCAAGTGCTTTGGACGTAGAGCAGATGGCAACATTGGATGGGATTTTGAAATACTTTGATTTTATCGATCAAATCTATGGCTCTTGGAATCAGACATTAATACGCACCACTAAGGAGAAATCGACATCCTCTCGTCATTTATTTGTTTTCATTCAGTCAACAGGGCATCCCTCATCAGATGCTACTCCCCACTTTCTGGACGGGGGGGGCCATTTTTCTTTTTGGTTTGAGGATCAATTGAGCAACGTAAAATCCACATCCATGTTTGGAGTTAAATTGGCAGTGCACAAAAACTGCTGAAATGGGCAGGCGTGATCGCTTATTAGCAATCTCGAAAAAACCCATTTTGGGCTGTTGGATTCGAGGGATTTATTCAGGTTGTTTCAGCCATGATCTCAAAAAATTCAAAAATTGCTTGGAGCAAAAAATTATTGCCTCTGAGAAAATCCGTGAATCATATGATAAGAATATGAGCGAAGCCAATCATGGCTACAGTTCTCTGATGAAATGGTAGGGACACAGTTTCATCCAGAGGCAGGATCAATCTCATTTTCTAAATCATCTGAAGGAAGCCATGGGAATGAAGATAAAGTGATCGCAACCAAAGGTAAGTTGGGAAATTAGAGCAATTGATCGATCATCTTTTCGATGACGATAAGATCTTGATAAAACGAATGAAACGTTCATTCCTGATTTTTTATAAGAAAAACTCTATCCGAAGAGTTAAAGAATCTCAACAGTTGGCGTCATATATGATCCCAGAAAATCAGAAGTCAGTTTTAATGAAATTTCACCCCCCGGAAAATACTTAGCATTTTTAGCTGATATTCACTTCGGATTCTTGATTATTTACGACAATTCCCGAATTAGCTGAGGGAATCCATTTTTCATCTCTGATGAATTTAAAAATTACAGCTGCTGAGGGCTAGTAACAAGTGGTATTTTATTTAAAAGGGCCAGATTGCAAATCGATTACTTCAACGAGCGATGTAGAACTTTTCATCACTGAAGGTGCCAGCTGAAGATCTGGGCATACAGGAATTCCTTGCGGATTGAGATTTGGGCGATCGTGTTGAATAAATGGACGCTATTGTGCCCAAAATTGATAGCAGGTTTCAGGGCCTTTCCTTCATTTCAATTTTCATTCAACCTCTTTCATAAATCAAGGCCCATGTATCCCTTTTCTTGTAGATTATACCCCATTTTTTTTTTGAAGGAGTAGATGAATCGAGTTACTGGATCTTTTGAGGAAAATTTGATTTCTCAATGGCGGTATTACGAATCAGAGGTGATTTTACTAGAAATCCGAGCCTGAAAAAGCGAACACAAAAATTGATTTTTATTATTTTGCAAAAGAAGATCTGGATCCCTTTTGTTTCTGTGTGACGGATATCATCAAAGAAGGAAAAGCGATCCTCTTTCTATAAGAATGAGGGTGCGTCAGAAAAATTCAATCAAGCGAATTTATAACCGAGTTCATCTTTGCATGAGTTAGATTTGAGAAAAGGACTTGAAGCTCAGTTCAGTTAGTTCAAGTGGAATTGGATGTTAGACATGGGCTCGGACATACCAAATTTGGTTACAACTCGGATTAATTCTAAGTTTATTACCTCCTTATCTTCAGTTGAGAGTATTCATCGCAAAACTAAGCTGCTGAGCTGAAGTTGGAAGAAAAGAATTCCAGTCTGATTGGAAGACTACGTGTTGAAGCCCCTTATCTTTCCTTTTCAGGAACAGGGGATTGTTTTTTCATGTGACCCCAGAAGCTATCGATAAGGTAAAAGGAAAAAAGATCCTTTATATCCTTCAGAAAAAAGTCCCCTTTCTTATAAGCCGTGTAGTCTCAAGCACCAGAGGACAAAATTAAAGTTGAGGTGAGAATGCTCGCCGCTTATGGCCTTAAAGTGAGGAGCGGCCGCCAAATTTGTTTGCCATCCTGACTCGATTAACGCCGCCGGGAGGTGATCGGAAGTTCATAATTCAACAAGACACAAAGATTGGGTGAGGTCTATCGCCCGCATAGTGGCGATTCGATGGATTTATCAAAAACATAAAAAATGTCGGCTTAGCCGCATTTTTTTTGATTTTGTATGCAGCTCCTACCCATTGCCTAGCGCGGATCGCTCAGCAAGCCAGCAAGCGCGATCTTGCAGCATATCATCCTTAATGTAATTGCGGCCGTGAACGCCTGTGTGAAGTGCATCGCCTTCATATGACTTCCAAACAGGACAAGGCTTTACGCCCGCTTCTGCAAAATTTTTTGGCAGCCTATACAATCAATCCACCATAAGAGAAGATTGCCACCATTACCTCAGACTTCCTAAAACCCCAGGCTGCGTCCCTTGAACCGATCCTTGTGTAAGCCTTCTAATGAACTCTCTCCACCCTGTAGATACCAAGCATCGTCTGACTGCGTCACGCCACTACTTTCGTGAGAGAACCTGGCCGTATACTTTTTCTCCTGTCGATCACTATTTTTTCCATTCCATGACCCTTTTGGGTTTGGATCTGACAGTAAATAAGGGACCAGGTCCAACATCATTGGCCAAACAGTGCTCCTTGGAGGAATTCCCGGCAGTCCAGCTTACACCTGCAAATCTAGCCCTCCTCAGCTCAGTTGGGAAATATTAATTGCTGGGATATCTTTTTGATAAATTTTCTTTTGATCAGCGACTTTTAGGGAAGGAGATCGGGGCCACGTCTGTTTGTCACAATAATGCGGGAACAGATTGCATCCAGATGCCCACTGTAACATGGTTATATCAGGCGTGCAATCTGATGCCTGGCATTTCTAATAACTTATCTGCAACTTCCGCGTTGCATACATATTGGGTCGCATATAAAATTTATCCTATATCTTCAAAAAATAGAGATTAAGCTTGGCTACAGGTTGTGTGGCAACTTGAAAATTAATATGCAGGCTTTTTGCGATTTATTCCACCCAGTGACCGACTTTTTCGATTCGACCATGAGGACATCTTGCTGTGAATTAGACAACCAGCCCCATTTGATTAATTTAGTTAGGACGACATTAGACTGCCCAAACAGGCAACGCATTTTGAAATCCATTTACTTTCCAGCAGAACCGTTACTTCTCCAGCCTTCAGGCGAAGGGGAGATTGATTTGCTGATTTCCATTGGCCTTCTTAATGATCTTATTTTGAGTTTACTTTATACCCTGAGAACTCGTAAACTCAAAAAGCTACCTCGCAGAAAATCTCTATCACTTGGTACCCAAGGATAAAGTAGCACTCAAAAAATTGTTAAGAGTAGTTTTTGACATAAGGTAGCTGGAGGAATCGTGACCCATGACCGAGTCCTCACAGGCGCGCTGCACTCTCGCCCACTCCTGACTCTAGCTACAAGTCTCCCACGCTGAGCTCCGCAAGAATAGATAAGATGCAACTCTTCCTGATTATGATTCTATCTCTCCGGGTACTAATGGCGATCTCTTCCGCTACAAGGGAATTTTTGACATAAGAGAGAAACCTCCAACGGCGTTTCACATGACGTGCACTTCGAAGAAGTGGCACTTGGCGCAGGAGAGCCCAAAAGAATGTGGCGCGCTCAAAAGTAAATGCTGGGGAAAACCATACTCATATCCACTGCGGACCGACCGTGGTCCACATCGTTGAATACCTGGCATACCTACACCCAAAATAGAAAAAGTTTTCTTGAAAAAACCTCCTGTATTCGGTATACTTCGCATGTGAGTTGCTTTGAGTGATGATTAAGATGGACTCCTTTCAGCGAGTATGGACAGAGGGGGTATGATGATCTTCGTTGGTTTTTTGAAGTGATGCCTAGAAAAATCGCTTTTAGTCAATTGTATCCTTTTCGAATTGCGCTATTGTTTAAGCATTGTTTTTTAGAAAATCTTCACACATATAAAACACACTCTCCCCAAAAAGTTACTTTAAGGAAATAAATTTCACTGACATCTCGACCAAAACTTTGTGGGGGAACTTCACGGCACTAATCGTGGACGCTAATACGCAGGCAAATCGCGGCAGAAGTTGATCTATGAGGGAGGAACGTGTTGTCTAAATCTGCATTTCAGGCTATCGATGTTATCTGACGATGATCGTATTCCTTCGTATTTCAAATCGTCGTTTTTCGGTAAGTCCTATAGATAGAAATATTCGGGCCCCATGTCTTTTTGCTAGCGTTTGAGGTGAGTCTCGGTTCAATACACAATCAACTTGTACACGAATCCATATCTTGAGTCTTATGCCTCATCTATTTTATGATACAGTCATGTCGATTGCTCGAAACGTACCGATTTTTTCTGGTTTAGAATTGATAACCAACGCGAATTATCACTTCGTCCAAAATCCCTAAACTTTCGCGATGGGACTAATATGCATCATTGATGTCCGAGGGCGTAGTATGGATTCAGAATGATCCAGGCGTACATATGTAGCGCGAATCATTTTTGATTATTAGCTATAGACAAGATTGCCACCGTTTTGCGTGGATGCGCGACGTCAGCACGCGGTACGTTTACCTCAAAAAAGACTTTTAGCTGCTTCAGTTTTAAAACCCATGTGGTATTCAATTCTGATTAGCTGAAGGCCTCGAATCATCCTTGAAAATTATATTAAAAGTAGATTTCAACCCCACCTTCGCTAATTTATTCTGTTACCGAGACTTCATTAAAAATACTTTTAATTCTCACGAGATTTCGATTATGTACACTCTAACTGCTTCACTTATAACAATCAAAATATGACTTGAGAATATCTAATCCGCAGGAGCGTTTGATTTCGCAAAGGACGTGGAAAACCACTAAACTCCTGATCTGTGAATGCTGCTGGGGGAGTAATCGTTATTCCTCAGAAAAAAACATAAGATAAGAATCTCCTGCCCAATATCAGATTGAAAACGCTTTGTTAAATAAATAGGAAGGAGAAAATAGAAACTGAACCGTGTGTGTTAGAAATACTAAGTTCTGAAAATTCGTAGGCCAGCTTCAAAAAGTTTTACAAGCATGAACTTCGTGAAATATACGGACATTCACGGCTCGAGATTTGGCAAGATTTTACAGCTTACCTGTCCAAGCGCTGTATTGATAATTAAGAAGGGATCTTAATTCTAGCAACGTTTTTCCTGCGAATTCTAAAGGCTTTTAAACGGCATTCTTCTTTCCAGGACTGCGATAAAGCACCCCCGGAACCGAAGCGCAAAAATAGATAAGGGCGGAAATGAAAGAATAGATTTTTGGCAGGAACATCAGCTCGGAAAAGAATACCCTGATCTCGGAATCGTGTCGGATCGTAGTTTTCTCTAACTATCTTGAATTCAGCTCCTTGACTAGGAATGAATACAGATCGTGTTTTCACTCTCATCTTTTGCAACAAAATCGCGGATCGAAATCATTAGGATATCAAAAAAAGTGGGACATAGATAAGATGCATCCTTGCAAGTCAAAATTCTGTCACTCTTTATAAACTTTAGAAGCTTGAACCTTGTGTTTCCACTAATTTTGGGTAATTATTATCCCAATTACCCTCAGTCGACAGCATTCAGTTCTTTGAACCAACCTTCAATGTCCTTTCCTCTCCGATTGATTAATTCTTACATTTTGTCAACTGTTCGGATTGACTCGACGATGCAGGAGGTCCTGATTTCAAATTCGCTTTACATCGTCATTTGATTTCGAGCTCAACCTTATCTGCGAAGAATTCAAAAATTCTTTCACTCCAGAGGGCCAGTACAACTGCAACGCGCTTCCCAAATTGCAAAATCTGCATACTTTCGCTCATTGAACCAAGGAGTCAACCACAATTTACAGACGTCGCTCTCGCTCCCACTCTACCCGGGATGTCACTGGTGGTATTCGAACTTCTACGTGACTTCCTTCTCTTTCCGATTCGAGAAGCTTGGTTTGTTTCGGTTCGTTTTGAACAAGCCAAAATTTTACTCTCTGCTTTGATGATTTTCTTCAAATCATTCCAATTTGCCAGGCATATTCTCCGTTGGGTAGAGACTTGGTAGGCCCAACTTTCAGGCATCTTCGTTAGCATTTTGGGAGGCTTCTCTCGATGATTGCTCAGCCTTCGACAGCGCAATTCTTTTATCTCTTCGCGTTCTACCACATTATTCTTACACCCTTCCAAAAGAAGGTTATCACAGGACTACCTGATGGCTTACCGCGCGAAGAACCTGTAACAGGAATAGTACTTTTGTAAAATTCATTTGTTGCTTAAAATTTTAAACTATGGGTCAAGGTGAGGTTTTATAAAACGTGCACGTATTTTATGAGACTTTATTCTTTTCAAAATGTAAAAGATATCCTCGGCAATAATACCTTAGGTCCTTTAGGGATTTAATTCCCCAAAAGAAGATTTGATGAAGGTCTCTTCGATAGCGATCGATATCAGTGGGCTCAAGATGGGAGGTTACATTTTCGTCATCCAGCGGACTTTCAGAGCCGTAAATTCTCGATTGGATTCTAAAAATGAATTCGGAGATCAATTCCAAGGAATCACTCCCCTCCTGTTTTTTTATTACTAAAAAGAAAATGCTCCTCCCAATTGAAGTGGCGGATATCGAGATTATTCATGGAACAAATAAGTAAATTTTCAACGAAATACTATCCCCAAACCGTCTTCTCAGAAAATTCTCGATGACGATTTATTTCTAGCATTTTGGTCAAAGTCCAATTCCTCAACCGGAGTTTACGACCCAAAGATAGTTATTCCCAGTTTCCCCTGAGATGCTTTCAGCCATTTATGATTGTTCTCCTGAATTAAGAATTCCATTTAACTCGAACCCCGCGGACGCTTGGATTTCCAAACGCTTTGATTCGCATTTCCTTGCTTGATAATTCTTGCTTTGCCAATTCATAATTCCGTCTTACTTATGTCGCAAGATAAGGAGCCTTGCTGTTCAAGCCTTTCAACTTTACTTACTGCCTAAATTTCCCTTTTCGCCACTGCTGGTCAGGGCTGAGACATCTTTTTAAAAAATGGATCCAGGTACCTGCTTTTACCAGCACCGAACTCCAAACCCCAACTTCTTCTGTTGCCTCTTCGGCGGATTATGCAGGTAGCAGGTGGAAAGACTAGTCTGTGATCTCTGCTCTTGAGTCAAGTCTTCTTCCCAAAACTATCCATGCGCTCCAACGCTTGCTGGCTGCCCCACTGTCGCGCCGCGACAGCCGGACCCAATGATGTGAGTAATTATTAGTGGCAGGCCAGCTTATACCATTCACAAAATCATTCTATAAGGCCAGGGGGGAAGATGGGGGTCGCTAAGTGGAGGAATTTTAATCCTTCAAAAGGAATTACTACAAGGATACCGTATTTTCATTCTCGATTGAATCTCCAATGCTGGGCAGATGAATGGGAGGAATGTCGTGGGCCAATCTGTGGGAGATCTCATTACATTCGTTTTTTACTGGGATCGGGTAACAGATTGATTTTTGAGTTTGGGGATACTGCTCCAGCTTCCCCGGTGGGGAAGGATTTACAGTCAGCATCGACGGCGGTTATTTATTATTAGGCACTTTAAAGATTTAAGACGGCTTGATCATTATCGAGGGCTCATTGAGGTTTGCCGTCAAAAATTGCAGAATCTAGGGATTTTATTTAATACAACTAATCTCCGAGAGGCAAAACCTTTAAAGCTCAGAAAAAGCCAGCGATTCAGATTTGCCACCAAAAGCTTTCAGGATATTTTCAAAAATGACTTGGAGAGCGACTTGAAGATTGGCTTGCGCTATTCTCATGATAAAATTATGGCACTTGAGAATACTACCATTATGCACGGCGCTCTAACAAAGCTGTCCGTTCACGTACATCAGTTCTACAATCCGGGCGAGCTATCATTTCTTTGAAGACCGAAATCAGCTTCTGGAGATCTCCTTGATTGATTGTCAAAAAAAAAAAATTATACTCAACCATGGCCAAGATTCAGATCGGGCGTGGGAACCATTTTCTTGGGGCGGGGAAAAATGGGAAAGATATGGCTGAGGCTTGATGAAAAAAATTAAGGAAATTTTTTGAAAGGAATTTTTTTATGGATTTTCGGGGGTTTGGGCAAACCAAACTTGGGAAATTTTTTGAGGGGGGGGGACTGTTGCTTTAAAGGGGACTTTTTCCGATTTTTGGAAAGGGGCAAAAAATTTTTTTCTGGTTTCCATCCTCTCTC
>Ga0163217_1064523_pt1 | contig 11329 bp, 15 predicted proteins | sample SynspAceP_FD_185933 | JGI IMG/M metagenome (GOLD analysis project Ga0163217, IMG submission 185933) | Saline lake microbial communities from Ace Lake in Antarctica - Synechococcus sp. Ace-P (PacBio error correction) | ecosystem: Environmental > Aquatic > Non-marine Saline and Alkaline > Saline ... | reverse complement strand
CGCGTAATTGCCGCACAATCGATGCTTCCAAAACATCGGTCGTCGACAGCCTTGAACGTGCCACGGACTTATATTTGGCAGTTATCGAGACGTTGGAACAAGCATGGCGGGACCTGCCACTTGGATGCTTCATCGTCGCCATTCTTCGTCCCCCTTCCCTGCCTCGCAATCGCTGTCACGCTTGCTGTTTGCAGCGCTTCTGACCGCCTTTTCTAAAGGGTGATTTCAAAACCAGCGAACAAAGGATCGCATGCGTGCCAGGTCGAGTTGATGTAAGGCTTCCGATTGTCGTGGGCCATCGCGATGTTGCGGGTTCTTGTTTTAGCATCACTGGCTTTTGGACTTTCTTCGCTGAAAGTCCGTTATAGCGCTCGTACTGCATAACAGGAGAACCTGAATGGCAGGTTGCCAACAACGTACGGTCTGATCCTCGCTGTCGGGCCATCGGGGGTGTTGTCGGCGGAATCGCGTCGCGTCTTTACGAAGCTTTTTCCCACAGGTTGCTGCGCAATGGATATGACCTTGTCGCAACACCAATGTTCCTGATGATCGCCTTGCCACCGGGCGATTTCACGGTCGCCGCCGCAATGTTCGTGTTCTATCTGAGGGCATCGTCGGAACACGCTGTTCCATCTCCCTTACCTTCAGCCGCGTTGTCCTGATGAAATAGAGGACCGGGTCACAGCGTCTATCCGGCTTTTTAGCCACTGGCGCATGATGCCCTTGGTTTGTCGCATATCCGGGGCCATCTGTGAGCATGGTCCGAAGGACCCTCGGTCGGATACAGCACTCACCATGCCGTTTCTCGTTGCCGCCAGCGGAATTTCAGTCTTAGCCGCCTTTCGATGGAGACCGCTTGTAGTGGATCTTCAGTAGTCAGATGCGAAGCGTCCATACCGGGCTTTCCGCGCGCAGCGCAGGCATCGTGGTAGGACTCTGGGCCCTTTTCAGACCTCTCGCCGCGATCATAAAAGTGGCTGTTCAGGGAACTGCCGTTCGCAGCACCATGAATGAACTCACAGACTGCGGCCCTCAGATCTTCGCTGCACGTGCGCCAATGGTCGTTGGAACCCTCCTTCAACAAACGGTCGTTTTGTCACTTGGCGCTGACGGTTGAATTTTATCTCCCCCTCACTTCCGGCTTACCGAGATGGCTACTTTATGCGTTTGTTATCCTTCGTTGCTGTGCGGTTCGCTACAGTCGCCTTGCGATAATTCGCGACCACTCCGAGAGTGAGGTGCTGGAGCACGTCGACCGAACGCATGGCTCTAGGCAATGACTTCCGAAGCCGTGCCCCAGTAAACCAGATTTGGTTGAACATAAACCGGCCCCGGCGATTTTCTGCGAATGTGTAGTTCAGCAGGTAGACAGAGCCGTATACGCCGATCAATACAACCAGCCAGAAAACCTGACCCTCCCCACTTAGCTCCAGGCTCGCGGGGCTTTCGATCAGCGGGCCGACGAGCGCAGCAGGACGCTTTGAGATCCAGCAGAGTCGCTGCGCAAGACAGGGCGATGCACCGCTTGGCCAAAACTGTGCGAATTATATTGCCCGAGCCGCCGCCAGCGGAACCGGAGGCCCGAGCAAGACCAGAACACAGCCGAGAAGTTTGATGCCCCATTTTCTGCTTGAAATCAGAGCGGACGATTCCGCGACAAAACCCAACGTGATCCGAACGTTCCGCCGGGCTGTCAGACCTTCAAGCGAGATTGGCCGCCAAGTGTCATCGTGAAGAACGGCGATAGCGATACAGAGAGGAAACGTAGCTGTCCACCCGGGGCAACGACCATGTATGTAACGACATTGAAACTGCAAAAGCTGATGATGCCGAGACTAGGTAAAGCGTCATATGCTGCCCGCTCCCACAATATCGCTTGGCCTGTGGCTCCGCGAAGATCAGTCAGAACCATCGCAGCGCCGACTTACCTAGAATGACAAGCTCGAATGGCTTTAATACCAGTCGAGATCGCTACTTGGGCGATCATAATGCTAGCGCGAGCAGTAAAGCTGCACACGACGAGGAGAAGAAAGGGAGAGGCCGTGTCGCATATTAAACTCCAGCACATTTGAATCGTTGGACGTCAGATAAAAGGAAATTCTGATTCAAGCAAGAGGGAGGTTAGCGTCAGGTCATGGATGCCAGATAGATCAAATTCTTAAACAGTGGTTGCATTTGCCCGGCCCTGATCGTGGATTTGCTGGACCAATGGGGGCCATTGGCGGGCTTATCCGGGTTGCTCATGGCTTTCGCGAAAGCAGGCGGACAACCTTTGCTCACATGCCTTAATGCAGCAGGCTTTCGACCTGCTGGCTACCCTGCGCCGTTCTCCACCTCCTTCACGCGCTGCCGGCGGGCGAAGTTGATTCATCCGATATGATTACATCAGAACCGATGACGAACCGGAGTGGATCAATTGGTCAAGCAGGACGGTGGAGCGGCAGGGCAATCCCAATATGCGCGACGTGCGTCGGACCCTCAACACTCTCAGGGTTCGACTTGATCGAGTAAAGCGATGCCGATCACGTGCTTGCCCAAAAGCGCTGCTGGGCCGACATGAATGACAGTGGAGGTCAAACAACTGGGACACGCTGTGCGTAAGCTGATGCCGTCATAGACACCGGAGAAAGTCCGCTGGTTGAACGGTCAGAAACATTAATCGCCACCTGAAACGGTGGTTTAGGTGGCCTTTGCCTCGGAGACATGACCGGGCATTCCGGCTGCGCAACAAGCGACGACTTGAGATTGTGTGTCCCGTCTCGGCCGCGCTCATGGAACGGAAGCAGGATATTCGTCCAATTTCCGTGACGCCTCACCAAGCCAGTCGAGCGATGAAAACCAGTCATCCCTGTAACCCGCTCGCATGACGTGAAACGGGGCTCGTCCCGCGATCATCTGCTCCAACGTTATGAGCTGTTCTTGAACGCGGTTTGATACGGACAATGGCCTCCGAGCGTTATAGCCAGGGCTTTGGTATCTACGACATACCGTAAACCCCTCGACACCCCGTCGATGGGTAAGCGCCGCAACCGTTCACCCACTGCTGGTCAGAAAAAGGCCGACGACTTCCCGATCTCGCGCAAGCTCGCTCGTCCATCATGTTCTAGGTGGAAATATTCCCGGTCAATTCATCAATAGCTTTTCATCATAGGCTGATACGCACTGACTGCCGATGTTGGAAAGCGTAATGCCTTAATTAATACTTGCAGTATCTCGGACGTCATGCGATGGAGCATGTATGGTCTGACCACACTCAAATGGAGAACCACACCATGTATATTCAGCGCATTGCAGCCTTCAGCACTTAAACGTAAAGGCGCAACCTGCCGGGTCGTTCTGCTCGATAACGCTATACCCGAGCGAATAGTCAAAGAGTGGCAGCAGAAAGGTCGGATACTCTGAAACAGCTTGCCGTTCCCGTGTAGAAAGGGGCAATCGTCGTGGGCGCGTCCGTTATTTTTTCGCCAGAGTCGGAAGTATCCTTCTGCGGGACATGCGCAATTGCACTCGGGCCGCCCTGAAACCAGCGCCCATGTCCGGGACTATAATCTGAATGGAAACAACCGCTTCGATCACGGTCGGTATATCGGCGACATCGCTGGAAGGCATGGCGGCAGACACTGGCCTCGCCCAACGAAAGTCGCGCAAAAACGCGCGCATGAGCTGGAGGATCGTGATTGGCCGGCTGCTTGCCTGACAAGGACGCACCTGGATGTGCGCCTCGCCCCCAGCCCGCATTCACGGCTTGTGCCGATCACCTCCATGTCGTTTCTCGTGCTGCGTAATCGCTGCCCGTCTGCCGCCAATGTGCTACGATCTCGATGAAGGACGCAACATATGCGCGGCACAAACTTCGTTAACATTATTAGCTCGTTCATATCGAGGGTGATGCGCGCCTTCGTTCGAATGCTTTTGCGTCCGGGGGCGTTCCTGGAAGGACCCTTGCGACGTGGTGCAAGCGCAGCGTACTTTTGCCGGTTATTCTGCAGATCCGCCAAACTGGCCACATGTCGGGCATTCATAATCGCAGGGCGAAGATATAGGAGCGCCATCAATCATTGAGTTCAGAGTTGGACAGTGAGTCGGAATCGGTCTGGTCCTGTCTCGGGCCAACGCACGCTTCGATGCAGGCAGCTTAGTGCATTATCTGTGCAACGCGGCCCTGCAGTTGCGAAATCCATACCGTTCATAAAACCCTTGATTTTTGGCACGGTGAGAAACGATCGATTTCGACTGACAAAAAAACCCCGCTCAAACTCAGCAGTTGTTGAACGTTTTAAGCTGTCTCGCGACAGGCGACATTCCATGGGATCGCGCAGCATCGTCGATTGGGGCTCTTGCCTCTTAGGGCTGCGCATTAGACCAACGTCCGTTTGGCCGTTCCGGCTTTCGACAGCGCTGCGGAAAGCAATCACCCCCTGCGACTACTAGTTGACGAATTGTAACAAATTTCAAGCTAACTAATTCAGCGAGCGGATGCCCGCCGCTCCCTATTTTTTGTGCTATTATTTGTGTTATATTCGACGGTTAGATCTGATTAAGTGCAGGAATACCTTTTTCATGAAATCAAGCTGAATGGACTTCAGAAGATTCTACCGCGATGAATATTGATCTGCACGCAATCTTTGCGAATGCCACCTTCACCCTATATTTTGCTCGATCCTGATCTGTAGGATGGTGTGGGCCAATTAATGGCCTATCTTGACGTCACAGAGAACCGTGAGTCCATTATCGCCGCTCATTAACTGAGGAATTCCCAGCGCCATCCGGGACTCTGTCTCTGACAAAATGTTGCGCGGTTCTTCAAAACGTGTGTTGGCGAACGGAAACCTGATCTATCTTCCTCTGATCCTCCTAACCCTATAGTCTGCGGAATGGTGCATCTTGTGTTGAACGCTTTGGAGTGCGACACATTACCCCCATTCTAATGAGGAAGGGCGCGTCGTAATTTTATCCTGCCAGAATACTGTTGACGTACCCGCCTTTATCATGGCCACAAGCCGAAAAACCCAAAGGACATCTACGCAATGCAGCTTTTGCCAGCGCGCCGAAGCAGTTGCATCCGAAAACCTGGAGCTTGGGAAGGCCACGGAATTCTTTCAATCTGCCTTCGACCAAGCTCCTGGTTTCATGCATCTTGAACGGTCGCAAACACGTCTTTCAGTTTGTGAACCAGGCCTATTACCGACTTGATTAGGCGCTCCGATGTTTGGCCTATCCGTGCGAGAGCATTGCCAGACATTGAGGGACAAGGGTTCGATGAGATGCTTGATCAGTTTTTTTCAGGCAGGCGAGCCCTCTCGGTCAAAGTCGATGTCAGCGATACTCGCGCCTCACCCGGACGTGCCGGCTGAGACGCTTTGTTGATTTCATATCTTACCCCCTGAAGGACAACGTCGGCATTGCCAGATGCATCTTTGTTTCCAAGGCCACAGATATTAACTGATCAAAAAACCCCGAAGCCGTCGCTCACTGCTACTCGCGAAAAATTAGAACGATGGCCACAGACGTTGCCATTCCACTGTCTGGCGGCCGAACAAAGATGGCGGGTGGAACTGCTAAATGTGGTATCTAACGAATTATACCGGCTACGCAAGAGGGCGAGCTTGTTATGGAGCCGATTGGGGCTGTCGTCCCATCCTGACGATCTGGGCTAGCAGTTGAAAACTGGACGATGTGCGATCCAGGGAAAGGCGAAGGCTATTGAAACTGAATTCGCATCCGAAAGCCAGATGGCAGCTTTCGGTGCACCTGTTACGGTGGCAAACCCCTTTGCCACCGCCAATAGTGACGGACTTTGGACAGGTTGGGTTGCACGAGAAAACACACGATTATCGAAGACCGAAAAATGGCCGAAGCGTTATTACCGAAGGCTTCAATTCAACGTTGAAGAGCGGGTTGAAAAAAGAAACTTTGAAACTGGAGCGTTGAACGCGAGTTGCGCCAAAGCCAAAAACTTGAAGCTATTGGTAGCTTGGCCGAGTGAATGCCCACGATTTCAAACACCTTCGTTTCAAGTGTGAGTGGGGTAAACTTGCAATGATGCGATGGCAGTATGCCGAAGATTCGACCATTCAGAGTGCGATTTGGATCAAGGCTGTGACAAGCGTGAAAGCGCGGGCGACCGCTGGCCTTCTCAACTTTTGTCCTTCGCCCGCCGAACACCTCTGCCCCTGTGGTGATCAAAGCTGGACCGCTTGATAGAAAGAACCATAGAGATATGCGCAGCGCCGTAGGAAGGCGTGAAGCTTAGACCGATTACGCAGTCTTATGGAATTACGAGCGTGGATCCATACAGTATGGGAAATGCTCTGCTCAAACCTCGTTAATATGCGCTGACGCGATGGACGGGAAAGGAAGCTAAACGATACCATGCGTCTAATGACGGCGGCTGACGAAGCATTTGTGCCGAACCCATCCTGACGTAAAGCAGGCAATACATAGCTTGCGGTTACCGAATACGGAGTTGTGGCATGTCACAAAGAAACCGCTGATTCGCATCATTCGAGCCGTTATTTTACAACCAAGGAAAACGGCACGGAAACGGCGCGGTTTGTCCTATGGCTTATGGGCCTTCGCAAAACAATCGGCTGGAGGTCATATGACTGCGATAGCAAAAAAAATCGGTGAAGCACCACCATATGTATTCTACCTGCCCGTTCTCTCGAAGCTGAACAGGTACATGCTGTCCACGCTGATCAGCTAAAAGGCGGCAGAAACGATCCTGTCTTGTCGAGGACCGACGACGACGTTCGCAAACCCGGTCTCCCACATGCTGGCAGAGCTGGATAATAAGTTCTTCGTCAAAGCGAGTCCATATTTGCGAACGGGCGTTAGCTATGTGCTACACATGATCCTGCGCATTGATCTCTTCATTCACGGATGTCGTGTCGATCCAGCCCAGCAATGAACGGGCACGAACGGTCACAACAGCTTTACAAATTGCGTCCTGATATACCCGTGCTGTCACGTCTGATTTGTACAAGACTGTAGCGTCTCATGCACGGTCGTCTGGTTGACGGAGTTTCAGCTGATCAGCAAGCCGTACTCGCAGGTTGAAGAATTAGCCTCACAAGGTGCGGAAAGTTCTTGGATACGAAGGGGTTTCGGCTCGCCGATGTTCCCGCCAGGAAATGACATACTCGAAACCGATCAAAAGGCAGATCGGAAGTATTCACAGATCCGGCAGTCTTACGCCTTTCTGATCTGCGAAGGATGATGCATTGATACGAATGGTATTTCGGACGTGTGCGCGAAGCTGGCATTGCGTTCTCGAGCAGAAATGCAAGCAAAGTTGCGCTCGATCTTTTGAGCGGAAGATGTAGATGTGTGATCACTGATGTCGCGCCTTACCAGAATCGTCCGGGTAATGAGCTCGCCAAACGCCAGGAACTGATAATGATCTGCCGGTGCTCTCGCGACTGCGCGCCAAGTTAGCCTGCTGCTTGCGGACCTGGGAAAACTGCAAAGTTTGTGACAAAAACCTTGCCGACACCGATTTACTGCTTCATAGAAACTGTAGTACCAAGAAAAACCCGCACTTCTGAACATGAATTTTCGCTGCGCAGCCTCCTCTGCGGATGTTTCCGATGGTAACCAAGCAGATGCGGTTGTTGAACCATTCGCCCCAGCCGAGGGCGCCATTCAGACCCTGCATTTTGCGCTGGAATGACGCCGCAGAACTGATCGGGTCCGTCGTAACCCTATCTGGTGTGAAACGTCAGTCTTCAACGAATGCAGCTTCGGAGGCATCCACCGACCACAACTATCCCCAAAGTTGCGGCCTTCGTTGCAGTTCGCCTTATTTTCCCAATGCGATCACTTATTCCTAAGAGGCGGGCAAACAGTATGAGTAGCAACTTAAAGAAAACCAAGGCGGTCGCGCGTCTGTAATGACAAGGATCGCCAAAAAGGAGAAGACGTAGGTCTTTCTTTCTACGCGTTTTTTGCCAACCAGGAAATGACGATTTCCAGCGTTGCTTCAGTGAAGCCGCCGAATGGTGGATCAAAAACGCTTACGACTGGATCACTTGAGGAAGCGGCGAAAGAGTTCAGATTTGATCATTCGGGTGTTTCGACCAACGGCATTTGCCCGCTTAGCGGACCAACTTTTAAATTATACGGAACACCCCCCTTTTCTTTTGCGGCGTTTTCGGGATGATTCAGACCGCCGGAAGTCTTTCTTCTTCTTCCCGGATGCGCGCACCAAGACACGTCCATGCTAAGTGGCTGAATTATGAAATCTCTGTCAAAAGTATTCCGATGGTCTGGGATGCACGCTTAGACTCCTATTGGCGCACCGCCATTACCCGAGTGCCCAATTATTATGAGGCGGTTGCGCTGACAGACCACTGCAAGTAGGGCTCACAACTCATATTTCTTCGGGATTTCATTCCAAAGATCAGTTCCTTTGCTCTTGATCCCGGAAGTTACCTTCACCGTCTTACAGAAAATCGAAAGCGCAGGTTTTCCGCATTAGAATTCGCAGTTGCAGAAACTTTCGGTCTCTTTGTTTGGTTTCTTCCGCCTCTTTCTTGCTGTTTTTACCTTTAGCCATTGTCTGTCCTTCCAAAATGCAGCGATCTGGTGCCGTTGTGCAGCAGCTTGACTGCGATTCTCCACCCGTGTTGCCCTGTTCCGAGGCGGGGGATGGTGTTGGAGTCCTTTGTGGGGCTACGCCAGCGTGCCTGTTTTCTCAGCAGCTTCGTCGATCTCCTTTGGTTGCGCAAACGCAAAATGGTGTAGAATTTGGCGTTCCCCAAATATCGCATTTGCTGCAGCGTAATCCTGCGCCGTATCAATCCCTCTGTCTCAGCTCAAACCGGTGTATCGAGCGGCACGAAAGGCTGTTCCCTTCCCCACCAAAAACCGTTCATAGGCGGCCTCTTTTTTTAAGTTAATTCCCTGAAAAATGTTCTGCTCTCTCATCATTCACAAGTTCAGCTAAAGAGCGACTGGGCCTGTCTTGGCACTGATTTTCTTTCAATCCCGATCGATTCACCCATAGCCAGATTTTTGGGATCCAACCGATTTGCCCTACTTCAGAGGTATCTGCTCTGGTCGTCGGGTGATGACTTTGCGCTCTTCGTCCTCAAAAGCGCAATTTTGATCAATGCACAATTACTTGGATGGTCACTATCCATAAGTTGGCGTAAATTTCACATCAAACACCAGCGTCCGCGCTCGAACCTTGATAAAGCGGGCAGTTGCAATAAGCTCGAGGCCAACATAAGGGAAGCCGTGTGGTGTCTCGCGATTAACTCTTTTGATACAAGTGACGCGATGCCTCGGATGATGTCTTGTCGACGACTGCTTGATCTCGTCGCGCGATGGCCCCAGCACCAATACGAACTGTCATATGCCGCAACTCAGACAATGCGGGAGCATCCGTTCCAGATAACGAACCCGCGAACGGGCAACAGGCTTTTCGGGCAGTGCGTCGGTTTAAAGCTGGAGCGCGAGGGCCGGATGCCTGCGGCCAGAATGACTGCCATAGGCGGAGCGGATTGATTTCATTTTTTCATTTTCTGATGTACCTTTTATGAATGCGAGATGTGGCTGGTTGCTATTTTGACAGGGCCAATTTTGGCGTTTTCCCCCGATGTTCATGCCTCTTTCATACCTTGAAGATGCCCCATAAGCTGGCTGCCGCAAAAACCAAAGCTGGACCATTTGACAAAGATAAGCGTGCTGAGGAGCGGCATGAAGTATGAACACGCCTTCATTCGAATTGCAGAACTTTGCGTTGTTCCGCGCAGAAAACACTCAAGTTGGCACGTGTACCCAAAGCCCAAACCCGCAATTTTTCCACCGTTTTTTTTTCGAACTCGCCATGGTCATCGGCATAAATCATGATCACATTGCCGTTTCGATTTCGAGGTGCCACGTGATTTGGCATATCCCCCCGGGGCCCCCCGCGGCCCCCCAAACAAAACCCCGTAGACGTGGATGGCGATTCATAGCGAGGAATACAGTACAACGCTCTCCGGTGCTGAGCATAAGCGGCGTATCCGACGGCCCCGAAACGCACAACCCAACTGCACCTGATCGGTCAGTGCGAGTCCATAATAACTACCTTGCTGTTGAGGACACGCGCGGGTAGGCGTGCCATTTGTCCGCCATGCCAATCGAGGATGTGGCTGAGATGGATCAGAGTGCAGCGCAATGAAAACCAAGCAGTTACCACCGAACCACGGATTCCCAACGCGCAAACCACAGCCACCAAAAAAAAAGGCCCGTATTCGGTTCGTGGTCTCCACGCGCTTCACAAGCCCATAATTGCGAGAATGGCCAGCGAGTGGTGACGTAACAAAGACGACGACTCACCCATTCATCATCGCGGGTTTTTGTGTCCCAAAGTTGTGTCAACTTGCCTCTGTCATGGACACCACCTTTCTTGTAAAAGACGTTTGGGCGCATCGCAAGCATAACTAAAGTTGCGCCTGAGGCCTTACAGGTGCGACGAGTTTCAGCGCTTCGCTTTGCAACGCCAGCAATCGTCTATGAGCGCCGCCAGAAAGAAGCGGAATGTCGTAGTCGGACAACTCTCCGATCGTTGCCGACTGAAAGAACCTTGCGCCAAAGCACCTTGCCTTCCGTAGATGATTGATGGAGATTTCTCACGCAATCTGTCGCGGGAGATCGCGCACAGCAATCACGCGGGCACCCGTAACAGTGTCAGGATCGTAACACAGCCGCGCTCCGAATTAGGAAAATAACGTGGTTCAGCGGCTTGCGCATGCCGACACGAAGCAGGATTAGCTCGGGCCTTGATTGCGTGCATAGCGTTTTCCATGACGCGCTTTCGCGTGCCAGGATGTCCGTAAGTGCTTGCTCCAGTGCCAAAGAAACAGTGGAACACGGAGTATTAGGTGTCTGACTGTGTTGGTGTTTCAGGAAGGCATAGAATGTAAGCCAAGCAGGTATAGTCGTCTTGCCGCATGCCTGTTTCAGCCGTTTGAAATGTTTTTTCCGGTCCAACGACAAAGACAGACCGGGATAGAGCCGATGGCCTTGGAACTGGATGCTGGACACAAAAGCGATCATTGCACGCCCTCCATATCGATCACTTGTCAGCGCCTCGGAACTGACGCCCTCGTTCGACCGACGAAACAACGCGCCGGCCTCTTTGCAGAGCCACCACCTCGGGCCACGTTCAGATCCCTGAACAGGTTCTTCATGAATGGGACCATCGCACAACGTCCATCCTGTTGCGTTCGAACAGATAGGCGCAAACTTGGGCTGGATCGAATGGCCCCGTGCCCCAGGCATCTCCAATCAGATGGGGGTGTTTGTTGTGGATCTCGCGAGTTTTTATTGCGGCGCCGCC
>Ga0163217_1024075_pt1 | contig 11329 bp, 9 predicted proteins | sample SynspAceP_FD_185933 | JGI IMG/M metagenome (GOLD analysis project Ga0163217, IMG submission 185933) | Saline lake microbial communities from Ace Lake in Antarctica - Synechococcus sp. Ace-P (PacBio error correction) | ecosystem: Environmental > Aquatic > Non-marine Saline and Alkaline > Saline ... | reverse complement strand
GCAACCGCCCTGTGTTTTCGCAAAGACCGGTTTCTTCTGCGACAAACCCGTAAAACGCCGCTGTAGATTCTCATCGGGAGTTCGTTTGCGCCCTGAAAGCCATGTTTCACGGTGTTAAATGATCGACCCTGCTCAACACGGCTGAGGGCTTCATCATGTCGCCATCGATCTCATTCACCGCGACCGTCATCTCGTCCGGTGCCCCGTCCGACGCTGAGTTCAATCGAACAGCTGGGGCCTCGCTACCGACTCGCCACTCGGCTTAGCATCAACTCGACCACGCGTGCGCACAGGCCCTGCTCAGTGACCCAGCGCTGGTCGGTCTCGTTGTCGGAGTTTTCCGACGGCAGTGCTGCGCAGGAGCTCATTCAGCTCGGTCGGGATTGCGCGGTGACGGGCCTGAAGCCTTCGATAAGATCTCAGTGCTGCTCTAGCTTTTCGTCAACGGATTAGGGGAGATGTACTGTATCCAGCTTGTCAGTGCTCGTAATTGCTGTGTTCTCTCTCTTGCCTACGGATCGAGACCGCATCCGTTCAATGGTTTTGGTGACTAGACGGCGCCTCCGCGACTGCAATCGGCAGCGCTTGCTTGAGAGAGGAACATCGGCGAACGGGCTCAGGACTCTTGTCCAAATGCACCTCCGGACACGCCCTCCAAGATCGACGATGAGTATATTTCTCTTCCTTACCACCGCACTACGGTGAGAGGCGTTCAACCGGCCACTAGCTTCACTATACTAACGAGCTTTTACGAGCGCATCTGTAGTTCAAGCACGCGTTCACCGTGATGGTTAGCCTGATGCATTCTATATGAGCTAGTCAGCGTCGTGCGCGTTTTTCTTCTATGAGCCCTAGCGACAACTTTCCTATCAAGCATCCACACTGTACGAACCTCGGTTTTATGGCTCTTTCGCCATACAGTTAAAATACAGTGCTCTACAAGGCTGTGCAAATGCACTAACAGAACAGAAAAAAATGCGTCTTATAAATGCATACTCGTATAACCCTGCTCATCGCCCATCACAGCTAACCAATTCATATGTCAGGAATTTGCCTGTCCCTATGCGCTTTTCTTAAAAATTTATTCATGCGTCATTCTCGCTCTAGAGAAGCGCACCAGTCACTGGGTTCTCAGCGCATTGTTTGCGCTGTGACTCGGTAGCCCCGGGGTTCGTGCCGGAAATAACCATGCACGCTCGGGATGCCGCTTGAAAACCCTCCGCGACGTGCAATTACAGACCCCATTGTCGGAACCCTGTATAGATATGAAGATTCATGGACATCTGGATCCGAGCAGAATTTCGGTTGACACACACATGCCGCACGCCATACGCTCAATTCATACCGTTAGGCGACCACGTGCCGGAACACCTCTTTAGTGTAATGCCATTCTTGGCGGGCCGGCCGAGCTCCAACTTCCTTAACCACCACGGCGTCGACCCTCATGAAGCTGCTGGCGAGCGGTTAAGCGATCTTGGTGTCTAAAAGCAGTGTTCAGACGGCGTGTATAACTATTCCCGAGTGATGCTGTGAAACATAAAACTGACTTTCTCTGACAGTGATCGGGTCGGTCTTCGGAGACCCTAGTGTAGTATACACTAAATGGATTTGCGGACTGACAGATCGCATCCCCCACTCGCTCGTCCGCTACGAATTTTTGACTCTCTACGCCCCAGACTCTCAATAGATCTGCTTATCTGGCCGATAATCAGCGCGGCGGCAATGGAATGAGCTTGCGTCTCGTTTATTACGGTACGTCGATGATCCAGTTTGCCCTTGCCGACGTTTGGCTCGCATGTGATGTCGGCCTGCCCAAGATCCGTCACCGTTCAAGCTCGCATTATCCGTCCCGAATCGTACGCTCTGCGTCGCGACTGGAATCTGGCCGGATGCTTAAGCCGGGGCTTTAATCGACCAGCCGGAGTAGCAGACCATTGGGCAGTGCGTCAGATGTCACCCCATGACCGCAAACCAACCATGGCGGCACCCTGAACTGGGACAGCGTTAGGGTGGCAAGAACATCGAGACGACGTATGGAATCTCAGAGGCCCGCCTCATGGAGAGACGCTTATACTCAATGGCTGAACACGTTTATACACGGTGAGACTAGCGCAGTTGGCGGACCGTGGCTCTAATCCGCAGCTTGCGCAGCGCTCTGATGAGTCTATAGTACCATAACGGCATTGTGTGCGCGCTTGCCCTGAAGAGGCGGGTGTTCATGCCCGCCTCAGCGCAAGGGCTCCAGCGGATTGCCAGATTGTTAAAGAACTATCGCTGCGATGGGCGGCCTGGTCTCCCGGCTCTCGTTCGCCACCCAAGTGTCAGTGCGGAACAAGGCTGGCTTAGTTCAGCTTGCGGAGGGCGGGGCCGCTGGGTCGAGATCGCTCGAGTTGGGAAAGCCATGCGGTCTGGGCCGCAGACGCTATATCTCGCCACGAGACATGGGGCCGACACCATCCCGCAAAGCGGCTGGTACGTAGAAGCTTGCGTTGGGGACATACTTGTCCGCTTTGTGGCCGTCGGAAATGAATCAAGTGTCTGGTCTGAGCCAGTTCACGCAGACTGCGCAGAGCGCGCTGGTTGGCGCTCTCCCCTGCAGATGCAGACGTGTTACAGGCCTTCTCAGTTGGACGGTTGCGTCTTTCGGGTTTCAGAGCTCAATTACAACGCAGGGACCAGCCCGTGCTCGGCAGCCGGGCTCAAGCTTCAAGCCCTCTTTGCTCGCTCTACGCTAGCGCTCTGGACAACGGGTTTAGCCCGCGGTGCAGCTCCATGCGGCTCAGGATCAGGCCATCGAATCAGTGTGTGTTGACGATATTCGGAGCCGCGCCTCGGCGCGTCTCACAGACAGTCGCGTGGCGACTCTCTCTGGCCTCCCATTTCCGCTCATGGGAATGCCCGCTGCTATCGCTTCAACGCTAATCTGGATGTCCATCCGCCTAGCAGGTCTGGGCGTGCGCCAGAGGGCTGCCGGACAGTGTACAGGCGTACCTTCGCTTGTCTAGGTCGTCGTTCCGATCTCCCGTCGCACAGCTGTCATGGCTCCTGGGCGAGCGCATGAGTGACCTCGCTGCAAATCGCCCAGGGTGTCCCACACATCGCCCGTCCGCCCGGGCTGCTAAATGCTCGCTCATCAGTGCCCGTGTAGCTGCGGTTGAGCGTATCGAGACCATCGCGGCACTTGCTCCGAGCGTGTCCACAGCCAGCAGTTACGCAGGTTGCTCGGGAATTACATGAGGAACGCCTGCGCGCATCCGAAGCCGGCCAACTTCGCAAGACCGAATGTGCGCGCTGCTCCTCCGAAATTCCCTCGATTAGGAAACAGGTTGAAGTACGATGCCGCAACGTACCTATTCAGTTGACTCAGCATGCTGGTGGAGACGCTTAGTGCACGCCAGCGCACGGGCAGAACCGGTGCGACGAGTGAGGATTTGCGCACCCGGCGACCTGCCGGAAAGACCGTCCACTATTCAACGACCAGAACGGGCATGGCCTGGTTCGCTGCTACAACGGCGAGGTTTTGTTACCGTTTCTGTCAGCTTTCGGCCTCAGTACAGCGCGCACTTGGAAGAGCGCCGCGAACTGACGGCGGCCACTGTGAGCCGTGCTCGTGCCTTTCTGGATGGACTCATGGGCCGGGCTGCCGCTGAAAGGCACAGCCAGAACCAGCCAGCAATGCCGGGAATGCCTAACCAAACGTACGATCGACCCCGCTACGGCCGCACGCACGCCCTGGCAGCTCGAACGGCTTCTTTTGAGGTTTTCAAGGAAGAGGACGCGCCGCCGCCCTGGGATGAGATAGAAACGGTGCCTACCCCTCAGGTGAGCGGCGACGCCCTCAGGGCCTGTTCTGCCCGCTCGCCCAAGCACCCAAGTGCTCCAGCTGTGCACCCTGGTCTTTTCATCCCCGCTGCAACAATAAGCTCTACCCGTCCGGCCATTCGGGTCGGCGATAACCCGTGCATTCCTTCAGTCTGACGCCCTCGCGAACCAGCACCGTGCATAAAGCCTTGTAGGATTTCCCATAGGACCGAAATCAGACGGGCATCAAACAAATCAGGTGCTCGGACATGCACGAAACCATAGCACTATCATGTGCGAGCTTGCAACGCTGCAACAGCTTGGCATGCGGTGCACCAAAGCGTGGAAAAAATCCGAATCATACTGGCTCGCGGCGAAAAGGCCGTGTTGAGCCGAGTACCTGCGCACTGGGCGAGACCCACATCATACATACAAACAGCGTCCGGTTGTTACGGCGCGTACTTCTGAGATCTATCGCTCGAATCTGGACGACTTGACCGAACTCTATTGCGCTGATTGCATGCGAGCAGGACGTGCGCCCTGCGATGGGATCGCAGTTTTCATGCCCAATTGCCAGCGTGCATAATATGCCTTCTACTATATTGTGAAGCCGCACGTGCCGACTCTCCTCGGCTCACAGGCCTCCGAATGTGCATGCGATATGGAGTCAGGTTTCTAAGTCCTCTGGACGAGCGAGAGCCAGCGGTGCTGGTCTGTGTGGCTCTTTGACCATAGCCTGGCTCGGTTTCGCGAGATATACTGCGCCAGCCGACGTCCGCCTGGCGATCGCCACCAGCCTCTTCGGAAATCTGCCCTGCGGCAACCGCCCATACGGTTCCTGGACCTGACTGGTGTCTCGCTACTCGCACAACTGGCAGGATGACGACTACATCGATACTGCTGCCTCGGTACACTGCGGCACTTCAGCCTGCGCAGATCTGCAGTGCCGGGCAACCCTGGTGGTATTTGATTACGCCGCGCTGACCTAACTCCGTGCGGCTCGACCTGGCCACTGCTGACGCAAGGAGCTGCATCCACACCGACGGCGAGATGTCTCTTTTCGCTACAACCTGTCGCCGGCATGGAGTTTCTCGCTGCCCTCACGCCGCTGGGTCTGATCAGTCCGAACGCGCGTCTCAGTGGGCACGGCCGGTGATATGTTGTACACCTAGCGCGACTTGGCTGCGATTGCCGTGAGCAACGGCTGCCTGCTGTTTCCGTTTGCCGCGGTACTCGCTGTGCTGCTAGTGCCCGCTGGGGATGCTCGGGTGAAGCTTCTCAAGAGCGCCGGTGCAGCATTATCGCGTTCAACCACAACTGGTGCTGTCGACAAGCGCCCTCCGAGAGTGCTCGCACCGGCAGAGTAAAACACCTCACTTCTTCGAGGGCACTCGCCTGCAAATCGCATCACAGTGACGTCGTCCTTTATCAGATGTTGAACCCGGATATCTCGCAGGGACGCTTGGCTGCACGAGACGTATGACCGGGTGCAGCGACTGTTTAAAACATGCTTGCTCTCGCGTCATGACTGCAGGACGAGCTCTACAGCTGCGATCACTAGTTACCGCAGGTCTTCAGGATGACTGATTTGCGATCGTCAAGATCAGCACGCATTAAAGGGCCCCATGTATGGAGTTGTGGCACTGCGCGATCTCCCCGCCACCGAATTCAAGTTGCGATTCGTCGCTTGTGCGAGATCCTCGCCGCTGGCGCAGTTGAAGGCGTAGACTTGCGTACCGATCGCGCTCACGCTCAACGGGTGACTGGAACAGCGAAGGCCAGAGGCAAAGAATCAGTGAGCTTGAGCTGGCTGCTATACGGCTGACAGTGTGCTGAGAATGCGAGCGGGTTGTTATACGCTAATTCTTGGGCGGGCGCAAGAAATGCTCGGTCGATGGCATGAGCGTATCCCAGTTGGCTGAAGCCATGCCTCGGCCGGCATGCCCGACCGTTCTATGCTTGCTCTGGCAGTGGTATGGCCGCCTCAGGATGACAAGCGGCAGCGAAGAGCCCGTGGCCCTCTCGCGTCATTGTTACTTCGAGCACGGCAGCGAGATCGCGCGCCAGCGACCTGGTTGGACTGTGCAAACAGGACCATGGCGATGTAAAGGTACCGGAGGTGTCGTCTGTAGAAAGCCTGCCGATTGACCGCCACCGGAAAATGGTGAAGAAGAAACGAATTGCAGGGCTGGGCTTGATGCCTTCAAAGAAATAACTGATCGCAAAACCGCGGCGAAATTGCTATTCGTCTGGCCCGCGCGCCGCGGCTGGATCCTCAAGCCTTGGTGGGGGTTTTGCACGAAGACCGACCGCCCAGTTCACGTGCATGTGGCGCAAGGCTGATTCAGCCGTAGCTGTCAAAGGCGCGCGCTCGGCGCGCAGCGCGGAACTCTATCTAGGTACTGCGCGAGTCAAGTTCTGCTCAACTCTGCTCCTCTCTCTCCCCCGCTCGCCTCCCTCTCGCTCTCTTACGTACAAGCTAGCGCATCCGCAGTCAACCTCTCCCAACTCGCCCACGGGACAAATCGCGCAAAGAACATAACCAGAGCTGCCGGTCTCATGCTCCGCGCGCGCGCTCTCCTCGACCCCCGATGCACGCTGAAGCATCAATAGTCTCTGATGCGTAATGCCACCGGACCTCAACTTGCCTTTCGTTTTACGAAAACGCCGATTCGCATACGCGTGTCGCCGCGATAACGTGCCGCGCCATTACTTGCATCGGCGTTCGCCAGGAGTTCGGAGACATTCGGCGACTAAGCCAGGCGGCGTTCTGGCCGCCGCTGGAACAGCAGAGTGCGCTGGTGCGGTTATGGCACAATGACCGCTCAGCAGCGTGGAGTCGAGCCGCTCGCTTCAGTCCTCAGCACTGAGTGCTTTGCCATGCGCTATGCGTGCTCAGGGGCGCTGGCGGCGGCGTCGGTGCGCTATGCGCCGCTCGGTGTGCTGTATGTCACTCGGAAATGGCGAGGATTCTAGCCGGCGCAGCTCTCGAGGCTATAAGGCGACGTGTTGCACGGCGAACTGTTGCGAACGTTGATTCGCAGGGTGCGAGGCTCTGAGCGAGTACAGATCGATCGCGCGGATTGGCCAGAAGGTCAGCCGATCTGGTGGGAGAAACGGATTGCACCCTACAAGCGTAAACCACAAACTGCTGGAGATCGCCCCGGCGCCGAAGCGAGGGTCAATTGCCTACGAGCGCTCTCTCGCACGGCCTGTAGTTCTACCGTCTTTAGGCCCAGTGTCTCACTGCGCTGTTGAAAAGCAACGGCGCCGTGGCCTACGCGGCTGTGTCACGTTCGAGTTTCTGCTTGACCGAAGTGAGACGCGGCGATTTTACGTGTTCAGGAAGCCAATTCCGCGCATTCGCAGGTCTCCGAGCACTCACCTGTCCATCTAAGTGGGCTCATAACGGTAGTTGATCTGCGCCGTGCTAACGCAGATACGTCTTGGGCCAGTGCCATAGCTCTGAACGATAACATACTGCGGACCAGCCCAGGCACGATCCGGCTGCACAGGGTATGCGTTGCGAACTGCAGACAATCAATCTGGAGTAAGCAAATGGCCAAGGATGGCGGCCGCCAACCGGCGGAGGCACTAATGCAGCCGCGAGCGGACCGGTTGTGGCGCGTGGATCGGCTATGGCTACACGCGGCTGGTACACCTAGCCCCGCAGTCATTGAAACTCCGCTGGGTCCTGGCCGCATACAGTTGATACGTGCCACGCCCGGGTTGTCCCAGCCGTGTACGGGTACACGCGCTCCTCGAACCCGGCATATCGCGCTCCCTCTGGTCGACGGTTTCCTCCGTTAAGGGCGTCTGGCATGGTGCTCGGATAGCATATCTGAACATTTTCTAACAGAACCTGCATTGTTCGACGATGCTGACGGTTGCAGGCCATCAGGGTACCACCGCGTTGATCTTAAATAGAGTCTCGAACAGATGCAAGCGAACTGATCGGCGATCACACGTCCGAGGGTGCGAACACGCTTCGATTCGCATAAATAGCGATCAATCGCATTCCTGTATTTTCTCGTTCTACGCTCGCCAGATTGCATGCGTGTTCCGATCAGCCACCAGCTTGGTGACGGTCCGTTGCCCACAGAGGATGCTGCGGATGACCTTGCAGCACGTCATGTTAAACTCTCGTCTGGGGACAGCTTGCAAGGGTACAGTCAGGCTGTCAGGGATCGCTCGCGACGCTGGGTGCAGCCGGGGAAGACAGAAGGTCAGAGCTGCACGCCCGGCCACCTTTGGAGGGTCAGGCGCGTCGCCGTGGCGTGATGGAGATAGGCATATATGAGTGGAGTTCTGGTCCAAGGCCGACTGCCGAAGGGACTGGCAGCGAGTCAGGTTCGTCCGGGGGTGCTAGGGCCGTGCAAGCGACCAGGAAAAGCCACAACCCAGTGTTGAAGGTCATTCCGCTTGCTGGTTTCTCTCGCAACCGCCTGCGAGCGTTATGCAGGTCGGGATTGGCTGGGCGAGGCGTCTGAACGGCAAGTAACAAGAAAAAGGGTCGTCACCCTCTGAACACGGTCCTTCACGTCAGATCGTCGCGCGCACGGCCCCGCCACGACAAAGCAGTTGAGGCGCAATGGGCGGCCGTGATCAGACGAACTCGGCATTTTTGACCACCAGTATCCGCGAACAGATCGGTGAGTCACTCGCGCAGGTAGATTTCCAGCGCACGAATGCTGGCCCAAATAGGGCTGTGGCGTTGCATGCCAACGACGGTTACGAACGCTCGCTCGGATGTCCAGTGGCCAGCTGCCGCACAACACCGGCCAGCGCTGACTCTGCACGGTTACCGCCGGAATATCGTGGAGCGGCACCTGATTTACATGAACGGAGGCTCAGACCGTATCTCCAGTGGGCATACAGGCGTCGCCTTGCGCTGGCAGCAGCATCCTGCTAGCGCATCGGCACTCTCCGCAAGTGCACACGAAAATTGCTCTTCGGAAGAGCTGGACCCCCGCATACGGGCCATGACAGTATATCAGGATCAGTATCCGCCGGTTACGCAGGCTGGTTCTGGCGCGAGGCCGCCGCGCTGATTCTCATGAGCTCCACTCGAATTCGGCCGAACCTACACCAGATTGTGTCGCGGCACCCAGGGCGCATTTGAATCACAAGGCAAGGACCGACGTGTATAGGTGCGAGGAGTGTCGCTGCACAGGTCCGTCGAAGAAATTGCACCGCTGGCTATCGTATTCCGAAGGCGGTGGCGGCGCCTAATCGAGACGCAAGGTTCGGAGACACGTCGCGCGACCTATCAGGAGCACAACCTTTCATGGCGTCACGCAACTCTGCCGATCTCAGCTCGGCCAGGTAATAAGGATACCTTTCTCTGCCTGGCATGCTGCGTTGCTCGGATCGCTCGCCTCACGCGGCGCCAGATCGCTTGTCAGCCAGCTGGCGTTGCTTTCCACCGACTGTTGGAATCTTCGCCACCACGAGAACGGCCACGCGTTAGCAGCGCACTGGCCGGCCCCGCGACTGCATGAATACGCAGAACGAGCTGGGACAGCGCCGATTGTGGGCAGTTATACGCCGCGAACGACGCGTCGCCCCCTCGGGTGCATAGTTGGCCATGTGCCTGTATCGATGTGAGTGGTCAAGGATGATGCACTGAAGCACCCGGGCCGCAGCTGACAAGTAGCGGAATATCCTGCGTAATTTCCAGGCGTTATGGCACAGTAGGCAGAAAAGGCTAGACGTAGATCACGACACCAAACAGCCACCGTGCATTGCGCCTATTCTGAATTCCAGTAAGCCCGTTGGCGGGTTTACACAGACATTCGCAAAGTGACTCGAAAACTCTTCCCTGAGGACGGATACGGACTCTGGTGCAGGAGTCTCGCCCGCCTAGTGCTGGCTGCTCGGGCTACTATATCACCGCGTGCATTCGCATGCGAACGCGAAGCGTCCTTGGACGCCTATCGCACACAATGCACCTATTCGCATTACGTCGGCGGCTGCCATTCTCACTTGGTGGCGCCGACAAGGCCTCGCGCTCCCTTGTAGTCCCATGTAAAGTAGCCAGCGCGCCATCGGCCTGCCCAATGGTCTCTGCTGTGTGGTGACAGCCCCGGCTTTAGGGGTCGGGCCGGGACCTCCGAGCGTCAGGCCACCCGTCGCCACGTTTCGCGCATGTTCGTCCATCACGGTCTGCTGTATCGCTCAGAGGTGCTGTCATCTCTTACCCGTGAGTTGTGCGAACGCGCGAAGGGCTGTTGCGGCACTGGGCGCTCAGGCGATCTGGCCGCTGCAGCTTTGATAGGACAGCGATGTCTCACGCATACGGTTGGAAACGCACGGGCCGGAGCGAGTGTGGAGGCATATATGGGGTGGAAGAGGGCGCGCGTCAAGGCTGGCTTACGCAAAGATGCTGGCGCGGCCAGAACTCGGCAGACGTAAAGCGAGCGCCAGGCGTTAGCGTCCTCGGTCAAGCCTGGTTGCGTCCGCAATACCTCTCGCGGCGCTCGCTCGCGGCAAGGGCTAGTCACCAAGTGAGAAGACGGATCGCCAATATCTGGCGGGGAATCATGCGATTGGGCCCAGGGTGATCGACCCGATGGAAACCTGCGACTGAGCTATACCGCGGGCTTCAGTTCGGCAACCGCCAGAATCGTACTGACAACGGGCACTCGGCCCTTTGTCCGATAACCTGGTAGCGATTACAGCAGCGGTTTTACGACGCGCGCTCAGGGCGAATCAACTTGATCGGCCCCTGGAGCGCGCAGGAGCGCGTCCGCGTGCACCCAGAAAACTAGCGCCGTGCGCCCCGCCAGCCAGGCGCTCAACGCGCGGTGATCACCCGTTTCCGGGTTGGCGGCATCTCAGACGCTCGCAAGGGTTGTCGTTCGAGAAAATGTCGCGCAGCCAGTCCAGCCCCGGATGCTCCTTGACCCAGGCACCGCCGGGCCCACTACAACTAGTGTGCCATCGGACTGGCGCCACCTCTCGCGCTCCCTAGACCAATGTTTGCCGGACTTCGCCCTACCCAGGTGTTGATCCGGAGGGTAGAGCGGCTACCGAGCTGCCGGCCAGATCAAACCAGTCCAGCACCTGCACAGTTTGCCTCGTCAGTCGCATTCCGGCCTGGCGCGAACAGCAGGTTGCGAAGCAATGCTGTTCTGCCAGCTAATCAGTTATGCTGGTCAGATAACCGACATTGCGCACGCCACTCAAGCAAGAGCAGCTCCAGTCATGTGTGCTGTTCCGCGCTGCGACCGTCGAGCTTACGCCCCTGCTGCTCCGCAGATCATTGGGATCCTCTCAATCTAGTCAGCTTTCTCGCCGATCCCAATCCATGCGTCGACTGTGGCCTGGAGCCGAGTGAGGGCGGAGCCGACTCAGCGCGCGTGTCACCTGAATGCGACGAGGCCAGCCATAGAGGTTCCAGGGACCTTCCAGTTCGCGCATGGGCTACACCCACATTCTGCCATTGCAGCGTCAGCATCAGGCAGCGCCCACCATCGTTGCAGGTCCCGTAAGCTGGCTAGCTCTTGCCACCTGCTGATTCAGGCGC
>Ga0163217_1108991_pt1 | contig 11330 bp, 16 predicted proteins | sample SynspAceP_FD_185933 | JGI IMG/M metagenome (GOLD analysis project Ga0163217, IMG submission 185933) | Saline lake microbial communities from Ace Lake in Antarctica - Synechococcus sp. Ace-P (PacBio error correction) | ecosystem: Environmental > Aquatic > Non-marine Saline and Alkaline > Saline ... | reverse complement strand
CCCGACACACACGTCCGGGGACACCGCACCGGCACCCGCCGAATAACCTTAAAGCCGGGCGTTTTTGCTATGGGCCCTTTCTTTATTGACCGCCCTATCTTTTGGTTGGGTGATTTCGATTTCATCATGGGTATCGTGACAGTTTTGTCGATCCTCACCCTCCCGTGGGCCCAACAGTATCCGCAAATCGACCGCCGTCGGTGGCTTGTGCGTGCGTCCTATCCCGGGGCCTCGCGCAAAACGGTGGGCCAATACGGTCACACAGGTGATCGAACAGCAGATGGACAGGTCTGGACGGCTACGCTATTATCTCGTCGTCATCCACCAGCGCCGGCGGGCCAGTATCACGCTGACCTTCGAGACGGAACCGATGGTCGACTTATCAGCGCAGGTCGCAGTGTGGCCCAAACAAACTGTCGCAAGCCTCTGCGTTGTTGCCAGAACCGGTGCAGCGAGTCAGGGCATTCACAGTGCAGGAATTAGAAGATCCTCTGCCGCGAGTTCTGATGGTGATCGGGAGCTGATGTGCCCGAGGGACGCCAATATGTGCGACTGAACCCTTGAGCGATTCATATGCAATCAATCTGCGGTCGAATGAGATCAGCCGCGTCGAAAGGTGCCTTGTGGGCAGCTGTGCAGGTGTTCGGGGGCGCAATACTGGCCATGCCGCATCTGGGCTTGACCCCGTAAAGCTTGCCGCGTTTCGAGCTGACCCCATCCGACATCGTCGCAGCCGTTTCGCGCAAACGCGCAAATTTCGGCGGGTCTTTTGGCAGCCGTCCCGCGGTCGAAGGGCAGGCGCTGAACGCATTACGATGCACGGCACAATCGCCTGTGAACCAGTCCCGAGGATTTCCGCCAGATGTGTTGCGTTTGCGGAAACAAAAACCCGGGGCGGTGTTTTGGAGCTTTGGTGTGCTGGTATGATGTTGCGCGGTAGAGATCGGTGGCGGAAAAGCTATGCCACAATCTCGCGCTATAATCGCAATGCGCGCGACCCCGGCATGCGGTCAGGCCTCGACCGGGTGCCAACGCCACTGGATCGGCTGCCGCCGTCGAACAGCGGTCGAGGGAACTTGTCGGCTTTTTTCCCCGAGGGAAGTCAGCTATGTTGTGCCCGCGATACAACGCCTTTCAGTCAAAATCTCTATCTGAAGAGGTGTCAAGACCCTGATCGAGCGATCGTGTTGGTGTCATCGTTATGTATCTGTTCTTGCAGAACCATTTCGCGCCACGCTAGTTACGACGTTGCCGTCGCCGGGTCGTGTTGCTGGGGAGCATTCGGAGGTGCTGGCGGCCTTTGGGTTTTCGATTCATAACACGCTGACGATGTTGGGCATAGGTGCTGGCGTGGTCTGTTGGTGGATGATCGCGATGTTGTGTTCGAAAAAATGTCGAACGCATCATTGGAAAACAGGAAACATCGGTTCCGCTGGAAGCGGCCACGCGGCATCGGAATGGACCGATCACCGGTGCCTTGATCGGCATCGCTGTGGTTTGTTCTCGGTTTCGTGGCCGATGGCGGTTTTTTCCGGGCTCAGACGGGGGGTGATCTACAAGCAGTTCTCGAATCACATCATCTCGTCCATGACATCTGTCGGTGTGGTGGCCCTGACTCTGACGGCCGTCGCTCTGTGCGTCGCTGCTTCTAGGCAGGGCAGCCACGAGGAAGCGGCGTCGGGTTCTTTGGCCTGTTCAACCGCGGTTTTGACAAAACGCTGGGCGGGTACACCGGCACGAGGTCGGCTGGCTGTGCGCCCGTCCGGCGGGTCGGCTGGTCTAATCTGGCATCATCGGCTTGGATGGGTGTTTCTTTGTTCATCCGCACGGCCCGCAGGGTTCTTTGCCTGCCCCGAAGATCAGGGCACCTTGTTCACGCTGGTGGCAAGCCCGACAGGGCCACGGCGGAGCGCACGCTCGAGGTTCATTTCAAACAGGTCGAAACTACTATCTTGGAAAACCGAGGGAATGACGTCGGTTGAATCCGTATGTTTGGCGTGGTGGCTTCAGCTTTGCGGGCTCAAGGGGCAAAACCTTGTTGGTCTTTGTGCGGCTAAAAGACTTGGAAGGAACGCACCCCGCCGGCGGCAAAGCGTGCAGGCGGTGGCCGTCGGGCGTTTGGTTGCATTCAGCCAAATTCAGGACCGCCATGGTGTTTCCCATCGTGCCGCCCTCGGTCCAGCCAGCTTGGCATGTATCCGGCTTCGATTTCTTATCTTGCAAGGACAGCGCGGGCAAAAGCCACGAGCAATTGCTAGTGAGGCGCGCAACCAGCTGTTGGGGCATGGCAAGCGCAAAGCCCGCTCATCGCCTCTGCCCGCCCAGCGGGTTAGAGGTGCGGCGCAGTTCAATCTAGATATCGGGACTTGGCCGCCGTGCCGGGGCGATGGTGAATGTCAGCCGCCACGGATGTGGGCACGGTTGCTGCATCGCCTGGGCGGGTCGCTATGTGAATGACTTTGTCGTATGATAGGGTGTCGGGTGTAATTCAAGTCGGGTCTATGTGCAGGCGAGGCCGCGGCACGGCGCGGCCTTCGGATCTGAGAAATGGCCGCGTGCGCAATGACAGCGGTCCGGGTTTGGTGCCCTTCTCGAACTTGCGAAGCGAGCTGGGGCTTACCGGGGCCGAAGGGGTTGAACCCGCTATTACGGCATCCCGCGATGCAAATTCAGGTGGTCCCCGCGCGGGGGTCAGCACGGCGAAGCCATCGCAGAGCTGGAACGTCTGGTGACGCGTTGCCCCGGTTTTCCAGATCGCGGTGGACGGGGTCTGTCGCTGGGTAAAGAAACAAGAAAGCGGCAATCAGGCACCGCTGTTGTTATGGTCTGTCGCTGCAGCGATTTTTCCATAGCGCTGCGGCGCTGTTATGGAAAGGCTGGTCGATCCCCTTTGCGGTTGATTGCTCGCGATGCCGATGGCTTCACTGGGACGTTGACGGTGCGTATCTGGGCGGGTTTCGAAAATGGGTCTTCTTCAGGTGGGCTGCTTGACCTCGTGGGTTGAACGGGCAAAAACGCGATCCTGATTCGGGTCGAGTTTGCCCGCGACAGGACGCGAGACGGGCGAGAGCATTTTTGAGGGCGCCAATGATTGCAGCACGGAACGTCGCGGATTCCGCCCATCTAATGACCTCTATGGCGTTCTCATTGGGGGGTCTTGCGCTGGTTCTTAGCACGGGTGCCGGGTCTGGCGGGCGTACGGGCCATTTCGGGGCCGGTGTGCTGGCCGGTTGACGATTGCCGCCGACCCGTACTGGGTTGCTGTTCGTGCCGCTATTTTCTTATGCCATGGGTGCCGGTTTCCACCGGCAAGGATCCGGCCAGACCACCCAACGATTAAGCCCGCATCACCGGCGATGGAAAATCTGGCGAGGTACCCTTGTGTTATCTCCGCCTTTGGCATTCGGGGTCAATTGACGACGCCCCTTTCGCGGGCTTAATTTCCCTCTCCGAGGGAAGCACCAAGCATTCCACGCCATCCGCCAACAGTTTGAAGGAATAAGCCAGCATTGATCAACTTATAACCCTGAACGGCAAGAGGTGAGCGTCGACGCGCCCGACGACACGCCTCTTTTTGGGTGCTGCGCGATGGACATGCGGCTGACCGGCAACGAAAATTCGGCTGTGGCATCGGCCCCAATTGCGGCGCCTGCACCGTCGATGCTGAACGGCATGACCCGTCCAGCTGTGTCACCCCGGATCTCGATGGTCGTAAGGGTCTTACGTGACCACCATCGAAAGCGTCGAAGGCGCGAAGCGCGCGCCGTTACAGGCCGCATGCGGAAGCGGATCGACTGTCGCCCCATTGTTCGTAGTTGGTTGTTCCAATCGACAGGTCATTGAGGCCACGGCCCTGCTGCGCGCAGATCCCGAACCCAACGACGAGGATATCGATAATGCGGATTTGGCCGCAATATTGCCGCTGGCCACCTATGTTTCGTATTCCGCGCGCGATCAGAACGGCCGCCAAAGAGCTTGGAGGTTTAAGCCATGAACACTTCAAGCTTTCCCGTCGCGGTTTTCTGTCAACGGTTTGCCGGTTCTGGGATCGGTGTTGTTTCTGCCGGATAAATCACGCCGCCCAATTCCGGTGCCGCGACCGCTTTTGATCAGTCGGCGATCCGAGCACCTTCGCACCAAACGCAATTTGTCCGCGTTCGCGCCGGATGGACACGGGTTGACGGTTTCATCATCAGCATATCGAAATTCGGTCAGGGGCGAACCACCGGTCTCGCGACCCCCTTTTTGCTTTTCTCTCTTGCCCTTGCCCCTTTAGACTTGCCCCTTCCCCTGTTCTCGGTAGTTCCCTCCTTTGTGTCTTACCTATCCCCTCGTCCTCCCTCCCTTTCTTCAACCTCTTTCTACCCCCTTATGCTCCTCCTCCCCCCCTTTTTGCTTTCTTGGTTTCCCTTTTTCTTTCGCCCCCCTCCTTGTTCTTTTGCCCCTCCCTCCTTACCTTTTTTGTCCTTTGCCCTTTTGCCTCCTCTTAACCCTCCCCTTGTTTTGCCCCCTTCCCTCTATTGCCCTTCCTCTTTCTATTCCCCCCCCTTGGGACTTCTTGGTGGCCGAAAGTTGGACGCCGGAACTGGTCGCAGTGCGCGCCGAAAGTGCGCCGGCCAATGATGAACTCTACGGCCAATTCCTTGTTCGGATTGCAGGGACAGGCGGGTCCACGCGGATGCGAACATGCTATCTGGCAGATTGCCAAAGCCGGCGCCCGCTAGCGCGGCGGATGGCTGGTGGATGCTGCCGCCGCGAATGGGGCGTCCCGCGTCCGAGTTACCGTATCGAAGGGGGCCGCATTTCTCAGCCAAGGGCACCGAAGCGGCTTTTGGTGCCGTCGCCGAGAAAAGCCGCGACTATGACGGCACCTGCGGAGCCTAAGTCTGAAGCAGGCCAAGGATTTTATACGTATCGCGGGACCGCATTGCTTGCCCAAAGCTGGATACCCACGCCCAATGACGACCGCAAGAGCGGAATACACTAATGATGTTTACCGCAGAGGAATGGAGACCGTCGTCGTGGCCCATTCTGACAGATGGCGCTGTCGTGGCCAGCTTTGACGATACCGGATCGCTGTGAAGGGTACCCGGGCGTGATTCGCGGTGCGCGAGATCCGCAAGGCGTTGCGTTTTATGCGGAAAAACACCGGTGCCGCGCTGAAAGGGCGGCGAGGCGTTGAGCGTTGACGTGGACGACCCAAGGCCGGAAAACGCGGTTTCGACGAACAGAATCTACGCTGATTTTTTCCCGCGCCGCTGCAAGAAGGGGCCGCTGCCGCCGAAGAGATCGGCGACGCCATGAAAGGGATCGACGGGGCCGCTCAGGTGATCGAGGCAGAATTCCACTTCCCCTATCTTGCCATGCCGCACTCGAACCGCTGGGAGCCGTGCTTGAAATGACCGAGGCAAAGGACGAGCTCTGGATTGGCTCCGCAGTTTCCGCTCGGCTCGACAAGCCGGACAGTGGCAGCCACGCTGGGAATTGACCCGTCGGATGTGGCGGATTTCAACGTTATGTTTGCGAGGGGCAGCTTTGGCGCAGTGCGCAGCCCAGTTTCCATGTCGCCGCCGACAGTCGCCGGAAAATCGGAAAGCCGCAGGCGGCAAAAACGGGTCATTGGAAGCTGCTTTGACCGCGAGAAGATGACATGACGGCGCTATTATGTCCGCTGACCGTGCACAAGATGGAAGGGCGGGTTTGGACGCAGACGGCATATCGTTGGTTGGCATGACTGGTGGGTGAACCAATGCATCATGGCCGGTTGGTCCGATGAAGCAATGATGAAAGACGGCATATGGACCCGACCTTCTTATAAGGGCCGGCGACGAAAATGCCGTATGATCTTGCCTGCGGCTTTAAGTCGATTGGGTTCCGGCAGGACAGCCCCTCGTGTCGGTGCTTTGGTTGCGCTCTGTCGGTTTTCATCGCACACCGGCTATCGCGACCGAAGTGTTTTCTCGGATTCAACTGCCTCGAGGCAGGGGCCAGGACCGGTCAGTGGGACGTCTTGGGACCTGATGAAAGGCGACGCAGGTCGCGACCGTGGGCGTGTTAGAAGGAAAGTGCCGAGCTTAGCGGGCTGGGACGCAACAAGTTCAAGGTGATCGCGCCTGTTACGGCGTCGCCGTGCAACGAGAGCTTTAAACACCTATTGCCCAGCATCGTCGAAGTGATCGGAATCAGGCGGGGTTTCCCAAGGTCCATAAGATCTGGTTGCGCTGTCGATTGTGGTGTCGCCGGTGAACCCAACGTCACCGTGCGCAGATCGAAGGCGGCGGCGGGCTATGGTCTGGGCTCGGTTCTTGTTCGACTGAGGTCACACTTTGGCGGAGGCGGGCACCATCGTGGAACGGGCACTTTGAACCTACCGCATGCGTGCGCATCAAGAGATTTGCCTGAGGAGAGTCGCCATCAGTCAAAAGCGACAAGACCCACAGGCATCGGTGAGCCCGCTGCGCCGGTAGGTCGGCGGGTTGCAACGCATGGCGCGCGCCCTGACGGGCCAGCTGTTGACGGGAAACTCCTTTAGCAAATCCGTAGGAGTGTAGATCATGAAGAAGACGCTGTAAAATTCATGGCCATCGCTGCGCTAATGGCAGGCCCGTTATGCGAAACCGCAACGGGTTCTGCGCAGGTCACGAGTTTGTTGCCATCGGAAGGGGAGGCGGAAACGTTCTTACCCGCGCTGTTCGAGGAAATGATGGTGGTGATTTGGGGCCATCCGGCCGCTGCCTGGAAACTTGTCACCCTGTTCGATAATTCTCCGCGGCAAAGGGAGGATAGCAAGATGCACGAGCCCCCCCGTTGTGCGCCGGGGAGGCAGACTTTTGGTGCGGCCGGGCATGCGCTGCACCACCTTGCCACGGTGATCAAAAACATTTGACGCTTTGCCGCAGGGGCGGGTCAAATCCCCGCCATTACGCCTTGGCAGCTGCCCCGATTGAAATGGTTGATCGGCAAATCCGCCGCCGAGATTTGTGCCCAGATTCAAGACGAAAGAAACGCAATGGGCGGGCGGTCCTTGCAGAGCTGCTACGAGCATAAACGCCGAAGACGGGTTGGTCGGATGGGGGTGGGCATCGGGCGAGGGCGCGAGCCCGCCCGGGCAGTCAGGAATCTTTGGCGCGCGGACCAAAGCCTGGCATCTGAAACCGGTTCTGCGGAACTTAACGGGTAATTCGCGCTGACTTCGGGGTTTACTGGTCCTAACACTAGCCTTGGAAACTGACCAGCCCAGAACCATTCGGGCCACCATCGCATTTCGCGCTTAGTTGTCCGACGCCTTCGATTTTCCGCATCGTTCAGCAGGTTTTCGCGCAGCATATCCGGGCGTTGGTTGCCGTGGACCTTTTGCAGCGTAAACGCCCCCGCAGGATGCCGTGAGCCGCTTTGACCGGGGGTCAGAAACGCAGCTTGTTTCATGCAAGTTGAGCCATCAGCCTGTCCGGGCATTCATGTTAAATGCCAATCATAGGCCAAAGCCGTGCGGCGAGCGACAGGGTCAGGAAACCCGTGCGCGATGGTCCCGCCAAAGGGCGTTTCCGCGCCGCGGCGTTCGGGGTCGATGTGGAATCCACTGCATATCGTGGGTGGTTGGCGGAATTGGTCGATCATTCTCCTTGATCCCCGTGATCCAATCAGAGACACCGACCCCGGTCCCGATCAGCGTTTCACTATGGGCAAACGCCTCTTTCAGTGCAGACATGGGTAAATGCTCCTTCAGATGGGTCAGCGGCAACACCCCCCCCAACCCCCCCCCCCCCATGCGCTTGCCTTTGTTTTCACCGGCCAGCAGACCGATCCAACGCTTGTGGCGCAGTTTTCAGTCCTGTCGATGATATCTTCGGTTACCTTTGATCTGGCCCCGCCTTCACCCCAAGTCTGCAACGGCCCCAGCGCCTTGCGTCGTTCTGGGTCCAGTCCATCACGATGACCCCTCCATGCGCAGACGCTTGACCACGGACAAGGACGGGCAGGTTGCGCGGGCCGGGGGAGTTTCCGTTTCATACTGACTGACGCACCGCAGCACACCACGCGGCCTTTTTCGTTCATCGCAAAACAACGCCGCCTGAGCACCGTCACAACTGCGATAAATACACGTCTACCCCATCGGGCAGGCGCGCGCAGGGCTTGGACTGCCAGGCGCCGCGGTAGGTCGATGCAGCGTCAAGGCCAATTCTTTTCCGTCACCCATTGCATTTTTCCGCCACCCGGCGATGCCCACGACCCGACAGCCCCAAAGCGCCCTTGGCGTCTGACCGACATAGCCGCCGACCGACCCCGGCCGCAGCCGACACCAGCACGGTTCACCCGCGACGGTTGCCCGAACCGAGATCAGCCCATGTAGGCGTTTTGCCCGCGGATGCCGTAAACAGACAATTTTCAGGTTCGACAGTTGCGGCACTTGGGCAGTTTTCTCGCTTTCGCGCATCAGCAGCGAACAAAGTTCGACCAAGTCGCCTCGGACGCGACGGATATCGCCCACGGCCAGACGGTCGCTGTTGCTTTCGACGATCGAGATCGCATAGGTCGGCATGGCGTCGCCGCGGTTTACAGCGGCGCGGTAGGTGGCCCCCTCATCCACGACCGGTTGCCGCGTTCGATACATCAGGATCACCTTGAGCAGCCCTGCCCTCACCCGCCACGGGCATATCTGGTGTTCTGTTTGAAATGCTTCAGCTGTCAGCGAATCGTGTGGCAGTCTGCGATAACAATTTGTTGTGTTTGTCATTTTGCATTGTCCTCTTGATACTGAACATTCCAAAGACTTTGCGCCTGGCCCACCCTTGCGGTTCTGCATCAGGTTCGGGCGCGTCGGCGGGTTTCTCCATCGGGAAGCGGCCGGAGATGCGCGGTTTTGACTGACCGTCAGGCTACATGCGGAACAGATCGGCCATGGTTTTCGGCATTTACCTTGGGTCACGTGCCGTATGCGCGCCCCAGAAAACACCACCATGATCTGCGAGCCTTTCGCAACGTCAGGTTCAGTGGGATTCTTGGGGATGCAGCGGGGAAGGAAGGCCTACGACCAGATGCGGGCCTTTCCAGGCCAGGCGCGCGACAGCGGGGTTTCTGATAGTGCACCGCGACGGGCGCAAGACCACATCGACGCCTTCGCGCCCGACAGCTTCTTGATCTCGTCCGAGAGGCTTTTGCGATGGCGCGGTCGTCCATGTCGCGGCTGTAGCTGATCGTTTCATCGGCGCCTTAAATCACGACAGAACTTGCGCTTTTTCTTCCGACGGCTCCGCGGCGATGAACCCGCACGACCCGAGCTTGGCCAGTTCGATCGCGCGCACCGACAACACCCGCAGCGCCATGTATCAGCAAAAGATTCGCCGGGCTGGATTTCGGCCCCGGTTTTTAGGGACGTGATGTGAGGTTCCCATAGGTCAGAACCAGGACCATGAGCTTCGTCATATGGCATGCGTCTGGGATATTCATAGACCCGTTCCGCCGTCAACAATGATGTCTGTCGCAAAGCCGCCAAAAAGCCGGTCATTGCCAATACACGGTCCCCGACTGAAACGTTGGAAAACGCCCTCTCCCACGGCGTCACACACTCGCCGGCAACTTCACCACCTGGGCAAAAGTGGGCGTGCGGCTTCATCTGGATAAAGACCTTGATAATCAAGGTTGTCAGGGAAGTTTCAGCCCCGCCTGCACGCACACGGATTCGGACCTTGCCCTTTCTGGGTTCGGCTGTGGCAGCTCGGTCAGTTCCAGTGGTTTCGGGGCCGCCGGGGGCAGTGCTAAGGCAGGCTTTCAATTCGGGTCTTTCCTCCACTTAGAATTTCGCAAAGCAATAGGCCGTTCAAGAAACTGTCTTGCAATCTCGGAATTTTCGAAATGCAATTTTTTGCAGTGCGGAATTGGAGTTTCGCAAAAACGAGGGGGGAGATAGATTGCCAGTCCGACAGGAACTGGAGGGTTTCCGCCGGCGGAGTTGCGCCGTTGGCTTGAGGCAAACTGGCCCAGCCGAAATGCGCGGGCGGTGAGCCGAGTGAAGCATTCGATATGCTGGGTGGGCAAGAATTTGGAGTTCGAATCGACGCGGCAAACGCGTCTGGCTAGGAGCGCGGCCGCGTCCAAGGGCATATACCGTGCCCACATGGCCCGCTTGAGTACGGCGGGGGGGATGAACGCGCGCAAAGAAAAGATTTCAAGAAAGAGGACCGGAATCGAGGCGCGAACCCGTTGCAAGCTTTGGTATCTGGATGCTTGGCCCTGCCTTGCTGCACTTTGAGCACGCATGAGCAGAAAACTGCATTATTTGCCGCCGATCGCACGTGGTGAAAGTCCGCTGTGTCAGGGGCTATTCCAGCGGGCGCCGGGTCCGATTTCTTGGCCAGTTGTCCAGACCAAAGGGCGAGGACAGGGGCGACCATTTGGCTGTGTGAACGGCCAGAAAAAAATCTGGACCTCTGTATGCCGGACAAAGCCGACTGGATTTTTTGCGCTGATTCCGCACTGACGTGATTGCATCCAAGCATAACGGCATTTCCTTTTCTGCTGATCGACAGGGGAAGACGGGACGGCGGTCGAAAACCCGCCGATCAAGGTTGATTTCCGGTTTGGCGTCCGTGTTCTGCGAAAAACTTCTTACACAATGTAAAAGGGTGCCAAAAGGAAAACCGGGGATCGTTGGCGAAGAAGAAACCGCGGTTGGGATGTGCAAAAAATACCTGCTGACCCACAGAGCGCGAGATTGATCTCGGGCGGCGGGGCAAGGGGCTGTTCGGGGGCGGTCGCGCACTTGGTGCGGTGGCTGAACGAAATCTTTGGCCGAGGGGGCAAAGGATGGACACCGGTGCTGCGCCGCTGACGCGATGGCGTTGCGAGGTTGACGCGCTCCGCCATTGGGCTCACGCTTGAAACGCTAACAAAAAGACCAAGGCCGAAGCCGGCAAACTGGCCGCAGGCAATTGCGGTCCGCCGATGCTGGAAATACATTGGGCACAGAGCTTTGAAATGCAGCGGCCATTGAATTGCTCGAGATTGGGGGCCGCAGCGGGCAAGCGATTTGCGCTGATGGGACGGGCCGCTTGGGGGCAACGTCGGCGGATGGCTGCGCACAAAGGGCCAATTTTCAATACGAAGCGGCCACAAGCGAGGTAATTTGCTGAGCATTATTTCTCCCGGCCGGCGTGCTTGGGCTTTTCCGGGGGGTTTAGATCCATGTAAAAAATTAGTATTAAAACAGAAAGACGAAAAACCATGCTGTGGTCGATTATTGCAGCGGCGCGGGTTTTTCCCCTTGATAAAAATTTTTTTTCCGCCCCCGTGGTTTTTCCAAAAAAGCATTTTTAATCCTCCTTTTTTCCCCT
>Ga0163217_1076575_pt1 | contig 11330 bp, 7 predicted proteins | sample SynspAceP_FD_185933 | JGI IMG/M metagenome (GOLD analysis project Ga0163217, IMG submission 185933) | Saline lake microbial communities from Ace Lake in Antarctica - Synechococcus sp. Ace-P (PacBio error correction) | ecosystem: Environmental > Aquatic > Non-marine Saline and Alkaline > Saline ... | reverse complement strand
GGTTTAACAAGAGTTTAAATTCCAGGCCTATTAATTTTCAAAATATATGTGATTATGTTGATTGCAAATCCCAAACATTATTTAAGGGAAACTTAAAATGAAGATATTGCTACTAATTCCAAAATCTATCAACAACATGGCTCAAACATTTTGGATGGGATATTTTGAAAACAAATTCAATTTTATCGATAAATTTCCTTATCAAGGACAAAGTCTTCCAATATATATCAATATCGGTAAAAATTTATCTTTTGGGGATATTCCTATTCCAAACCGGAAAAAGACCTAATTTGAAACCGCCAAAAAAATAAAGAATGGCCCGTAATTCTATTATCATGTGCCGACTATTACAAGCCTGATTTTTTTGGGGATTTACGATTAATTCAATTGGTTATGGGATTACGCAGAGCAAGCTGACCCACCTCTACCTGGGGTTAAAAAATGCGTCAGAGAATGCATCTGCCGTCTGTCGGATTGCCTTGACCCCATTCTACATTAAAAAGTAGTTTCCAAATTTTGCGCGTCTAAGATTGCTTTTAAAGCGATTTCCTTGTATTAGTTTATTCTAGAGCAAGCTGACCCCTTTTGATTTATTATATTTTTGGTTTTACTGATTAGTTTATTAACAATTCAAAAAAGATAGTTAGTCTATGGCTTGAAAACCAAAACGTAATGAGTCAAGTTTTAAAAACAACTGTTTTACGAATGCCACCATCAAGGTTAAAGGCTTATAAAAAACGATAAGCAGAACCCCTGAATTAGCCAGGAAACCACAGCGTAAAGAACTTATGTAAGAAAAGGTCAAGATCAGCCGTATTCACCATAGCCACGCTTCTGCAATTAGAAAGGACCCAGGCAGCTAGAATCCGGCTTTATTATCGTGTGCAATTCCAGCCTACAGGGATGAGCGGTACCTGCCTTTTAAGGGATTAAACTGGGAGTATTTACACCAAAGAACTGAAAAAAGGTAGGCGTAACGAATGGTCCTCATGGGCAGGGAATATAAAGCGCAGCATGTTTGCGATCATTATTGTTAACAGCCAATTTTGCTCTATTTTTACGTAGCCATCACCGAGCAGGCAAAACCCTTCTTTGGTATTGGAACATGCCCCTTGCGATAAGCTTATATTGGATTTTTGCAGGGCAAGCTTTTATCTTACATCGATAGGGAAACAGGGGAAGAGATTAGGCGTGCAGGTTTTTTGTAGCCTGTTTCTCCTTTATTCCGACTTAGGGTTTTCTGCCATGGGCGTCTGCCCAGCCAAAAAGACAAGATTGATTTTATCCATGCACTCCAATGTTGCTTTGAAAGATTATAGGAGGGGGCACCTCCATAACCTTAGGCTTTCCTGATAACTTAAAGGCGGCCATTGTAAAAGCTAGTAGATACAGAGCCTAGTATCAATTAGCGGTATTGGGAAGACTTCAGCCAATCATACGGAACTACACGTTAACGCCGGCCAGGAGTTACGAAAAAATATCCTCAAGATAAACCTTGGTGCGAGAACCATGTTCAAACTGATCTACTCCCGTGTGTATGCCAAAATACGCAAACCAACCAATTCTTCGATATACTCTCACTCAATAAAGCAAGTAGCACAAAAAAATGCAGGCGCACAAAACCAAAAAACCCGTATGGCAAACGTAAAGACTATTCAGGGGTAGAGAAAGTTTCATTGCCGATGAGAAAAAGAAGAAAGAGAAAGAAAGAGAAGAGAGAGAAACAAGTATTTCATTGTACCCCTGCCTACTCAAGATTTTGAAGTAGTAGAGTAAAATATTATTACAAAAGCCAAAAGTTAGCGCATTTAACAAACCATATCTATTGAGTAACGACAAACACTTATTAACAGTGTGCCTTTTGCTTTCAATATAGGAAACAAACCAGGGTCATCTATACCAGAAGTACGGTAAGGATATCGGGATTAATGGAAACCTTATCGCGATGCACCCCCAGAGGGACTTTAAGAAATTCAGATTTTATACCACCCAAAAAAGCATCATTTATGCTCTACCCATTCAGATATTTACAAGCCAACCGATAAAGCCCGGACCTTCTATATGCAACGAGGCTAACCTGTCATTCAGAAACCTTTTACCAATATATCGAGCGCACTATTCAACAGAATAAAAATACCCAGAGCAGCCTACAGAACTTGTAAGGGATTTTAAAACTTCTCCAAACAAACCAATCACCAGAAGTTTTATCAAAGCATTGTCAGATCGCCTATTCAAATGCTACCAATTATTCCTATTGCGTTTTTTAAAGCCGAATCTTAGAAAACAAAATTGGTTAGAGGCCAACGATGATGCGTCAAGTAGTCCAAAGTTCCATTGCCCAAAAAACACAATAATATCAGAGGCAGCTAGCCTCCTATAAATAACAATTGAAAAATAGCTATTAATTTAAATCAATAACAAATGACGAACATTGAAACTCAACTAAAACAATTACGCTTAATGGGAATGGTTCTTGATCGCTGGGACGGCTTTATTTCGGAAACTAAGAGGAACAGTGCATCAACTATTCGCTAGCGAAGGACTGGAGATGCTACTACAAAGCGAACAAGAGGATCGTTCCAATAGACGCTTTGAGCGCGCTAAAAAGAACGCTAAGCTTTAGATATATGTTGCCCTACTAGAAGAAATAGTTTTACCCCTGTTAGAGGCACTGAACAAAATCACAGATCAGCGAACTGGGCTACCGGGCAGTACCTTAGTTCAAAGGACGGAATTTCTGCTACTTTATTTACAGGGAGCCTTAAAGGACTGTGGCAAAAGCTTCATAGCCTCTGCTTATAGGGGCACAGGGCATGCGCCCAAGGCTCACAAAAAGTACTTTACTCAATGTCGCAAAAATTTACTGGCACAAACCAAAATTGGCAAGAATCCGATTGGAAAGCATATTTAACCTCTTTGGGGCGTATTGCCCAAAGTGGAGCTACTGATCTTGCATGATTTATGGATTAGCCAATTCTAGACAAAAAACAAACAAACAAATGGATCTTATAGGAAAATTTCATTGAAGATAGGGCAACGGGAAGATCATCCCGACTATTATTGCCAGGATCAACTTTCCGGTAGCTTCTTGGTTTATGAAAAATCATAGGCGGAAGCAAACCATTGCCAGATGCCATTTTAAGATCGCTTGGTGCACTCATTCCACATCGCATTTTGAACTCAAAGGGAAATAGTCTTTAGAAAAAAAACTTGTAATATTGTCATGTCTTATCTTTTGTAAACCCAAAAAATAGCAAAGAGGCGGTCAACAATCAACTAGAATGGGGGTCCAAGTATCTATAGAAATTATCCAGGTTACACAAAATTATACGATTTCCACCGCGTTATTTAATTGATTTTAAATTCCTTGGACAACCTTGACAGCTATATTACTGCCAAAACTAAGCCCCAGCCGAATTTAAAGAAAAATCCAGAGAAATAAGAGACAGCTGGAATTCAAGGCATGATATATCCATATAAATGGTATTATGGTGGAAATTACAAAAATCCGAAATTGAAAAGCGTTCTTTGAATTCGTTTCGAAATTATTGCGAAAGGAGATATAGATTAAACAACAATCTACAACGACATTTAAACGATTACATATTGGAATTTTTAATCTATGAACTTTTTTTCCTCTAATTAATACCAAAAAATTTGCTTCTTTTTACAATATCTATAATGGCTCTGAACCTATTTCAATTTGTTTCTTAACTTACAAAACACTCAAGATAGCATTAAGGGAGCTATTTCCGTATTCGATATCGGACTTTTCCAAGGTATGAAATAGGCAATATGTACTTAACAATCATTTCGAAAATCTGTTTGAAAACAATATTAGAATTTTTTTTGATTTAGCCTGGCAATTATGGTTTATAAAAGACCGATGGAGCACGACTGATACTTACAACCTGGACCATTCATGTATTTGTACAATAGAAAAAAAATCTATTGTTTCCAGAAATTTTGGGCCAAAAAGTTAATGCAAAGTATTTTCAAAACAAAACTTGAACTTAAAAAGAAGGGGAGTAAGAATATATTTTGTAAAAATCAAAATGTTCAAAAATAGAAAAATTAAAATTTTTCAAGAACAAGGAATTAATTTGGCACACGGAAAAACCATTCCATACTATGCTACTAAATATTGACAAATCAGTTTAATTATCTATTAATAATCCAAAATAAATTCTTTTGTACAAGATCTAGACTATTCAATAGAATTTAAAGTATAATTTTTGCATTTTCAGGTTTTTTGCAACAAATAATTGACAAATTATTGAGGTCAAAACTGTACAATAATCATTGGATCATCTTTAGACTTCGTCAAAATCCAATATCTGGCTAAGACCGCTAGTATCCCCTGATAAATTAGATTATTGAATTTTACAAAAATTATGGACAAATTATTGAGAGTTCATGCCCAACTATTATTAACCACCCCTATTTTTTGTTTCTTTTTTGCTCATCCAACACCGATTTTACTTTTCACAGATAAATGAAAATGTGAACAAAGAAGTAAAAAAACCTATAGCTTTCATATTTTTAATTTTTTAATTTTATTTGTTTTGCCTATTCCCTGTCATTTGCCACAATATCTATTTTTCTTTAGTTCCGTAGCCAAATTTTTTCAAATAATACTTTCTATATAAAAGGAAAGGCAAAATATCAATTAAAGTTAGTAAATTTAAAACTGCTTTGAAAGATTACAACTATGTAAAATTATCTCTTATTTAAAATTTTTCACAATCGTTAAAATTAAAAAAAATCTTTATTTTTTGTTTCAAGCCTTCATTATTTAATTATAATTTCTAAAGGATAATTTGTAATACCAATGATGCTTACATCAATTATAAAGCCCACAAGAAAAAATTTCTTCTTATTGCCAATTGCTTGTTTAAAAATTTTTCAATTTATTGAGGTTATTCTTCTTTGCATTGTTTTTTTGGTTCCGTTGATTTACCTGCGAGTTCAAATTACCTATTTCGGGTACTTGTAGTTTTAAATAAATGGTAAAGCGAATTGCCTATAGCACCAAGCCGGAGTGAATGTTTATTGGCTGGATAGTACCGCCAATATTTTTGACGAATACAGAAGGGAATTTCAAATACCTTATAAGTAAACAAAACCAAAAAACTTGTGTTTAGCTACCCTTGGTTATCAAATAGATTACCCTAGAGGTCAATAGACCTTAATATTGGTTAAAATATTATTGCGAAAAGAAATAGATTTTGGAGCGAGTAATTTTGTCAAAAATAAAAATAAAACCTCTCCAAAAATCATTGTTTCGACGTCAAAATTGTGGTAACCGTTTGATTAGCAGGGGAAATTTGCTCAAGGGCGGCCTGCTGCTAATCTATGGAGAGGCTTGAAAACCAATCCCACCGTTTGATGTCAACATTCCGATGCTGTTTTTTACCGGGGCCAAACAAATTCCAAATGTTGGCCTAAAATAGGCCCATTACCTCTATTTACACAAGAAAAACATTTCCATCTATTAGAGGTGCTTTCCCAAAATTTATGGACTATCATTATTCCGGGTTCTTGGAATAGAAAAGTATACCAAAATCACAAAAGCGTTTCTGGTGGAGTACAAGAATGCGTTATGAAAGTATTTCAGAACAAATAAATACAGAATTTGGTTAAAAAACCCCTTACCTGATTAAAGCTTTTATTTTGAACGTCTATTCAATAAATTATGAGCGATATGAATTTAATAGAGGCTTCAATTAAGAAAATTATTCAGAAAATCTTGGGACTGGTATTTATGTCCATGGGCAATTAAGAAATGGAATCATAGATAACAATTAAACGACCAGCTTTTAGATACCCCCTTTTGGCCGAACAAAATAAACTTAAATGAAAACAGGTGGCAATATTTATGGATAGCGAAAAGGGATGGGTAGTTTCTAACGCTACAACTATTTAGCAGACAAAAAAAAAAAATTACCGGGCACAGGTAAAAACTGTTTGTGCCCGCAACGAGATAAATTAACGACCAATAAATTGGGGTAGTGAATACTAAGTCAACCGGTGGGACATTTCTTTCCAAAGTAGGGTACGTTTCCCCGACCCCCCTATCAAAAGTATTGGATTTCAGACGCATATAATATTCACGATCAAAATTCATATTATGGTCTAAACCAATAACAATATTAAAACAAAACTTCATTCTATACGAACCTAATTTTAACAGCATCATTAATAAACACACAAAATAAAATTAAAGCTGGCGTCAATTATAGTAATTGACTATTATTGGACGAAACAAGGTAAATGGGCAAGCCTTAGAACAGAAATTGACAATACTAATAGGATCATTTTTTTTGAGTTTATAGTTATGATACCTTGGAAAAATTAAAGTTTAGTTAGCCGGAAATTAGATTGGATCACCATTTTAAATAAACTTTGCGTGATTTTTTTATTACCCCACGTTTTGCATATAATGATATTTCACTTTTTGGGATAAGGCCAAGTCTCAGGGAGGTTCTTTTAGGGCAAGGGTGTAAAAGGAAGCCAACATTCTTTGCCAGAAAACCAATCAACTATTTTGCTTCTTCAAGGAAAGTGTTGGAAATAATTAGAAAATTCAGGGTTAAAATCTTTACGGTCTTAAACCCCGGAAGTTGCCTGGAATTTTTGGGAATAAGTTTTATTTCAAAAATTATATTCTTTTTTTCCTGGAATTAGAAGTCTTGGATTTTTCTACTGATTTTTTTACAGTACACGGTTTCAAGATCAGGTGCGGTAATTGATTGGGGAAGATTCCTAGAAAAATAATTTTCATTTTATTTTTAATTATGGACGGTTAAAAGTTATTCTAATAGTTGCAAATAGATCTAAATTTTATGAAATAGTTTCAAAAATCTTGACCTTAAGGGCAACCTACCAAAAATATTTATGATATTAGGGTTGATTACCAAATCAGGTAGGTTTAACAAAAACCTTACAACCCAAAAAACATCAGTTTTTTCCTAATATAAGTTATGAAACACTTTAGCAAATCGAATGGATCTCAATGGCGATCGAATTATACCCATTCACTGGGCAGGGTGAACAACGATTTTCCAATTACAGCTTCAAACCCTAATTGAATACCAATTAGGCAATCATTTTCACCCTTCATATGCTTTTAATTGAATACCCAACAACAAACCAAGAGGTTTTTCAAAGAAATTTGAAGTTTATATAGGTGGGCGAAAAAATTATTCGCCCAATTATTTACCCAAAACAAAGGGCTATATTAGGGAGTGATGATCCATTTTGGACCGTATTTTTGATTAGTACCATCCTATATTTGCCCCTGTTTGTGGAAGTACTTATTACATTTTGGCTTAAGATATAAAATTTATAAATTTTAGGTTATTGAAAAAAAATTAATTATCTGCTTATTATTTAATTATTACTTCTGTAACATGCCTATTCACAGGGACAAAAATAAGAAGGTCTCCTTTGCCTGTAAAGGGAAATCTGTGTTGCTATGTGCCAAAGCCAAGAATTAGAGAAGGTCGTCCCTTTAAGGTCAAAGGAAGTTAAATATGTAAATTTGGGGCATCGCCTCCAAAAACAAACTGAATTTTAATTTTGGATGAGAATTAAATGTGGACCCCTAGATGTTAAAAAGGCTATTGCAAAGGGTCTTGGGTCCACGGATTACCGATTCGGCTCAAGCGGATTGCATAATTACTTATAACAACTTACCGCCCTGCTGTTTTAAATTTTAGAGGATCCAGAAAGTGTTTCATATGGACCATAATGTTAAACATTTGAAACATAATTGCTTCCGTTTAAAGTTGGGGAGCTGAAGCTTTAATATTTTTTTTTGGGAAAATTGGGCCACCCATGGTATTTATGCCAATTTATTTTCCTGCAAACTGCCATTATGTGCGATACAACCTTCCGTAACAATGATCTGGATATAATTGCAAAAAAAAAATAGCTAGAAAGTTCCACAGCCATTTTTTATTTGCACATCTTAATTAGATATTTTATTTGAATTAAAATATCTAAAGTTTTCACGGACTCTCTTGGCAATTAATATTTTCACCTTTGACCATTTACTTTACTTGGAATGACATTAAATTTACCGGAGGAAAAGGGCCGCTATAGTTATTAATTTCCAAAGTTTATTCTGTGTTTTGAAAGGATTCTTTCTAATGGACTTTACCCATCATATTAAAACACTTCGATAGAAACAAATCGGTTTTTTTTATTTTAGCTTGATAGTGATTTTATTGATGAAAGGGTTAGGGAAATGTAGTCATAAAAAAACAAGGGCATTCATCCTTATTTGTCTTCCGCCATTTCAACAACCATATTTGATATCTATCATGATCAAAATGGTTGTCATTTACTACCAAGCATCGACTGGATTTTTCCTGTTAGACCAGAATGGCAACATTCTATTCCTTGCCGTAAATGAAGAACCACTTTTCCGCCGTAAAAGCCCGGCTTTAACTGAATCGTATTTTAAAGATTCAATTCTAGCTGAAACGGGCCGAGCACAATAAAACCGTATCTCCCGCTTCTATCAGAAAATGAATTAATAAAATACTTCTTTCCGGGATTGTAGGTATTACTCACAATGTAATTATCCAATACCGCAAGCCCATTTCTTGCATTTAGAAAAACACCCAATTTACCACTTACTATCAATAATACTATTTGGATTTTACGGAAGGCAATGTTTGGCATTTAAAAACATAGGTTCCCGTCATTAGCCGTTAGCATTGAAGTAGTACTAATAAAACCAAGATGAGCCAGGATTATTTTCTTCCCATCTTGGCCAAAGGTCTATCTACATTGGTATGATGCAAATAAAATACAGGGTTCTCTTGGCGAAGCCCCCGTGGGCATAAAGCCTCCTGCCATGAATTGTGCACCTGAATGAACCCTTCCTTCGTTCGAAACGATTTGGAAAATTTGCGTTAAATCCTACTGTCTTGGGAATCGGAGGTTGGCCAAAACTTGTACCGCTTATGCCTTGTAATCACATCACATTAACTATTTACCTAGTACCAGGTTGTAACTGGCCAAAGCTTACCTGAAGCACCTGAAGCCCTGCCCAAGCCCCAATTGCATTCAAAACTTCCATTAAATCTTGGTTCCACAATGTGAATTCACAGGGACCTCTTCCATAACTTTCCCAATAAACCAAGCTAATTCTAGGATTTATATTTTGAGGGCCTGTTCTACTTCAAAACATTTTGTCGTCGGTTGCCAGGCATAGAAAAAATGTCCCGCTTCCGGTCGTCTGGTAGGTTGAAATGTATGCCATCTGTTGGGATCAATAGTATTTATCAATTGAAAAAATTATGTTGTTGGAATGTAGCAAAACATTAAACCCTTAAGTCTTGCACCTGATCTCAAGCCATAAAAATCCATGACCAATTCAATTTTTCTCATATTGAGGACATCTCAGTAAAATTTTTCCGTAATACTTTGAGGCTCCAACTTGAAACACCCAAAAAATGAAAAAAACAAATAATGCATTAATACTTATTCATAATACATTTTAATTTTCAATTATTTCCTTTTAATTAACCTTTTCCAATTCAATTAAATTTTTTCAGACAATAATTGGATTTTCTTATTTATCATTTTCACAACTTTTAATTATTTTCTTTTTCTTTGTTGGATCGTATATAAAGTAATTCTTTTCTATTTTCTGAAGCTTAACTTCGCAATTTCATTTCACCTAACTTAATACCATTTTAGTTCAACTTCTGCGGGCACTTGGGATATTCTCAACGGTGACCTTTATCTAAAAAATATGCTGCTCCACTTTCCTCTAAGGTAGGGGGAAGACCATAATTTTTTGTTAAAAAACAAAAATCAGGCCAATTTTGGGAGTAATTCAACTTTTATATTCCTCAGCCACCCACATACATCAACAGCCAATCATTAGGCCTTGGCGTATTGTAAGTACCGATTACCTACATTTCTTACTTAGGCGACAAGCTCCCTAGCGGTTCCAATCCACTGTTGGTAAATTTTGAGTTTGCTTAAGTATTAGTTCAATTACACCCCCTCCTGTTGGTTAGTAACATTGGCAGTATTACTTGCAGGCGAAAACATTTGCCTGCCGCATCGCTTGCGGTTACCGTAAAAGGCATAGGTGGTATTTTTTGGGTAAAGTTCCGGTCACATTAAAAAGTAAGGGCTCCTGTTGTGGGTTCCTATACTTGGTTACCGTTTGGCAATATGGTATATCCAGTAACCCCAACATTATCAGTAGAAGCTGCCCAAGGAAAGGTTTGTAGTGGTTGTTGTGCGTTCATTTTGGCCGCCAAACTACTTGGTGCCGTTGTGTTGGCTGGCCATTCCGCCGCCGTTAAGGTTGTGACATTTTTGCAGTGTTGCTTGCTTGGCGAAAAACATTGCCTTGCCGCATCGCTTGCGGTTACCGTAAAAAGGCATAGGTTGGTATTTTGGGTAGTCCGATCACATTAAAAAGTAAGGGCTCCTGTTTGTGGTTCCCTATAACTGGTACCGTTTTGCAATATGGTATATCCAGTAAAACCCCAACATTATCCGTAGAAGCCTGCCCAAGAAAAGGTTTGTTAGTGGGTTGTGTGGTTCCATTGGCCCGTCCAAAACTACTTTTTGGTTTGCCGTTGGTGGCTGGCCATCCCGCCGCCGTTTAAGGTTTTGTGACATTTGCCGTTTATTACTTACCGGCCGAACCATTGCCTGCCGCAATCGCTTGCGGTTACCGTAAAGCGCATAGGTGGTATTTTTGGGTTAAGTTCCGATCACATTAAAAGTAAGGCTCCTGTTGATGGTTTTCCTATTACTGGTTACCGTTTGCCAATATGTATATCCAGTAACCCAAACAATTATCAGTAGAAGCTGCCCAAGAAAGGTTATGTAGTTTGGGTTTTTGTTGTGGTTTCCATTTTGGCGCCAAACTTTACTTTTGGTGCCGTTGGTGGCTGGCCATCCCCCGCCGTTAAGGTTGTGACATTTGCAGTTGTTGCTTGCTGGCGAAACATGCTGCCGCATCGCTTTGCGTTACCGTTAAAGGGCAATTAGTGTATTTTGGGGTAAGTCCGATTCACATTTTAAAAGTAAGGGCTCCTGTTGTGGGTTTTTCCTATACTTTGGTACCGTTTTTGGCAATTTATGGTATTTATCCCAGTTAACCCCCAAACATTAAAATTCAGGTAAGAAAAAGCTGCCCAGAAAAAGGGTTTTTTGTTAGTGGTTGTTGGTGGTTTTTCCCCAATTTGCCGCCAAAAAAAACTTACTTTTGGTTTTTGGCCCGTTGGGTGGGGCTGGGGGCATCCCCCGGCCCGGGCCCCGTTATTCCTCCTTCCTTTTTTTTCCTTTTT
>Ga0163217_1116739_pt1 | contig 11331 bp, 14 predicted proteins | sample SynspAceP_FD_185933 | JGI IMG/M metagenome (GOLD analysis project Ga0163217, IMG submission 185933) | Saline lake microbial communities from Ace Lake in Antarctica - Synechococcus sp. Ace-P (PacBio error correction) | ecosystem: Environmental > Aquatic > Non-marine Saline and Alkaline > Saline ... | reverse complement strand
CGAATCGCGCTAGCCCCAGATAGGCTTGCAGGGGCACATCATCGAATGTCGTCATCATTTCGTTGTCCTCCGAGCGGTGGGATTCATGGGGGGGTCTCGATCGCAGGGGTTCTGGATTCTTCGTCAAGGGGCTGATCGGCATCATCCCGGTGACGATGTCGACACTGAAAATCGGCCTGCCAGCCACAATTGCACCGATCATCGACAATCAGCAGCAAACGGAAGCCAAATCAAAAGGAAGGGATAGTCGGTGAGAGAGATGCCAATCCGACGGTGCGTCATCGACGATCGGACTGGGAGCACGCCATTGGCGTGGCGTGGATCGGACCCGCAGCCAGCACGGAGAGCGAGGCAAACCACCCGGAGAGCAGCGACGCAAAGCTAGACCTGGATGTTCGCCATCGCCTCCTCTGTTGACCAGCATGATCGCAAACAGGCATCAGCACGTTGACCGCGCCGAGTAGACCAGAACCTGGGCAGCGAGCAACGAAACTGCGTTGAGCATCGTAGAGGCCACGCACGAAGAAAAAACGCGTCGAGCAGAAGGCGAATAGACGATTTGGGCGCAGAACCACGCCGGTGACCGAACACACGGCGGCGACGAATAGGAAAACAAATCCCTGGGTGGTGGAGCGATGTATCAGGCTGACTCCCCATTTGAACCGGCCTGAGTTCAGGCCCACCTGTTCGGGCAGCTTGCGGCCGGGGGCGGGCTAGGATCGACGCCGTGGGTCAATCTCACCTTGGGCAGGATAGCAGCTCTTGAGGCAGTGACGGCCGAGATCACTGTTGACGCGTTGGCAGCGGCCAAGCACATTGTCGAAGTTGGGCTTGTGGCGATCAAGGCCAGCTCATACTCTTCGGTCATGGAGAGGCAATGTGGGGCAATTACTCCACGCAGTTGCCGCGAAGATGCAAACACCAAAATGATGAGTTATTACTCAAGCTCTTGTTCTTGGTTTGCTTGTTCTCGCCAATTCCCCACCGGAGGTTGACGGACACACGCAACCACCACTTCACAAGCGATGCACTTGATCGAACTCGAAGTTGTATCCGGCCCGGTTAACGCTCTAACGGGATTCAGCTTATCGTAGGCGTACTGAACGGTGATCGCCGCGGCTCAGGTGTCAGAGGTGGACGCAGGCCTTGGGTGATGTAGGAGCGGCGCTAACAGCCTCTTTGGTGTAATCGCGACCTTTTGGAGGGAATCCGAACATGGCTGCGAGAGTCGGAAGTGAAGGGAGGTGCCTTACTCCGGGCAACCGAAGCCTGTAATGAGACCGCTGCGGAAACGGAGTTTTGGAGGGAGTTCTGGAGAAGGTTACTTCTACTCACTCTGATGACGATCGGCTAACCGCCGAAGAAAGGCAGGAAAGGCCAGTTCTCGCGGGAAGCAGGATTACCAGGCGGATCGCAAGCAGAAACTTCAGCCAGATCGAGCAGTTGGTCAATCCGCACCGGGCAGGGTCCAGAAGCAGCGTATCGCGATGAACACCAGGCAGGTAGAGCCTTGAGCACGGTCATGCGATACCAGCGAGCCCTTGATTCACCTGCACCGACAGGAGGCACGGACGGACTGGCCATCGCCCGGTAACCCTCCCCGGAATGGGAAGCCCCGCCGCTAGATAGAGCACCGCCACCAACAGGCCAGAGCACGTTGATGTAGTGCCAGTAGAACAGGGCGACCTTTCAGCGAATATTCCGTCTGGTATCGCACCAGCTCCTTCTGCCTCGGGGAAGGTCGAAAGGGAGGCGCTTCGCATTCGGCCAGGGCGCGTCCAAGAAAGAATCAGAAGCCCACGGCTGGCGCCAGATTTCAGCTGAGGATGCCGGCCGTGTTCTGCTGGTTACTGATGTCGATGTTGCTGGCGAGTTGAATCTCATCACCACCGCAGCAACCGCCAGGGCAGGGATCTAGTGATCGACGGGGCGCCGCCGCGCCCACCAAAGAAGCGAATATGTTATTCGGCTGGCGAGCCACTTCATCAGCGGCCGATCGTGGATGCTGCTGGGAGGGCATCAGGGGAACACGCCGGATGCCACACGTGAGGAGCGGTTTGCCGAAGGGATCACAGCCAGGAGAGGATCACCGGGCATCAGCACCAGGATCGGCGAAGGGAACAGCAGCCATCGGCCTTGCGCAGGCATGATGTTTCCTTCCAGAGCGTTGAGGCCGTCGGCGGGGGCTGCAGACCAAGGCGCCGGATATTCCGGACCGATGCGCTGCTGAACGCGGCGGAGATCTTCGCTCAGCAGCGTGACCGTACGCCGATCACGCGGCGACCACCAGCGCATGTGGCAGGAGGCAGCCAACGCAGGTGGGCGGTGCCCGGAGTGAGGCCGAGCCATCATGCGGTGGTGAAGCTGCCTTGAAGGTCAGCCCTTACTGACGCCGCCGCGGGATTCAGCATTGTCATGGTTCTGGCGCCGGTCATCATCAACCACGCGTAAACTGCCTGATCGATTCGGTTGCATGCAAGATTATCACGCCACCCGCGGCATTTCGGGCATTCCAGGGGCACCCAGCTTCTCCGAACTGCCCTGTATAGTTGGGTGGGACCGGTAAATCGATTGGCCCTCGAGGTGCTCCTTCCAGTTGGCAGCCGCCCGCCACCGGGCGATCGCGAAGATCGCTGAACAGGTCGCGGGGGATGCCCGAAGCTTGCGTTAGACGAGGCGCTGATAAAATGACATTGGGGTATTGGCCCTTCGCCCCAGCGACGGGCAGGCGCCTCCTCAAGCGGAAACGGGCAGGTCGTACATCAATCGTGGCCAAGGCGGTTGAAAGGCTGTCGGCCAGTCTTGCGGATCACGGCGCGGGGATCTTACCTTGTGTTCGCGGGTGACCAAAGCCCGTATGATCTTCTGTTTCATGCGATGGCCTATTCCAGGGTAGGGGCTCCACTGGTCTTCCGTCGATCTTCGAGCATGGCGCGCACGTCTTCATTTGGCCGCCATGCGGGGCCCAGCAGGGTCCACTGCCGGCCACCGCGTAGTTCGGTGAGGTGCGGCGGTGACCGGCGCTGAGGTGCTGGACGTGAGGCTGTGTCGGCGTGAAGGATCAGGCAGGCGTCGAAATCCGCGGCGAGGGGATCGGGCTCCCGCCGGTGATCATGTAGAGGAAAATGCCGAATAGGAGATTCGTCGCGGGTGGATGGGATTTGGCTTGTGCGGATCAAGCTGTAGGCCGCCACCAGCGTGGGGATCTTGGCGAATCGTCGCTCGCGTCAACGATTAATCGGATCGTCGAGGCGCGGCGTGGAATAGAGAGCCAGAGAGGCGGCGAATCAATGGAGCGCATCATCGTGTGGCCGTCCGCGGGGAAGCAACCGTCATTCATGTCCGGTACGGAGCACCCGACGGTGCATCTGGACATCGTTCTCGAAGAGCGCGAGTGTTGAAGCTGGAGATCGACCCCAGATCCAGCAGAAAAGGGGGGGGGAAAAGGGCCCGTTTCCAGGAAGCTGCTGTTGGCGCCAGCTCATCACCCATAGCGCGGTAGGTGATAGACCCTTCTGGCACGATGTCGCAGATGACGAACGCTTGCCGGACGCCTTCAAGTCCGGTCCGGAGCCTGGGCGCTGGGCCAGATTCTCTGCCGCAGATGTATCTGCGCAGTCTGCTGATCACCACATCGCCAACGCCACAATGGGAGTCGAATTTAGGCCAGCTCCCTCAGGGGCGCCGTAGCGCGCGAAGCTGCGGGCGGAGGCAGAGCTCGCAGGCCCGCGAGAACATCCATCGGCTCCGGACGCGGCAGACGCCCAGCAGCGCCACTCGTGCTTTGCGCGGCAGGGCTCCAGCGGCCGCGCCCCGCAAAACCCGGGCGGCAGGCCGCTCGCGTATTGACCACCAGGAGAGCCGCGCCAGACCTGCAGGCGGCTGCGCCCAGCAGTGGCAACTAACAGATCGAGGGATCGCTCCGTGCCAGTTCAGGCAGACGTCTCTTCAGCGGGGGCAACCTGCCGCGAGGGAGATCCTCGGTTTCGTTGGCGCGCAAGGGGGCTAGAGAAGATCTGAATCGCAGCCAGTTCCCAGGCCACCAACTTCAACCACCAGGCGTGCGTGCGTCTCCTCAGTGAGAGCGCTGCTATCGGCCAGGCCAACGCCGGCCACTCCCGGATCGAGAGCAAGCCCATGGCCGCAAACGAACGCAGCAACGTGGGATTGTCCCAGCGCTAAGCCGCTCAAGCGCCCGCAGCGCAGGGCGGTTTCGGCTCTGTTTTCTGCGGAGCCTCCGATTCCAGCGGAAGCGAGCCGTCGATCGTGTTGGCCATGGCTGCGGCAAGCCCGGTGAGCCAGCGCCAGGGCTGCAACAGGGCAGCAGCTGGCGGGCGGCTCTGGGGCAGGCCGCTTGAAGCGGACCGGGCGACCCCAGGCCTGCAAGAAGGAGCCGCTCGTTGGGAGGCTGACGCCCTTCAAGCTGGCGTGCGAGTACGCCGCCCTTCCCGCCCACAGGCCACGCCGTTCTGAACGGTCGGGGCGGCACGCTGTGGGCTGTCCGCGGTGCTTGACGAGGGCCGCCTCCAGCGGTCAGACCTGCGGGCATCCGCTCGGAGCGATCAGGGGGCGAGATCAGCTCGCGGCTGAGCGAGGTTTGAGCTGGGCGGCGCTTGGATGCGGCTCGTTTGCCAGCACAGCCTTTGGCCTGCTGGCCAGAGCAGGGCCCTGATCGTGAGGCTGTGCCAAGGGCGGGAAGGGGTCCGGCATCGAGCAGGCTGGTGGCAGCGCGAGCCAGCAGGCGCTGCCGGCGCGAAATCAGTGGCCACAGCTCGGCATCGAAGCGGTCTGCTCTGCAGCGCACGTCCTCGCTGCTCGCTGGCTTGGTGACCCGATGCGTTCTGGGGCGCGATTCGCAACAGCAGGGCCGGTTCTGATCAGTAGGCAAGGGCTGATGGCCGGGATCTGACGCAGTTCCGAGAGCAAAGGGCGGCTGGAGCTCGAGCTTGAAGCGACGGCAGGGCTTGGCGAGGTCGATGTCTGGACTCAAGCTGTAACGCCCGACCGAGGGAGAAAGGCCGCACCGACCAACCACGTCTGCGATCGGCCCCAATCTCCGCCGGAATCCCACCAACGGGGGGGGGGGGGGGGAACGGCGGGGCGGCCGTATCGGGCATGCCTGGCCAAGACCGTTGCAGATCGGCGGCAGTCGTGTTTTCCGCCTGTTGAGCTCGCATTGGGAGACATCAGGGCCTTGCTCGAGCAACCGCGACCTAGGCACAGGACCAGCCGGTCAGGATCAAGGGCCGTGGCGAGGGGCTGGCCCGTCGCCCGTCGCCGCACGCCGGTGATCACCCAGCCGCGTAGCGCCTGAATCTGCAGTTCCGTGCGCAGGCGGGCGTCTGCCAGAAGCGCTTGCAGGAAGAGGGCGGCCCCTCGCATCAACGACTTTCCAGGCGAGAGCCACCTTCGGGCAGCGGGCTCGGGGCCATAGGCCAGGCTGGTCTGGGAGCCCACCATCGGCAGTCACTGCGTAATCAGTCTGCAGATGCAAAGCGCATCACGCAGGGCTCGACCGCGGCACTCCCGGCCGCTGCCTGCTGGAGCCATGACCTGGTGTAGGCACCCAGCAGGATTGGTTAACGATGGAGGGCTGAGAGGGCGGTGCGGGAGACCGCGCCGCTCAGCATCGGCAGCTGCGGATGTTGCAGTTGAGCGGGCTCTTGCCGCACCCCAGCCACAACCCGCCGACGCGATGGCGAGCAGGGTCGGCACGGCAGCACAGCACAGAAGGGGCCACCCTTCAGGTCAAGGCAGGATTCGCCTACTTATGCGACCAGGCTGCTTGCTCGCGCTAGGGTGTCTTTCAGGCATCGGCGCCGCCTCGTAGGACCATCCAGCTCGCTTCTGGCTCACTCCGGAACCCCTTCGATGAACCTCCAACCATACCCCTCAGCCGCGGGCGGAGCTGCAGGGCCAGGGCTCGTCGAGGGAGAGGCGCTTGCAAGTTGGATGTGCGTGAGACGACGAATGGTCCAGGCAACTGGGTGAGGGCGTCACCTGCCCCTTGAGCCGCTCGGCAGGAGGTGAGGTTTCAATCGGCTTGGCTAGCTGGATCGGAACCGGAGGGTGGGGTGTCTCATGCCGGGATTCTAGCTGCAGTTCGGTGCTGCTGATCGAAAACCAGGGATGCGATTTCAGTCTGAAAACCTGCAGGCGGCATCGAGCTTGGAGAGTCGGAGGTGGATCGGGCTCGTGGCGGTACTGACCCGCCACAAACAGCCTTGCCGCTGAGCTTGCAACAGGGAGCAATACGATCCCCGACTTACAAAAACGCCAAAAGGATGTTCGCATAAAGCAAGCAAGAGGCTGGATTCATCCAGGGCAAAGTGTGCTAAAGGCAGCGTTATTCACCAGTCCTTCTCTGCGCATGAGAGGCAGCTAAAATACATTAGAAGCTGTGCCATGAGGACTAGAATCCAATGAATACAGTTCAATCACCAAAACGTGCAGACTGACCGGCGGGACCAACAGTGTAACGTGAACCATTCAAGCATACGTCGACACGTGAGCCGTGGGTAGTCAGACATGTGAGCGTTTCGATTTTCCTGACAGCCCGCCAGTGCGTACCCCATGGGGTGCTGGAGCAGAAATTGCTGGTCAGCCCACATCTCGCGCGGGTTCGAGCAGATGGCTACAGGTTTGTTCGTGCGATCTTGCTGACCGCCCCGCCGCGCGTCAGCTGGAGCTGTGAATGCTTGGTTATGAGCTGAAATGGCCGGCACTGGATGATTCCTGATTTCATCTGGCCCGGGTGGCGATCTCACCGGGGCTGTCAGTTCGATCACCCGCCAACAGCCTGCAGTCGCGGCTGCAGCAACGCGGATGTGGCGCCTGTGATAGTGCTGATCTTTTTGCGAAGACGGAGTGTTGGCCTGCACCTAATGTGCTGCTGCAGGCCGAACCGACCGGAACTGCCTGCCTAGAGGCTGGGATGATCAGCTCCGAAACATCCCGATTCCACCATCCGCGCAGAGCTCTCCCAGCGCAAACCAGTGCGGGGGCTCCAAGCGAGCATCCTCAAATGCCGCAGGCGGATGGCAAGGAGCGTGGCCTTGCTCGGTGGACCTGTGGCCAACCGGAGTTCCGCCACGCAGCGGCGGCGCTGATAGCTGTGGAAGAAGACCCAGAAACTGCTGGTCGCGAAGTCGCCGATCGCGCACGGAATCCCTGCTTCGCTGTGGCCCTGCCATGCTGTTCTCCTCGACGGGGTGATCGCGCCGAACCACCTCACCCGCGTCACCAGGCGCGTCGTGCGGCCACCACGAGGGCGAGCGATGGCAGCGCGCCAGGTTCATGGTCGGCCCCGATGCGATGGCTACGCCGCCGCGCGCGTTCGCTCAGTCGCAGTGCCTGCACGCCTGCTAGCTGATGGCACGAGCATTGACCTATTGGTCGGTTTTTATCTCGGGATGGCTGGTGATGGCCTGACCCCGGACCAATGCCGTTTGTGGTTTATCTCAAGCATATCGAAGCTGCATGTGTTCAAGCCCACCCGATCGCCTGTTCATTCTGTGGGCGGCCGGCAACCTGGCCCACCACCAGCCGGTGAATGGATTCAGCCGCGATCCGACCAAGCTCGCTGGACGTATCAAAGCCCAAGCCGCTAGGCCTCGCGAAGCCGGCAGCCCCCCGACTTGCTGAGCGCAACTATCTGGTTAGCGCGGCCTACATCGGTCGGAATCAGCGTGGCGGTGCAGAGAGGCGAATCACTCGGCCGTGCGGAGGCGGGCGCCAGCGGTGAGGCCCTTATCCTCGTGGCAGATCCGCCGGAAAGCCACGGCTTTCAGATTTCCCCAGGGCAAGCATTATGGCCACGCCGGAAAACACTTTTTCTGCAGTCGGTGAGAGCAATACGGCGAAGCCTCCCTCATGGCGTGGCATTCACAACTCTCCTCGAAGGACGCGCCCGCTTCTGCCTGGTTGTCGCAGGTGATCACCGATGCTCCAATCTTACCGTCGGCCCCCCTCGAGAAGTGCGCTCTATCGCGCGACGCCTGGATCGCCATCAGCTCAAACTGTGATGCGCGGCCATCCGAGACAGCCAGCATCACAAGGCCTGGATCGAGAGCAGCGGCAGGCCCTCCAGGCAGTTGCCCGCTTGCTGGGAAGCGAAGCCGATCCCAGGCCTTCCGCCCGCTTGAGCGGTCCCCGTCCCACCAGCGCACCTATGCATCGGTTGTTCCAGGCGGGTCTCACAGGATTACCCTCGATACCGGTGGGGCAAGAGCTGTAGTGCGCGAAGCCCACGCGGCTTTGACCCATCAACGAAGGGCTGGTCGCCGATTATCATCCCTGCCTCGGCAGGCCGCCGTGCCGGATCCATCGGCATTGCGTGGCCGGCAGCGATGACGACCGTGGCCCCGGGACCGCGACCGTGCGGCAGCTACCGCCCTGTTTCCTTCTTCAAACCGGCCATCGGCACGCCGAGCCGCGCGCCACGTGGTCACATCCTTGTCGCCGCGGCCAGAGAGCGTTGATCACACCTTCCGTGCCCGCGCCAGCGTGGCCGACGGACTCAGCAGCAAAGCATGGCGTTTCAAAGCGCCCGGATATGCTTCGAGCTCGTGACGCTGCGGCATCAGGGCCTCCTGTCGGTGACGCGGATTCGGCCCGGCCGGCTCCTTGGTAGCTGTGTTCCGGCCCGACGCCGGATAGTTTCGGCCGGCGCTGTCGAATGGCCTCCTCGGACCGACTCGCTCCTGGAGCAGCAGGTCATGCCCGGCAGCACGCCGGACGGCCCTCGGTGATCGTGCGGGCGTGTGCGCCGTGCCCCCTCCGCGCTCCACACGATCAGGCAGCACGGAAGGGTCTCAACGACGGTAGGAACAGCCCCTCGCATTGGAGCCGCACCGACGAGGCAGCAGGCACAGTCAGGCAGGCGACCGAAAGCCTTCGGCGCACTGCCGCTTGGTTTTGTGGCGATCACGGCGTGGAAATCCGCACAGCATGGTGGGTTGGGCACGGCATCCGAGCCGAGGGATGTTAGTGGGTTGCTCTCCCACGTTGGGTCACCCACATCGCGATGGCTCACTGGTGGGTCTTGAGGGTGGCCGTGCGGCTGTCACGCTGCACCCCTGCTCCAGAAAGGGCATGCGGCCAGGAACGTGAGGGCCTGGCGGCGCTATTGTCCTCGGCGCAGTAGGACCACGTCTTCGCCGAGCATGAGCGCCGCAGGTGCATGGCACGCCGTGTGGCCAGCGCTCAGTATTCGCAATGATGCGCTTCTTTGCAATATACGAAGGGCCAGCAGGGCCTGGCCAAGCTGTTGTATCTTGTGGCGCCGGGTTGTGTTTGAGGTCTTCGCGCTTCAGCCAGAGCGCGGGGCCGCATCGGGCGCTGGTAATAGTGGCGGTGAGTCGCTCAGCTTTCATGAGCGAGGTGGCCGGCCCACGTAGGTAGCGCAGCAGGATCCAGGCGGCCGGTGAGGCGGATCGGGCCCAGCCGCGCTGCTGCCGCTTCCGCTCCCAGGCGCGGCATCAGCGTTTCGGACTACTGCCGCCGAGCGCGAGCGACCGGCGCCGTGGCGCGATGGCCAGAGGTGCGTCGATGACGAGGGGGCTTGCTGGTCACCTGAAGAGGGGTGATAATCCAGCTAGGAGCTGCTTCACGCTTCGCTGTCGATACGCGTGTGCCGTTGCGCTTTGATGAGGTCGCGACAACGGCGCCTGGGCAAGGGAATGGCAGATTCAGCGGCCGGAGCACCGAAGGGCGGGCAGTATCAGGCGACGTGCGGCGCCCGGATCCAGCACGGTGCGTTGCAGCGCCAAGCGGCAAAGCGGTAAAACCGTATACTGTGATCACCGCGTTGGAGTCAGCGAGCGAGCAGCGTCTCGCCTTCAAGCGCTCAAGACCTTCCCCGCGGCGGCACCCTCAAGCAGGGCCAGATCTCAGCTGCAGGGAATCAGTGGCCATCGCCTTGCGCGCTTCGCAGAGGGTCAGCCAAGCAGCCGGGGCTCGTGGGTATCGGTGTGTGAATCGTCAGGGCCGCGAACGTCCAGGGCGGCTCGGGCACGGATTTCGCAGGGCTCAGCGAGTCCATGCGGAGCGAGTTCTCGAGAAAGGTTTTCAGGCAGCTCGCCACCGGCACCCCGCAGAGCAGCAGGCACGCAGGCGAGGGCAAGCGCCGATACGGCGCCGATCGGCAGGCTGCCAGCAAAAGGCAGGCCGGGCGCAGCCAACGATTTGAACCCATCAGCCTGGGCTGGTGATCTCGATCGGCCACCTGACCACCGTGATCGCCGTCACAGCACTATCAAGACCCGTGCGGGGATCATCGAGAAGCAAGAAGCCATCCCAGGACATCGTGAGGCGCTGGCATTGGAATCAACGGTGGTGACCCGTCGCACGCGAAGAGACGCCGTAGGGGATGGCGAGGGCGAAGAACAATCTGGCACGTGAGATCAAGGCCAGCAGCACCTAGGCCGGCGAATTAAGCGCGGGAAGGTGCGATACAACGTCCAGCACCATCGCTCTCAGATGGCCGGCAGCAGCGTTCCGAGCCCACGTGCTGATCGACCGCACCACCGTCCAGCAGAACGACGCCAGCACGATCACACCAGACGTGTTGATCGTCAAGGTGAGCGTGGGCGCCAGCAGGCTGAGCACCGCTGGTTGAGCTGGCTGGCGAGTGAGGTGGAAGCGGGTGAAGCAATCAATGCTGAGATCGCCGAAGTCGGCGGCAGACCATGGGCCGTCGCCAAGTTTGCTCATTCAGCAGCAATATCACTTGAAACCAGCAGCGGGGCAAGGCCTTGAGCAGATCGCCCAGCTGGATTATACCAAGGGCGCCACCAGCACAGCGACACCAGCCACCAGCAAGCCCAGCCCAAGCCGAGCACAGGGCAAGCGCCAGAGCGGGGACCCCGCGACCCGTGAGCCAGCGGCTGGGATGTCGAGCAGGAAGGCGTCGGCAGCCGTGAGGTCGGGGCGGGAACGGCGCCCAGCGCAGGACAGCAGCTGGCGCACCACGAAACCATTTGCGCACAGACAGCGCTAGGGCCAGCTCCCAGACGCATGGGACTCGGCCACGTTCACGTCGCAGCTTGGTCATTTTACGGGGGAAGGCCTCCAATCCGGCCCGAGTAGGCGCCATCCCGAAACGCTTTCAAAGACTGGAAATTCTTCCTGCCCTCCACCTATATTCGCAGTTTCGGCCTGGTTAGGCCCATTTTCAGCTGTTCGCCCAGGACGGATCGGCGTGGCCAGGGGGAAATTGTTTCTGGCGCACAGGCCGCGTTTGCTGGCCCTTGAGGGACGAAAATCGCACAGGTTGGCCAGGGCAATTTGCAGGCAAATCTCTCTTTTCCACCCTGCACCGTGCCCCCGCTG
>Ga0163217_1077965_pt1 | contig 11331 bp, 10 predicted proteins | sample SynspAceP_FD_185933 | JGI IMG/M metagenome (GOLD analysis project Ga0163217, IMG submission 185933) | Saline lake microbial communities from Ace Lake in Antarctica - Synechococcus sp. Ace-P (PacBio error correction) | ecosystem: Environmental > Aquatic > Non-marine Saline and Alkaline > Saline ... | reverse complement strand
ACGTTCGAGGTTCAAGGCGTTTCAGCTGATCAAAACGGCAGCGGCACGAACGCCTAGATCACCAAGGGGGGCCAGGAATCTGCAGAGGAGTCCCGCCGTGCCGCAGCAACTTGGGGGCCCAGTCGATTGCCGCCCTGCACCGGCTTGGGTTGTGTAGCAGCTTGAGCGCGCCTGCTGCAACTGCGCGCTGGTTTCGGGCTGGGCCCTGGCTGCAGTCGTAAAAGGGCCGCGGCGACGGTGAAGTCGGTCGGCTGCTGCCACCGTCGTTAGCCTTGCTCACTGCGGCTGATGCCCCGGGCCACCCAGCTGATCGCCGCTTCGGGTTGGCGCGCCGATCGCGGCGCTGAACAACTGCTCCGCCTGGGAAAACCGCCCCGCTGGGCGGGCGTCCACCCCAGCGTTGTGCCGAATCGGCGTAGCTTCTGCTGGGCGGGAATGACGCCTTGGCCGCCCTGGCAGTGGCTGCTGGAGAGGGCCTCCAGGATCGAGCAGGGCACCGCTGAGGTCTGCGTCGCGCAGGTCGCTTGCCCAGGCAGGCGGGCGGCCGCGCAGATCGGCGCCACGCAGGGAGCGGCCCCGCAGCGCTTGGTTGAAACTCAGACAGCCACCGCTGAGCCGGGCGCCATCCAGGGGGCGCCCGCTGAGTATTGGCGCGCGCTGCAACTGGGCGCCGCTTCAAGTCGCTCCCGCAGGTCGGCCCTGGGAACCAGATCGGCATCGGCCAAGGGGCAGTTGGCACCAAACTGCTTGCTGTCCAGCAGAGCCGGATCAGGACCTCGCCATCGCCGGCCCTGTGCGACCGTGCCAGCCACGCCAGCGCAGGCCAGGCAAGGCCCGGTGGGCGGCAACCAGGGCCAGGCAAAGGCGGGATCACGGCCGTGAACGGGCGGCAATAGAGGCTGCTCTACAGGCTTTGAGCCTTTGGCGGCGCGCCAGCCGCCGCCGTGCGGCACAAGCTGCCGCATGGGCGTGGGTTATACGGTCCACTGTTGGACACGGTTCAGCAGAGACGTCGTGAGGGATCCGTCCACAAACGGGGGAGCAGAGGCCCGCCACGGCGGGCAAATCTGGTCGGCCAGCGCCCGCCGGCTTGCCGGCTTTGCCGCCCCGAGCAGTCTTGCTCGAGCCAGCGCCTCGTTGGTGCCCGTCGGGCACGCCGGGGCACCCCGGTGCGGCGGCTGCTGCGCCAAAGCCGCTGGGGGCCCGAGCAGGCCGGCCCTCCGCCCATGCGCGACTATCCCGACCGGAGTTATCAGCGGGCTGCGCAGGCGATTCGCCGCGGGCCCCATGGCCCTCGATCCCGCTGCCGTTGCTGTCCTGGCAATTGCGCCGCCGAGCTGTTCACCTTGGGCAGCCAGAGACGCAGCGGCGGACGGGCTCCCTTAGTGGGTTGCCCACGCCGGGCTTTTGGACCGACTACCCCCGCGCCCTGGCCTGCTGGGGCGGTCGTGGCAGTCCCTGCCCTTGCCGCTGGGGGGGGCCCGTTCCCGGCCCGCAGGGGAAGGGGGGCCGGGGCCCGTGACCGGTGGACGATGCGATCTGATCACCACATCCCCACAAACCCGGGCCAGCTCTTGGAGTCGCAAGCAGCCTTGGAGCCCTTGCTGGAAGCGTTTTTGCCCTGGTGATTCGTGATGAGGCCTTCCTGGCCGCTGGTGCCGCGGGCGAGGCACGATTCACTGATTCCCGTTGCTGGCCGATCACGCCCAATCTGATCGTGAATCCGCAGCCTGACCAAAGCTCGTTCGCGATCGCCGGGCTGTGCGGACTGGCTACGCTTTAGCGGGCGCTCGGAGCGGCTGAAGCGGCTGGGCCGCTGGCGCGACCCCTGGCCGGTGAACGGGCTGGCGGCCGCCGTGGGTTGAAGCGGTTGGTGGGTGATCGGCGCTGGCAGAACGGTGTGCGGCGCTGGTGTTGCGAAGGGGGGGCGTGGCTGGAGGCCAGGCTCTCTGGCCTGAGGTGCCTCAGGGCCGCTTGCCCTCCGCCGCCAATTTCCTGCTGGTTGCAGGCGAGGGGTCCACTGCTGGGGCGCTGCGGAAACGGCTGGAGAGCCGCCAGCTGATCCTGCTGCGGGGTTGCCGCCAGCTTTCGAAGGCGCTGGTGAGAACTGGTTTGCGGATCGGCCTGCAGGACCCGGCGCGGGCAACCAGCGCATCCTTCGGGCGCCATGCGAACAGCGTTGGCCCGAGGAGCGTTGAACCGATTCCAACCAAGGAAGACGACAAACAGGGCCAGCTCCGCCTCTGGGGCCCCAGCGCCTTCAGACCAGCTCCTGAAGCAACAACGCCAGCCGTTGGCCCGCATCCCGCAACGCCAGCCGCCTCCATTGCCGTTGCGCAGGCTGAGCAAGGGATCGGCCGCCGCGGCCCTCCCGCAGCTTGGGGCCCAGCAAACTGCCAGAGCGTCTGGGCAGGGGGCCCTGGGCCCGGAGGGTGTTTGGGGCGACGATTCCGGCCCCGCCAGCGGGACCGGCAGCAGGCGCATTTGGGCGTCCTGTTGCCGATCGGGCCGCCTGGGGAAACGGCACCAGGGCACCGGCGGGGGTGCCGGCAGGACGGCCAGCTCATGAGGCTGCCGGTCGCCGGGAGCGGCTGATGGGGCCAGGATCGGTGTGCTGGGAGCAGGCCGGCCCAGCTCAATCGGCTGAAGGACGCTCCACATAGCCGCTGGCGTGGATCGCGCCTTCCTACCTCCGGATCGCTGGAGCCGGTGAGATTTGCACGACCCGGCAGCAGCAAGCCAGCAGCTGGCGGCACCAGGGGGACGCACCATCCGGTTCAGGCCCGGAGCGCCCCCTGGCTGCCGCCCATCACCAGAAGCAGCGGACCCTCGCCCAGCGGGAACCCACCGCGGTTAACGGGGGCAGGCAGCAGGGAAGTCCTGGCGAACGGCGTGCCGGTTCAGCACGGGGCGACAGCGGGGCAGTGCGCTCGGTTGCCAGCCGGAAGGCCCACCGCCCAACCCCGGCTGGCACAGCGCCCAAGCAGCCGGTGACCCGCCCCGCGATCGCATTGGAGTCATTGCAGAACAAACAGGACACCACACCAGCGCGCCGCCAGGATGCCGTGGCGGCGATGTAGCCCCCCGTGTCTGAGACCAACGGTCGGATGCCTTCACGGCGATCAACTGGGCGCACCTTCAGTCTCGGCCGCAGTTGGAACAGTTGCCAGAGTTTGCGCAGCCCCCGGCCCTGTAAGCCCCCGGCCGCGACACGCGTATGCAAGGGGTTAGCGCGCCGGGGCACCAAGCTCCCGCTCCAGGCGATCAGGGCACTCCCAACACGTGCACCGAGAAACTCCGGCGGCAAGCGCCTCGGCCACGGCCAGGGCAGGGAAGAGAGTCCACCAGTGCCGCTGGCGGCGATTCAGAAGCCGGGTCATGGGCGCTTTCAACGCGGCCCAAGCGTGCAAGCGAAGCCGCGCCCTAACTTTGTGAACATTCCCTGGCCGCTCCGATGTCGTTGCCCCGCCCGTCCCTGCCTGCCACTGCTGGCGGCGGCTGCGTTGTGCTTCGCCCTCTCGCAGGGCTGCCGCGGCCCCAGCCTGGCCCTTCCTCACAGACCGGAGCCAGCCTCAACAGCGGCAACTCCGGCTCCCTCTCCGGCTTGCTCAGCGAAGGGCCGGGCCTCGATCCCAGCGAGCTTTGGTTGGAGCGTATGACGCCCTGCGCAGCGCTCCCCGATGCCCGTTGGCAGGTTCAGTCCGGCAGGCGCTCCGGGATGGCCGCAGCACGGTTCAGATCAAGGTCAGTGGCAGCCGCAGCGAAGGGCCCTACCTCTACCGGCTGGCAAGCCTCCTGCCTTAGGCCGATGGCCGCGCGGACGGCTGAACGCCAGGGATGTGCTCCGTGAAACCAGTGTGCTGCGCAGGCGTTCGCTTGAGCTGCGTATCGCCTGCAGATCCCCGATGGCCGTGCCTTCACGGCCAAGCGCTACGACGTTGAGTGGTGTTTCGACGATGCACTGAACGGGCAGTTGGTGGCGGGCGGAATCGTCCCGATCACCGGCCGCGATCAGCGCTTTCGCAGAACCGGAGTGGAGCTCGCCGCCCTCGCCGGTGGCGGCCTGTTCAAGAATCGTGCAAGCGCCGCCGAAACCAGGCAGCCAGGAACCTGGGCCGTGCTTTTGGTCCATCCCGACGGCATCATCAGCACCACCAACGCGGGTGCGGAGTGGTTGGGCTGACCAAGGCCGCGCTCACCCCTTGAACCAGCGGATCAGGGCACACGTCCTCATCCCCGTGGCGGCCCGAATCGGGCGTCTTCGATCGCCGCCACCCGTTCCGCCGATCGGCAACTCCAGCCCGGTGGCGGCTGCCGCGCAGGAGCGATGCCAGGTCCTTTGCGGTGCAGCGCCAGCTTGAAAACCCAGCCGGGAACTACCCTCCGCATTGCCGCCAGCCCGGTTCTTCCAGGCCCAGGAGCCCGCCCGCCCCGGCTGGCGAGGGCCTGACAGACCGCCGGCCATCGGCAGCCCCAGCCGGCTGGCCCAGGGCCATCGCCTCGGCCACGGCGGCGTAGCTGCCGGGCCACCCCAGCACCGGTTGACCGCCTTGGCCTGCTGCCGTCAAGGCCCACGGGCCGAGGTGGGTGATTGCGGCTGCGACCACCTCCAGCAGGGGCGGGCCCGCTCAGATGCGGCCATCTTCGCCCACCACACCGACAGGCTGCCGAGCTTTGGCCCTTCCGTGCCACCGGTTCACCGGGGCATCGAGATTAGGGCTTCCACGCCCTGACGGCCCAGGGCGCTCGGCCAGCGAGCGGCTGACGGCCGGGATCGATCGTCGAGAAGTCGATCACGGTTGGCCCCTGGGCCGCAATCCAAGAGCGGCCGGCTGGGCGGCACCGAACAGCACGGCGCTCCGCGGCGGCCCATCGGTGAGGCATAGGCAGAGCCGTGGCGCGGCTGCAGCTGCTTGCCGGCGGTGGGCGCCGCCAGCCCACCGGCAGCAGCAGCGAAGCCTTCCCGCGAACGTGTCCGGGTTGTTGAACGCTGAGCGGAAAGCTGCGGCCAGCAGATTGGCTGCCATTCGGGGCGCCCGGGCCCCCATTCCGATGAACGCCAAGCGGAGGGGCGGAAAGATTCAGTCATTGGTCGGGCGCCAACGGGTAGGAGTTCAGTCGGAGATGCAGCCAAGGCCAGGGCCACGTTCGTAGTGGGTTCAAACGCCCAGATCCATTTGTCCCGATCCCTCACCCTGCAGCTGCTTTGTCTTGCCGCCGGTCGCTGCTGGCCTGGGCCATGCTGCTCCAGCGTCGATTCTGGAAAAGCCCAGACCAACCCCAACCCTTGCGTTCGAGTTCCAGCCTGTGCGAGCGGGTGCAGCTCAGCGAGAGCCAGAAGCAGGAGATCTTCAAAGTCGGGTCGCCCGCTCGCGCCGCGTGGATTTACGCCCGCCCAGATGCCATCCTCAAGACAACGAAGCGTTGCCTCAAGGCCGCCGCTGACATCGAAGCGTTGCGTCGCGCCGCGGCGAGCAACGCAAGGAGCTGCGCGAGGTGATGCAGACCACGCGCCAGCGAAACCGTGCCCCGCCCAACGGCTTGGGCATTCCCATGCGGCCGTGAGCGCGGCAGGGTCAAGCCGAGGGGGCAGCGCAACCCCCACGCCACAGCCTGAGCGACAGCCTTTGAGGGCCCCTTGAAGTTCAGGCGGTCGTCGAGGGCGGCGACGCCGGGGAGCACCTTGCCCTCCAGGCAGCTCCAGGCTGGCGCCCGCCCACCGGTGGTAGATGTGGCTCATTTTCTTCCGCCACACCGCACCTTCTCGACGCCGCCACGGAGTCACACCGCCGATGATCGTGCAGCAGCCCGTGCCGCTTCAGCTCGGCGAGGGTGTGGGCCACACCGTTGGTGCGCGGCGAATTTGTCGAACTCCGAAACGCCCATTCGGCCGTTCCAGATACGGTTTTGCAGCGGCAGGGCCTCCTGGGAAGCCTGGGTGAATCCGGGCCGATGTCTCGAGGCCATCCAGCCGTCGGGATCGCGTCCACCGCTTCGGTGGTGAGCGTGTTGGCGTCGGGGGAGAAGGCGTCGGCGAGCACGACATCGGCTGGGCAGCACGCTGCACGCCCTTGGCCTTGGCCTTTTGCTCGATCCTTGGCAAGTCGAAGCTTGTCGTCTTCAACCAGGCTTTTGCCCACCGCCAGGCCGGCGCGGCCTTGTTAGACAGGTGAAGACATGCCGGCGCCGATCAGTACCTTGTCGCATTGTCGATCAAACGACCTCGAGCACGCCGATTCTTGCCTGCTCACCTTGAGCCGCCAACGAGCGCCGCCAGCGGGACGCTTCGGCTCACGATGCGCCGCGCCTGACAGATTCACTGCAGTTTCCTTTTCCATCAGCAGCCCGGCCACGCTGGGCTTCAGGTATTCGGTCCACGCGGCGTGGAGGCATGGGCCCGGTGGGCGCGCAAAGGCTTCATTCACATTAGACATCGGCCAGGGGCGGCCAGGCTTGGCGGCGAAGCGGGATCGTTCTTCTCTCCTCAGCGAAGAAGCGGCACGTTCTCAGCAAGCAGCACTATCGCCTCGGCCAGGGCCGCACCCTTGCTCCGGCGTTCAGGGCCGATGCAGCTGTCGGTTTTGAGCACCGGCTTGCCCAGCAGCTCACTGAGGCGGGGCGCCACCGGGGTCAGCCGATCGCCTCATTCACCTACCCTTGGGCCGGCCGGACAATTGGGCGCGGCCAGAATCACGCGGGCCCCTTGGCAGTGAGCGCTTGGATAGTGTGGGGAAGCCGGCGCGGATCCTGGTGTCATCGCTGATCGCCCCGAGTCGCCAGCGGAACGTTGAATCGACCCGCACCAGGCCCCGTTTGCCCTGGAGGTTCACCTGCTGAGGCTGGCCAGGGAACGGGCTTCGCCATGGGGATGGTCGGTGGGGAAAAGAATTGGGCGAGGCTAGGTCCCCGTAGGACAGGAGTCAGATCCCACCGCCCGCCTTTTCAGCCGGACTTCGAAGATGTTCAGCACTGTTCATGTTTCCCATCGATTCAGAGGCCGCCAGGACGATGGACACCGCTGCGGTGGCCCTGGAGGCTTGCCCAACAGCATTTCCAGTCGGGCTGGTGGTTGCTCTCGGGTGGTGAAGAGAGAAGGGGCGATGTGCATGATGCCGCCGCCGTCGCCCGGCTGCTGGAGCAGGCCGCCGTGCACTTCGAGCAGGGCCGGGCCATGCCTTGCGAGGTGATCGAACGGCAGGGCAAACCCACCTTCGTGGATCGGCGATGTGGCCGATGAGATTCAATCGCCGATGTTGTCGTTGATGGGCACCCGCGGCCTCAGCCTCGAGCCGGGCGAGGAGAGCACCGCCTCGCGGTGTTTGATCCAGCTGGCCCCCTGTCCGGTGCTGGTGGTGCCCTGATGGGAGCGTGTCGTTGACCCGGACTCCGGCGGTCCGATTCCCGGCGGGCCATGGCCTCAGTGTCTCGGCCCCGGCGATTCAGTGGTATCCGGGGCCACTATCGCCAAGGCGGAGGCGCCCAGCTCCACAAGCAGCTGGCCAAGGTGCGACCTGGTGATTCGAGTGTGCGTGATGCCCGGCCATTCCCCGGCGCCACCGGCCCACCCCCCGCCTGCAGCGCTGAGCAGGGCAAACAGCGGGCTGCTGAGTGATCAACGCCGCGAACATGGTCAACGATAAACGGCCCGGCTCGCCTGGGACCGTTCGGCTGCGCAAGCAGGGCGAGACCCCTTTTGGTGGTGTGCGTTGCCGGGCCGGGCACCGGCGTGAAGCAACTTGCAGGGAGGCAGCCGTGGGCGGCTGGCCGGCAGCTTCAATGCCCGCCGGGCGGTCGCGGATGCTTGCCGCGGCCGGTGCGGGCCCTGTTGCCTGGGGTTTCCCAACGTGGGCAAGTCGGCCCTGAATCAACCGGCTGGTTTGCGCCAGAGTGGTGGAACAGCGCCCGCCGGGGCGGCCCCGGGCCCGCCCCCGCCTCGACCCCAACCCGCGCTGGGTCGGTCGGCCAGGACATCGATCTGCTCGACGCTCCCGGCGTGCTGCCGCCACGCCGCCTCGCGCTCGCTCAGCGCTCCGCCCTGTGCTGGCCCTCTGCGACGACATCGGGCCGGCGGCCTATGACGGGCTGAGGCCGCGTTGCGGGCGCCTTCCTGGCGCCTGCTCGGACAGCCTGACGGGCAGCCCGGAAGCTGCCTCAACCCTGGGCTGGTGGAGAGCCGCTATGGCTCCCCCAATCGGTCGCTCGATTCCCGGCGATGCCGCTCGGTGGTGGATGGCTGGGCCTGGCTGCAGGCGGCGGCGGCACGGCACACCAGCGGCGATCCGGCCCGCATGGCCAGCGCCTGCTCGACGACTCCGCGCTCCCTGCTGGCGCCATCGCCCCTGGAACTGCCCGCACCGCCCCAGCCAAGCAGCCATGACCGGCTCTGGCAGCGCTGAAACCTTTGCCAAATGGGCGAGGGCGAGCTGGTCAGGCTTGGTTACCCCAAGCCCGTTGCGATGCGGCTCGACCGCTGGCTGGGTGGCCCAGCGGCCGGCCAGAGCCGCGCCCGCATCCAGAAATTCATAGAAGCCGCCTGGTGCGGGTCAACGGGATCGAGGACGGGCCAAGCGCCCTTGCGCCCCGGCGATTGCGGTGGGGGCCCCCCCCCCGGCTGTGGATGCCCCCAACCGAGCCCACTCCCCTACCTGCTTGCCGGAGGCGATGCCGCTGGATGTGCTCTAGCGAGACGCCCACCTGATCGTGCCTCAACAAGCCGGCCGGGCTGAACCGTGCACCAGCCCCGGGCAACCGCGACGGCACCTTGTGAAACGGACTGCTGCCACCACCTGCCGACCTGCGGGGATCGCGGTGAGCGGCGGCCGGGGAATCGTGCACCGGCTCGACAAGGACACCACCGGCTTGCATCGTGGTAGCACAAAAGCCAGGAAGCCCTGGTGAAACTTGCAGGTGCAGATCAAGAAGCGGATCGCTTCTCGGGACTACCTTGCCGTAATCCATGGGGTACCCAGGGAGGAGAGCGGCCACGATCGAGGGCACCGATCGGGCCGGCCACCCGCGGGATTTCGCAAAAAATATTGCGGTGGTAGAGCTTCGAGAAGGAGCCGCCAGGCCCGCACCCACTGCAGCTGGTGGAACGGCCTGGGCGACTTACTCGCTTATGCGCTCAAAGCTCGACACCCGGCCGCACCCACCAGATCCGGTTTGCACTGGCGGCCCATCTGGGTCCACCCGATCCTGGGCGATGCCACCTACGGCCGCTGCCGCAGCTGCGATCTCCCTCAACTGGCCAAGCCCTGGGGCATTTTGCGCTGCGCCTGGGCTCGACCATCCGCATCAGCGAGGCGAGCGGCTGGTGTTCGAGGCTGTCCCCCTGCCGCCTATCTTCGAAAAGCTGGCTGGCGGAGCTGCGGCCGGGGCTGATCAACAGCCAAGATGTTGTGCTTCCGCTTCTCGGCGCAGCAGGTCGAAGATCGTCTTCGCGCTCGAATCAGATCGGCCACGGCGATGGCGGTGAGCCCGCGAAAACCGATTTGCAGCAGGCAGGGAGTAGTCCTTGCTCATTCAAAGCTCAGTCAGGATTCGCGTGAGCGGTTACGGGTCAGGGCGGGCGGGAAGGCGGGCACCACCGGCGAACACCAGCGCGGTGGGGCGTAATCGAACAGCACCAAGTCAGAGCTGCTGACCAGGGTTTCCTAGGCAGGCGCCCACCCACCAGCGGCCGGGGCGAGGATTGCCGCGGGCGCTTCCGCCAGCGACAGGCGCTGCGGTGCCCATCGCTGCACCAGCAGCACAGCAACGAACTTGAAACGGGTGTGGTCAGGGCCCAGCAGGCATCAAAGCCGAGTTGTCGGGAACGGTTGTCGAGGAGGCAGGCAGCAGCGAACCGCCAGCCCGATCAGCAAGGCCCAGCAGCGCCAGGCACACATTGCCAGGGGCAAAGCCGCAGCCGGAAGAACCTCTGGCGCATCGAAAGGATCCAACGCTTGATAAGCATCGCCAGGAATCCGGCAAGCCACACACCAAGGGCCAAGCAGGAAGGGGCAGATCGGAGGCGGAACTCATCGAGACGGCTGGGATACTGATCACCGGACCCAGCTCCCTCAGCCAGAAGGGGGCCGCTTTCCGGGCACGGGCAGCAGCGCGTCCAGGCCACAGTGGCGAAGGGGGCAAAGGTGGCCCGGCCGATTGGATGCGGATGTCGGCGCGTTTGAGCAGCTCCTCGAGGATGTAGGCCAGGCACCCAGCGGGGGCATGGAAAATGGCGGCCTAAGGCCGGCGCCGCTGCCGAATCGGCCACCGCCAACGCGCCGGGTGGAAAGCCGCGGGTCTGCAGGCATCGGCCGATTCCTGGCCAGCGAGGCAACCGATCTTGAATCAGAGGGGCCCTCAGGCCCCACCGGGATGCCGCTGCCGATGGGCCAAGGCACTTGGCCAGCAACCTTCAACCACGGCCACCCGCCAAGCCCATCGGCAGGCGGGAAACCCCCGCAGATAGAGCAACCACTGCACGATTCCGGAGCCTTTCGCGCAGGGGCTCCAGGGCCGTGATCAACCGGCACCGGCGAGCCCTCCCCCCAAAGCAAGCCCACAAGGGGCAGGGCCAGCCAGCGAGGCAGCGCGGCGGGCCAGCTGCAGGCGCAGGGGAACGTTGACGGCGGCGATCTCTGGCCACTAGATTCAGCATCACCTACCCCCACGGCCGTGCCGATCGCATTGAACCACAGTGAAGATGCGCAGCAGAGGGAAGGCTTTGCCCATGGGCTCAGGCCCAGCTGGGGCAGGCGCAGCGGCAGGCCGCCACCAACTGCTTTGGTGAATTCGCCGGGCCCTGGGGATGCCTCCAGCAGCCGGCTCCCGCCGACCCCCTCCTCAAAAAACGATCTGGCCGTTTTTCGAGCCACGAGCACCCGGCTGGCAGAAAGGCCGCTGGCCACCGAGAGGATCGTGGCGGTGAATGAAATTCCATTCCCAGCCCCAGCCGCTCCTTGGGCAAGGTCGCGCAGGGCAAAGGGCCAGCACCTTCGGCCTGCACTTCGGGGCATTCCAGGCCATTGCTGGGACGCGCTAGTCCACCAGAGGGCAAGCACCTTCGGCTTCAAAGCCACCAGGGGCGTGCGGGCGATCGCCCACCCCGCTTGCTTTGCTTGGCCGCGGAGAAGGCTGGCCGGGGCAAAAAGGCACGGGGTTTCTTTCCGGAAGGATTTTCAGGGCGGGGCTTCCAGCCCCCACCCGCCTCCCAAGGCCCCTGGGGCGGGGCAGGGCGCGGGGCCTCGCTGCGGGGCCGGCCCAGGCCATGGTGCAGGACGCATCAACCAACAGTGTATCAGCACCGCTTCGCCCCCAACTGCCATGGGGCGTGATCTCTCTCTT
>Ga0163217_1026266_pt1 | contig 11331 bp, 12 predicted proteins | sample SynspAceP_FD_185933 | JGI IMG/M metagenome (GOLD analysis project Ga0163217, IMG submission 185933) | Saline lake microbial communities from Ace Lake in Antarctica - Synechococcus sp. Ace-P (PacBio error correction) | ecosystem: Environmental > Aquatic > Non-marine Saline and Alkaline > Saline ... | reverse complement strand
GACAGCCCGCCACCGCGGTGAATGGTTGCCAAGGAGCGCGTAGCATTTGCATCCTTAACGTAGTTGATAACGCGGAAACCGTAAATAATCCGAATAAACGGGAAAAAGATTGCTGCTTTTTCCTGCATTTTCCGCCAGATCGAATAGGGGGCTTCTTTCGCACGGCCGAAGGATCCTCGGCCTCTATCCGGCCTTCTCCAAGCTCGTGACGCATTGTCGCCGGTAATGCGCTGGATCACGTCACGGTTTCACGTTGGCAGCGTTGATTGAACCCGCCGGATGATGATTGCCGCCCCTCGGGTTGAGCACCCGGAACGCCAGATCTTCAAGCTTCTTCGCGCATCCATTGCATCCCCCAACGCCCCGAGAGGCGCATTAGATATCATTGTTTCGCGTGGCTTTCTGAACTGCTTATCAGGGCGGCATCGACTTGATCGTGCGCAGTTATTATGCAGTCGATTCCGCCAACTTAACCAAAATAACCGGCAGTCTTTACGACATTGCCATAACAAATTGCCGGAAAGTTTTCGGCTGCTTTGTCTCGTAGAGTTTCAGCTGCCAAGTTGGTCAGCTTTGGTCACCTCCGTCGAACCAGGCTCGGCCACGTTCGTCGCCCGAATTTTTTCATCACGCTTGCCGATTAGGACGCTTTCGTTGTTCTTCTCAATCGCTGTCGGCAGCCAATGCGTGATGATGGTCGCGTCGCTCCAGCTGCTGTTCCGTCAGAATCCGCCGGCAACAGAGACCGGTATGCGTAAAAATAGGGCTCCCCTGAATGGCGGAAACTGGCCCCATCGTTGCATCTGCTGGCCATACTCATAGGGCCAGTCCGGATCTGAATTCTCGGTTTGTCTTAACGGGTCTTATAGGCGCCGCACAGCGCGATTTAAGGTCTTCAGCCGTAATGTCGGCCTGGTATCATGCCTGTCCTGCTCTATAAGCACCGTAGGGCGGGGCCTTAGCCTGCCCTTGTGCCGCCATCAACTGCCGTAGCAGCAATTTCTGTCGGACATTTGCTGTCCTCTTCGGGGCTTATTTTCTTGTCTCTGCCCCATAAAGAAGCGCCGCATTCGCGTCCTCTTCGGGTTTCATCAACTTCGATTTGGTTCTGATTGCTTGCGATCAGGCGTTACGAGATCGTCAGCCCGACTGCGTATTCATTCTGCAATCTCGCGCAGGGAAAACGACCGGGTCTTGTCGTTTATCACGAAATAGAATCAAAATTGATAAAAAAAAAATTCCAACCAGTGGCCGGCGAAACCAGCCGCGATTTCGCGGTCACGGTGCGCGGCAAAGGCATGACAAGGCTCGAAACCGGTTTGGCACTTTCATTCTACACAAAATCTTCGACGGTTGACCGCGGGCCGATGGTGGGTTGCTCCAATCATGGAATTGCTGCAAGAAAGCCGACTTTTAGAAGCCATTCGGCGGAAATTTACAAAGGCCCTATTCCATGGGCCATACCCCCTTTTTATCTGCCTCAGGTTGGTCATCAACCATCTCTTGAACTGTATTTTGCCAATCAGCGGATGACGCCAGTCCGGGCCGCGATATCGGCAAGCGAACCAGGACGAGGCGCGATCTTGTAAACGAGAGGTGCGGCAAGATCAGTTCTTTAGGGGCGCGAACCGACTGTTGTTCGATAGCGAGCTCGCGCCAGACGGTCTGAATCTCGCATCAGGCAACACCGTATCCCCCATCGCGACAAATCCAGATCCACCGTACGGGGCGGCCCCAACGGTTATCCTTTCGCGCCCCACTCCGCCTCTACAGCGTGAAAATGCGCTAAAATCTGATCGGCCTCACGCCGAATCTGATTATTGCGGTAGTACTTTACAAAGTTTGGGCCAGACCCCGCGGATACGCATGGGTGAGTAGAGCCGGACTAACAGGCGACGACTTGTTACTGCCATGTTTTCTCCAGCACCTCAAGGGACTTGACCACTGTATCAGCGGGCCCCTCCCACAACGAAGATTGATTACTCCCCAAGGCGATCAGCGCTTCCCTGCCGATTCCCACTCCATTCGTCACGGGCTGTACGTAATGTCTTCACTTGCTGCCCCCTCAAAAAGTTCTTAGGTAGTATTATATTCCAAGTCGGAAAACTGATTTAAACCATTTCGTTTTATAGCGGCCGCTACCACGACGCACTTTTTCCGGACGATCGTGGGCTGTATTAGAAGGCATTTCATGTTCTACAAGGACGAACGCTAGTTTGTTCATCGACGGCTCCAAAACCTGTACGCCGCCGCCAAGAACCTGGGCTTTGATATCGACTAAAGCTGTTGCGGCAGGGAATTCATGCGGGCGGGAAGCTTGTTGCGCGCGTTTTTATTAACACGGCTCTGCTCGAGAATTGACGAATATTCGCGATACGACCTTGGTCGACTGGCTGAACTACAACGGGTTCTCGGATGGTGACCAAGCCCGCAAGAAATACTACGGACAGCATGCGGCCGCCGCAAAGTTAAGGGCAACATGGCTATCGAGCTTGCGGTCGACGCGATGGAGCTTCGCGCCACATCGTTGACCAGATCGTGATCTTTTCCGGGTGACGGGGATTTTTCGCCGCTGCGTGGAAAGGCCTGCAACGGCAGGGCGTACGCGTGTCTGTCGTCGCACAAATCCGCAGCCAGCGCCTATGATCTCTGACGAAATTGCGCCGTCAGGTCGACAATTTCATCGAGCTCGAAGACTCTTTGCGCCTGATGTCCATTGGCCGCCCGGCCACGGTGGAAATCACCGGACGCTTAAGCGAATCGCCTACTTCGTGTGGGCCAAAGCGGCCCAAAATACCAAAATATTATTGGCGCGATTTGATATAGATTTCGACCGGATTTCTTGTCCCCATCCTGCTTATCTCGCGTCCCCGTTTCAGGGCATGGCGTCGCGTGGAAAAGCGCATGATCTGCTGCCGGTCTGACGATGCCGCGGCGCAAGCCTACCTATGGCTCAGCCGAGGAAGAGATTGATGACCCCAAAACCGGCCTTTTGGACCTTATACCCTTTGCCGCACGCCGCGGGTTCTGTGCGGGCGTGTGACGTGCGATCAAGATCGTCGAAATGGCCATTCGAGAAGTGGGCGCACCAGTCTACGTGGCGCCACGAAATCGTGGCCCAATAATTGGCGTCGATGGATTGCGTGAACGCGGACGCAACTTTTGGTCGAAGAGCTTTCGGAATGCCGCCGATGACGGACCCGTGATCTTTCTCAGCTCACGGGGTGCCCAAGGCCGTTGCCCGCCAAAGGCGAGCGCGCCAGATTATAGGTGTATGCGACGCGCCACCTGCCCGCTTGTCTCCAATGGTTCATATCGAAGCACAGCGATCATGCCGATGGGGCTTTGCAGATGATCATGATCGGTCACGCGAGGGCCACCAGAAAAACCCGGGGGACGATGGGCACCTGCCAGCCGGGCGAGGTTCTGCTGGTTGAAACCCCCGCTGATGGGTCGACGCCGTCGAGGTGCGCGATCGGGCCAAACTTGGCATTATCGTCACCCAAACCACGCTCAGCGTCGATATGAACGCGCGGAATCGTCGCGGCGCTGAACCGCCGCTTCCCTCAAATCATCGGGCCGCACAAAGAAGACATCTGCTATGCCACTACAAACCGCCAAGAGCGGTCAGGCGAATGCTCCGAAGTGCGATGCGATGCTGGGGTTGGCGCGCCGAATTTCGTCGAACTCCACGCCGTCTCGTCGAGGTTTGGATCGCGTGCGGGCTGTGCGCGTATGCCCAGCTTGGTACAGTCGCGCGCGGATATTGATTTGCGTCAGCTTGAAGGGCATCACCAAGCATCGGCATCACGGGCGCGGGTGGGCCTTGCCCGCCGAGCAGGCTGTATCAACGATAGTTAATCGGACGCTTAAAGAACGCTTACGAGGTGACGCACAAAACTGGTCGAACGCCGTCGAAACGTCGAGTTTTCAAGGTCCCCCGCGTTGCTGCCGCGTGCCCCGCGATTGACCGGCCATTCCCCGCGCACCGCTTCTGGCTTGGCATTGCCGGTCTGATCCCGTTCATTCTGGGGGGCACTGACCGGGGCTGGTTGATCCCTTGGCAATTGGGGCGGCTGCGGACCCTTGGGCGGGCGCTTTTGGTCGGACTCTTTATATTCCCAATTATTCTATGGCACTGTTATCCTTTCCTACATGTCTGCGTGGCTATGGGGGTTGCAACAAAGACCAGCGGGGGCCAAGGCCCACTGTGGGGTATTCCTCGCTGTGCTGCGGCGCTGTGGGCTTTTTTCATGACCAAGCGGCGGGCCCTGTCGGGAGCCGGGTTAAACCTGATGTTTCGGTTTGCCGGCCTGCTGGTATGGATGCCAGCGTCTGGCACTGGCGGTCTTGCCGCCCACGTTGGTGGTTTGAAAACTGCGCACCGCTGGGCTGACTGCGTGGTGCTGGCTGGTCTCGCCGTGAGCGTCTTTTCTTTAACGGCAAAAGTCGCCTATCCAAGACAAAATAGGACTGGACGCCCCCACGGCCAGACTGGATTAAGGCAGCCCCTATGACAATGTTAATGCAAGTATTACTCGATGGTGCCTGTTCAGGCAATTCCCGGCCCCCGGCGGCTGGGGGGCCCTAATTGCGGAGCGATGGGATGGTTCGACAGGTCGTCAAACAACGCGAAGCTGAAGGCGGCGAACACCGATTACGACCAACAACCGGATGGAGACTCATGGGCCGCCACAGTGCCCTCGAAACACTGCCCGGCCAGGCAGAGTCACCATCGCACAGACAGCAAACTACGTCAAAAACGGCCAGTTTCACCGGCTGATATTTTTTGGTTGGAAGAAAAACGGTCTGGGAAAAAAAAAATGCCGCGAAAAAAGCCTGTAAAAAAACGCAGAACTTTTTGGCAGCGCCTGGACACCGTCGAAATGCGCGCATCAGTGACATGGGCAGTGGGTCATGAGGGCCACGCGGGCATCCGGGGAAACGATACGTGCGGATGAAACTGCGGGCTGGCATGGCCCCGTTTCAAGGACAAAATGGAGCCTGCTCACCCTTGGCTCGAGTAGGCCTCCGTGCTGGGTCGTTTGCGATCACGGGTTGCTCTTGTTCGGCCAGCGCGCGCAGCTTGATCTGGTGGGGGCTTCGCCTTTATTGCCTGGCCTGACGGCTTTTGGGCGGCGCACTTGCGGGATCTCCTGCTCGATCGGAACCCGATTTCTGGATCGCAAAACCTACGCGCATTCTCGCCTTAGGTGTGACTGTGCCGCGCTGGTGGTTTTTCTTTCAGCGCACCTTTAGAAAGCAGATATTCGCGGCCTTACTTTGGCTTGATTCCATCGCTCTTGCCGTGGCCGTCGCGCTGCGTACGGCGTCGCAATTTCTCTGGATCAATCGCCCGGTCGTCGTCGTCTTGATGGGATAATCACAGGGCTGGCATGGCGGGCGGTGGGCGCGTGATGTCGGTCGTGCGGCGAAGTACCGTTTGGTTTTGCGCAGGGGGAGCTTTATCGTGACGCAGGCTTTCGCCGGTGCTGCCACCGCTGTAAATCATCCGCCAGCATTTAGGGGACGATCCGATTGCTCTGTTTGCCGGGCCTGCGCGTAAAACATGGGTTCTGGGCGCGCCGGATCGTTGTAGTTTCGCGGTGGCATTTGCCCGTCTAAAAAGCCGGCCCACGGGGTGTAACCCGATTTCCGACGCCAATGAAACGGTACGATAATCAGGGCCCCGGATTAGAAGAACGCGATTGGGCGTTTCATACCGGCGGAGTTGGAACCCGAAGCCGACATCACGCCGGACAAATAGAACAAGAATCCCCGCCATGAAGATATATCGGAGGCAAAGATAGCCGTTGCGGGTAAAGCCGGACTTCTCCGGCAAAAAGTCCCACAAAAGCCGCAATCACGACCGTTGCCGATAAGCGTCGGGAAGCATATTTTACCCTTTGCTTCAGAACTGTGCCGCCGCCGATCTGCGCGCCCCCGTGGGGGGAAATGTCTCGGCATCTTGGCCGCTTTCCCGCACGTGCAAAAAAGGGGGGGCGGAAAATCACCGCACCGCGCCGGTCCGCAGGTAACCAGTTCAGGCTCGCATCCAAGACCTCCCGGCAGTACCGCCCCCCTCCGCAAAGGGCATGAGGGCCAGCACCTTTGACACGCGTATCGTTCAGATCAACCAAGCCCCGGAAACGGCTGACAGCCCCGGATCTTGACGATTCGACGTCGGTTGCGGGCGAGACCCAATCGATTGGCCGCGGCCTCCGGACTTTATCAATCTTGCTGGCGTAGTACGCCACGTCGGGCTGCTGCCCTGGCTCAATCTCCGGCAGCTGACGCCAGCGCCTCAACAAATCAACTCTGCGCCCAGATACTTAACCGGTCGTGAGGGCTCGGATCGTCGTCTCAGTACTGCGGATCGGTGTGGCAGTCGCGCAGCAGCACCGCGACCTGTATCCAGCCCAGCTCCATTTGATTGATTGCCAAAACACGCCGGTTTCTTCGATCATCCGGCCATGATCGCACGATGATCGGGCGCAGCACGCGCCAGCGCAGGCATACAGGGCTCGCGTGGATGTTCAGGGACCACGCCGGATTTGGGCGCATTCCAGAACCGCTTGCGGCAGATGAGGCATAGGCGACAACACCGCGACATCAGCGTCAAGCGCGTGCGAACTCGGCCTTGCGCCTCGTCCGTTTTCAACGGACACAGGGTAACAACAGGCAAGCAATGCGCCCAGCGGCCCCGCTGCTGCACGCGCTCGGACGATCTTTTTTTACACGCCCTGCTGGTCGGCGGTTGACAATAGACGGCGGCGATTTCGTTGCCGGCAGCCCAATGCGTCCAACACAGGCACCGGAAAAACTCGGGCGTTTCCCATAAAAGATCACACGCATCGTAACACATTCCTCTTTAAAAACGGTAAAGCGTGGACTAAATCTTGAATTTCGAGCTTTGCGAAGGCAGGATATCTTCGGCGCGTTTTTACTCAAGATTGTTCGAAAAATCTTTACCGGCCGAGAGTGATCAATTTGATGCTGTACGCTGGTCGTTCCAAGCCGACAAAGTCACGGTGTCACATTGTATTCGCCTGTTCGTTCAGATACTGACACCTTACCCCGCCGCGGACGGCGAACTTTCGCAGAGATTCCCGGGTAGATTCGGGGCTCGCTTCATCGTATTTCATTCATGATCTCGGAGATCGATCAACAATTGGGTTCGCCAATTGATCCGCTGTCCGCCCTTCGAGGCATCCAACAACGCACCTGTAACGCCACCCCGATCTGAGGCGCCGGCCAAGCCGACGCCGGGGCATCCATTTCCATCGTTCTATTCATATTTCGTCCACCAATGTCGCGGATTTCATCCATTTTATTTTCGGTCACTTGCGTCGGCGGGGAGCCCGCAGGCACGGCATGGGGCCAGCGGATGATGCGGACGAACGGTTCATTGGTTTTTTCTCCTGCTCTTACCCATCTAGATGACGACCCCATTTCAAGATGTGTTCATATTCCATCGTGCTTGCACAATCACAGGCCTCACCCGGCAAAATCTCGTTCGTGGGTGCCATTCGCATCTGTCCACCGTCAAGGTTAACCTGTGTCGGCACGGGGATATTCATCGGCACGCAGGATGGGACAAGCACCCCTTTCCTCGCCGATAGCGCGGGTGTCAGACAACCTTTAGAATCTGCGGTTGATACATTGCCACGGGCGTAGGCCGCGCGTTCCAGCCCTGGCATCGAACACGAAAAAATACGCTCGGGTCCGCCAATTTGGGGGCGGCCAAACCGCGACCGGGGCGGCATACAATCGTCTCGAGCATATGCGGCGGATTTCAACCGATCTATTTTCAGGCGAAACTGCGTTTCAAATGGATCGCAAACCGTTGTCAGAGTACATCGGGGCCATGGACTGATTTCCAGCAGCGCTCATCGCGCGCCAACTTCTTCGTTTTCAAACTTGGTCATTATTGGCCGGGTAATCATCTGATTCGCGCATCGTCTTGAGGTAATCGATAAAAAGGCTTGCGTCCAAATATCGATTTCGGCCTGCACGAGGTCGCCAAAGGCTTGTGTGAAGGTCTCTGTTTCGCTCATTCCGCGTCGGCATTCGACCCACCGCACATCTACCATCAGCCGGCGCAGTTTTCACATTCGAGCAAAGTGCTCAGGTAGGTTCGACCAAACACCTCTTCTTCGTTAGGTGTTTAAGCTCGTTCCGATGATGGCAATGATTGTCGGTTGGAAACGAAGTGGTACAACTCAGGATACGCGCGTTTCGCCTCTGTCCTGACACAATTCCATTGACGATCAGAACGGTTCTATCACCCCGATTTGGTGGTGCCGCAAGACAATCCCTGCGCCGGCATCATATTAATCATTTGCAAGCATGTATCATGCGGCCCAAGCTGCGGCAGTCCTCGCGTCAATATTGGCACGGGAGCGCATGGCTTTTTAAGCCGAGGCATCAGGGATGTAGAATATTACAAGATTGCGTATCATTTAGAGATTTAGGGCCCCAACATATACGCCCGCCTGCAACCTCGGACCTTGCGGGTCCGGTCGATTAGGTTTAGGCGTAACGCCAAAATTCTGCACAGGCAGTGAACCCCATGAAGCTTTGACCGAAATCATTTCGGACTCGGCGTGGCACCCATTGCGCGAAATGGGGAACAGATGGGAGGCCGATCCTATGGCGTTCCCCGCAGGATACCGGATCGCGATGTGGTGTTGCGTATATGGATTTCCGTCCCGCGCAGGTGGTTCAAACCGCGCTGCAAGATATGTTGGATCATGGCGTCCTTATGGCTACCTTCGGCGACACAGCAAATATCGTGGGCGGCTATCCGGCAGTGGTGGATGGAGAACCGCCATGGCTGGAAATACCGCAACAGGAGTGGATCTTCACCACCCACGGATTGGTAAACGGGTACGGCCAATGGTGCGTTTGATGCCATTCACAACCAGGGCGGGACGGCGTGGTTCTTTCACTAGCCCCATCTACCCATTGCATTTGCGCGGGTTGGATCGCGGGCCGCGGGGTCGGCAACAGGTTGTCAGAATGCTGAAAATAATGGGCGTTGGAAGGCGGCCAATACCATTGGACTTCGATGCTATTGACGGCGCAAATGACCGGCAATTTGAAACGATTGCTGGTTTTTTTTGTTTCCCCCCATAATCCGGGGGGCCGTGTATGGTTCAAAATTCTGAGCTTGGAGGGACGTCGCTGCATTTGCAGAAACGCCATGACCTCATCCTCGTTATCAGATGAAATCCAACCCATGATCTGTGGATGCCGGGACATACGCGGACACCGCCAAGTGGCGCTTGATCGACGGTAGGGCAGATCGGTGTCATGATGACCGCGTACGACGAAAACCTTTTTCAACATTGCAGGTTGCCATTCTTGCACTCATTATCCCCGACCTGAAGTTGCGGCGAAATCTTGCCCAACGTGTCGCTGCGGATGGGGGCTGCGCGAAATTCCTTTGGCCTTGTATGGGACCACCGCAGCCTATGTCTCCAGAAGGCGCGGCGTGGGTCGGATAATTTGGTCAGTTATCTTTGACGGCAATTCGGGCAGATGTTTGAGCGCCGCTATTCAGAGCAATTCCAGTGACTGCAATCAATGTCCGCTGCACTCAACCTACCTTTGCCTGGGTCGATTTTCAGCTGGGACCGGTATAGGGATAGGTCGGAATTCCACCCAGGCGGGTAGAAAGTCGCAGAGATTCGCAGCGAAACCATGGGCCCACTTTTGGCAAGGGCGGCGAAGAAACTTTCCTTCCGGTTCAACATCGCCACAGCGCGCGCCGCGTAGAGGAAGCCTTGCGATTCGCTTACGCGACGGCGGTTCAAAGAACCTGCAGTTTAAGATCAGTGAGGTGCGTTTCGGCGGCAATCAACCCGCCGGTGCATCCCCCGCCCGTTCGAAATCCAGCGCAAGCTGTCTTATGCGAACCGACGCGTTGCTCGCTTGAATATCAAAAGATCATTTTTTTTTTTTTTTTTTTTTTTTTCCCCTTTTTTTTTTCGGGGGTTCCCCCCGGGGGGGGGGGGCCCCTTTTTTTTCCTGCGCGACAGCAACGATGAGGCCAGCTGAACCAGCCATGTGCAGCCCCATGCATACATAGGTCCACGCGCCCCACTAAGCGCGGTGCTCGGTTGCTGCTCTCCAGCGAGAACCCTGTTGTCCCAATTACCGCAGAATTTGTGCAGCGCCCCATTCTGCCTACATGCAAAATGAGATTGATACTTTTCGGGCATGCTATCTAATCGTGCGCGGGGTCCAGTCCTGCCTGGGATATTTTTTTGGCAGACTATCGCTTCCACCAGCATATTTCCACCTCTGTGCTTGACTAATACCGAGGGTGGAATCGTATAGCGATTTTAAAAATCAAAGAGGATTCCTTTTAAAAACGTAGGCCTTCGGTGCGCTGCTGCAGCCCCCTGTGCTCGAAGCCGCTATAGCCATCCGCTGGCGATAGGACTTACCTTTGGGACCATAAATATGTAAAGGAAATTGTGTATTGGGACTGCTGATCGAGGAGAGGCACGGGACAAATGGTAGTATACTGACATCGCACCGGGAGGACAGTTCGAGCGTTCGGCAATCCAAATCTTCGCACTGGGTGGAGCGAGCTGATGGCAGCGCGTGGTCCGTTTCCGGAAAGTTCAGGATTCTTCCCGCCCAGTCGGGACGGCTACCACCTGTCGATTTAGCTATTGCCGTGCCCGTGGGCACACCGACATGATTTCCGCGCTCAAAGGGCTTACACCCCACATTAGGCGTTTCAGTGGTACACTCCCAGATATGCTGGCAAGGAACGGATGGACGTTTCTGCAACAGACTTCGAAGGTGCTACCGGCCGACACCCTCACGGGCGAAAGCTACTTTGCGTGGCATTTATATCCAAAAGCTGACGCATCATTTCTCGGGCCGTGTGACGGTGCCTGTGCTTTGGGACAAGGAACGAAACACTATCGTTCTCGAATAACCGGAATCGGCTGAAATCATTCCTTTGATGCTTTAACCAATGCCTTTGACCAACATAGTCGGCGATACGGAAGATTTTCGCCGCATATCTGCACGCGCAGATCGGCCAAGTGGAACCAACGCGTCTTACGACCACTGTGAATAATCGAGGGTGCTACAAGGCGGATTTGCAACGACCAAGAAGCCTAGACAATGCAGTTTCAACCGTTATTTGACCAGTTCTGGAGCTGGCTAGAGTGGTATTTCTTCGTCATGATCGCTTCCGTGATCAGGCAATACTCTAACGAGGCAGACTGGGCGTCTTATTTACAACGCGCTTGTGCCTGTTTTTGACCTCGGCTCTACCACACGCATTTTAAGTTGAATCACAAGCGC
>Ga0163217_1094073_pt1 | contig 11332 bp, 13 predicted proteins | sample SynspAceP_FD_185933 | JGI IMG/M metagenome (GOLD analysis project Ga0163217, IMG submission 185933) | Saline lake microbial communities from Ace Lake in Antarctica - Synechococcus sp. Ace-P (PacBio error correction) | ecosystem: Environmental > Aquatic > Non-marine Saline and Alkaline > Saline ... | reverse complement strand
TGCGTTTAGTCCGTGACGAAGCCATAATGATCGCAGGCAATTCGCCAACGCCCGCCAGTCAGCTTGGGGCCTGTTGCATTGCTTGACACGCAAGCGCCGCTTCGCGTTTTTGAAGCCGAATGCGCGGGGCACGGGATCGACAGGGGCGGCGATCAGGACAAAAAGCCGAGCCCAAAGAACAAGCTACCCAAAATCAGGGCACGCCACCAAAGCCGATGTGAACGTCAGCAGAAACAGCCAAAAGGACAACTGCCAAGAAATGCCCCACTACAATAAGGCAGAAGCAATTGCGCCGAAAACAATCGCTGCCGGTTATGCCAGTCGGGGTCGCCTTGAGGCAACCCTATCTGTCACATTATTCGAACATCACGACGTGTCGCGACAGCCGGCCGTATGAACCCGGGACACCAGCAGCGGATGCCAGGGGCGGCAGTGGGTTGAGTGCGTACCGAAAAGGTTTCGCGGTTTTTTTGGGCCTCTAGTGGGCCTTATCGCGACCGGAGTCTGCTATATCCTGAGCGGATGGATTCGCCGTTGAGGCGGCCTTCGGCGCTTTTGGCTCTTGGTAGATCTTGCCATCGTGCTTGTCCAGAGGGACGCAATGTCGTCTTTCAAGACCGCTGTCAGCCTGGATTGAAATGTCATCGACAGACAGAGGCTTTTGTGTTGGTTACGTCCTTGCCTGGTGATCTCCAATATTCAATGTGTTCACCAACCAAACGCGTCCTGTGGGTATAATTCCGACCGCAATGTGTTTCACGTGGCACATCGCGGATAAAAAAAGGCCACCAGGTGGGAACCCGTGGCCTTTTTGTACGTGGTAACGCGCGGCTTAGCTATTCCAGCGTCTCTGTCGAAGATGAAGGAACATCGCCTGCGGAACAGCAGAAACAACCTGATCCACAGTAATGGGTTTCGGACGCAAGAACGCGGGCTTCAAGGCTTGTCGCCGGTCAGCGGCGTTTCGGGAAGGCTTGTGATGAAGATAACCGGACGGTTGCCAGGTCGCGCAGCAAGTCGTTAACTGCATCGATACCGAGGAGTTGTCGCCAATTGAATGTCGGCGAGGATCAGGTCCGGCACTCGGCTTTGCCCAGCTTCACGGCCTCTTCGCGGGTGGTGCGTGCAACACCAGTTGACGCGGTGACCCATCTCGGCAACGATAGATTCGATATCCATCGCGATAATCGCCTCGTCTTCGATTAAATCATGACCGAACCGGATTACACTATCGGCCATCTCGCGACGCGCAATCTGTTGCACCAGCTGCCTGGCTTCGGTTTCTTCAACGCCGATGATTTGGACAACCTCTTTTTGAACGAAAACCCTTCAATCGTGTTTGAAGCCAGGCAACGCTTCGCGCTGTGGTTTGGTCAGCTTAGCGAGGTGTTTTTTGCGGCTTTGGCCGCAGACCGCTTTCGCCTTCTTTTCAACCAGGTGCACCGCACTGGCCCAAATGCCGATTACAACACCCGAAAAAACACCCGTTACGCGTATCGACACCATCCAGAACCGAAACGATCCGTCAAGACCGCTTCGAGCGACGCGGCTGCAAAAAGCATCCCGCTTGTTTTTGCGCTACCGGTTTAAGGAGCGGCAGCGCGTAGCGACGCAGGTAAGGAAGCATTTTCACCCAACGCATCGCTTGACACTTGGTGTTCGGTGGACATCCGTCATTTATTGTGTCCTTTTAAAATACTTTCTGGACCAAACCCCCTAACGTTAAGTTTGGTTCCCATGTCATATGTATATATATAGTATTTTAGAGAGGCAGGAAACTTGTTGAGGCAATCAGGCAAAACGACGCAGCGGTAGCGCTTTATCGATGAAAATCTTCGGCCGCGTTTACGATGAAACGATGGAAGAGGGGTTCCAGATAAATTCAAGGACCTGCCTAATCGTTGAAAGAAGCAGGATAAAACAAGTTGTGGTAAAAAAGGGAAGAGCGCCGCTGACAGCGCGATTCAACTGGTAGAGCATTTGCCAGCCATGCGCGCCTTTGCGTTAGCCTTGACACGCAACGGGCTTCTTTGCGATCGCCGATGACATTGGTTCAGGACACTTTGGTCAAAACCTGGACGGAATATCGAGAAGTTGATTTGAAGTCGGGGCACGAATATGCGTGCGTGGGCTCTTCACTATTTTGCGCGAACACTTATTATTCGTCGCGTCGAAAAAGCAACCGTGAAGTTTCGCGGATGTTGATGGGTGTTCACCGAAAGCCTAGCGAAAAGCCGGCCCACGACGGGGCATTTTATGCAGATGACCGACTTCCGCAAGGCCTTGGGCTCTGTTGAAAAGACGAACAGCGCGAAAGCTCTGTTGCTTGTTGGTTGCTTCCGGCTTTCTCTTACGAGGAACGGGCAGATATGTGTGGCGTGGGGGGGGGGGGGCCCAGTAGTTTTACAATCAAAAGCCAACCAACCGTGCGCGTGCGCGCCTTGCAGAGTCTGATGGGGTTGCGGTTTGACGACGAGAGCTCGAAACATGACGGATGTGCGAACAATGTGGTCTGTAATTCTGCATCCAAAGTTTCTTCCTTCTGACGGATGACGTCGAGGTTCCTATTCAACGAATATTTTACGTGGTACCTCGCGTTTCGCGTGCTTGCTTTTCCTAGCGCTCGCCCTGTTGCCAATTGGTCTGATTGCATGTCGTACAAACCCGCGAGATATTTCGATCAACAGCCTTGAAAACGCAGAGCTTTCCTTGCTTGCTGGATAACAGAGCAGGCCTCGGACGCTGGGAACAATGGCACGCATCAGAGAGGCCTTTGGGGCGGCCGTTCCGCTTGGCGTCGTGGTCAATTGATCAAAATCCGACGACGTGTCGTGCAGTGCCTTCTGCGCGAATACCAAGACACTATCCGAGCTTTATACGTCGTGACTTCATTACGCCCGGACGGGAGCATGCGACTGCGTTTCAACCGGGGTCTCAGGCAATGTGATCGACGGAAGTCTTTCCAAAAGATGACCCAATTCAAAAACCCGGATGGCGAATGTTGAATGCCAATCCGGCGCAAGCTCCGAGCCGGTGATGATCCTCACAAAATTCCGTTGAAGGTGGATGATGAGTTAATCGGATTCATCAACCTTGTTCGTTCCGCTTTAAAAAATTGTCGATTGAGGCTCCTAACCGAAGCAATCGGCGCAACCCGATCGCCATGCTGACTTTCAATGGCGCAGGGCGATATTTCTACGGCAAAAGGCGAGCGCTTGGCCACCACGCAAAAAGACATTGCCCTCATTGCGCGTTGAATTGGTATGCGCGGCAAGGTTCTGCGCCGCGCTTCCACGAGACCAACCAAGCTGCGTGAGGATGCGCGTTAACGCGGTGCTGCCGATCGTTCTGGTGTCGGTGATGCCATGAGCGTTCTGGCCCAAGAATTCCCCCATGCTGAAAGCTGGCCAATGACCCGCGTTAAGCTTTGTGCTTCGATCGCGATGTGGCTGGCAGCCTTATTCGTCGCGTTTTGGGCGCTGAACGCCTGGCAATCAAACAATATTCGCAAAACGTTGGCCGACAAACTGGCACCACTTCGCGCTGAACCCGAACTGTCTGCCGCGGGACGGACGCTCGGCGGGTGTCGTTTCCAACCGAAATTCGTGATTATGAAAATGCTTCGTTAGGCATGGACGAAATCTATTTTACGGGATGAGGCCGCGCTCCGAAGACACACTTGCGACAAAAGAATAATCTTGCTGAAAGTAAGTCCACACCGGGGATTAAGAACAATTCTTCAGCTGATCTCCGATCGATCAGAACATGCAGATCCGTCAGGCTGCCACCGCCCGATTTCAAAGCGCGTGTTGCAGCGCCTTCAAGACCGAGATCCTTAGACCTCGCGACGTGCACAAAAAGCCTGTATCCCAAAACCGATAAACTGTCCCGCGTCGACGGTTGGGGCGCAACTGTTGCATGAAGATCGTGAACAAGCTGCTTAGCGTTGAGGTTGCCTTCGGGCTCCGCCGTGAATGAAAAAGTGATAAGGAACTACGAAACCCGTGGCAATTGGACCCTGATGACGCAGCCCCTTTGACGTTGCTTTGGTGTCAGAGGCGATTACAAACGCGCTGAAATACGTCGCTGCCGGACTGCGAACGGCTCGGGGCAGATGAAGTGAGCCTGTCCCCAGCCCAACCGGAAATGGCCGCTTGCTGTTTGTCAAAGAACACCCTCGGCAAGGCGCGAAGTCGAAGGCCGGACAGGGGCTCGGTTCTCGTTGATAACAAACGCGTTTTCGCGGCAGTTGAACGGCAGGTTAGAGATTACAGAGGACGCGCCCTCTATGTTCTTGCGGGTAGATTCCACCGTCCCCCTGCAAGCGAAAGAAGTTTACGACTACTAAGGTGCCGTTCGCGGTAACCGAAAATAATCTGAATTGATTTTTCTATTGTCCGCGGGATGTATCTTGGTTGCCGGTCAGCTATTTCAGGTGCTCTTCTGACGCAACTAATCGGGATTCAGGGGCATTTTACGATGATCGCGTTCGGTTGCAGCTCTCTAGGTCGTTATGCAGGCGACATTCTTGGTTCGCAGCAGATGTATAAGCCCATGCTCTGCGGTGCAGCATTTTAGGGGTTCCAAGGCTGGAACCTTGGGGCCGCCCGAGCTGTACTCTCCCTGAAAGAGCCCACACAAGCGACAGGGGCATCAATGACGACAGGACTTGTTTATCGCATCATCTTTGATTCTCGCTTTTGCCCGCAAATCGCTATTCGTTTCGCTGACCCACGCAGCGCGGCAGCGAAGAGAAAAAGCGCCAAAGATCGTCTTTGCATCGCCCTATTCGGCGCGACGACGAACCGATAAATCAACGGGTCAGTTTTGCGGGTCTCCGCCACTTCCCACAAATAACGAATTCAAAAACTTCGGCGTCGTACATGCACTTACGACGATGCATTGAACGTCGCCGATGTTTCTGAAACGGCGCGGAAGCCGGCTGTCAAACAGGTAGCCATCGCCAGGGCTAGAACAGCCCAGCACATCTACCCGTGCCTCATCTCCCCCGATTATGAACAAACGCCAAGCTTCTTCGCCTTCGTGCCACCAAAAGTTTCGGGCCCGATCTGCGCCGGGGGGAGGTTTCGTGCCAACACCTGTAGCGAATGCTGTTCGGCGTTTCAAGCTGCCGAAAGCGAAACCTTGACCGTTCCGCTGGTCGGGGACCACTTTTTGGAAATTCGTTCTCGCGGTAGAAACCTTTGGGGGTCTGGGTGCTCTTCCAAAGTCGAAAAGAATTCCGCCATATGCTGATCGAGGATCGCGTCCAGCAAAGGCTTTTCAAAGAACGAACGAAGCTTGTCTTTGTTCTTTTTCAAAATGAGGGAGATGGTGCGTTGGTCAGCCCCGCCTTGGTCGCCAGTTCGCGCTTTGAGACAGGCCGCGGTTCTTTCTTCTTATTCGATTCTTAGTCTTTGAACCCTATATCCAACGTCCGGTCCGGATTATTTCTATCTGCTGCATAAACCGTAATCATGGTGCGATCACAGGCTTTAATTTTTGCGGCAGGAAACTTTAAGTCAATTTCGCTACGGTAGATTCTATTTGACAATTAAATTAAAACGCATATAGGATTTTTAAACGGCAACGGTCGCGTTTCAACAAGAGGATTTTGTATGATGCCTAGCACTGTAAAAAACAAGCCGCGCAATGCCGCTTTGCAAAAGAAACCGGCAAAAAGCAGCGTCGTGCCGAACATGCTTGATGCAAATGTATCTGGTCGAAACCAATGCCACAGCGGGCGTTGCAACGCCGTTGGACCTGCCGTCCCACCGTGGTGTTCGCCGTCTGCCGCGCGATTCTATGCGAATACGCCGAGAACGCAGAGCCTCTGGGACGATAGAGGCAAACCGCTATTCGATTTCGTCGCGGCATTTGGTGTTGCTGAAACACGGCCACCGGTCACCCCAAGTGGATCGCCGCGGCAAAGGCGCAAAGAAGACAGTACACCGCACACCAGCCTTTTCAGGTCGTGCCTTATGGGCCCTATATCGGATCTGGCGGGAAAGCTTTGAACGCGCTGGCCCCTGGGGATACACCCAAGAAAACCCTGCGGTCACAACCGGTGCCGAAGCGGTGGAAAAACGCCGTTAAAGATGCGCGCTGCGCCGCGACAGGGCAAGCCCCGGTGTGAATCGCCTTTACCGGCTGGCGTATCACGGGCGCACCGCTGTTGACGCTGGGGATGACCGGTAAAATTTCCCCCCTACAAAAAAGATGTGGGCCCCTTCCCGTCGGATATCTTCCGCGCGCCCTTCCCATTCAAAGCCCGTGACGGGATCAACCGTTTGAGGGACGCGATCACCGGTCTGAAAAAACTGTCCTGGGACCGATTGCGCAGCCGAACGTGTTGGCCGCGATCATCATCGAACCGTTCTGGGCGAGGTGGCTACTACCCAGTGCCTTTTCGACATGATGGCGCCAGCTCCGCGAGATCTGTGACCAGCAAACGGCATTATGCTGATTGCAGACGAGGTTCAGCAGGTTGGTCGGACTGGCAAATGGTTCGCGATTGAACACTCCGGCGTAGAGGCCTGACCTGATCACCGTACGCGAAATACCATGGCGGGCGGTTATCCTTTGGCCGGTGTATTGCCGCGCCGATGTTTAATGGACGCGATGACCCTGGCGGTCTGAGGGGGCACCTATGGCGCCAATCCCGTCGCTGTGCCGCAGCCGCTTGCGCGATTGAGGGATCGAGGAGAGGGGCCTGTTGCGCAGCGTTCCTTGGGATATGGGGCGAACAACCTCAAGGCGCGCTTTGCCGAGATCGGTTGCACGCTCCGCGCCGTTCCGCATGATGGGGATATCCGTGGTTTTGGTTTGCGATGCGTTTGCAGTCGAATTTGTGGACGACTTTGGACACCGCAAAACCGATGCGACTCTTTACCAAACGTGTCATTGCGCATGCGCTCAAGCGGGGCCTGTTGCTTGCTAAAGCTGTGGCATGCAGGGCAACGCCGTGCGTGTTATTGGTGCCGCTGACGCAGTCCGATGCGATCACGGGAGAGGGGTCGAGATTTTCGAAGCCTCCGTTCGTTGCTGCGGTTGCCGAAGACCGCAAAGTAAAAACTGTCCCGATTTACTTGAAAGGCGCGCCGGGATACCTGCGCGCCTTTTGTGTTTCTACCTTGGCTGTCATTAGTCGAAGGCACAAAGCTGTCGGCCTGTGCCCGGTGCCCAACGGGTTGTTGTTTGCCGCTATTAATCGGGTTTGATTGATCGTCAGGCAAAAATAAGCCTTTCGGGCAGGTAGTCCATAGGCTGATCCCCCTGGCACCCATGCTTGTTATCGCTTTGCCGATCATTCATATGGCGGGGGCAGGAAAATTGCTGGGGCTTTTCCGACGGCGCACCGGCCATCTCGCCCAAGGCCATCAGCTATTGCGGTGACCGCGCGACACGCTGGCTTTTGTCGTTCCAATCAGCGCGCGTTGCCGCGTGGGATTCTTGGGTCGCGACGCCAACGGGGCACTGATTGGTGTGGGCACGCCTGCGCCTGAATGCAACCCACCGCAAACATTGAACCCCACGCGGCCGAATTCGCACCAATCCGCGCCAAGGCCAGCCCGCCCGCGAAATATCAAAGGGCCGACACAACTATTTGCCCGGCTGCCCCCAGTTTCACCGATCGCGGATTACGGCACCGCAAGTATTGTGCACAAAGGTCAGCCCCTCGGACCATCGGCATGGCCGACGTGGTTCGGCAAACTCCAACGGGGCGGCGCCCGGTGCCGCCTTCGGTTCCCATCCACGACGATAAAGTCGGGCACGATCCGGTCTCCAGCATCGCCTTGACCATTACCACATGAATTCGCGCTGGGGTCCGATGCACAGCTTGAACCCGACGGGTTTGCCGCCTGACAGATCGCGCAGCTTGACTAGAAAACTCCATCATCTGCCGGCGAGGTGAAGGCAGAGTGGGCTGCGGGGCGAGATGCAGTCGTGCCCCATTGAATCCCCCGGGCGCCGCGATCTCGGCGCTGATCTTTTGACGCGGGCAGCAGCCCCCCGTGGCCCCGGTTTGGCCCCTTGGCTAAGCTTGAGCTCGATCTCTTGATTCTTGGTCGCTGGCGGCCTTGTTCTTTTGGAACTTATCGGGGTCAAACGACCATCTTCCTGTGCGGCACCCAAAATAGCCCGACCCGATTTCATAGATCAGATCGCCGCCGCCCTCGCGGTGATACCGGGCTGATCCCGCGCTTCGCCAGTGTCATGGGGCGAAAACTGGCCCATCTTGGCCCCTTTGGTTCAGCGCACTGATCGCATTGGCCGACTCAGTGGACCAAAGCTCATGCCGAGATGTTTATAGATGACGCATCGTGGGTTTTCTTGGCAGTCCTTGTTGCCGATGGTCACGCGAAATTCCGTAATGGTGATATGCACAGGCTGCACCGAGTGGGTGACCCAATGAATATCCGGCATCATAGACGCATCCGCGTCCCGAAAACGGTCGCGCCGTCTTCAACGCCCTTGGCCGTGGGTAGACCAACGGACCGGTTCATCGCGGCTGAAGGCGTTTCTTTCGTCCTGATCGGATTCAATCAGGTACTGGCTGATTTCGGCGGATGCTTCAAAAAGAACCGCATGTTGACCCAGAACGTTAGTTGCGCCAGGGATCGAATGTTGGTTTGGATTCAGATCGTTAAAATCCCCATCGCCATGAGGGTGCCCAAGATCACTTGCCGGTAGGATCATCCATAATGGACAACCCAGCGCGAAAGCGCCGCGAACAGACGAAAGCGCAGAGATTAGCGCAAAAGGGCCAAAGCGGCCGAGGGACTGTAGTAGCTTTTTCATAGGGAGGAAGGCTTCTGCTGGAATGCGAGGTCAAATGCACCTTTTTCGGAGGTATATAGCACGATAACCTTCAATTGTACTGCGCAAACCCAGTCGGATGTTCGTCCCTACTGGCGTGCGCGCAGTTTTGAGATTTTCGCCAATCCGCGCTATCATTGTCTGATATTGGAATGGGCAGTATAGAATTGAGCTATGAAAAATCAGTTGATTACAGCTAACGCATTGTTATTTTCTGCCCTGCGTTCCGTAAATGACGGTGGCCTTTTTTGTTACCGCATAAGTGAAAAATAAAACACAGTTTTCATCACGCGAAAACATATAGGGTCAGGAGCATGTTTTCGGGAGAAACGCGAATAAATCCGCTTGTTTTTGCTTCGGAAGTATCTGCGCTCATTTCCCAATCATAAACGGAGAGCATTACGATCAATGACGTTATGTTCAGACCAACTAAGTTGGGAGACTTTCAAATGCACGATTTTCAAGTCCATCGCCATCGCCTCTGGCACTGTCCGCGGGTTACGCAGCCACCGCGCAGGAAAAATCATCACTATCGCGGGACCGGCGGCCAGACCGGGGTATAGCTTTGTTGTGGTCAGTCGATCTTGCCGCTTGGTTAAACTCCGTGACAGCGCCAAAGACCGGCCTTGAAATGTACCGCCCCGTCCACCCGGTGGTTCCATCGCAACATTCAACGCCATCAAGGCGGGTGACATGGACATGGGTGTGCCCAGTCCGACTGGCAGTTCCACGCCTACAACGGTGTCTTGCGCAGTTCGAGGATGGCGACAAGTTCGACAAGAGGGGCGGTTTATTCTTCTGTCCCACGCCAGCCCTTCAACGTGATCGCGCGTGCTGACTCCGGCCATCGAAAAGCTTTGACGACCTGAAAGGCAAACGTGTCAACATCGGGCAACCCCGGTTCCGGTCAGGCGCCACAATGGAAGTCGTTCTGGACGCCAAAGGCTGGACCTTGGATGATTTTCGCGCTCGCATTCCGGGCTTGAAAGCCAGGCCCGAAAAAGCTGCTGCTTTGGGCGATAACAAGTCGACGCGATCATCTATTACGTGGGCACCCCACGGGTCGATCCAGGAAGCCGTATCCCCGTAGGACGCCAAGCTGGTGCCGGTTGAAGGCGAAGCGATCGACAAGCTCGGTCGCGATAACCCCTTCTACGGCCTACTCCACCATTCCCCTGGTGGCATGTACAAAGGACCGAGCGGATGTAAAAACATTCGCGTTGAAAGCGCTTGTGACCTCTTCCGACGTGGATGACGAGTTCGTGTACGAATGTTGTCAAAGGCCGTGTTCGCCAACTTTGACCGCTTCAAAAAGCTGCACCCCGCGTTTTGAGAACCTCAAAGAAGCAGATATGAATCCAAAGACGGTGCCTTGTCTCGCCTCTTGCACGATGGTGCGGCGAAGTACTACAAAGAGCGTGGCTTGGATGAATAAGCCTAACGTTTGACATTTCGAACGCGGGGAGACCTCGCGTTTTCTACCCTGCGGCAACGACCGCAGCAGTAAGACAATAAAAACGTGCACCTGTCCTGTACGGGGCACCAAGGGGACGAAGAGATGTCACAAAATGACCAAACACCAAGCCGCCGCAGTGGAGCTGAAGCCGCGCGGCAAAGCCGGGGCTGAGCAGAGCGACCTTCGACGAACTTGTCGCGTCTTCGGATACGGGCGGCAGGTCTGCCGACCGGCAGCGTTGGGTGTTTTTCGTTGCTTCTAACTGCGCTGGCATGGTCGCTTTTCCAAACTGTGGATCGCATCCCCCTCTTCCTTTTATTTTCGGCTGGGCGTCTTTAAACGACACCGAGGCACAAACATGGCTCGATCCATCTGGCTTTTGCTATTTTTCCTTGGCATCGCGGGCCTTCCCTGCAGCGCGCACAAAGTGCAGCTGGGGCTTTGGCAATTCTTGTGCGGTTGATTGCTGCCTATCTGTTTTGGTTGCGGCCAAAGACGGCACGCCGACGTGGTGGATCCGCGTTTGGTGTCTCGCCGTCTCCGTTGTCGCGAACCGTTGTGCTGTCGCCAGATGACTCCCCTGGTAATGGCCTTGGCCGCTGGTCGGTGCGGCTGTCGGCCCTATATTTGTTTGTCTTTACCGGCGAGTAATCTCGGGGCGCGTGGGGGCACGAGACCATGCGATTGAGGTACGTCCGTTTTGTATCGGCATTTATTGGATTCCTGCTGGAAGCAACGCGGCGCGCATTCGGGCCTTGCGTTGAGAGGCGTCGCCTGTCCGTTTATCCAATTTGTGGGGCAAGTGGATGCCTGCCGATTCATCGCGCACAAGGGGAACTCCCTGTCAGAGATCGTGAACCACCAGTGATCACACACCGAAAGCAGTGTTCGGGATCGCGCTTGGGGGTTGCTTAACCTCGGTCGTCTTCCTCTTTGTGCTGTTCCCGGCGCCCTGGCTTGATAACCGGTGCGGGCCGGGGCGGAGTGGGTGGTAAATCTAATTTCATCCAGTTTTGGGGTCAGGCCTGAATGGGCCACATGAGGGCGGGGCCGGCA
>Ga0163217_1050521_pt1 | contig 11332 bp, 15 predicted proteins | sample SynspAceP_FD_185933 | JGI IMG/M metagenome (GOLD analysis project Ga0163217, IMG submission 185933) | Saline lake microbial communities from Ace Lake in Antarctica - Synechococcus sp. Ace-P (PacBio error correction) | ecosystem: Environmental > Aquatic > Non-marine Saline and Alkaline > Saline ... | reverse complement strand
CATTTACCGACGTAATTCCGGTCAGATCTTTTGCTCAACAGAGCCTTCCAATGCAAACATCAGGTCTTTCCAGTATCGAACAAATGTAAGACGGGCACTCGTCGAAAACTTCCGATCCAGGCGCATCCTGCATGAACGAACATTCGATACAGCCTCGCGGCACGCTTCCAACATCGATTTCGGCGCCATGCCTCATTGACTAGCTTTGAAAAATCACCGGGCGCTTCGCCTTCATCATCTATCGGAGAAGGCTGTTCGCCGGTCTTACCACATGACCCGTCGACTGTCGAATTGCGGACTATCTTGATATCTGGACGGGCAATCAAGTACGAATCGGGGGTTGAGGTCGACAGGCACCTGCGCGGCCAACACTCGATTCCATACACGTCCCGAGTCCGACATCTCGATTTGTGACCAACCATACCCTCGTATTGAAGAACGCTCCATAGTCACATAACTTTCATCCGCCAGCTTATGGCTCCGGATGCACCAATCAGAATGCGATCCCTTCCATCTCTGGTCGGTAGCGCGAAACTTGATTAGCTTTAGAGTAATGCGCATTCAGGATTGAAATGCTCCACTCCTTCAACTGAAGGCTGGTACGGCCAGTGATCAGCCACCATCATGTGTGCGAAATGACTGCCCCATCTTAACGACAGATACCGTCCGAGCATAACATTCACCCCAACCCACTTCTGCCAAACGGTCCAAAACATATCGACGCCTCATCGATAAAGCTGACGGGGCTAATTTTGATGCCTACGAAAATTTCTTCGCCGTATCAGTGGGTCATATTGCTCATGCCGCGCCCTTTTTGTGGTCATGAAGCCCTGATCCTGACCATGCCTCAAGCGATCAGTGCATGGGTTTAAAGCATCCACGAAGTCGCTCTGGCTTCCTCAAAACATACGCCGGAAACACCATGACCCTGGTATCGCGCAGCACTCCTCGCAGAATGTTTGCTTCATGCCTGACCGAAATGTGTTAGATGTAGATGCACCCCGCGTGCCCGTTATGAGCTCCTGCGCCTAGAGCGCAATCATCAGATAACGCGGCATCGGCATAGGCAACAAACTAGCCTCCATCTCTCTTCGGTCCTCAGTGCTCCAATCGAGCGTGTATGTTCATATTTAATTTACAGAGCATAGGCCGACGCAATTCTCCACAAACCACGGATGCACCCAATAACCCGATGCGCAGCCGGTCAAGACGTATCTAGAGAAGCTTGACGTTATCGTACCGCTGTTCATCCCCAACGTTGCCAGCACAGGTGCTATGGGGAGATCACTTGCATAATCTCCGCAATTATGAGAAGTCATGCCTAATTCAGATCCATCATGCGATAGTCAGGCGGGTCACAGCGCGGTAGGGTATACGAAACCAGCACAACATCGCGTTTTCGGTATCCGCTGCTTCGATTCCCACGTCGACGCAATCGTCCTTTATAGAGATTGGGCACCGGATATGCTACCCCGCACAATGCACCGCCGTATCGTAAGTCGTGAACGCGAAGGTTATCAGACTCTCCCGGGATGGCACAGCCCAAAATGCACACATGGCTTCCTGACGCCACAGTCACGATATCCATCGCGGAATACTGTCAGTAATCCGCCTTAGGTGTCGCAAAATCGCTTGCCCAGCAGTGCAGCCTGTGGCCGTAAATGAAGTTATTACACTCAGCCGCTGCTGTCGCCTCAACACATGGTGCGGCCGTGTGAAAATGCGGTCACCGCGACAACCGATGACATGTCTAGGCCCGAGGCAATCCCAGCATCTTGCTGCGAAAAGCGCCATCTCTCGACCGCGAGGGCGTGCGTCAGAGAATTATCAACCATTCAGTGCATCTCTTCCGATGAAGTCATCTCTCGACCCTTCTTAATGCCCCAGGTCATTATCGGTTTGCCTCCACAAAACATATATCGGCAAGCTCCCGCCTCCACGGCCTAGCGTGTCGCCAAACCCTTCAGAACAGCGGCCCCGCCCGTCTGCGGCGAATGCACCATGTTGTCGACAGACGCCGACTTCACCATGAAGCCAATATCCCACTTATACTGTTCATGCGACGCTGGCTGGCCTCATCTGACCGATATAATGCCGCCCCCTTGCACGCGCACCAGGCCTTCACCGGCTTTGTGGCGACGGCTTCGCCCTCCCGATTTCCATTCGAAGCCGAAAGGGCGGCGGCATTCTCTTGGCCTGAATACAGCGCAGAAAAAGTCGTGACAATGAATTTGCGATCCAGCAGGAATTGGATCGTCTCGTCGGTCACATCCGCCATGCTCGATACAGTCGATCCCAACTCCCGACGTTGATACACGTTATAGGGGCCGTGCAGAATCGGAGGGCATTGCGATGCGCCCATCGATACGGCGTGCATTCCTCGGAGGTTCGCACCAAGCTTTCATCAGCCTGATTTACTCAGTCAGCTCCGCCTGACCTGATCGGCTACGCCGGCGCATATCGTCCGCCCAGATCCTCCGGCAACCCAATATGTGCCTCGGTCGAATATCACTCTGCGCCCGACACAGGAAGCGAGCCAGAAATTGCTTGGCCCGGCCTGCTGCTGAACAGGTCAGTTGTGCACGCCCAATCGGCGTACCAGCGTATCCCGCACAATATTGATCATGTGCCCCCGCCTTGAAGGGACGGATCTCAGGCGTTCGAACTCTTGTGTAGCTCGGATGGCGTCCCAACCAGATTGGCTGTGTTCATCATACGTGCAATCAAGATCGTCTGCGGTCCGATGTCTCGGCGCTTCGCGCGTCGCCCCTGACCACGGCAGCATCTTTACCGTCCTGAGATCACGAACACGCCTCGATCACTTATCCCGACGCATGTAATCGACACGTCCGAGAAAACACAACAATCGACGCAGTGCCTCAAACATTTGTTTGTAATTTCTAGGTATTTCCACGCATGTCGGCATCAAAAGCTCCTAATGCGATGACCGGGCGTCGATCAGTGTGTCAGTTAACCGAGTGCACGACACAGCATCGGTCACAATCATCTGTAATATAGTGCGGATCCCGATGCCGGGCGGTACAACGGTTCATCGAGAACACATTGGGATCGTGGTTAGCACGGCGAGCCACGGCGCTCTATGGCCCTCACAATGCTCCGGGCCGACGTGGCATCCCGTCCGCACAGACCCGCCAGCGCGCAGCGCGCTAATGCACGCATTGCCCGACGCAAAGTCGACCAGCGCACAGCGTTAACGCCTGCATCATTGCAATTCGCATGGATGCATGATGCGGCGTGCTAGAATTATTTCCCAAACATCAGCGTCACCCGCGTTCGGCATGATAGCCCCCAAACTGCGCCATCCCTCGATAACGTCTCGCCGCCACTGGGCGTCGCTCCAAACTTGCACATGCGGTAAGCCCGCCTAGCCGGGGAAAGCACCGAGGCATGATGCCCATAGTTCCGCAAAGGCTATTTGTAAGTTCAAAAAAGTGCGCGCCCGCTTCATGGCACGCCATCAGTCAGGTCTGTGCCGCCTTCATGATATTGCCCAGCCGGCATATGGAGGCTCGCAGAAACAGGTCTGGCAATCTGCGGCTTCAATTCAGCAGCGATTCTCTTCGGCCTTTATCAACGCGCGCATGCATCGATCAGTCATCGAAGCCGGTACTTCCGCGCGCGATCAAGCACGCGCACCACATACACGACAATGATTTGCGCGCGATCTGGTCAGCATCAAAACGGCAGCACGACTCGGAAATTCCTCATAAAACGCAGACGCTAGCCTTGCCTTCGCTTTCGCCCCAACGAAGCATCAGATCGGATTCCGTCCGGCAGCCAAACACCATCGCGCGTCATTGGCCTACAGAAATAGGCCCACATAGCGAAGCGGCCGCGCGTAAGAGCATACAAACGTCAACCTGGCCGAGTACGACGAAGAGCGCAGTCGTCGCGCCTGCGAGAAAAACTGAATCAAGGGACAACCCGCAATAGAACGGTCCGGGTATAGTTTCCAGACAGTCGAGCGGAGGTCTTCAGCCTAATCTCGGCCAAGCGCTGCACCGGACACGAACTCGTCGATGGCACGCCTTCCCTTTGGTGCAGTTCGTCCCCTCCTGTCACGGACAAGGGATCTCGTCAAAGCCAGGCGAAGAGCTCGAGTTGTGCATTTGCACAAATCCATGCGCGCAGATAGTCGTCGGGCCAGAACCATAGATATCGAGCACTGAAAGTAATGCAAACGTCACGTTTTGTTCGGAAAAGCGTAAGGCCAAAACCGCCACCCGACAACACGCCCGTCAACGCTTCGTCATAACTAGCGTAGCCTTTGCCCGAATGCCAAAAGCGACCTATGAGAGCGGCCGGCCGGATCGTTTCATGCCTCAGGGTATCGCACCAATCGATGCATTCTTTTCCTCTCGATTATCCGTTCACATTCCCTGCCAGCATGTGATCCTGATGCGAGACATTGGAAAGCCTGATCGAAGTCCGCCAATCGACCAAGGATTGTCCACAGTCACGCCTTCCGCCGCCCCAAGGTCCATTCGCGCATGGAAGCCATAACACCAGTCAAACGATTGGAATGCATGCGGCTGATCCATAATGTGGAATGCGCCATACTCCATGCGCTTCTTTGCTTTGATCCGGTGCGAGCCGCCGACGGCCACCGTCGATCCTTATGGGCGTCGACAAGTCCAGCTGGGCCTTGATGAGACCAGACGTCGTTGACTCGCATGCATCGTTTGATACCTCGCAGCGCGCACACCCTGGCTTCCCATGGGAAACGCAGCTCGGAAAAGGATCAAAGCTTACGAAATCCGCTCTCCGCCGTCAGACCCAATGTAACCTCAGATACACACACCGCATGCACGGTCCCGTGTCATCGGCATATGTTGGTCTCATGCGGGAAGCCCAGATTCGGGTCTTGTGACCTGCGCAATCATAGCAGCCAACGCCCAGCAGCCTTCACAACAAGGTCTGCTGGACCATAACCAGCGCCGAAACATCTGTTGCCCAAAACGATTCCCATGCTACACACACATAGCCAGAAAAAAAATATAGCGGACTTCAGTTCCGGAATGGCAACCAATCGCCAAGCCGCAATATCCACCAGCGCGCCAGCTCTGCACGGTCTGTCGACGCAGTCAGCCATCGGACGTTAGGCCGCACCGCCCGACATTTGGGACTGTGCGACAACGCCATGAGCACACTTCTTTCCTCCAGGACCTGTGAGCACAACAAGCTCGAAAGCATCTTGACACACCGGCAATCCACGCGCACCACGCTTCCTTACTGAATATGTACACGCATCAAAGCACGTTCGGTTCGAAGCACATCACCTTGATCGAGAAGCCCATTGCCGTCAATCTCTTCTTCTCTCTCGTAGTTTTTAAGAATGGACGGGAATCGCTTCGTATCAGTGATCAGTGCACGACACCAACCGTGCTATCCGTGGAGACAGCATTCTGGAAGCGAAGCGTCGGGCTGAGCCCGATTCCCGATTCTTTCATCGCTTTCGCCGTCTCTTTCGATGCCCGCCAAGCGTTGGAAAATGGTGCCAGATCGCTTTGCCACATCCCCAATCTCGCCGTTGGCCAACTGAAGGCGCTCTGCAACAATTGGCATCGAAGACGTGCAGAGCTGACGCATGCATCAATCGCTCGATCTAGGTTGCATTCAGACAGACATCGCTATAATCATGGCTATTGCGCGGCGATAGCTCGGGATCGTGGCAAAGATGGTCTCGCTCTGGTTATGGCCCGGGGCAGACATGTAGATGGACGCTGCTGGCAGTTGTGCTATGGATGGCCAGCACAACAATCCACATCCTCGGCTTTCCTATGACCAAGCAATTCGGAGACCAAGTGACGTGAACAGTGCGCGTGTATCTGAATGTTTCAAACATTGTTCTACTCGAAGCTCTGCATATCGCACCTTGATCTTTTCGAGCTCGTCTCCGGCCAAAGCCATGGTTCGCTGGGGGGTAGTATCCACGGATCGCAATCGCGAGTCACCCCGCGCAGGCTGTCCACATCAAAGAAGGTCCACTGCACTGTCACCCCATAACGCGCAGTGCCGCGTCAAGGCGATGAGGCCTCCATTTCAAAAACAGAGAGCGCATACACTGATAATCTGGCGCAATCCACAGTATGGATCAAGCGGCGTGAGAATCCAAGCGATTACATGGCGCATCGGTATTGGCCTTCCCCATCCGGCCCGAAAATGCCTTGGCCGCGCGAAGCGTGACTGCACCCAATCCTTGGTCGATCTGGCACTTTCGATTCGGGCCTCCAAGTCCGACATTCCATCACACGCTGCAAGATGAATGGCTAATCAGAGGCAAAAAATGCCAACTCGATTGGGCATCACGCTGACGGCCATGGACCAAACGATCGCGCGCTATCAAGGTCGCTTGGGCATCGGGCCACAAGGACGGCACTTTCATGACGAAGCGTACGGGGTTGTCCGGCAGTTTTGCTAACTTATCACACCACAAGAATCGACGTTTCCATTACTTTCAGGCAATCGATTATTCATGTTATGGACCGAGACTATGCCGCGCGCATGGCGAATTTGTGCAAATGGCCAAAACCCGCGCTTCCCTGCTTGACGAGATCCTTGTTCCGCACAGGAGGCGCGCCGAACGCACCAAGCGAACGCGGCGATCGACGATGTATGCTCGCCGACTGCACGCTGCCCGGAATAGTGAAACTCCTCGATGTCTCGGCCCTATACCGCGACACGATATTGGCGGCCGTACCCTTAATTCAGTATTTTTCGACGGCCGCGCGACCGATCGCCTCGGCACAGTCGGCGTTGGACGGTTGGCTCTACGCGCCAACCTCGCCTATGTGGACAGCCTATTTCGCCAATGAACCCCGATGTTGTTTGGCTCGTGACGGGATCCGATCCTGATGCTCCGGTGAGCGCTGAGAACGCCGAAGCACAGGGCCTAAGCACTGCGTTAGAATCCGGCGACGTGCCTGCCGTGCTTGGATGCTCACCAGATCGGGCGCAACCATTGCGGATCAGTGGAACCGCGGTGCTTGAGCCGGCGCGGAAGCTATCCGTCGATCTGACTGATCAGCCATGGCCCGCGCATGATAAAAGCCGAAGAGATCGCGCTAGGGGCATTGAGCCAGATTGCGACCTGTTGCGACGCCTCATACTGGGCTGGCGACATCATGCCAAGGCGCACAAAAGCCGACCTGATGGCCATGCCTGACCCAGCGCGCACGTTTGCAAAACACAAATCAGCCTTTGCATGCACACTAGATCACGTCCTTTGCATCGCTCTGGCGCGTACCGCATGGCATATTGAGCGACCCAGTGGCGCGAGTACTACGCAGGACGCGCCAGATTGCGGCTATCATGCGAAAGCCGTAGTGATCGTTGCGAAAATCTCGAGCAAAAACGCCGCATCATGCAATCTGCAGATCATGAGCAGGCTTAACGCCGTCGCTTGTCGGACTGCGTCGATGCAATGACGCGCACTTAGCGCGCTGGGCGCGCTGCGTGTCTGTCGGCGCGATCCCACCTGATCGCCACGGCATGGCCTGAGGGCATGAAGCGCCTGGTCGCCCGACCTCAACCCCGACAGCCCAAATGGTGTTCTCGAATGATACCGGTTACCGGCGCATCCGGAACGCACTATCAACACGATGATCGTGGACGATGTGCTGTATGTCCTCCGGTTTCAACTGACACACGACGACCCCGCTCATCCATCTAGGAGCTTCTGATGCCGAACCCAGCCCTGGAATACCAGGAAAATTACCAAACCAAGTAGGCCACTCCGTCATTGGGTTGTTCTCGAGTGTCCATACATGGGCGTCGCGATGAAATGATCGAGGACGGTTGGCATCTCAAGACGTAAGATGCCCCTGGTCACGCGGCGACGCGCGACAACCGAATCATCGATGACACGGCAAGACTCTTGATCCGGTATGATGAAAAGCCACGCGAATCTGCTGGACGGCACCACGAGCAGCAGCAAGATATTCGACTCGCTGAGATCGCTCTCAAGTCGGCGGCAAATTCAATTTGTGTCGGCATACTGCTGGTACGCGATTAGGCTGCACAACTCTAACCTGTCGGCAAGGCAGCGTGGCAATGATTTCCCTGGCCCCGGCTTCTGGTGCGCGAGAGTATAATATTCAGACCGAGCACACTATGGTCTCCGGAGGCATCTGCCCGACGATATGCGCGGCTACGCGATCAGTCAAAGGCGCGCTGTTTGATCAAAATCATGAGCCTGCCATACCGCTTGAGGTTCACCGGAGAGGAAACACGCCTCAATCGAGAGCGATCTCAAATCGCCTCCGATTACTGCACTACGCCACTCATAACGACATGATCAACGGGTCGCATTCGGGATCGACTGTTCGAGCATGCTTCGATAACCACAACCCATCCAACCTGCTGATCGAACTTCCAATTGCCGACTTTTCTCTGCGCTGTCATTCAGCCAACGAAGAATCGCCACGCGCCTCCATCCTAATGTAAACGAGAGCCAAGAAAACCCGCGACAAAGCGTCCTGTCGCCTGCCAAGCTGGCGCCGAATCATATTCGGCACACATGCACAGCCCAGCGGTCGACTGACAGTCGGCGAATGGCTTCATGTTGAAGTCGCGTCTGTCCACACAAGATGCACTCGCGCCACACTGGCGGGCCGCTTTCTGAAACGGGTGCGACACGTAGCACGCTGAGCCGGGAAGCTTGCGATATGATCGTTGTGGACGGCAAAACCCGATCATGACTGGGCGCACTTAAGAGTCGACTGACCATTCATCGACGAAGAGAATCCTGAGATTCGTACTTCTCACCGCACCGCCCCTCTCATCGTCGAGGAAGATGCGCTTTCGCAGCAAATGCTGGGAAATTGCCCGGCCTAGCAAATGTCATCCCTTCCTGGACCGATTTCCAACACGCCGCACAGTCTTGACCGCCAACAGCTCTGTACGATATACTCTTAACGGCCCCACAGCTCACCGCTCGGGAGCGATTTGCCGAAACTTAAGCGATTACGACTAACTATTTCGCGATGATATCATCGTGGACCTGGCTTCAGGAAAGCATCATGCTTCATGTTGCTGTGCATCCGGCTATGAGTTCTGAGAACCTCTCGCGTTCACGACTACGACCGCGGCATCTGGTGCGAATGCCATCCCGTGCCACCTATATCAAAAAGACGATTCGCGCTCGACTGGCGAAATCGTAAGCCGGATAACCGACAAACCCGAATGTCGTGCTGTCTCGCCAAAAACCCACCGCCTTTGACCCCCCACGCATCGGCAAGATCCCGATTGCAATTAGATGACTTTCTCATAATAGCCGACAGATCTAGCAAAGATGATCTACCACCCATGACACCGTGTGCACGTTCCGGGATGAAAACAGCGTACGATAACGCTAACGGTCCTAAGACATACGCCATACCGTGGCGCTCGTAATGGCGCACCCGCTGACTTTGTGGAGAAATTGACGAGCCCGCGCCTATACTCTCTCGATCAACACCTGTTACCATATCCGCAACACCCGCCTGGCAGCACTGACCGACTCAAGACGAGATGAGCTACGTTTTTGCTATGCGGAAGCCGATTATCGAGACCGCTCTCATACGGCGGCCTCAGCTAGGCGCACCCGCGTGGCATTCTACATCACACAACATCAGCCTCAGCATGAGAAACCTTCTGGCGAGCGCTTCTGCGCGAACCGGGGTCATGTGTTTTCCCGGCGAATTTGCAGCCAGAAAGGACTTCGTCTCTCAGCTATTACACCCATGCACTGATCGCAGCATGGTCAGATCAAGCTTCTATGGACACCAAAAAGGGCCGCCGCATAGCAATATGCCCCCGACTCCGGCCGAGAATCGTAGCATCCAAGTTAGCCCTATCAGCTTATCGATGAAGGCCCCGATATCGTTTTGACACGTTGCAAATCGGTGGTGGATCTAGAGCTCGGACGGTCTCTTGCCGCCAAGGACCGGTCGCAGCATTTCGACAAATCATCGCTGGCCTGATCACGGTACGAGCCTCCACTATGAAGGTGACATTATTTTCAATTCTGATCCTCTATTCTCTAACGCTTAATAAAGGATTTTCGCGCGACGGACAAAGAATGGAAGGGTCGAATCTCCATCTGTATCCGGAGGCTCATAAAGCGCGGCATGAAAGTCTATGTCAGCTAAGGAGCCGTTCTTCAAATCACGCGGTCATGGTTCTGTCAACAATTATCAGATCCCGAAACTCCACGTGTATGAAATCTACTGTTTGGCGGCGCAACAGAGAACGTCACCTCAAACCCGATACCGCAACTGATTGCACGCCATTTAATCGAAATCAGTCCGCAATTACGACATCACGCATATCATGTGGCACGAGCGAAACAGCCCTCTCGATTCAGATGATGCAATGCGAGCCGCCCGTTATTTCAGACAGTCGCATGAGCATTGCGCGGAAATCGATGTGGAAGCGTGCCGCCAGCGTATCGCAATTTCCAGTCATGCAGGTGCCTGGACGGCAATTTTCGACGCTCCTTCAATAATTTTGTTCGCACCTCTGGGAAACTGAGGTTCTATGTGAAACGCTCGCTTGAGCGAAACCAGACTGACCGGAATTACGGTCTGTGAATGTGCAGCCACGCTGCCTTGCTGAACGCTGGAACCAACCATCAACTGTTTCGCCTCGCTCAATGCCGTGGCCGAAAAGACGAGTACGCGATGGAAAGCCAATCACTATCAGCCCATCCGGAATCTGAAAAGAATTGGTCCAGAAGACAATCACGCATTCGTCGCAGTCGCAATGGTGATGGATGGATCCTTGCATCAAGCGTCCGTTGGCAGTGTCGTGCAAACGAGCTGACCTGACAACCTACGTTACGGGCAATTCTCCGAGGCTTGAGTGATCATGACGAGCCAAATCTTCATCTAGGCATCGATGCTTCCGGCGGGTGAATGATCAGGGCGCAATGCACGCCCACATCGCTATCGCCGGTATGCACCTACCGCGCGGGCGACGTGTTCTATCAACAATATGCTTCGAGAAAGCTCACCAATGGATGTGTACCAAAGCCTGACCGAAACTGGGTTAAATGATGCGCTCGATACGCTCATCTAGGAGCACGTTTGCGCCCGACGACTGCACCCGCGATCTCGGGTTCAATGCAAGGCAGGGTCTATAGCCCCGCACCGCCCGACCGGACCCAATCATCGACCCAGGGCAAAACTCTGCCGGGTATCGTCACTCATTTCCACGTCGCCACCCCTTCGAGCGCGGCACATCTGTCGGAAACCGCGCCGGGCGGCGGTGGGTTCACACCCTTTCGAAAGCGATCTCCAAACCCTGTTCTCTTTTTGTAGCTAGGAACTGG
>Ga0163217_1109019_pt1 | contig 11333 bp, 7 predicted proteins | sample SynspAceP_FD_185933 | JGI IMG/M metagenome (GOLD analysis project Ga0163217, IMG submission 185933) | Saline lake microbial communities from Ace Lake in Antarctica - Synechococcus sp. Ace-P (PacBio error correction) | ecosystem: Environmental > Aquatic > Non-marine Saline and Alkaline > Saline ... | reverse complement strand
CCTTATGATCAGTATTTGGCGCTATGTATCATCTGGTTCCAAAACACTGGGGCGTGAATAGAGATGCACAGCACAAACCTTCATCAACGTTTCACTTTTCGGATGGGTGGCCATCGTGTAGGCATCCGTTACTCTGGTACGATCGTCGCCTCCAATATTGACGAGTGGCGTCTGTCAACACCCTGGCTACAAATATTGCAAGAGGCCTGATGTGGCGTCCAGCGAGTTAACGACAGACTGCGCAGCCTGACTAGCTTGTGAACTTCCGCTGCCCTTCTTTACCAGGACTGTATACTTCGTCCGTTTCCTGGGCCGGTTAAATCCTTCCTGACGGGCATGCTGTTTATGGCTTACAACGTCTAACCGATGACTGTCCCCGTCAGAAAGGACGGCCATGATCTCTGACTAACCGAGCTCTCTTCCGGCAGATGACCACATTAATTAACGCGCAACCGGTCAGCCCCCCTGGCGTAACGGAGAGATATTAATGAAAACATGATAACTAGTTGAAAAACCTTGGCCTGATGCATTGTCCTTGTCCTTGACCATCAGTGGTGGCTTTCTAGCCCAGAAGTGGTTCGTTGTTCTTCCTGAAGAGCAGGATCTAACGAACCCACGGTGGCCTGGAACCATCTGCAGCGGCTGGGAACCATCAATCCTCGGGACATCTACATCGCGTAGGCTGTCTCATGTATGCCAACACCCAACAGATCCGCCCGTTCCGTGCGGAAACAGAGCGCTATGGCCACTCACTCCGTTGCCGGCGAGTTCAGTTTACGACCTGTCCGTTCTTGTGGGGCTCCAAAACGTACCGGCCGGACCTGCCCGCCGTTGGCGCGGTCGCTATTCATGCCTGGGCAGCGGCCGCACCTGTATAACCCGCGCAGTGTGGTTCCTGAATCGAACATGCCGGGCACTTCCCTGCTGGTTTGCTTCGGAAGATCTTGTCAATTTCACAACGTACTGTGCCAAGCTCGACGGGCTGCAAATTTTGGGTGTTCTACACGACGAAAATACCAGTCAGCTGCGCCTCAGATAGAGGGCAAGTTTGAAATCGACAAGCTTTGCTTGCATACTGCAGCAAGCTTCGGCCACCGTGGCCTTGCCAAACCAAAGCGTGAATCCTAATGGACAACATGAAACGCACCATTCCCGGTCGCATTCAATACCTATGATCATATGGCGATTCTGTTTATCCGAGGCACTCATCTGGGCGTTCAGCGCCCACCGATGCAAGAATGGCGAACGAAGAAGCCACTCGCACCTTCCGTTTGAGTGACGGACGGGATCGTCGAATCCAGCGTACTCTTGAGCCGACATAAAATGGAGAGAAAAACCACATCCAGTACTTTTGGAGCAATTGGATCAACGCGTCATCGTGCTTCCCTACTATATTCGGTGTACCTGGTATGCTGCTTTTTCAACTACGCAAAAAAAGCCAGACCTCCGAATGTAGAAATCCGACCGTACTTGAGGTTCATATCTTCGATGGCATCGAAGTATTGACAATCCGCTGGCCGAAGTGGTGGTTCTTAATCTGTCCTGTCCCGACCATTGTGTTCGCGCTGGGACCTATTCTGGCGCTCTATCCGCGGCCTTACTAAACCTATCAACGCCTGTGCGGGTGGACTTCCTGTAACCAGTGGGAAGCAGAAAGTGCGAAGCAGACCGCTTTACGGCCCGATTCACGCCACAGTATGGCCATACAAAACGTACCAGGTACCCGAGCTGGCCAAAATAGACACGCACCACTATGAGAAGCTCGTCTCGCCTAACAGGCTCTGTGCACTTCGCCACACCAAACACTCTGCGCAGATGTGCCTCAGGTCGCATTCGAATCAGCGCGCGGCCAAAGGTGGGTTTTCCCTAACACACCTGAAGAAGCATAATCTCTGTTATCAACACATTCATGCAAAAAAACAAAAAAAAACCTTTCAATCGCTCCTTTTTATCCCCACCTGGTTGACAGAAGTCCAGCCCAGCAGGCCCTTGTAGTTACCAAGCCTCGGATAGAGCGCCAGAATAGCCCAGCGCTGATCACCTATGAGTGACAGAGAACAGATACACCACCACTTCGTGCAGCGGGATTGTCAATATTCTTCGAATTGCCATCGAAGATGAATGACCCGCATTCAACTAGTCACGGTCCGGATTTCTACATCGGAGTGGTGCTGACTTTTGCCGACTTAACAAGCAGCAAGCCCCAATTCCTGGCGTCACACCGAAAAATACCATAGTACCAATGCACCAGACCGTGACAAATGCTGACTCCAAAAGGGTACTCATTGTTTTTTCTCCATATATCTTACCCGCCTCAAGAGTCTACGCCTGCTTCGAACGTCGTCGTCATCAATACGGAAGGTGCGATCCTTCTTTCGTCGCCTTCTATACGGTGGGCGCTGAACGCCCCACCAGATTAGATGCGACCGATAAACAATCGCCATTATGATCAGGGTATGAAATGCCGCGTAATCGTAGAGTGTCATAGATCACCGTTTGTGGAAGCACGGTGCCAAGCTGCTTTGCAGGTATGTACAAGCAAAGCTTCGATTTCAAACTTGCTCCTCTACTGAGTGCGGCCGCTGACGCTATTATGTTCGTACGGTGTAACTGGAACACCCAAAGTTTGCAGCCCTCGTCAGCGTCGGCCAGCAGTACCTTCTGATTGACAAGAATCTTCGAACAACAAGGGAATGCCGGCATGTTCGATTCAGGAACCACACTGACAGCGGCGTTATACAGTGCTGCGCTTCCAGCATCGACCTTTGAATATTCCATCCGGCCACGTCGGGCCCACGGTCCCAGTGGCCCGGTAGTTTTGAGCGCCCACCAACCGGACGTGCCGTCAAAACGAACTCGCCCGCAACGAGTCATGCCGAGCAGTAGTGCCATAGCGCTCTGTTTCCGCACGGTAAACGGTGCGGATCTGTTGGGTGTGGCATACGAACCTTCCGCGCGCAGTAGATGTCCACGACCTCTCCTAGTTCCCAGCGCATGCAGACGGTTCCAGGCCATCGATGGGTTCGTTAACGCCTCTTCAGCGAACAACAACGGCAACCACCTCTCGGCTAGAAAGCCACACTTGATGGCTCAGCCAGGATCAAACAGCATTTCAGGCCAAGGTTTTTTTCAACTATATTTCATTTTTCATTAATATCTCTCCGATTACGCTGCCTGGAGTTGCCGGCGTTATCTTCTCGGCAACGCGTCTTTCTGACCGGACAGTCAGTAGACGTTTGTAGCAATTAAACAGCATTGCCGCTCAGGAAGATAACCGCCCAGGAACGACAAGTAACCCGGTAAGAAGACAGCTATCCCAGAACTTCTATCAAAGGCTGTCAGGTCAGCTGCCGTCTTCGTTAACCGCGCCACATCAGGCACCTGCATAAAATGCGGATTGACCCAATCAGAGACATGTACAGACACGGATGCCTACCGGCCAGCCAGAAGTGAACGTTGAATCACGGTTTGTGCTGTGCATCTCTTTCCACGCCCAGAGTTTGGAACCAGTCGATTATCATAGCCCAATTAACTGATTCATGCAACCCACCCAGAGCACCGGAGTGCACGTGACCAATGGTCCAGTCTTGTTGCTGTGACAAGGCGTTAACCGTCTGATCAGATCATCATTCGGGCTTCGAAGGTAACATGCCGTAGAAGACAGGCATACCACCAGGAAGCGGAGATAGGATCGGTACGCCCAGTTTGTGCCATGCGCCAGGCAGCTCATCAGCCGTCTGATTCACTACCGCCCCAGAGGGCGCAGCAGAATCACGAGACATAAACCATGCTGGCGGTTCTGCGGCCCAAGTATGGCAGGCGGAGTGTCAGGTGGCTGACGCGACGCCATACGTAAGTCGCAATCAGCGCCCAGAAAGTGACGAGGACAAGCCGATTAGGCAGTAAACGGAACCCGACCAGCTGTTTGGGAACGAAGTTCATATAGTACATCAATGCCCAGGAAGCCTGCTCAGGAGAAACCGACGGCGTTGTGACCATACCACCATTGCAATCAGCATCTGGTACACCGCATTGTAGGTCGCGAGTAAGACTTAACGCGTCCTGACCGCATAGCCAGTAGTTACCAATGCTGCCAGAACTTGCGCCGATGTCAGTATGGAAAGCTACCGTAGAACCAGTTACTAGCCACAATAGATATGCGGTGTGCTGCGTTTGGTCAATTGTGCCAAAAAATACCAAGGCTATACCCACCCAAACGGATGGCGAGTCGATCGCACGATTCCAATCATCGGTGCTGTACTCTTTCACCGAGAACAACGTAAAAAGGGCCCCCATTGCAAATTGATAGCCGGCTGAGAACATAATCGCAGTCCAACCCCAAAAGGTGAAGCTGCAAGCTTGCTCAGAAATCAAGCGCGCCTGGCAGGCCGATATGACGACATCCAAACTGAGACGACATAGTCCTACCTTGCAAACAACTGCCAAACTTCCACAAAGCCGAAAATAACGGCGTTGTATGCAACGCGCGAACGTGCCGAAGTGGTCAAACGCAGAGGTCGAAAATTTTGAGGGCCCGGCAAAACAGCTTGCTGCCAATTAGAACACACCAGAGCCATCGCCAACAATTCCCCACACGACCGTCAATGATGGGCGAACTGCCTTACCACCTTTAGTTGTATTGTCAGTTTCGGATTCAACGGCTCATAGCCTTACCATTGGGTTAGAAAGGGTCGTGGTTTATCCGGACGTAATATCGAGAATAGCCCATTATGCATTTGCAATGAATTCACGTTCAACTTCCGACACGTCATGAAAAGTGCGATAAATTAAATATGCTGCGGCAAGGAGTTACAGTAAATTATCGGGGAATAGTGTATAATCTGATTGACTATTTTACCATTGTACTTACGCCATTAACGTGACTTCTTCGGAGAGAAATATGAACAAAAATACATGGCTTGCCAGCGTTCGATTTCGCACGATGCGTCCCACGATCGTTCGTGAATGACTGCACGGTTGCTGCCAGCGGTCGCCGGCGGTTCTCTTGCTACGTGAGCTATTGGAAAACAGAACTCGTAATGGCGTGCAATGACTAGGTATTTCTAGCGTCAGCGTCAGAAGTTCGGCTACATTGCAACCAACGCCCGCTGACTGGATACTCAACGCCAGCCCGAACCGGCACAACGGGCTATATCTGGTACAGCTGCGCTTTTTTGCAGCGTCTTGATAGCGAGACAAAAGAGGCGAGCTTGCCGCCGCGCTGTCTTTGTGCATAGCTGGCGGGAAAATCCCCTATGGCGGCGTATGCAAGGCTACTGCTCACCGTCTGCCAGCATAAGGAAAGGTTCTGACCCGAATTTTAACTAGCACCTGCTAAAGAGCAGTTTTAATAGACGCGGGTGGTCTGCCTTACCGGACTACCCGTTTCATTTCGCCGGTAAGTTTCGATCGCATTGCGCCACTAGCACTTGGCGCCAACATTACCGCCCGCTGCCGATTGTTCAGGGCACCGTCACCCGTTTTTGAGCAACCGCAGAGCTTGCAAGCTCAACGCCGCCGCTTGCCTAACGTGAATTGCCGTTGGTTGGAGGGTGGCATACACCTACTCTTCAACACCATGGCCGCACCCATGAAATCCAGAACTGAATTTATCGCAGGCGCGCAATTGACTCGCCCCCAATTCGCAGACTATCATATCTCTGTAGCTACTATCTCTGTATCCGGGTAATCAGATCCGCTCCCTGATTCGATATCGGTTGATATTCCTCGCAGATCCCTATCATCGGTATCATAATCTGCCGATCCAGTTATCTTGCGCTCTTTTAGATCGGTACACCACGTGTTCCCACTGATCCTTGACCAGAGCGCCAATTCGAAAGTTATAAAGCGGTTGATTTGATCGTTCGATTGCTTAGGCTTCCACCGCGATATAACAGCCCGGGACCAACCGCATTTTGCAGAACCTTGTCGCGAGATCCGTGCTATTCGTAAGCGACTTCCAGATTCGGCAATGTGCCGTCTCATAATACTTCGGATCATGGCGAGACCTCGAGTTGTTGTGGTGCTATATTCTGCGTCTCAACATACACCCAGTTAAGTTACAGATTTAAAGTTTGGAATCACCCCCAATTTTCAGGACTAAACCGGAAAACCCAGAATTTGACGCAACTCGATTTTCGGGGCCTTTCTGCCCGAGAACCGGTTAAATGATGTGCACAGTCTATCTTTAGACGTTCTGCTCGCCGCCGGCGGCCATCTTAATACCGGGGTAACGGCAAATCGATCCCCCTTTCCACTCTCGGGACATTCCCCTGTTGTCAGTTCTCGCCGTCCACGAACTTCTGGTCTCAGGACCAACCTCGATGTGAGTTCGCAGTTTTAATGATTCGCCGCGTCGGCTGATGTTTAAACGGTTAGCACGAGTAATTCTTCAACGCTCGTTTAGGGTGCGCAGAAATTCGCCACGTTCATCTCACCCAAAATACTTTGAGCGTGAGCTGCCTGAGCGAACCTATTTGTAAACACAGGAACCCTGCACCGCGGCTCCCGAACAGGGCCCTAGCTCGTTCCAGTAGGACCTGATACTCTGCTCCCGCTGTAGGTGGTTAGCTTCATATCAAGCTGTACTCAGACTGTAAAGTCCAGGCTCTGATAAACTCTCGTCTCGTGCTGTCTCTGAGACAGTCGTTGTTCCATCACTCCGCACCGAGCAATCACCCTACGATCTATCTATATATATATTCTCAGCGATCATTGACATACCTGCAGCGGCTTGTGCTGTGTTGCAATAAGCTGCGTATTTGCTGCTGGTTCGCTTGGCGCTGAAGTTCGGCTGTTGCGTTGGCTCGCACTCGCGGCCTCTCTCTATATCTCTGACTTTGGCCAGTCGATTATCGGCGCACGCGGCTGCAGCTCTATATACCCTTGCAGTGCATCCTAGCCAACAGATGCCATACCCAGGCAAAGCCACCAGCCCAAGCACCTTTTTCGGGCGCGCTGCCAGCCGCTTTGCGTTGTTCGAACCGCCCAGTTGAACGCTCACACCGAGGCCCATAACAGCGCAGCCACCACAGAGTCTAGCATGCTCTCTTCCATCCGTTCCACTGCCACGGATAAGCAAAGCTAGAGCCAGCAAATGCGAATAACCGCGTATTTGACTGTTATTCTATATGCATTATCTCTCTCGATTTCGCAGAATTTTTCCACCTCCCACCACACGCCCAGCAATCATCAGCGCATCGCCCATAGCCCAGCCCTAAGGCAGCAGCGCCCCACCGCCTGCAGTGACGTGCGTCTTTGGCGTTGACAGAGAATCTACAAGAAGGTCCGCGCCGCCAACGGGGTCCCGGCAACCGCGCAAGGCCTATACACCCTCTCGCCGACAGTGCGCCCTTATCATCCACAACCAGGGCTGCTGCAATGCGTGACCCTCGCCCCTGGACAGGTATTGGCTGCATTATTGAGCGTGTATGCTGTTTAAAATTGCCCAAGATCAGATTCAGGGACTGTAATCTTCCCACAAATCGTTCAACACCGATGTCGCCCAGCGCAAATCACAATATATATCTCTCTCCTCTGAAACGCTTAATACAGACCGGCAGCGACTGGGAGTCTGTGCTTGATCAGGTTAAGCTTGCCCCCGAGCATAACCGACCTCAAGCACGAGCCGGCTGCCGGCGTACGTTCAGCGCCATACCCCACCTAGCGTCACTAGTCACGGTTCCAGAGACACCAGAATCATGGCGCTGCTAGAGCGAGAGGGTATTCATGCCAGACCAAGGTGACCGGGCAGAATGAGATGTCTGTACCGCTATGCGCAGCACCGATGGTATAACGGCAGCCCCACGCCCAAAGGAAAATACGGCCAACGATTCACCAGCTTGCGCTGACTCAGCTCATTGAATGCCGGCTAAGCCCAGCTGGCAGTCTCGCTTAGTGCTCAGCACGCGTTCATCCACCTCCTCTTTGCAGATCATCGCCGCCTTGCCACGACGTGGCATTTGGTAATGATTGCTCCCGGGGTCACAAGACTCGTCAGGCACCTCAAGCATTAAGCGGTCAATTACCTGTGTGGCGCCCAATCCAACAAACAACGGTATTAAATAACACTCACACGTTCCGCCTGGGAGGGCTTTGCGCAGGCAATCAACAGAGGCATTCGAATTAGCACAATCCGCGCACTCGAGGCGGCTAGCACCTCCTCTGAACCTTTACCTCCGGCTTTCGCGGTACCCGCGCACGTGTGGATGGTCCGCCTTGCCGGACGCCTCGTGATTACTAGTGTTCTCGATTAAAACGCACTCTCCATATTCACCCAATCCAATAGACTCGGTCGTCGCAGTTAGATAACGCCCTGGCAGTGTCAGCTCCCGAGTCGTAATAGTCCACGCCGATCACTGAACAGGGTTTACACGCAATTCGTCTCACTTATAAGAATAGTCTCACGGGGCAACTGTTCCCCCATTCTAGTATGACGCCGTACTCGTCGTGCTATGGTATCTAAAAGACAACCCCTGTATCTGACAGAAGAAAGTCACCTGGCCAGCGAATGCCGCAAAAAAGCTGAGAAGGTTGCATCCTGTTGAGCGACGCGGGTGTTGTGCGCCAGGCAAAAAAACACCATCAATGCGACAATGCGCTTAGCTGCAAAGCCCGAGGGGTTGCCGGGCTGTTGCCGCGAGTAACATCATGTTGAGCCTTTATTGCATACGACATGACGTGCAAAAACCAACAGCGGTGTACGGGGCACAATGGTGTGCGCCACAGTTTCCTCCGGGTGTTTGCCTGGTAGTCAGCAATTTTGCCTTAGCAGGCTCAAGATATGCAACGCACGAGCCTATTAAGGGCATGTTTATAAGCTCCGCACAAATCATCGGGCCCAATCGATGCACTGTGCTATAAAACACGAATCAATATATCATGCTTTAACTGACTTTGTTCGTCAGCCGCTTCTCACGACTCCGTGTTTCTGCAGTTCGCGGCGTTACCCCATCCACCAATCCGGCTTTAAATACCTTTGCCACTGACTGCCCAGGTCCCGCACACGGTAATTACTTTGTACCCTTTATCTATGGCATCATTTTTCCAGCGCTTGCACGAACATCAGTCATTGGTCCACTGCACGGTGTGAATACCACGCGCACACCTGCAAACTTACGTGCTACTAGTCAATTTTCCTTGCGTTCCGTACCCGTGTGCTACAGAGCAGTTTGCTTTCGAAAACAGTTCGAAGGAGTAAAACCCAAGGCTTGGGAATGGGCGTTGACTTTGGCTGTGTACGCGTCATATACTCAGCGTTGACTAATCCTGCGGCAGGGCGCCGGTCTGAATACTTACCTCCGACCCGCATAATAACTGCGTCTTATGCCAGCCGGAGTGCGTTCAGCTATAGCATATACCTGTCTGGCCACCCGGATCGTATCGCACATATCTCTTATTTTCTTTCTTTGTTCATTAAAAATTTTTATATGTTACTGCTGATGCCCGGTGCTAGAGCGGGATGTATAATTAGACCTTTCCAGCGATACCTGCACGGATTTTTCAGAACCGCTAGCCACAGCAAACCTCCTTTGCCCCCTGCCGATGCCAGCGAATTTTATTAACACCGCCAACCTAATCTGCCGCAATTTTTATGAACCGCAGGGGCTCGACTGTACCAGAGCCTTGCACAAAAGACTGCATACGCGAGTTTGGCGCCATATGGGCGCTGTCGGTTCTAGACCTCCCGGAATACCAAGACACCCAAAAGCTCGTTTTGAGACCACTGATAATAATTCACTGACAGCAACACTCAGAACAACAATCATCTCTAGTGCTAGTGACAGTCCCCGTTATTGGAACAGTCCTCACTGTGATCGCCAGCCACACCTCCTGATTTGCGGGTATTTTAGCTCGATACTTTGAATCTGGTTCATCGCCATTGCAGCAGGCTCCGTTCGATTGCGCCCGCCTATTTGGTGCTGCTGATATATTGACACTGTTACTGCACTTCCGTATACAGCGAAACCCTGCCTGACTGTCCGTCTCTCCAGAACCGTGCACTCCCCAGGCTCAGATTCTTCGCGGCATCCAGCCAAAACGCCGCGTTTCTATGTTTTACCCGCGATACCAGACCAGAATAGTCTGAAACCCCGATTGAATACCAGAGCGCGAAGCGTCTTTGGTACCCAGCCGCGGTTCTGGCGCTTGGGGCGTATCTCCTCTCTACCCCTCATCAATGTATGACCCTCATTTGCAAAATCGCCAAAGACGCCGAGCAGTTGTGTGCCATCATACCGGCCCAGTAAAGTTCCGTGAACCTTGTGCGTGCTGATGCATCAGTGGCTTGTTGTGGTTGTTGCTGTTTTGTTATTATCTCTAGGTGCATACTGACTTCACTGATCTATAGCAGCTATGACATTACTATATATCTTAGCTAGTGCTTTGTAGGTTATTTGTTTTGGTTGTGCTATGATGTCGCCGCGGGTGCTGTATCTGATTTTCGTTTTGTGGTGTGTCTCAGGGATCGTGTTTCGTTCGGCACCCATCAACGAATATCATTCTGATTTTTGACGAAGCGGACCCGCGCTTAAAACGGGTGCCTCGATATGGGCTTTAATTTCACTGGGAATGTTAAGCGCCCATTTTACATCCGTCTAACGTGTACGTGCTCTCTAGATGGAGAGATAGCTTCCGGGATAGATGCGTGGCGGTGCGAGGCTCGCGAGGTTGTTGTGTGAGATCGCGGATTTACTGAATCTATGCCTCTAGTCGACCCAAAAAGCGCCGAGGTTTGTGGAAATTGAAGCCGGAACAGAAAACCGCCGAGCCGAAGATTAGCGAGACAGTCCTGCGAAGTGTACCTGGAGTCGACCGCGATAGATGAACAAACTAGAAGTGGTGCGCTGTATGTGAATTATCATGAAGCGCACGGAAAGTGCGGACCAATGCCGAGCTCGAATAGTATGCCCAATGCGCCCAACTCCCGTGACCAGTCGCCGTGATTTAGTCAAAAGAAAGAACGTCTCGTGCCGACAAAGGATACAGAAACCGGGTTCTCTCGTTCCGACTAGATGTCATGCGAGATTGCCCAGCGCCAAACGCCTGAAAACCCTTGAACAGTTCATGCGCGCACCATTCAGGTGCTGGTGGCTGACAGACAACTTTCGCAGGCCGGTGGGCTACCACCGTTAATGGTTATACCCAGTTGTTCAACTTGATAGAATCTAGTCCCAGACAAAACGCCGTGCTTCAAAGTTGAGTAGCGTGTAACACCGTTTATCTGGCCTGCCACCGGGTCGCGTGCCGGCAGCACCGGCGGTCTTCTATCAAGCTTTGCCGGCGAAAGTACGGATTCTTTCGCCCTTGCCGTGGCGATTGAAATAATAGTTACA
>Ga0163217_1105113_pt1 | contig 11334 bp, 6 predicted proteins | sample SynspAceP_FD_185933 | JGI IMG/M metagenome (GOLD analysis project Ga0163217, IMG submission 185933) | Saline lake microbial communities from Ace Lake in Antarctica - Synechococcus sp. Ace-P (PacBio error correction) | ecosystem: Environmental > Aquatic > Non-marine Saline and Alkaline > Saline ... | reverse complement strand
GGGTGACCAACTTGGACTTAAAAACCAAGAGTGAAGCATTGTCAATTGCAGAAGCAGAAAACTTAGGACTTAGTTCTAGTGCTCCAAACAGCAAACCACCCGTAGCACGTATTATGGGATTATTGGTTAAAGTTCCGTTCTTGAACAACAGAAAAAAAGAACGTGTAAGCCCGTAAAAATTAACCAAAAAAAATAGTCAGTCGTTAAAGAAGTACGTTTAAGTCCAACAATTGGATTTAAAAATGACCTTTAAGTACGAATTCACGCCAATGCGCGTAAGTTTACCTGGAACAGAAGGAACAAAGTTAGGGCATTCTTCTCGCTTTAAAGGTCGATGCCAATAACTCACTTACAAGAGATTGGTAGAAAGAAAATTAGATCGGATTATGCGTTAGAAACAAGCTGACATTCGCTAGTATTGAATCAGCTGTAAAATGAACGGACCGTAGTATGTTCTTGGATTTTAGCACCAAAAACTGAAAAGTAAGGGTTATTTTAAGGAGAAAAAATAATGCCAAATCAAAAAAACACACCGTTATTGATCAGCTAAACGATATTTCAAAAGAACAGGTAATGGTGCTCTTAAAACGATCATCACGCAAAAACAAGGCCATATGTTCGCAAAATAAATCTCCCAAAAAACCAAAAACGTAAATTACGATAAAGAACTATTGGTTATCAATGCATATGAAACGTATTCGTCAACAATTAGCTAACGTGGTAATTATTGAATAGTTTTTAAGAACAATAAAATCAATAAGACAATATATGTACTAAGAGTTATTCTAATAAAAGGAAACATCTTTCGAGGAGGAAATTAATATGCCACGTGCTTAAGAGATGTGGACGGTTACTTCGTAAAACGTCACAAAAAGATATTTAAAATTAGCAAAAGGTTATTATAGGTTCAAAAACGATTATTTATTTATAAGTTATTCTAAGCTAGCCGCATGAAAGCTTCTTTTATCAATATTAGGCATATAGAGATCGCCGTCAAAAGAAACGTGATTTCTCGGTTAAATTATGGATTGCGATCGGGTATTTAATGCAGCAGCTCGTCTAAATAACATGAGCTATAGCACATTCATGCACGAGTCTTAAGTTTAGCTGAAATTTGATTCAAACCGTAAAAGGTTAGCGGATATTGCTGTTTACAGATGCAGCAGTTTTTACGAGCATAACTGTCAAGCAAAAAAAACAGCTCTAGAAATAAATAAATTGACATACAGTTAAGAGGTTTAGGACAATTAAAATTGTCCTACCTCTTGTTTGTTTAAAGTTTAGACCCAGAAAAAATGCAACTGTATAAATGAAATACCCTCAGTTACACCATGGGAGGAGGTAAGAAGGTCCCACAATCTCAAGAAGATTGAAAAGTCGTAATTTATTGATATATTCTCCCGAATAGTAGAATATATCAAATTTATTTTTTCAAAACAAATGTAATTTAAATAATGAATAACGTGTGCTTTAAAATTGATAGATTAAGATGTGAGTAGATATTATTTGCAGTAAAACTAAAAATATGGTATCTTCATAAAGAAATTTATTTATGAGATATAAAAAACAAGGGGAGAAAACAAATATGAAAAGGAAATAAAAGTTGAGGTTATTGCTTACTTGGTAGTTACTGCAACTGGTCGCTGTTTGTGGTGGTCGCAGCGTGTTGACGGCGGATCGGAAACGGATAGTGTTAGACTCACTTCTTCTTCAAAGTCCAAATAATAAATGATATGGATAGCGAAAAAACAAGTACTTAATTGATAGAAAAGTGGCGAAATTATCCCAAAATGGATCTCTGTCTTAAATTACAGACGATAGTCGGCGGGAAGTGCACGGTTGGATACGTTTTCGAGAGACTTGTAGTACGTCAAAGGACTAGTAGGATAAGCTTGTTTAGGAATGCTTGAGCAGAAACAGAGTTAGTGAAGCTAATTTAACATATACATTTAAAAATTAGAGAAGATGCACTTTTGCGTCTCATGGCGACCCAGTGATACTTGCAAGGTGATTTTGTTCTTTGCTGGCAAAAGATTATATTCTGACCCACGGTTGCCCGCCTGCTTTATAATTATATGACTCAAGATGTTTTGTTTGAAAAATGCAACTGGGAAAAACTGTATCAATGTGGAGATAAAAAAAGAAACCAAGTGAGCGTTGGACTGAAGGCGATAGATGAAAAAAACACTTTTGAAAGTTAAATAGTTTCGTGCTTGTTCCTTACTTTTAAGGACTTGTTGACGATTACCATTATAATTACCCAGCAAATCAGACATTATGTTGAAGAGTTAGAGTCGCTGGAGATTTTGCGTTCATTAATATGTGATAATTTAATACTGTATAAACGGTCTCATTTAATTACTTATACAGATGGGACCGGGAAACAGGCTTGAGCTGGCTCATCAAAAGAATGAAGACTACTGGGATGCAGAAAGCGTTAAATAGATACATCAATTTTGACGATAGTAAAAGAAACTTTCAACAGCTTGACATTTATATGATTACTTGCGCGGATTGACACAGAATGAAAGCTCGACGCTGAGGATACGACAGACTCAACAAGATAATGATATAGATTTACTGGTATGGAACCAACATCATCTGTTTTCTATTTCATAGACTTTAATCGTAAGAAGAGAATGTTGTTGAAAGAAACGGATTTAGCTAACGAAATATCACGCGTTAAGGACTTTGCTAATGGCTTTTGATTCAAGTAGGCTTATATGCTAAAAACTGATTTTACAAATGGGTTCCTTTACCAGCAATGGTTAGCTTCCTCTCAAGGTTAACTAGCGGTTGGTGTTGATCCAGCATGACCGGTGAAGATTTCAGTGTATCATAATGGAGACATTATTTAGAATTTTATTGGTAGAAGAACGCGCAAAAATACCTTTTGCAAAAGGTTTAGGAAGGAATTTGGTATTAAGATAGCATACGTTAGTATAATTCTTGGACGATTCGATGGAGACCAGCAAAAATAGACTAAAAAAATCTCTAGAAGTATATGCAGGTCAAGTTAACTTTCAAAATTTAGGAAACCTAATTAGAATTACAATATTCGCATTGCTACCTTTCAAGAGTTTTCGTTTAAGGCAAGATTCCAAACAAGATGTATTATAATCCAAATATTGTCTGGATGGGAGTGCCAAGACTACTGCGTGAGTCCCAATTAATTTTTCCTCTAGAGAATAATTTGCCTGCGAGATAATGGATACAAAATAAATTCGAGTTATGCCTTAATATGATGAATACGATGCTTTAATTAAGAGTATTTCTCTAAGCAAGTTAGAGAAATTTTAGAAAGAGCGTTAGGTGGTTGGCATGTTCTAGATGCCTGAAAAAATTCTGATGGCGAATACAGCTCGGGGATCCACCAATTATCAAACTGTAATATAATATCTGATGTTAGAAAAAACACCATACGGATATAAAGATTATAATCCTGGCTACAACTTAGTTGTGTCAGGCAGAAAATACTCATACAAATGGGATTATTGGGTAGGACGGAAATAATAAGTAAAGATAATCAGATAATAAAAAGAACAGAGGATTTACTCGTGTTTTTTGTTATGTCAAGAACACTTAAATATACTATTCATTAGAAATACTTGATGAATTGATTTGGCTTGCCATTTTCCTCAGGTGATGATTATAGGAAACTCAGGAAGTGTAATTACATTATCTTATGGACGCTGATGTGCATCGATGAATCAGGGACGGAAAACAACGATATGAATAGAATATGAAAATTATTAAGTTCTCTATGGGATATTAACATTATTATCTACAAACTGTTTATATAGTTGGCTTGTGTGGATCAATCAATTCAAGATTCTGGACAGATGGAAAAAACAAACTAAAGAAATTGGTATATATTTAGTTTGACACAAGCTGATTTAAGCGCAACAATGGTGATTCAGTTTTAACACCGATACAGTGGGGTTCATACAGTTTCATGAGACAATGTAATGCGAACGGATTGTGTCATCGATTGAAATTTAGATAACAACCTCTTGAAGTCTTGCTATGGGCTTCCGAAGAGTGAAGACTCTACTATATAGTTGAAGAACGCAAGTTTTAACAGGGAATATACTATTTTAAAATAGAGAAGATCGCCTCAATGGTCTAACGGGACGAGGTCCTGTTACTGATACATGACTATTGTTTATATTCAGTAGGCGTCGATTAGTTAATCTCACCCAGTGTACTCGGGTCTCAGTCTGTCTTATTGGATGGAGAGAATCGTTAAGACAGAACCGCTTTTGAAGTTAATAAAGGATTAAACCTTGAACCATGGTAAGAAACTAAGGAAGTACAAAGCAATATGAAATGAAAAACACTTGGCACAATACATTATTAAGGTAAATCTCTCAATTACTGCTTATTTTAAAGGACTTCTATTTTTTCAATTCGTACCTATCACATGTTGCTATACGTCATCAACAATGAATACAGTATAGCCTGTAAGTTGAGATAAAGGAAATAAATATCGTGTATCAGGATAGCAGATAATGCAATTTATCTATATGGACCTTCGTTTTAAACAGACTGGGGATTGGTACTGCTTTAAGCCTGGTCTTACGAAAAAAATGCTGATTATTGGGATGCAGATACTGTTGAATTAGAAGGCATATTAATGTGGATTTTGCTCAAAGAAAACCTCTACTGTCCTAATTAATTTTATACGTATGTCAGGGTTGAAGTAGATACCAATATTTAAATCATTATCTGAGGTATAATAGCACAACCGCAAAAAGGACGATCCTAGATGTCGGAGTCTGTTCCAACTCTTCTAGTTTTCGTATTCTCTAAAATTAAAAACAAAAGAAGCGCAAATAGGAGAGCACAACAGCTTTAGCAGAATGAAAACATTCGTTTAAAGCATGTCTCAATAAGAATAATTGACAAAGAATCTTAGCTAATACACGTCTCTACAAAATGGATTCGTGTACCGTGTGCTAACGGATTCAGTTCGCAGTAAAAAGGGTTAGCTAAAATTCCTTTCAACAGCAACGAAGACACCGTTGAAGAAAAATGGAGGATTTATTAAGCTATTGATATACAAGACAGCAGCACAAGATTTATAGTGCAAAAAGGCTTGCAACGAATTAAGGATGGAAGTTCAGACTGACATATAGAATTACTTTCAGATGATTTGAGGAATGCAAAAAAAATCTTCAGAATTCATGCAAGGTCCAATTAACGCAAAAATCTTCCTGGATTTAAAACTAACACGACTTACCGGTATCAGTTCCGTTTTAATGGTCGTCTCGATGTAAATCAGCGTCAAGACATATATTGATTTCAAAATGGCAGGATGGGGAGCAGACGTATTGCTGATCAATTAATACTTCCTAATTATTCGAAAACAGGAAACCTCAAATATACAAAGCTAGTATTCTCTATCAGAATTGATGCATAATTGGAAAAAATCGGAACCAGCAGATCTTGATTGTATCCAGAATTAAGAGGATTGGGCTGATATGGGCTATAGATGCTGAAGAACAATATTATTAGAAGAAGCGCGACCTATCTGGACCAATTGATTATACTACAACAGTTGAGTAATGCAATATTGACAGTAGTAAGACACATACGTTCAAGATGTAAAGGGACACAACTTAAGATAAGGGCGTCTGACTTATATTATCAATTACTAACTAGAGAGGCCTACACGCCAATCAGCCGGATAAATAGTTTGTTTTAAGTGTAACAATCAAAATTGAATTAGAGGAAGCAAGAAGAGTGGTTAAAAAAACTTTCTTCTTGCTTTTTTAAGTTCATTCGTATGAAAAATAGCCTAAAAAGTCTCCCTACTCTTCTTTATGATTTAAAAATTGAGCGTATAGCCATCATACATTATAAATCTAATGTACTATTACTGGAGGTAATTTTATAATATGACGATAGAAGAACTAATAATGTTTGACCGCCGTTAAACAGACTGCTAGAGGTGTACCTGGAACGAAAAACGAAAGTCGGAGGTATTGTCAAATATGCTGGAAAAATCAACTCTTCAATAATCGTCTATTGGAAGAGGTTTAGGACAACGTCATCTGCTCAACATATAATTGGGATGAATACTTAGGTCCATACAAGTGATTCGTTTGCAGGGCCATTAGACGCAAGTCCGGTTTATATGGTACAGCGATTTACTGAAGGAAGGGATAGTATCTCCTGCAAATTTCTCAAACACTTGGTGAGAATGGGGCGTCCTCAAGTGATGTCTAAGCTCAAACAAGTATTCAGATTAACGGACTTCAAAAAAGAAAAAAAACGCGTTACATGGGGATTATTGGATGTAGCCACCTCATGTATTGACGACAGAGAAGTAAGAAGATTAACAGATATCGATAGTAAAAGACCATGTTTATTGGACATAGGTGGCAACAAATTAAGAAGAGCATTATTTGACGGGTGTGAAACCCAGGAGATATGGTAATCCGTATATTGAATTTAACGAATTGAATCAATCTAAATTTTATTGTAGCAAAAGCTGGGGACAATCGCATTGGTTTACTGCAGTAACTCTAAAGTGTGGGAAAATATTGCACCGTGAAGGACATCAATGACGGCTATTTGTGTTGGGACGTTGCAGAAGAGGTGGGGCTACGTGGGAGCAAAAACTTTTCAACGTTACTTAGTCGATACCTGATATTGCATTTGCACTAGATCTGGTACTGCTGGAGATACGCCGGGGCATTGCTGATAAAGAAGCAGGATTCTAGTTAGGAAAGGAGTCTCAGATTATATTATGATGCTTTCCATGGTCGCTCATAAGGATTTGCGTTGTTTTTGTCGTAGGGGAGCAGAGAGGTTTGGAATTATACCGTTTCAATATACGGTAATTGCAAGCGGGCTGGGAACAGATGCAGGAAGTCAATGTGCGAGAAATCGGATAATACCTTTCTTGGAATCACAGTGGCTACAAGGTATCTCCCATTGCACACACATCTGTCTATATCCATGCAAGCGGATTATTAAAATACAGTTATCAACCTGAACTCGACCAGTGATGATATAAAAGAATTGAGAACAGTAAAAACTAATATAGTAAAAAACTCACATGTTCGATAAGAGCAATTAGAAGCATCATTAATGATGGTATGCCCTCGATTACTAACGAAAACGTTCAATGGATTGTTCGACTGTTTTAAAGGGAAGAAGAAATATGAAAAAGGGCAAAAAAAGAATTGCTATTATTTTGGTGGGGTATTTACTGGCTGACTACCCGGCGTACCGTGTTAAAAAAAAATAATTGAAAAGAAAATTTACCTTTTTGTATTAATAATTGGAAGGATCTTTTAAAAGTAGGCGGAAAAATCTACACCATGAAAAGAAAAACGCGTTCCATTCGATCTTGGAGCTGAATCCCATTAGATACAAGATATCCAGAAGCGGTAGAATGATTAAAGAAATTGGGATAGATGACTCAACTAATCTACAGTGAAGGAAAACAAACCAGATGTCTTTTTCTATAATCGCTTATATCAACTAATTATCCAACCTATACATGGCCATTCCGGTTAGAAGAAAAAGATATATGGAAAGGGAATTTATTAAGTATATGCGGAAAATAGTAACGATATAAAAGTTACTTTAACTACCTTTAAAAGTAGAAAAAGATTATAGAAAACTAGTTGCTTACTTTAAACGGGGCTTCTAGGAGAATGAGATGTTGAACATATTGTTAGAACCGTTTTTCACCAAAATTTACGCTAGTGATTTAGACAAAATATGGGATTAAAGCGTCAAAAAATTAATCTTTTATTTGATTGAAATGAAGTTGGCAGTTTACAAAAAGGTTTAGCTGTCATCCAGAACTATCTAGATGGTTCTGGTACTATATGGACTTTCAAAAATGGATTATCTGTATTAACTAATTTTGCTCTGGAAAAAAATTATTGAAACCTCATATTTCAGGTATAGAAAAAAAAAGTTTTTTTGGAACCTTAACAACAAGAACATGATGAAGATATGATATACTCTCAGAGTATAAATTCATACAGAGCAAGTTAGAAGTGTGAGTGCAGATTTAGAGTGTTATATGGCATGGCCGATAACCGAATATTTTAAATTGATTGATCACCCGAAATATATAAAATTTTTTTAGTAAATAGAAACAGATCAGTAGGTTACATGGGTATTTTTGCTTTTCAAAAAGAAAGCCATTAAAAATAGCCAGCAGGCTTCGAATTGTAAACACCAAGAAGAAGTGATTCTTTTGTTACATCAGTTGTTTTCTTTAGACAAAAAAATGGCCAACTTTAAAAAAGAAATGGGAAAGTTTCTTAATCGGAGTTCAATTTTGGATGCCGCGATGGAGAAGTGCCTTAGTATGCTTTGAGCAATAAAAGAAATTGACAGTCTATTTTTAAGGGATTTAGGTTATTATATTAGGAAGGATTACTGAAGCCTTTGTTTAGATTTATCAACGATGGGGCTAATGCTATTCCTCAATTTACAAATCACTCCAAGAAGACAGATATTCAACACCGCAAAAAGATTTTGTCTGATGAATTACCCAGGAGTCTATTATTGCAGGTCAAGGTTAAGCCGGGACTTTTAGTATAACCACTTTGTAATTCAAACAAGCTTACATGATGTCGGAACTCAAATTATTGAGTACTGCAAAAAACAAAATTGGTTTATAAGATAGATAGATTTAATAATGAAATAATCCTGAAGATAAAAAGTCTTTTTGACGTTTTTAAAAGGCCTTTTATTGTTTAAATAAGTTTCAGAGTGTTGTAAGGTAATAAAATAAAGTTGGAAAAGGAGAATGTATATGATGAAATTAACTAATTTAGTTACCTGGGGTGGCTATCCTACAAGAAATGAAGGAACAAGTTCTTATTTTTAGAGTCAGGCGATCTATACAATCTATGGTTGATTGCTGATGGTAGTGCTTCGTTAATTGCCACTTTGAAAAACATTCTTGATCCTTTAGACTTGGAGGCTTTTGCTTTTACATCATTATCATGCGGATCACATTGCAGAATGTAGGAGTTTTACAATATACGAGACAATAAAAGATTAGAATAATAACGATAAGAGAGCATCAGTTTACCTTACTCTATTGGTCATCAAGAGGATATTAGAGAACTTTAGTCGGCTGAACAGATGGACCGCAGATAACAAAAGGGGTAGGTATACGCAAAAGAATTGACTGTGACTTAACTGTTGGACCTTTCGAGAATTAGTTTATTGATAGGACTCTTACATATCCAGTTCCTTGTTATGCTATAAGAGTTAAAGAAATAAATACTGGAAGAGTATGGTCTTTATGCTGATTCAGGATATTTACCGACGTTTATTGCCCCATTTAGCCAAGATGCGGCTATGTTTTATTAGCAGATACTACTTTTTAAAAGGAATGGAAAATCATCGTTGTTGCATTGAGCTTCAAGTCGAAGTGGCTAGAATGCAAAAGAAAGCAAAAAAATTCGGCAAACAAATCTAATTTTAACCCATTTGCCTCAAGAGCAGATTTTTAGATTTGCTGAAAGCACAAGCCAATTAATGAGTCCCCTTAAGACTGGAAGTTATTTTAGCCAAAAGATTTTGATTATACACATTCTAAGGGAATGTAAAATATAAGTACGGATGAATGCGTACTAAAGAAAGAGGAACAAAGATGGATTACATTGTAGCAAATTGAGGCGTAATGGAAAAAGAAAATTACTGATCCAAGATTTAATTTAGCAATAGAAAATTCTTATGTAAAAAAATGTTTGGTTAGAGGACCCGTTTTTACTTTTATATTAAATGAACCGTCTATTATAATAGGACGTAATTCAAAAACTATTGAGAAATAATTATGGAATATGTTTTGAAAAAAATAATATTCACGTTGTAAAACGTTTATCAGGTGGAGGAGGAGAGTTTATCATTTGATTTTGGAAATCTTCATTTTGTTTGGTATCAAAAAAGATTTGATGGGATTCCTTTTAGAGATTTCGGGAAATTTTACGGGAACCAGTGATACATCCTTACACAAAAATGGGTTCGAGGGAGCGGCCTTTAATCGGACGGAATTGGACTTAGTAATTGATGGTCAAAAATGTTTCCGGAATGTATTGTATTCGCAAGATGGGCGTATGACTGCTACTGGCACATTTAATTGTTTAATAGTGTGATTATTAGAAGCAGTTGTAGGGAGCGTATGAAGGTTAGGCAAAGACAAAATTGGAAATCTAAAGGGGAAAATGAAAATCTAATCAGAAGCCCGATGTAACAAATATCCGGCCTATTGGTGTCTGAAGATGTATTAATATGTTACAACCAAAGAATTTCAGTGATAAGATTGTCTAAATAAATATCTTTGATGTTTGTTCTAAAAAAGATATCAAGAATATAACTAACGGAGGCCAAAGACTCGGAAAGAAATGAAAAAATTTCTAATGACTATTTTAGAAATTGCGGGATTGGGAATTATGGGAAGTTCTCCTAAGTTGAATTAATTCGCCTTACCGCTTTTCCTATCGGATCAGTTGAATTTTCAAGTGAATGTTGAAAAAGGCCAGAATACAAAATGTTTACGAATATACGGAGACTTTTTGGGATTTAGGGTGAAATTTCAGACGTTGAAGAAAAACTAAAAAACATCTAAAATATGAACAGGATTGCTATCGAAGAATATTAGTTTGAAATTGATTTCAAAAATATTCTTGGATATTACTAAAGAAGATATTGATCAACTTGATTTTATTTAAGCACATTAAAGGAAGTTAGGAATACCTCCACTGAGGGTTGCGTTATCCTTAAATTTTTTTGAACAGCGTTTATATATTTTTAAGTAAAAGGTAGTAAAAAAGCAAAGCTATTAAGCTAATGAATAGTAGGGAGTATTCCAATTCTTTAAAAGGGACATTTATCATCATTGCCCGACAGACTTAAGATAATGAGAATTTCCCTCAAGTTCTTCTGAAGTTTTCTTCTCGACCGCATTTTTTTGCTGTTACTTTTTTCAACTTATGAAAAGAAATCAAATGCACCTGAATATACCGCCCAAAAAAGGGACTAATCATTAAAGAAAAAGACTAGCAGCGACAAAAAGTAATTATTTGTGGTCCTGCGAGGAAAAAAAACTAATATTTTCGAGTAAAATAATTCTAATTCGGCTAAAACTAAACATAAGATGGAAAATAATAACTAGTCAATTTAATAACAGATTTCAGGAGTGAGATGTGATTTGTGTGCATTTTAGACCTCCTAGTAGTGGGGTAACCAGTTCGCATGAAGTTTATCCAATTTACCAGTATATTCAAATAAAATACAATAATGAAAAAATTACAGTAATACAATTAATGATAAAATGGCCTAGAAAATTAC
>Ga0163217_1021532_pt1 | contig 11334 bp, 7 predicted proteins | sample SynspAceP_FD_185933 | JGI IMG/M metagenome (GOLD analysis project Ga0163217, IMG submission 185933) | Saline lake microbial communities from Ace Lake in Antarctica - Synechococcus sp. Ace-P (PacBio error correction) | ecosystem: Environmental > Aquatic > Non-marine Saline and Alkaline > Saline ... | reverse complement strand
GATGCCCTCACCACTTGAGAGGAATGACAGGCAGGCACATATTTGACGAAATTAGGATAGGCTCCATTGGCTTCTAGAATCAGCTCTTCGCAAATCTTAGAATTGAATAAATATTAATTGGGTGTTATTTCCTTGCGTTCACGTTTAAGGTGTTAGGACTTGGCCCGAGGTCCGTATCCTTTAAGGTTTTCAATTTGCCTAAGCTGGAGTCAGAGCCAGTAAAAAATTCTTCCGCCCACTAACAATTGGTTCCTGAAATATATTTTCTATCGCATGTATTTTATTCGACAATCGTAAATCATTGGGGAAAAATACTTCATTGATTCATATTAGGCCCAAATACCCAGTGTGAAGAAAGATATACATTCCAACAATTAGGTCATTTTTATTCCGGACCTTTCTTCAAATAAATCCTTAATGCACTGTTCACATTAATCTCAGAAGCGAAAATCCATCCAGCAGGACAATAGCATGTGATGCCATTTCCGGACCGCTTTCCTGGACCAGAGTCAAATAAAGAATCGAAGGAAAAGGGGCATTCAAGTCCTTTTTTAGCATAAAGCGCATTGCAATTGAGACAAGGGATAATTAATTTTATTATCAAAGCCATTATTTTTAAGTTTGGCAAACTTCCTTTATTATTTTCTTCATGTATACAAATATGTTCGGGCACCGATCTCGGACCCATCACAATTTGTTCCTTCAATGATGCAAACCAACTTGTCTCCAGAAAAGATTGTAAAATCGGAATTGTCCTAGCCGAATGTGTGTTTCGAAACCTTAAATCCATTCCAAAAATCACAATTGTATCCCATTTTTTTTCTGAGCCGAAATATTTTTTCAAATAGGGACTTAAAAACGCATAATGATTGAATTACGCACCCCGTGTGCAATTTATCACCACAATAAATATTTCCCATCAGGCCAGGTGGCCAGATTTACTGGGCGGAACCCACCTACAATCAGTAACGACCAAAAAAACTTCCTTTCCTTGCCCACGCACTGCTCGGCTCACAACCCGATCCCATAAAAGGTAAGAATGTTTCCTTTAATTATATTCATAAATTAGGCCTCTGAGAACGCAAACAAGACATTATTGATCCTAATCACTGGTAAAACATTACCTCCCGGATACCCAATGGTCCACAAGCCGCGGAAGAGGTAAACATCTACCAAAAACACTGGTCCTTGTTTAAACCCTTCCTCATTACCCTCTAAATACCAGATGCACGTTGTGTAGGGATTAAAAACACGGTTATCAGTTAGTTAGAGTATTCATCACTCCTCTATTAGGACACAAAATATTTAATTTACCCTAACACCTTGGGCAGTATAAAATCCCCCATTAAATTGACGGGAATTGTATATATGTAAAAAAGCCTTCCAAAATAATATCATGGGTCATACCCCATTGTCTTCCTTTGCGTAGGTAGGTCTTTGTTCCACACCCCAATCCTTTAGTTGATACATGAAATTAGATTTGCCATTGTATATCCAGTTAATCCAAATTCATCATATAAAGCCCATTTGCGATTGAATGTTCCGGATTAACCAAACTAGTAGCATTAAGCGATCCACAACACCCAGGTTCACAGTATATATTCTCAATTTTTTCAACAAACCACAGGTCTTGGGTGATTCCGGGTATATAAACCCTCCGGATTATACCCAAGCGCCAAAAGCCTTGACATCACCAAAACTTAATCTAAAAGGTTTTGGCATCGGTCCATGATCCCGTCCCTGTTCAAGGTCCTACCGAGAACTTAATAAGATCCACACTGGCAAATCTTCATCACGCCTTCCAAAATTGACCAATAAAACCCAGTTTATTTCAGCACCCAAATACGGCACCTTAGAATTCAAAATCTATGGCGACCGGTGCGTATAGAAAGAGGTTCGGAAGCACCATCTCCAACTCCAAAAACCTTTTTCACATTATATATAAAAATCCTTATTTTTTCAAGCGAAATTCGAAGCCTCATCAAAGGATGGTTTCAAGATTAAAAGGGTAAATAAAAGTGGAAATGTAAAAGCAAAAATAATTAATTTCATTCAACTGAGGTAGATTTGTATTCTGTATTTGTAAATATTGCAAAGGACCACTAAAAATAATGCAGAGGCAATTAAAATTACTAATGGATTAATAATTTATATTGTGGCCAAAATATGGATAAACAGAAAGCTACATTGGCTTATTTAACCACATATTTCCTACTTGACCCAAACGTTCACTTCCACTAGGGGACGTGAAGATACGTCATACGATTGCGACAAAGATTGCCGTTTTAACTATTTAACCTTCGATGATTTTCTGATCAACGCACTAATCTTTACTAATCAGTTAAGGGTTTAGCTATAAAATCCACTTACAATTTTCATTATTGTTTACCCTCCAATATTCCCTAGAATCTATTGAGAGAACTTAATATATACACCCTTTGTGACTGTACCTCTCGAAAATTTTTACCTGAAAATATTTTCCAAGAATTCCCAACGTCCATTATTAGGCATGTTAATATCTAAAAAATATAACTCTTGGCACCCATTGCGTCGATTCTAGCATTTGGACAAATATTATCTAAAGCTTCTTCCCATTTTGAAGACAAGTAAAATATTGTGACACCCAAACATATTATTTCTCAATTAGAATTATTAGAGCAAAATAAAATAGGGTCATCATCGTGATGCAAGTAGTATTGATTTCTCATTCACTTTTATATTATTCCGTTTCTTATAGTTGTACATGAAAAAATTTAATCTTATATCAATATAGAATTAAATAGATCACATAATAAATTAAAATCCCACTATAGACAAAGAACCCTTATTACAAATTTTATTATAACATTAACGCATCAAACTAAAAATAGTTACTTGGAAACACATCAGACATTTATAAATAGGCCCTATCACATCAAAATAATCCTAAAAAATATTGTAGTGAAATTTTGTGCCTATGTTTATTTCATTTCTACTCAATTTACCCCCATAGCATCGATGCTTGATTTTTACTATAAAAAGTCCAGATTACCCGGGCTTTGGGATGACTATGGAAAATGTTTTGACATGCCAAGAGCTTAGTTCCATAACTATCCATATCGATCCCCAAGCTCGGTTATCGGACAATTACTTAAAAAGCATAAATCCCAGCCTTTCACTGTTTAATTTTTGTCTGCGAGGCCGATCTGGAGATTTGTATTTTATAGCGTGGTATTAGATTTAAGAATAATACTCTCCAAATAGGCAATGCACGGCGAGTACGAAATTATTTCGCAAGATCACCTTCCGGTTTCTATTATTTGTGCAACTTAGTTATTTTTCTACTCTAACATTTGGAGATCAAACCGTTCTTAAAAAAGCTTTTCTGAGACGATTTTTTCAAATAAATTGCGGGGTTAAAGTGATGAGCTTACTTTGTAATTATTATTTTCTCTACAATCTCATTTAAGCATCGGAGCTAGATTAAGAAATAGGTCTGTTGAACTTTATCTCGAACGACGCACTTTAATATTTCACGCAGGGAGTTGTGAGTTATTTATTGATTTAATGACGGGCGATTCGGGAATCGTCTTGAGCAATCAGCCAAATCCAAACAACATAGATAGTGATCTGATGGTAAAGTGGTGTAATTATGATAAATTACTTGTTCGCAAGAATTCGAATAGTGACGGTGAGATCACGATAAAATAATTGTATTTCAGCTATGTTACCGACTCGGCTATTATGTGCGTCGTATATAGATATTTTCCACACGTCAAGACATTAAGATTTCCCTGTGCGGAAAATTTATCCTGAGAGATAACTGTAGGCATAAAGTTAGATGATAACACGCTGCCGCTCTAAGGACCGGTGTCATTAATGTTATAACACGGCCAGCTCACTATAGCGGCATATTACCACCAGAAGATAGGAGACTTGTCCATTTTTATGGTGGCAGATCATGACGGACTTACTCCAACTAATATTAAATAACGGCTCTAGTGTCCCGGCCCACATAATGAATTCTCTAGACAAACTCGCTGTCAAGTTCATTATCAAGAACTAAATAATCTCTATATCTCATGGTGTCATGTGATTGAAGACCACTAAATTCTATATATATGTTTGTCTCTGCACAGATATATCATCTACTTACAAAGCGGAGTTTCTAGTCTCAAGATATCGTTATCCCATACATCTTTCGACATTATTGCTCAAAGGAGGTATGGCCTTAGTCAGTTTTCCCTGCAAATCCAATAACAGCATGCCTAATGTGTGGACCAGTGTTCAAAAATTAGAGCATATCACAACCTCCACCTCAACTCTATCATATCAGGATTGAACTGCCAATATTTTTAATAACAATACCGGTTTTTTTGAATATATTCGTGACCGCGATCTGTTTTGTTCGCATTGTCGTTCATGATGCTGAAAAAAACCATATAACCTTGTTACAGACTCCAATTCCAACATTTCGGAGCGCATCAATATTTCTAAATGGTGCAGTTTGATGCATAGGCGTAAGCTATCTGGTGTTATAGATGGTTAGCACTATGTAACTAGCCCTGTTAATTCTCAAAGAGTCGCAAATGACTCTCTTCCCTTTTCAGTGGCTGTATTTATTAAGACTGCGTACAAGGATAATAGGGCTTTTTCTCTGTAAAATGGGCGGAAAAAACGAGTACAGTCTTTATACGGTTAATGGTGTACCCACTCTGAAGATAGGATATACATTCTTTAGGGTAGGGGAACATAATCTTTATATCAAGGTTATGGCATATTAGAGACCACATCTTGTGATAATTATCGCTAGGTGCATCCAATAAAACTCTAGTTGAGTGATTGGGTCTACGAAGTATAGTCCATAGCTCGCGCACCAAGTAGAATAAGATTTCTTCGGGTTCATTGGAATGACGCAGAAATTTTGCAGATTATGTCGCGCATGTGCTATATCGAGCAATAGAGAGTCTCACATTTGTTTCGTTTCTTATGTTTACTAGCTAATACACATTGCTACTCATTGTGTAGACCTCTCAGAGATTGATCTAATGTCTCCCTGTTGCATCATATGACAGAAAGTGTTAATGAAGCTGGGAGCATTACGATTATATTTTTTAGCCACGAATAGAACAGATTCCTCGAAAATCGTCGCCATGTTAATGAAAACTACTGCAATGTCTTCCTTAATTAATTTATAGTATTTATACTGCACTTGCCAATTGGGGAATCATTCGTTCTTACCTAAAGATAGTTCTAGGTCCATATAGCCTTCTCTCTCAAGTCGATCCGGAATACTGAGCAATTACAAGCTACAGTATTTCGTACTCTGCTGCACAACTCAGAAGCTACACAGGAGTGGGGTGCTGATATAATGCCGGCATATTTGGTAGAAAAATTTGGGCGCAAGAAGTCTCTTTCCTCGTCTGGAAATTCTCTCTATAATCACTCTCAATTCCATTTGACTCATGTACTTATCAGAAGCCGCCTTTATTGGCAAACATCGCGATAGATTTGTTCAACGGTTTGACCTAAAAATATGTGACTCACTACGAAAACTCCATAGGTATTTAGAAGGGATTGCGAGGACAACCTTCTTTATCCGTTCACGATTTTCACCTTCCAAATAAAAATCCAGCCTGCTTTCCAATGTTGGTCGTGATTTAATACTTCCGTTAGCTCTCTAGTCGATCTTGGTGATATTCTGGGCTTATATTAGCACTATTACTCCAGAAAAATAGTATTAACCTTTATTGTGCTTTAGATGACTTCCCAATAACAATTTTTGCGCTTCACTGGACCGTTCAAAAAGGATACTCTACGATGCTCGATACTATAGTGTTTTTTACAAAAGAAAGTTATTCTCGGATCTGGTGTTTTAGCTAGCATTATCTGTATTGCTCGAAGAAGGTTAAAATTATATTTTAAGGCACAGGTATTTTATCATTATTGTTATGTGGGACATGGAGGCACACGCTCGATTCAAGAAAAAGCCATCTTCACCGAAATGGTTTACAACAATTCACGGGTTATTATCATGGAGCCAGGTGCTCGGAGAGACCCAATAAATATAACAACGCTAGATTAGTGCCATTATATTTGTAGTGTGTGTCAGTGTCTCAATTGTTTCTTATTACGGTGTTACCATTAGCGCGAGTATTGTCAATTTTCAAGGTTCCACATGAGTCATTTTCGCAGACGCGAGGAATTTTATACTATCTGCAATTGGACGTCCGATCAGCCTCAGGGTGATCACACTTGCGCCTTGAAAACATAAGTTTCTAGCAAGTCTTAGATCTCCATTGCCGCTTCATCGAGGTATATATCTCCGAAGCAGTCTGATTGCAGGGGCTATAATCCCATGCCGTAGACGTATATTTGTTCCAATCGTTTTGTACAAACTATATTTTCCTTTTTAGAATTTACCATATCCCATATCACTATTATTAGCCCCCTTTTACAACATTTTTATAATTATTCTTTCCAAAAACCGTAGTTTAACTTGGTCTGTGTCGATGAACCCTCAATTATGTGATTTTTCATGATGTTGGGAGCCGAAGTTTATGCAGCCAAAAAGCGTGCTTGGCTTCTCCGGGAGAATTCATTGAGCACAATTCACCCTAAGGCTGAATCTAAGGATATTCGGCTCGCTTAAAAGTGATGTTAAGTACTATATATCCTATATTAAATGTTTTGTGTGTTGGATGTACTAACTTGTCTATAATGTGCAGCTTTGCATAAGAGGCGACGATGGGCATACTTGGAAACACATACAAAATCACACCTTTGTTGATAGTCAAAGATACTGAATAAAATTTTATGTCCAACTGTTATGAGTAACGTCCTGTTGTCTCTTAAGAATTATTAACAGTAGTAGATTTTTTGTTGTGATAGTGTTAGGAATGTACTGAATTTGTACCCTCTTGATATTCCTCTCGAGGAAGCTTATTTTTGTTTTAGTATTCTCAACACCACAAAGCCATTTTTCTCCTAAGGTTCCGTTGAGAAACTTTCAGTTGGATAAACTTTAAAAACCAACTTCTTTTATATCTAATAAGATCGCCAAATTCTGTTTGCACATGATTATATAATAGTCCTTATTTGTATTGGCATAATCGACGAATCCTCTTATTATTAAATAAGTAATACATTTATAAACCTAGTTACGGGGCTGGCTTTACACCCAAGGTTAATAAATCTATTTAAATGTAGTAATAAAATAACGTTGAAAAGTGATATAAGTCTATACCAATTAATTGTCAGAGGGTCTTCAACGACGGGTTATATTAAACGGCCTTATTACAGGCCTATGCGTATTCAACATGAAAGACGCATGTGTAACACACATAAATGATTTGGGCAATGAAGAGGCTGGTGTGGAAGTCCAATGTACGTCCATAGAATAATTTTCTTTTATACTTTGTTTTAAGTATCACCGCCCAAAAATATTAACATTGTTACAGATATATATATCCACGATTGTAAATAGTCAATAGAGTGGATAAGCATAATAGATAATACTATATGAACAATCGAACGATTTTAAAAGTATACAGTCAATTATTTTAGTGCTGGTACTTTTACATTAAGAATTAGTAATTTAATAAATGTAATATGCGCATATTCATTTAGAGCCAAGAGATAACGCCCACAACTTGAAAAATTATGGAATTCAGACATTTCTTTATGGTTAGGTGCATTATGACTAAAAATACTGATATAGATTTAAGAATCCGGCATAATGAATCATTTAAAGGAAATGCATCTGCACACAATTTTCAGGATTATCTTATCTTATTTTTAAGCCTTTTAAGTAACCACTTATTAGGGTAATTGTCATCACACTTAAAGGGCCAGCACCATAGATTATAAAATCTTAGCAATTTAAAAGCAGGAATTTCTTGCTATGCATTTATATTTCCGTATAAGGACCTAATATACTATTTTTTCAATATTAAATCCTTATACTACAAGCTATCGCTTACTCAATTTGCTGAAGAGCAATTGCTGGATGACCAATAAACGGGCAACACAATATATTTCCTATTGGAATTTTTTTTTTTTTTTTAAACCGACTCCCTAGAAACGGACTCTTTATTTGCCATCAAAATCTTTGAATCTGAAATAAGCAATAACGTGTGTGTGTGAGAAAGTTATAAATATTCATCATATAGTATTTGCCAGAAAATCAGCCATATTCCTATCGTCCTTTCATATAGCAGTCAGTTCAAAATAACATATTTGCCAAGGACATCATTACTGTTGAGCATTAGTGCCTTTAAACAAAGGAACATACCATTGCATAGCTTTTTTAAAATCGGGCCCAATTTCTCTCTTGATCTGCTTTAATACTTTATTGAATTACCATCTAGAATATACAGAAAAATTACCCAATTGCAGCAGATTTCCAGACAGAGGAATCTGATTCCTGATGTCTCTTAAGTTCGACCCAAGAATTGCGACCACGAACTTAGAATGGAAATGGCCCTCGCGAAAATATGTTGAGTCTCCCAGTTTTTGTGTTAGCATATTGCCTCGTTCATAATATTTAGCCCGGAAAACCTTCTTTTCCATCGCTACCTCTGGTCCTCTTTATACTTCTGAGCGATTATCACGTTAAGAGATTAGTTAACTTAGTGTGAATATGTGTCTCTCTCTGTTTTCCAAGTAGTACACTCGTGGCCTTTTATAAAAACTTCACACTTCATGATCATGTTAAATAGTATCCATGCATTCACTTTTCAAAACTTAGGTCGGAGGATACGCGCATTACTATCATAACAATTGCACACTAGGGTTCCTAATTAGGTAATATAATTTGTTTAAAGGAAATATGTTCGAACCGAGTACCATAATTCATTGGAAAATGTGCATGCGTCTAAATCAATTGTAGCCATGACGGTCCATAAATTTACCCATGAACAAAACTGTTCCACTATAGTTGCCAGTAGGTTACTCGTTTATGGTCTGCCACTTTTAATGGTTATGTCAGTTAATTCTGGCAACTAGTCTTGGTTTGTTTTTGAAGTATGCATTCCGCGGTTGGTAAATTCTATGGCGTTGGTTTCCTCCGCCCACGGGCGGTGGTCCTTCCGACGGCCGATCAAAAAAATATAGCCTTAAATTATGATATATCATATGAGCATAACTTACGGCTGACCATCTTTTCTGCTATATTCGGTCTCTTAGTTGTAATTAATTTCCCAATTGTTGAATCGTTACATGAGCCTACTCCGTGTCTCCTCGTGACGTGTGTGCAATAGCATCACAGCATTAGACCTGGGTCTGTTCTTTTTATCTGCGTTGATCATAGAGTGCCCATATCTTATCTATAATAGACTAGGTTTTTTATATTGTCCAAACTAATTCTAATTCATTTGTTAGATTATCAGAAACTTTCGTCGATATATCACATCTCTCAATGAGGTCGGCATCAATATCTGTAAATCGAGAGAAGTGTTTAGTAAGAATGGTTGTGTCTTAAATATCGCGCACTGCCAATATAGGTCTCTTCATCCTCATAGGGCCACACACAGGTCTGTGGAATATGTCGACGTTATTTTAAGAATGTAAACAAAAAGAATGAGACAATATAAATATTACTCGTGATTATTCAGATTTTTTTTATCGAAAATGTCTAATTGTCGTGAAGGCAATTTGAGTCACCCTACTATAGCGGCTATACTGCATCTCTTTCCCTTTGCCAATGATATATATTTCTTTCAGCATTCTCGTCCTCTCGTTAACTGCAAGGATGTATTCTCGCAGGATAGATTTCAGCGTGATCAACTATTCTTCAGTGAGTTTTTCTGCTTTAAAATTCCTTGAAGGTTTTGATTATTCCTTATTAAAGCAGGATATCTATTAATTCTTGGTTACCAGTTCGTCAATGTTCTCAGAAATTATATCCATTCTCCTTTAAGTTAATGGCTGTGACTACAAACCATTAACCTCTCGTCGCTGATGGTTCGCTTAGATTGGTGGCCTATATCTGGGCACTTAGAGTCTAGCAATAGAAGTGCGAGGGTTTTAGCAATAAGTGTCGTTATATACTCCTTTTGTTGCGTGTTAGCCATAGATCGTGTGTTATCATTGCTTAGAAAGTTATTGGAAATATCTTCGGTAGAAGCTTTGTGTGATTAACTTATTGATCAAAATAGACCTCGATTTCGAAGAATGAGGTTTGTTCAAATGATTTCAGTAGTCCAAGCAAAACAAGAAACTCTGTGTCACTGTTCATGCGGTGGTTGTAAACTGTTTTGTGGCAAATACGTATAGAGCTAATTTATTCATAGTGTCTGAACATATGTCTTACTTTATATGTATTAGTTTAGTCGTGCACCTCGATATCCTTAGAAGAGTTTTTTGGCTTCGCAATTATAGCAGTGCCTGATGAAGCTCTTCGGTCTATAGAAACGGTTTAAGCTTTGCTGTAAAAATTTTTTAGCAACTCCCGTAGCACCTATATTACATATTTGTACATTAAGGATGTTCACATACTGCTCGCAATTCCCGCCGCCAAAAACACCACCATTTCTAACAGGATAAATCTATGCGCTGCAACAGTGTTTAAAGTGATTATTAGGAAGTTACAAGGTAAGGGTGTATACCTGTCGGCACTAATTCCCTCCTCCAGTGCCAAAACGCTCATTGGTTCAAATGATGATACTATTCATTTTATTGTCTGTGGGGGAAGTTTATAATTCTTTTTTTTAGTGCTTTACAATGATATGGGCCGGCAACAGTTATTCACTGGCAACGAAGAAAGTCCATTTCAATTTGGATTTTGTTATATTCGCAAATGTGCTCGTTGTCACAGATTCCACCTAGCGGGATTAAGATCGGTTTCCCTAGTTAAAAATGATCAGTTAGTTTCGTCACAATGTACCTAATTCACTGCCTTAGCTTCTCGATTTATAGAATCGGTTCTTAATAATCAAGACTCTTATCGATACCTCTCCGCGTCACTACAGCATATACAATTCGCTGAATTTAAAGTTCTCCTTACTCTTACTTTTATTAGAAAAAGAGTTTTTTACACCTGCTAGCTTTAATTATAAATATATGATTTCTTGGTTAGGCTTCTCAGAAGCCAGTGCCAGGATCTCGCTCTATATCGATTTTATGGCATATATATTAGATCAATTAGGGTGAAATCATTGGCGTCCAAACCTCCAGAATATGTCTGATAGAAGATAAGCAGGTGGACTAGTGTTTAATCAGATTTCTTCGATTGAATGTTTATTTGTCTAAATTATACGAAAGCTCCTATAAAAATTACCGGCGATTTGGTATTGTTCCGAAAAGCTAGTTAGTGCATATGCCAATATGATTAGCGATAGGGGTGACAATTCATGA
>Ga0163217_1116139_pt1 | contig 11335 bp, 5 predicted proteins | sample SynspAceP_FD_185933 | JGI IMG/M metagenome (GOLD analysis project Ga0163217, IMG submission 185933) | Saline lake microbial communities from Ace Lake in Antarctica - Synechococcus sp. Ace-P (PacBio error correction) | ecosystem: Environmental > Aquatic > Non-marine Saline and Alkaline > Saline ... | reverse complement strand
AAAAGCCCACAATTGCAATTCTGGGTATCGAAAATCTATTCGATATTTTATTAGAGTTGCCAACGGCACGTCGGTATCAACACGATTAATTGGCAGTAGATTGAGCCATAGTGGAATGCGTAATTTTGAATCTTAATATTTAAGTTCGGGATTGAGATAATTAGGGGCGTATTACCGATCGTGCCCTTGGCACTCGCATGATGTTTTTGGCGGGAATTTACCCCGAATTTCGCCTGCGCTGCATTCAGGGCTGCTACCGTTTTGCCTTTGGCAAAAAGAGCTGCTCCTCATTGCCGAAGGAATTTATTGAGGACGTATATTCATCTACCACATCACTTTCAATCCGAAGGCACGCTCCCAGAAGGCAGGCCAATCTGCTAAATTAGAAAGATTGCCTCGAATGGAATGAGCATTGGTAAAATCAAGAAAGAAAAAACCCATCCTCGCCAATGACGTAAAAGCAATGACCTACTTCTATCCCCTCCAAACTCACTTCAACCTCCAACCAAGTCAGCTCCAATTCTTCCATTTTCGAATTCTATTTCCAAGCATTCGAGCTGAGGATTTTCATCAGTTCTTCGTTGATCCGAATTTCCACCCGCTGGATTTTTTCGGTTCAGCTCAGCTTTCTCTTTTTCCAATTTTGCCATGGGGAAGCAGTTATCTTAAACTTCATTCTTTTGCTTGAAGCCGCTTTCACTTTTCGCCTGCGCGCTGCAGTGATAACTTCAGCTTTCTCGGATTGAATAGATTTCGTGAATCGGCAACTTCGATCTTCGGTCTTCGGACTTTCGGTCTTTTTTGCTCCTTTTTCAATTTCCCTGTACTCAGAATGTTTACCAGGAAAATCAGAAATCGCGCCTTCTCCTTCGAATACAAAAAAGATGCTCACCAGCCGATCCATTAAAGTATCTATCGTTGGGAAACGATAATAGACAGCCGGGCAAATTTGAATTCCAAAAATTCCTCCAGCGTATTCAAAGTCATAAAAATCCAAATCATCTGTTGGTTCATCGAGAATCAGAAAAGTTTGTGATCTTGATCAGAAACCAATCAACAATTGAAGACGACGGCGCTCACCACCGCTCCAATTTTTCAATTGGGGTATTGCTGCTGCTTTTGGCGGGAAAGCAAACTGAGTTAAAAATTGGCTGCCGGCTGAGGTCTGTCCCTTGTCAAGTGTCACCACTTTCAGCTACTTCCTTGACAATATCAATGAGCCGCTTCGACTCGTCAAAGCTACTTTTCCTCCTGTCGGTAATATTCCGAAAGCAGTTGGTCTGACCGATCGCTACTTTCCAGAATCCGGAGCAATTGCCCCGTGATCATACAAGAAAGTAGTTTTTCCAGCTCCATTTGGCCCAAATATTCGACACGGATCTTCTTTTGAAAAACGTAATTTGAAATTGTCCTACGAGCACCTTATCGCCGTAGGAATTTACTCATTTCTCAAATTTCGATGATTTATTCCGCAGTCGTTGGCGCTCACCTGTAATTCGATTTGTCTCGATCTTCACGTTTTGAGAGGCTTTTTCTTTTGTCTCTTCGAAAGCCATCCACCACGGTATTGCCTGGTGCTTCGGGCTTTGGTTTTGACGTCTGATTCCAGTCGAGCTCTTTTTGTAGAAGACTTTTGGCCTTTCTCAAGTTCGATGGTCTTCGTTTTGCATTTCGATCGGCGCTTTTATCTAGGAAATAGACCATAAGTTCCCTTGGTAGCGATGGACTTTGCCTTGATCGAGTTCGAGGATTTCGTTCGTGACTTTCTCGAGAAAGTAGCGTCGTGAGTCACCATTGAAAAGTGCCAAAATTAGCCTAGCCAAAGTAATCTCCAACCATTCGATAGTCGCGAGGTCCAGGTGGTTCGGTAGGTTTCCGTTCAAGTAATAACAAATCAGGTTTCTCGAGAATAGCTTTCGCCAATGCTACTCGCTTTTCCGTTGACCCACCGAGAGGGAACCCACTGAAGTTCCGTATCGTGTAGCCTAATTTCCCCAGCACTTCTTTTCAACTTTGGTATTCAAAATCCCAAGCTTGGAAAGGCATCCATTTTCTCAAACAATTACCGTCATTTTATCTGAGGTTGGTCGATCCCTGCCCTCGCATCCAGCATGGCTTTGTTGGTAGTCCTCGATTCACCCTTCAGCACTTCAGAATACTTCTGATCAAAGATGCGTTTTTGCGTAGATCGACATCGTTCCTTCCAAAAAACTGGGTTTTGATGGACGTAGGCGACTTTAATGGACTGGTTTGGTACCGACTTGGCCAGTATCGGGAAATTCCAAACCCTATTGCATGATTTTCATTCAGAGTAGATTTGCCGGCGCCATTGATGGCCGACTAGGGCTTATTTTCTGACCTTGGGAAATGCCCAAAGGAGATAATTGGAAAAAAGTTGCGCGTCCCCGAACGCTTTACTGAAGGTTTTCGACCGAAAGTAAATTCATGCCGCAAAAGTAGGGAAAAGGCAGGCACCAAGAATTGTTTAATCTCCTACAAGTTAATCTAGAGAGGATCATTTATTGAATCAGAAATACGTATTCACAGCAAAATTTACCCCTGCTCAATAAACAGCCGTTTCATGGGCGTAATATTGGTCTTCTCGTAGAAAACCAGCATTGCCTTTTTTATAATTCAAGCGGATCAACTGTCGCGAAGGAAAGCGAGGCAGAAATTTTCCGCTTATTCAAAATTCCGTTTGAACAGGATTCTGGAAGTTTCTCTTTATTACCATCCCAAAGGGCTGTAATTAGGAGATTAAAAACTAGACTCAGAAATGCTTTTTCATAGATGAGATTCTGGAATTGACAAAGGTTAATATGTTTTTTCAAGCGCCTCCTTTATTTCAAATTCATTGTCCAAGCAGGATTATAATTCGTCCCTGTGATTCCAACTCTTCGTTTTCGGATGTTCTATTGATTCCCCAATTCCTTTACCAACAAGCTGTGTAGTTCTTCAATAAGTTTTTTAAGGATAGATTAACTCCATACCTGGCTGTCCCAACAGGAAAATCATTGCCTCCTTATGATTGAGTAAGGCATTGACGGCTTTCGTCTTTGGTTTTCCCCCGATGCAGGTCTTCTTTCTTTTTAGAAGTTGCCTCTGTCTCTAAAAAGTGGAATAGGTGTTTCCCTCTATTGGGAGATTTCCAGCTTTAGCATCTATAGGCCAGCTTTCCATCTCTTTTTTTGGAAATTCTTAAAAGGTTTGAATTCTTTCGTTTTTCTTTGAAATTTTCTCTTGAAGGCGGATTAGATGATCCCTGCTCTTCCGGATTTGAAAAGAATTGTACGATCTAAATTCTCAAAATATCAAAGTCAAATCTCTTTTTATGGTCTATCATTTCCTGGCTTCTACCATGAAATAAGTATCCAACTCTACTGGAAAAAAGGAAATCTCCAACTTTGGCGCGAAGCATAGGTAGTGGCTTCCTTTTCCAAGTGATATGATCCAACCTTCCTTGACCAAGTCAGAAATAATTCCTGGATAGTGGCGTCACTTACCACCAAAACCTGAAATGCTGTGGATTGCAGCAGCTGAAGACCAGTTTCTTTCCTTGGCATTAAATTTCCAATTACGAGGAGTTGATTCTTGTTCGATGACTATTGATTAAACGGCTCAAAATATACAAAAATACGGCTCAAAGTATAGTGGATTTTGAGCCGTATTTAGCGTGATTCTGGATATTTTTGAGCCGTATTATTTAATTCAGAATTTTTATTTGACAAGAAATTTCATCTCTTCAAATGCAGAAAGCAAAGGTGAGGCAATAGGTTTGACTTCCTAAGTTTTCAATAGAAAAGCTATCTTTCCAAATTATGAAAACCATACCCACGACATTCCTTAAGCTAAGGCGATCCCGGCTTTACGAAATTGTGAGGCCCAGTCTTGGAATCCGATCTGGATCAAGTATCAGGTTGGGTTGTCAGGAATACACGGAAGCTTTTGGATGGTTTCTCAAAGGTTATCGATTGATAATGACTATTTCATTAAAAAATCATTGATTCGGATTTTAAAGTATGAAGGGTTTCATACTTATCAAAAAATCTTGATTAGATGCGATCAATATATGATTCGATTTTAAGAATTCTGGAAGGGAAGGATTTCCACGTTAGTTTTATCTATTTCCGATTTAATTGAATAAGGGTCTATGGCAGAAATATAGGAAATTGGCTGTCACTTCCAATAGGCATATAGGCCGAATAGGAACTCAAAATTTGAAAAATCCTTTCCAAATTCAGTCGACCAACCCTTTTGCGTCCTAACCTTTATTTTGTTCTATCTTACTATTGTAGCTATAAAAAATCAAGAACCCTGAATTATGAAAAGGAATATATGTTTGTCTGTGGTTGTATTGAAAAAAACTGAAGCATAATTATTTCTGCTGCTTGATTTCTAAAAATCCATTATGTTTTCAAATGAACGATCAAAGAACTTGCTTGAGAGTTTGGAATTTTTCCAAAATCAAATAAAATATTTATAATTAGAGGCCCGATTCCGCTTTAGCGTGAAAAGAGTATCACTATCGGAATAAAAAAAAACTCCATAATCTCCATCTTTAGCCATAAAAAGTATCATTATTAAGTACTTTCAGGTAAGTCTTCATTTCCAATTTTGCTGAACCCCTTTTCTTTTTTCACCAGTTTTTTCGGAGATCCAAGACTGCACGATCCCATCTCCGTTAAAAAATAAGTCCGCCGTAAATAAAATAATTCATCCCTGGCATTAAACGAAGGTGGCCAAATAAGAGATTAAGGATTTTTTCCATTATTTTGAAACACACCATCGCTATTTGAATTCTAAGTAATTTGCCTCTGTTTTTATCTAACACCTCTAAAAAGTGGAGCCTCATTCCATCGGATGTCATCTACAGACTTGAATTCTCCGGGGACCATTTTCCCCAGACTAGAATCAATCTAAAAATTTTCCTTGCATTCAAGATGAAAAATTTTATTTGAGAAAGAAATCATAATTATTATCCTAGTTTAGAAAAGTCTTTTGATTTGTTTGATTGGTATAGCTTCCGATCCTCCCAATAGCGATCATTTCTTCTATTTCCAAGATTGGTCCAAATCTTTCTGGATCGCATCTCAAGATTTATAGTTATAGATTTTTGATTCGATGCATTTTTTTGTTGGCGTGATGAACAACTAACAAAAAACTATAAAAACCTGTTAAATAGAAAAAGACTTTTTTTCATAAAGAATATTAATTTAAAGGAGGGGAACCCCTTCCTTTTTCATTTTGTTAAGATGTGGTGATTACTGACAAGCTACCCCTGAAACATGTGTCCAACTCATTCGTGCTTTTGCTACCACAACAATAAGTATTAGGACCTGTCTGCTCCAATGTATAATACTTTTGATTCCTCATTGCAGTTATCCCCACAAAATCCTTGTGCAAATGTTATTAACTGGAGCCAAATAACAGAAAACTAAAAGCTTAGTTATCCAAATCCTAAATTAACTTTTTTCATAATCTTATAATTTAAAAACTAATCGTATCCCCCTGGCCCAAGAGCGGTTAGTCACTCGACTAACTTAATTCGAACATATATTATATTATTATCCTAATAATTGTTTGAAAAATAACACGAAACTTCTCAAAAATACCAATACTGGGTTAGGAAAATCGGGCTTGAAAACTAAAATTTTCTATGAAAACCATCCACGATATCCTTCACTCTTGGCGATCCCAGATTGTAGGAAAAAACTGTGACCGGTAGGCAAGATGAACTTCCAGCAGTCATAGAATGGGCAGAAGCTGAATAAGGCGATGGAAGATATACGTTAGATCACCTGCCTAAAACAGTTCCAACTAATCGGCTCATTTAAAAAAAGAAATACAGCTCATTTGTAAGAAAGTTTTGAGCGATTTCCTAATTTGTAAGATCCTTCGAAGGGTAAGTTGAAACCAGCACAGTTTGCATCATCTTTAGTTTTTCTTGATGATTTTTTGAAAAAAAACTCATGGACATTTCCTTCTTAACAGAAAAACCTGGCTGTTCCAGGAAAACTTAGCTAAATAATCATTGTAGAATCCCACAGGAGTTTATTTTGAAAATCCAAAGTTATCTTCAAAATACCGTCCATGATATTCCGGATTTTCATTTGATCAATATCATTTTCAAAAAATTTAGTTACTTGGCTTTTCCACGCTCATTTCTTTATTCAAAAAAAATTAAAATGCAAAGTTTTTCTTGTTTGATTAGTAGAGACAAAAAATACATGTCTCCCAGGTTTATGTAAACGTGGGAAATGTTTTCAACGAGATTATTTCTTTTAAACAAATCATAAAATTCTGATCTGGGATGAAATTATGCAAGGCGAATAAAATCTAATTCCTTAACTTGAGTAAACCAAAATCAAAAGATTACTTTTTTTATTGAAACTTAAATCATTCTGAAAAAAACTACTTCCTTGGTGAATGGAATTTGGAAAAAGAAATCCTTGAATTAAAAAATCTTGGACTCAACCCGTTTTTAGAGCTGTGCTGAAATTTTTCAAATCCAGTTCTAATTTTAACAGACTCTTGACTAAATTACCCTCTTTTTAAATTAAAAAGAAAAGTTATTAATCTTGACTTATCGCTTACATTATTCATAAAGTATAATATCCTATTACCTTGCTTATTGAAAGCTCGATGCATTTACGGTATAACTCTTCATTGAAACGACCTTGCTGCTCAGAATTATATATCCTAGTATTTTTTCTTAAAACTTCTATCTAAGATGAATAAGGTATCTTCCTTACCCACTTGGAAATGGTCTTAATTGCTGATACTCCTCTGGACCTTGTCCTGTTGATTTTAATTTAAGCTTTTGGAAAAATTCCATTTTTATCAAATCTGTGAACATAGCTGTTATAAATAATCCTGTACATTAAATCGAAATAATTAGTTTAAAAATAGTTGATACGATTCTACAAGCGATTAGCTTCCTGATTCTCAATTAAAGGTATCGCTAATCCCACTGAAATACTTCAGATAATTTACCATTTCCTGACTTATCTAGGATTGATCTTATTATTGTCTCCTGTGGAATTTTGTTTATCGAGGAGTTTTATGCCCACGAGGAGACTATAAATAAAGATTATGGATAAAAGTATTATGTTTTTTTAGCATTTTTGTTTCTTAAATAAGGTTACCGGCCTAGGCATAGGCCGCCTATTTTTTAACCATTCCACCGACTCATTCGCAATGTTTTTGACCGGATACATCACATGTTTCAGTCCATCAAACTCTACATCTGGATACAGAGCCACCACCTTCACATTCGATTGTTTCTATTCGATAAGTGCCATTAGCTTTTACGGCAGAAGTTGGACGTAAAGAAAAGGAAATGGGTTCCAAACAATCTAACCCTAAAATTAACTTTTTCATATTTCTTTGTATTGAAAATACTTGGTAACCTCCTAGACAGGGAGCCGCTAAACCGATCAGCTAGAGATTGAACATATATTATATTATTATTATTATTATGCAAAATTAACGGGTCAAACTAATGCCTATAAAATTAGTTGGAATTTGACCGAAGGGTTAAAACTATATTTTAATGGTTAGTTTTTAAATAAATCTAAGCACAACCTACCTAATGGTATTCAAGTCTTCCTTATTTTAGAGGGCTTTCTTATCTTTATCCCCATGAAAAACCATCCACGACATCCTCAAACTTGGTGATTCCCCAGATTGTATGAAAACTGTGAAACCCGGTAAGACAAGAGAGCCTTCCGTGATGTCATGGAATGGGTGCAGGCAGCTTCATGAGGCGATGGAGGATTATTCGAAGAGTGTATCAATTGGACGAGGGCATTGCAGCTCCACAGCTGGGAATCATGAAGCACGACTTTTTTACCTGAATCTGGATAGAGGCTAATCATCATCAATCCTGCAATTGGAAAATCTAAGTGAGGCGAAATTCGAGGCTTTGGATGGACTGCATGTCCTTTCCAAAAATCTATTGCGTTGAAAGATTTGCCCGACACGAACGCTAGACCTTGAACTTATTTGCGATGAAAATTGGAAAAAGCGTCTATGCATGTCACAGTGCACTTTCTGAATTGATGCAAGCACGGAATACGATCACACCTTAATGGGATTCTTTGTACATTGCGAGCCTTGACCATAAAAGCTTTAAAATGAAATTAATTCACCTCTATCTTGATACTTCCACATTCTAGCTACTTTATTACTTCAGAATTCCCTTTACCTTTGTCCTCATGGAAGAAATTCAGAAAAAAGACATCCGGTAAGCTTTACTCTGCACAGTTGGAAGAATTCTTTTTTGGCACAAGGGAGATAAGAAATTCCGAGCAAAGCAGACGGTACGAGTAGGCTTTGGAACAAGTCTCTGAAAAAACTTCGATGAGTTGAGTAATATTTCTCTTTCTACTCGGGAAATGCTCAAAAAACGCACTTAGATCAACCACATTCTTGTAGATCTCATTGCAGCATTCCAGTGACGGGGAACCATCAAAAAATGCAAGCAAAAACTCTTACGATTCTATGATTGTAGAATCGGTTCTGATCCGACGTCCAAGCGGATTACTGCTTGGTATCTTCACAAGTCGGCTGTAGTCTGGATTGTAATTTTTGTGCCACTGCTCGTCTGAAGCGCATGCGAAATCTCAATTCCGGATTGAAATCTACGATCAAGTAGTCGCGATTCCAAGGATGAAGCGGAAACTTACTTCCAGCGTCCACTGACCAATATCGTCTTTATGGGCATGGGCGAAACCCCTCCTCAACTATGCCAAGTGCTGAGGCAATCAATAAGATCACCTCGCCTGAAGGTCTAGGAATGGCCGCCTCGCCGGATCACACTCTCCACAGTTGGGGTGACCAAAATGATCCGAAAGCTCGCCGCATGATGGAGTCAAATTCAAACCTTGCCGTTACCCTTCACTGCGGCCATCAATGAGACCCGATCCCGACTAATTGCCGTATTAAATAATTACCAATCTGTAGAGAAACTAGTGTGACTCACTGAAAATATTGGTACGAAAAGGACTAAGCGCAAAAGTAACCTATGAATACGTGATCTGGGAAGGCATCAACGACGGACGAGCGACATGCAGAGCGACTTGCCAAATTCTGTAAATCCATTCCTTCGAAAGTGAATCTCAATCCAGTACAACCCCATGCGACGAAAGGTTGGAATTTTCGTTCAGGCCAAAGCAAGAAGCCGTAGATATGTATGTGCGCATCCTCGAATCACAAAGAATTATCCGCCCAAAGTTAGAAAAATCAAGAGGTCAGGACATTCGATGCGCTTTGCGGTCAGCTGGCACAAATAAAGAAACGAAGTTTCGGCCTTTAAAACACGATTTAAGATTTTTCACTTGTCTGAATAAGTTAATTAGTTTTATTAGGCGACGTTTTTTAGTAACGAACCCAACTATAACTTATGAAAAACCAACTTTAATGCTGATAATTTTTTTCTTATCAGTACAGCTCGTAAAGCTCTATGGACAGGAAGCTTTGCCCCAAAAAATCCAAAGCTTACTTTGACACCTACCAGAAGGAATATCCGTAGAAAAAGCCTACTCCCACTGGATAAAAACAACCTACACGTTGGGGGAGAGAGGTTACTGTTTTAGCGCTTACCTCACGTGCAGGCAGTTAATCAGGAAAATTTTTCCCCTCCCCGTTGAGTGCAACATTATTTGTTGGACTTATTTGATGGAGATGGTCTTCTGCTCGAACAAAAAAATCGTACGCTTGGGAAAAGGTAGAGGAAAGGGGATTTTGGGACTTCCCGCTTTTGGAAAAGCTGGAATATTATTCAAAATTCAAGGCCTATACTGCTTGGATGAGAAATTTTGGAGACGAATTATTCTTCACAGGATCGATCAATGTGCGGTCGATGGTGCTGGAGGATCATTTCTTACCTAAAATCACGTTATACCCGGCATCGAATCGGCAGGTGAAAAAAGTGACTTAATCGTGCTGATCTGGTTTAGTAGTGGATAGCGAGGGAAAAGCTTTATCGCGGAGAAAAAAACAATTGAGGTCAAGGCTAAAAGCTGGGAAGCACAATTGTACAGTCAGAAATTTCCCCTTCAACGCAAACCAGGGAGAACTCAGTTTTACTTTTTCCATTCCCAGAAAAAGCCAATCCAATCAGATTTTCTAGAAACTCCACTTATTTGAGAATGAAAATTATGAAGTAACCCAAAAGCTGTCTTTTACCCTACAGGCCTAGACCTAGCTGATATTCCCAATTTTTGCCAGAGGGCGGTCGATGGATCATGGGAAAGAAGGCCAATATGGCATTTCGTGGGAATTCTACCCGAATGGCATGCCAGTAAGCCTAAAGCAGGGGAAGTCACCGGGAAACTGACATCACTTTTTCAAGCAATTTGGTGGGTAGGCCAAAATTGGAAATCACGCCTGATCGTGCGGGGACTATCAGCGAAGATAAAGACACTGCTTTACTGGGACAGAAAGATCGTTGAGCCTACCCCAAAAGTAGATTCTGAGGGTATCCGTGATGCAAAGTCATCAATTAACCCGGCAGCGAGCTATGTTCACCGCATTGTACAAAGGCCACCTATGCAGCCGAATAGCCTATTATTGATTTCTCAAACTCAGGAATCATTCAACTACATGATTCCAAGGGATCCTGGCAAACGACGTTTTGGGGTGTTCGTATTCCAAAAAGAAAAATTTGATTTCCCCGGAATCAATCATATTACGTAATGGACCAGTAAAGGCATTGCCTTGCTCGAGGCGCTTGCTCTTTGTCCAGCCCATAAATCCAACCCAAACTGGGAACCTAACCAAGGTCCGGCAACTGAGCCCCAAGAGAAAAAATCTCTATGAATCTAAAAATCGACCGCGTCTGGAATTGCCTTGGCAGGAAGTTCTCAATGCAGTTTTGGATGCTGGGACCAGACTGAATAAAGGAATTGGATCGAGTGGAGGACTTATTTTCTCTACCCTTTTATTGACTTCGGGATCTTGAAAAGGCAGCCAATCCTATCAAGCGGCCAGGGTATTTTCCTAGGGGACAGTAAGCCAGGAAAACTTTGGATGAGTTAGATTTAGTGATGCTGACTCATGGTTGGAGAAGGTTTTAATTGGAGAAACGTATTGGCTGGAATTTTCAAAAAAAAAAAGTCGAGCACTTCATCGAACGGGGAATCATATTGAAGGGGGGACTGTCACGGACAGAACAAACGAAAAAAAAAAGGGCTAGGGGAGGGTGGGAAAAAATGACCGGCTTTTTTGGTCGGTGAAGGAATTAGAAATCGTTAAGCTCCGGGGAATTTGGCCCAAAAAATGGCCATTTATTTTCCGGGGAATTTTTGGATCTTTTCCTTCTTTTTTTTTTTCG
>Ga0163217_1012386_pt1 | contig 11335 bp, 12 predicted proteins | sample SynspAceP_FD_185933 | JGI IMG/M metagenome (GOLD analysis project Ga0163217, IMG submission 185933) | Saline lake microbial communities from Ace Lake in Antarctica - Synechococcus sp. Ace-P (PacBio error correction) | ecosystem: Environmental > Aquatic > Non-marine Saline and Alkaline > Saline ... | reverse complement strand
GGGTTGTTGAAGCGCGCGTGTGGCGAGGAAAGACGTCCGCAAGCGTTGGAATCTTTAACGGTCATGAAGGCAAGCGTGGGACTCACTTTCTGAAACGATGCAGCCTGCGTAACGATTGCGCTGCTTCATGGCGTTTCAGATCGTGATGTCGGAACTCGCAAAGCGGAACGCAGAGCAATTGAACGCTTGACGGCAAGAATGCGCTTACGAAATTGCACGAATTGATCTTTGCGTCGGTGTCTGCCGAGAATGATTTTTTGTTAGCAGGTCCAATGTCGCAGTTTCGTTGGGATGTGAAGAACCGCTCAGGAGCGGCGTCGATTTGTGGACGCTTGGCGGTGAATTATGCGTGCCGTTTCGTTGCGCAGTTTTCTCCGCACGATGACCCAATTTGGAGTTAGAGCTGCTCGCGAAAACAGCGACTGAGCTGGAACAGCTACTCGAGAGCTTGCGACGAAAACCATTTCAAGGCAATGACGATAGTTTGGGATGGATTATCAGTTCTGGCAGAGTGAGAGAAGGACCGGTCAATTCTCTGGAGAGAAAATCAATGGCAGATACGCTGCCTGCCGTGACTAAGTTATTTACTGAACCATACATGGTGTTGTTCTTGCTGCACAACACCTTGGGGGCTTGTATGCATCGAAAGGCAGCTCGCGGATCAGGCTTCGCTTTAGAGACAGCGAAAGATGAAGAACTTCGTGTGCAGTTGCGATGAGCGAAATGGGGGTACGAGTTTGATACTGCGGTTTTGTACTGTGAGCCGACGGCGCTAGCGGGCCTCCCGGCGAAGGGCCAATACGCACGGAGCCGAGGCTGCGCCTCTCTCTAGACGCATCGGCTGAAGGCTACTTGGCGACCAAGGGTGAGCTTATGACGGTTGCCAAGGACGTAAGAATTTGAGGTGTCGAATTCCGTCGCTGTGAAAGGGTCACTTTTCTGGTGCGGCCTTGAAATTGTTGTGGTTGCGAATGCATGAAGAGGACCTGAAGCGTGCGTGACGCAGTCGATGCGGTGCTAAGCTCGACAATTGTTCGGGATTGAGATTGATCCACGATTTGCAATCAGATCGCAGCATATCAACTTTGATGGCGGCATGGAACTAACGGGCCTAGTCCCAACTGCACCGATGCGAAACATAGCCTTGCTCGGGGATTCCGGTCGGTGTGTCGGCGATGGCGAGTGGATGAAGATCATCAAACGAGGGCTGTCCGATTTGATTTTCGATTTGGACAGATTTCGACATGTTCTCGAACGTGTAGTGGAAGTCTATCAACCCATGGTCGGTATTTGGAGCACGCAGCCACCGACGAAAGCTAGAACAACTGACGATGCGTTGGAGGAGCGCGCCAACACGATCCAATGGCGACACTGGAAGAACATACGAATTATCGCAGCGGCTCAAGGCTAACACGGTGCGACGATTGCTCGGCGGTCGTTACGACTTAGTTATTACCAACGTCAGTACCTTGGGAGTGCAAGTCAACACAAGCACTTCAAAAGTCATCTGAGGCGCAGTACGTCTAGGCAAAGCCCGAACCTGGCAACTGCATTCGTTTTTACAGTCTGCCTAGAGTTTTTGCACGAAAGGTTGGATAACGCATGGTTACGTCTCAGAGAACTGCTATTCTTGACGACGTAAAAAAACGGCGTGATATCGTTCTAAATCGATGGTCAATGGGGTTTTTCGCAAGACTTGGACCGGGCAATTTGAACGATCGGCGGTATGTAGTCAATGTCGGCGTTGCTGGGGCTACGGGCATCATGCGAACGACGCTCAGGCAAATGGCTTGCACGATGTTTCTGTGCGAAGCGGCGGCGGAGAAAGCTGCGAAACTTTTGTGCCAAAACTCGCGGATGACGTCGTGTCATCCCGCAGGAAAGAGCAAACTAACATACGGATGCACGGATCGCTGCGATCCCCCGTCATGCTCCATATTAAGGGAGATAACGCATCTGCCGCCTAGTTTAGCACAGGGGAGATGCGATTCACTATCTTCGACGTTCTGGGACTTTCCGTAAAGTCATTCGTGCCAAATTCTTTCAGAATACACAACCAAGATACGGCATGTGATAATTTTTGTGAGAGTTGGCAGATGTGTGTGAATGGGATTCTCACGCACGTTGTAATTCGCATGGACGGTGTCTGAGAGTAAGAAGGCCATAAACTCAAGAATTATCTGCTGGACGGCAAGTATGGGGCACAGCGTTGGTATATCTGTACTCGATAATGTCGAAGCTCCACAAACGGCTCTCACTCCACGGGTCTTTGTTTGACAGCTTGTCGCTCTCGATTGTCCCTACGACCATATGCATCTCGCTGCGATACTGCATATTGTTGAAGTCGGAGAGTGTTTACAAAGAGGTGCGAAGGATTGACAGAAAGTTGATGGTCACAATGCTAACTTTTGGTAAAAAAAAGTACCCTTATGAACTTAACAGCAGGTGGTAAGTAATATCTCTGCTCGCACGCCGAAAAAATATCCCACAATGCTCTTCCCGAACCAAGTTGAGCCGATCCGGATCACCTTGTGCTGTATCCACGGTCGTTTGAGAATCAACGTCACCGTTTGCAGTCCCGATTGCTCGCATGCTTGGCTATCCTGCGCGGACTTGATTTGGAATGCGTCTTTAGTGACCGAAGCACGGAGTGTGTCGTCGTTGAGGCGCTCGATCATTCGTGAGTGATGGTATCGCTTGCTTATTCACGATTTCGCGAGAAACTACCCAGGTCAGTGGACCTGATGGCTAGACTGCTTGCTGCTGTTGATGTCAGCCTTAGTCAAGATGTTAAGCGTTTGGTCGCAATGATTCTTAAGAGAACATGCAATCTCTTCATCAGCGACTTTTCGTATGGCACATCTATGACGGACGAAAACAAGACGGTTTTCTATGCTCTGGTGAATACCAAACTGCGCCCTGGTTGTGACGGAAGTGCTCGAAGTTGACTACAGCTACCTCGGTATCGATCCACGCTGCAAGAAGCGGTTCAATGCGGAACTGACGAGGCAGAAAGCGACTGTCGCGCACGCGAGTTGATTCAACGACTCGAAGCGAATTGGAGGTGCGAACCACCCTACGACCTTTCGTTCGTGGAAACCTTTTAGGAGCAGCCAATACTGCGTCTGGAACCCGACATCACTGCGGCGTCGCAATTGAACATCGCCCTTAGCAGCGGTGACTTCCGGCGTTCCAAGGAGCGAGTTTTCCGAGTCATGCCGTGAAGATCAAAATGGTCGAAAACCAGGAAAGACGAAACGCGAATCGAGATATCCATGGTTTTGGGGTTGGGACGAGAAACCGAAACTTCTCTGGCGAATCGCAGTTTACCGGTGTGCGCTGAACGATTGCCACGTTACACCACAATTCAACTAAAATTTCGGAAAAAATGAGCGAGGCGATCTAGGCCGCGTGCCCGTCCCGCCAATATTTCAAACCGAGCCTGCGGCTTGCGCGTTGGCTTTGACAAATAGGGAAAGCTATGACAGCAGATACCGGCAGCGTTGGTGGTGTTTGACTTTACACAACACCCATTCTCGACTGATAATCTTGGAATTTGCTTGCGCGGAACGAACGCTATCACCCGCATGGTTGCGGCGTACTGGATGTCGCACGTACTGTGTTGCCGTAACCGACCAAAAGTGAGCAGGGTGGATGATAAATCAATGCGGGAGAATCGTAGCATTGAGTATATATTCGCCGCGCTTGTTTCGCTCCAGTGACCTTTTTCTCATGGGTGGGAAATGATCTGTCGATCAGGGTTTTCCATCCGTGTATATATTGACCCGTGGTACCTCGTATAACGAGTGTGCGAGTTGTTGACCTTGGTGCGGCTCGACGAGGTCAATGCGGCTCGCCGCATGTCGCACGCAAAATCGTGTCAGGACGTAGTCAAGATTTATCAAGGATCGTGGCGGCATTTGCATAACTGATTATGTCGACATTTGAAATGCCTTTTCCATCGCGGCCAGGTCAAGTGATTTGCGATTCTCTCTGCAAACCATTCGTAGATTTTGGAGTGATGGTTGCTTTTGATGCCGTTGAGATTCGCCGTGTTTCCTGGTGTGTGCTCCTTCCAGGTGTGTGTTGGACAGCACTGCGATCTGATAGCAACTTCGTTTGTTGGTCTGATTGCCACTCAATGTTCGAGGCGTAACGCCCGGTCCCGGTTCCCACTTCACGTGCGATCAAGATGGCAACTTTCCTTGAAGGCTTGAAGGCCTTACACGATGGCATGGCACCTCCGTTCAAAGTTGGTTGAGATAACATAAGCAACACAAAATGCGATAGCGACTCCCTCATTGATCAGTATGAACTTGATATCTAAAGTGATGGAGTGGAAGCGACTTCATGCAGCGCTCCGTTTTCGCCTGTGACCCCTTTGTGTGTGGTCGCGTGGGCAAGTCCACATATAGTGGATTCGCTTTTTTGATCGGGTCGAGATCGTCAGAGTGACATGCGAGAGGAGTTCGATGACTTTGAATACAGTATAATGCACCTGAGAAGATAACGTGGGAATGTGCATTCGAGATTCGTCATCATAGCGATCGTCGTCAAATAAATTCAGCTAGGTTTCGTTAACTTGGAGTACAGCAACAGATGACAGGAACGACATCTGAGCGTTAAGGCAGCTCTTCTGGGCAATGGGACGTACGAAGGAGATTATTCGTCAGACGTTTTCGCGTACGGGTCCTTCTCAGAGGAAATCTACGAATAATCACGGATCTCACGCTTGACGCAATTGAATCGATCCAATCAGAAGCTACAATATATGTATATGATTGGCTGGGTAAAATAAGCATCCAGTTCAAGGCCAAGTACCGACGTCTGAGAAAACGATCAACGCGAGTTGGAAACAAAAGTCAACAAAGCACGCCTTCTGGGCGAGCTTGCGGACATTCAATATTCCAATTGAGGTTTCGAGGAAGGCACGATCGCCAACTCTTGATTCAGCGGCGTGCGGCGGAGGAAACGGATTGGAGGGCAGATCGCGAGGTTGTCGATAATGAGGATCCACTCGCGAGCTGTCATAAGCATTGGTTCGCGTCCAAATATTACGTAGCGAGCAGTTCGATTGCCGATGTGCTAAAGCGATGCGGAGTGCATTGGAGTTGATCCGCAGGGCAGGCGGCAGCACGGGTTAAGCCGCCTCGGGCTATTCAAGCAGTCCTACGACGATTTGGACTTTGCATCATTGGCGAAGCGCTATTGCCTCATTCGGCGTAGTGACTGAGATGGAAGCAGTGGTGTTGAACGTTCTCAAGTACGAGGCGTCGTTGCGGAATTGACGAGCTGTAGTAGAAATTTTGAAATCCACAATCAGTATCGTCAAAATTTGATGTAACAACGCGCTTTGATTGAGCACTGAGCAAATAGGAGAGTATCGAAAAGCGTTTGCAGAAAGAGTTCATCCGAGTGAAGCAGTGATTGCAAGAGGTCGTTCATCACGCACAGAGATTTCGAGCCGACGCGTTACGGTTTCTTTCGTGAAACCCTCGCACGACAATCTGTATGTTCGCGCAGTAGCGTCATTCCATTTGGCGAATTGACGATTGGAGTCTGAGTTTGCAAGCTGATAGGTTTGCGAGCAGGGTTTTGAATGTGACATACGTAGGATACGATAAATTCGCCGGTAAGTGCTGGCGGTTTGCGTTACACTGCAAGTGACCTCAAGAAGGGGGGGGTCATCGCGGACGAATCTCTTGAGATGAAAACGGAATATGGAGATGGGAGTAACGAAGTGCGAAAAGACTACTGCCACTAACATCTAGCAACCGGATAACGAAAGTTTCGCTCGAACAGATTAGATGACGTTTTGCTATGGTTCCAGAGACATTTATGAAAGGGGTGAGTATTGCCTAGGACCGTTCGTCGAAATCGGTGGATGACTATTGAACAGGGATCCGCCCGGTAACAAGATCCGCAGCGATTTTACTGCCTTTTTGTTTCTCCAAACTCGAAGATGCCCCATTCTGTCTGGATTTCAACAGGAGACGATTTTTGACATCACCTTCATATACGACTTTGATTTGTCTGATTGTGAATAATCAGAAAAAAGGAAGATCCTGTCCAAATGTACGGGTCGAATACACAACCGTCATTGGTCCTGTGATGGAGATGCGGAAATGGTGTGGGATGGAGCGAGACGGGTCTCATTTCAAGTTCTGTCCGAGCAGTGGATTGCAAGACGCGGGATGCGGCTGCGGAAGTAATGTTACGATGAATGTGCAGTGGTGACGGGCTCAGACGAGCATTCTGAAAACATTAAGCGAATCATGTCGCGCTCCAAGAGATGGTGGACTGTTATGTTTGATTACCCACGGAACTATTGATCCTTCGAAGTAGGGACGCTCGGTGTTAATGAAAAGAGAGGATTCAGTTATTCCGGCCTCGAAGTGCGAAAAGACCAAAGAGCGAGCGACTTTAGCAGCTGGAGATTGCTCGCCGTTTTGCTACAAGGACATCAGTTTGGCGTTTTGGTTCTGGGCGGTCTGCGACAAGAGTCCGAGATCGTCGGGTTGATAGACGGCCACCGCGCGCAGAAGCGGGCCTCACAAGGGGGGGGCCCCCCGATTCGATCGTTTAGACGGCGCGGAAAATGTTGTTGAAACCTTTTGATTAACGATTGTCTCGCATCGCGACATAGCCTTTGATCGTCTCGGTTTCTGATACAGCTCTTCTGTACCAAATTTCGGAATGCGAGTTGCGCGGGGACGATTTTCGGATCGAACATACCTGTGAATGTGGTTACGGCGACTTTACCGGTTGCAAGGGTACCTCTCCGTATATAGTTTGCGATGTCTCTTGCCTCGCCAGAGTAGTAAAGTGAAATATCGAATATCCGCAATATCTTGTCGTATTGACTGCTAACAGCGAGCCAGGCTCGGGGGCCTGATTCGTTTCGTGCGAACAGACTTGTACCAGGAACCCACGCTTGGTATTTTGTTTATCGCCAGATTTATCGAACGATTCGAACGGAGCTGTAGATAGTTGAACTTGAGATATTCAGCGAACAGCTGGCCATGCTTCGAAGTGACGAGGACTCGGTATCGATGTGCGACGTTACGGGAGTCTGTTTCGCGACACAAGCGACGATGAGAATTTACCGAATGATATTAAGGCCGTTGTTATCGAGGTGATACGGACAGGTTTCTTGACTTGTGATCTAGCCAAGCGACGCGAAAGGACTTCACGGCAGGTATCGACCAGCGGTCCGTTGATTAGCGGTGCTTCGTGGTGAAGAAATTGACCGTTGCCAGCTCCAAAATTTAGTCGTACTGATATTCGCAGTATGACTTGACGGCGATCTTTGAGCAGTCGTCAATGCTGTTGCACATCGTGACTCATTCGATGCATGGTTTGAAGGATCGGATGCAGATGTTTTCAGACCAACTACGGACTTCAGTTCTGGCGAACTAGCGGAACTCCATGGATGTAAAGGCACTGCTGTCCGACAAGCACGCGAACACGAAGCTGTTATTATAGTCTCTTGGGCAAAAGACACGCGTATGGACCATCAAATCTGGGCAATTTGCATCCACCATTATGATTTGACCGACGGTGTGAGGCGCGGCGCGAATCAGATTCTCCTGCGAAGTGAAAGCTTTCAGGGCGCGTGGCCGACTATGAGAGTGTTGGCGACGGTTGAATTTAATTTGACGATCACGCGGTCTTAGCGTTCGGTTTGCTTACGAAGGCCAAACGGGTTCTGCGAGAGCTATACATGAGCGGACTTTGCCGATGCTCGAATCTGCTGTGCAGTTGGATGGTTAGTCTGCCAAAATTCGCCGGCATCCTAAGTACGCAGTGGCGATTTGTGAACCGAACAAAGGGAATGGTTGCCTCGGTTTGAATGTTGCGTGCGCGATTGCCTCCGTTGTTTGTCCATGGTTGAATACGACTCGAGAAGCGAAACTGGGCGCATCTGGTTGAAAATGTGCGATCGCCCGTCAATTCCTGAAGTCGAGATTTTGAAGCGCATTGACGCCGATGTTTTATCTCCCTTGGATCGTCGAACATTGCGTGCGGACGAGTGTCCGCTCGCTAAGTCGTTGGTCGAAACTTGTTGTATCGCGTGCGGTGTGGACGCAAAGAACGTGTGTTGGTCGGGAGGGCAATGTTGGTCAGGCCATAAGGAGGTGCCGGGATCGGTGGATGTCGCGGGTGTAACCACACTCGAAGCTAGTTCGATGATTGGCTTCGTTGTCAGTCCTGACGATAGCGGTGTCGGTTTGACCGGCGGGATTGGAGGGCGGAAGATTGTTGACACCAGCTGACCTGGATCTCAGGCCGACCATCGTGCAGATCTGTTGCGCTGGATGAGTATCCGTACACTGGTGCGCGGAGGAGAATTGGGTTGGTGTCGAAGCTAATGGTGGCAGTTGGCATGCTTCTGTATCGTGTCGCGGGGATTAACGGATTCGATTCCGATTCGATGGCGAATGGTAGCTGACCGAAATAACTTTTGTATTGCAGGAACGAAGTTTGGAAGGCTATGGGGAGCTACTGCGAATCACCAGTCGTATGATGGCATTCAAGATAATTTGCTCGCGTAGCCAGCTGATTTTAACCGAATCATTACGAAGGGAACTTGGGCCGGACGAGAATGAATAGGACGGGGAAAGCGTCGTTCGCTACCGCCATTGCGCTCTGGATGGAGTGAGCCGCGCACGCTCTGAGTGCGATCGCGCTGAAGGCTATCGGTTCCTGCGGTCATGGGTTTGAGCTCGATTTGGACCAAGTCTGCTAGACTTGCATAGGAACAACCTAGGCACTGGCGCGAGCGCACGCAAAGGCCTACGGAGGCGATTTCGCCGAGGACTTAGCGATTGTACGCGACGGCGGTTATTTTGAGTCGACGATGCTGTATTTCAAGGAATTGCACTGTCGTACGTGGCAGCAGGGACGCGGTTCTGTTCATGGGCGGTGCGCGCGTGTACTTGCCGATGGTTTTGATTCAGGCTGGCAATTCTCGATGCGGAGTTTGGCTACCTCGCCGGATCTCTCTGATTCGCGTATGGAGGTCTGAGCTGACGCAAGCGCGCGGGTCGGTGGCGACAGAGTTGAGGAAGGCCCGGTGAGGAGTAGGGCGTACGGAATGGCTCGAGGAACGGTGTTCCGTATGAACAACGCGGAGGTGTGGCTGTATGCCGCTGCTGCGATTACGACGGCCAGCGGGCTCGATGACGCTGCGAAGGATGATGTGGTGCGCTCCGACGACGCGTGTCTGCTGCATCGGTGACGGCAACGGTCCAAGCGGATATTGTCGCCACGGTGAGGCAAGGTCGCAGTGGCGCCGGATTAGCTCACCTGTGGCCAACGATCGGAAGTTCGCTGTCGTGCGTGAGCAGTCATATGAAAGCGGCACGATAACCAAACTACAGATCATGGCGCGGCCGCAGCGGGCTCGTCCGCCGCAGCGAAGGCGCGGGGTGGCGAGTGGCAAGATCGAACAGTTGGTAACAGCCACTGCAGGCCAGGCTGGGCTTCGGTTGGTGGCCCAAAGACAAGCCGAACAGGTGAGATGATGAACCACGAAACGATGGCAGATGCACTGACGGGGTGGGCCCGAGGTTGCGGTGATACCGACCGGTGGTGGCTGATGCGGGTGGGCCGTGCCGAAAGAGGATGCCGCACTAGACGAAGCGAATGGTGGCTCGCGGGTCGCCAACGATCAAGGGGTGAATCGAAACCAAGTGCCAGGCGATGGCACTGGAACCGTCGGGAGGTCGCGACGGGCCCGGCGATCGTGTCTCGGCGGACACGGTACGCGCACGGCGGGATCAGTGCAGAACATGTCTGGATCCAGAATGTCAGTACGTGCAGAACCAGCGTGGTGCACGCCATCACGAAGGGGATGGAGGGATGGCGTCGATCACCGGGTACGCCCGATTCGGCTGGGTAGCGTGGAGTGGGCCAGGCCCAGGCCGAAATATGGCTAGTTGGCGGGAAGGCCGGAGCACATGGCTCCGCGGAGGACCTAACGTGTCTAGCTGGCGATAATGAAGCACTGGCTGCCGACCTCTAGTTGAACACTCCGCCAAACGGCTTTCGAAACTTCTCCTATATTGCTTCAGAGGTTTCGCCTTTCAAATCCTCGAATGACAAAGACCGCCGATGGAAAAAAACATCGGATTTGTATGAACCGGAGATTTGTTGCGAACAACAATGCAGAATGGAGTATGAGTAGTTGTCCTTCAACGACCTCCGGTGCCTTTCGGTCAAGGTTCGGGAGCAAATCGATCAATGGCTCGGATCGTACACTGTAAGCGCTTCGCAATAGCTCGTTGGTCTCTTCATCTGCTCAGTCCACGTACCTAAGGTGTTGAGTGGGTAGAGCGCGAACGAATATTAGCGCCATTGCCACGAAGTGGTTTGCACAGAACGAAGTGGTTCCAATAGGCAGAATCCGTATCAGCGGGAAGAAGAACTGCGTGTTGGAATTAGCGCTGCGAGCTGCGTTGCGGCTCTCGCTTGCTACGCCGACTGCGAACTGGTGATCAACTGCCAATTGGCATCTCCAGCATCGTGTTTAGCAACGAAATTCTGTGGCAATCGAGACTTATGCGCTGTGCCGTGCTACTCGTTACAGTACGCTTTCGGGCCCGTCTGAAGTGCTGTTGAACGTGTACAGCTCGTCTCTCTCATAGTATATTATGTGCGGCGATGTAGTCTGCTAGAGATTTTCAAGGAAGACAAGCCTGCGGTGTAGGTCGTACTGCGTGCTCTCCTCAAAATCCGTTGCGCACTGTGCCGCCCACGCCCCTGAACGATCTAAGTATAAGATGAATGATACGAACAAAAGGCTATATTCGGATTCTGTGGCCTCCATGGTACTCTCTCCTCGAAATATACCATTTGCAATTGATAAACGAATTCGACGGTGAGTCCGCCAAGCGAATCTTGCCCTAGAAGGCGGCTAATGACTTTGGGTGCACGTTTTGTCTCGATCTCTGAACTCTCCGTCTATCGCAATACTTATCTTTCTCTAGAAACGTCGCGAACCTTTCGTGCCTGGAAGCTGCGACGACTTTTCCGGCCAATCTTTCGTGTGTAGGCCTTCTGATTGGGGCGATTGGAAATTCGTCAGAGCGTGAGGATCCCGTGATAGTCTCGGTAGGACTTCCCGTTTCTGAAGAAAGGACGCCGTACGCGGAAAAACGCCTTGGCGAATTATACTCCGTTCGTCCGGCTTCCCATGTGCCCAGAAGCTGCCTGACGCTCAAATGGTCCGTTGTCTTCCGAGTCTGTATGAGGTCCAAGTTAAGCGACACCTAGCTGAATGTTTTGACGACGATCGCCCTTGATTTACGATCCTCGGAGAAGCACCCACGTT